>Ga0272442_10002886_pt1 | contig 24479 bp, 19 predicted proteins | sample SSMForm2O_FD_200262 | JGI IMG/M metagenome (GOLD analysis project Ga0272442, IMG submission 200262) | Marine sediment archaeal communities from Little Sippewissett salt marsh, Falmouth, MA, United States - SSM-Form-2O | ecosystem: Environmental > Aquatic > Marine > Wetlands > Sediment ...
GTTACGCCGGGGCCTCGAATTTTACGGCCTCGCAGCTCATGAAAGCCCTGATGCTGGGCAAAACATGCGGGTACGCGCCCTTCGTCTCACTCCAGCCCGAGTACAGCCTCATCGTGCGGAGTACCGAGTGGGAGCTCATCCCCCTGTGCATCGAGGAGGGGTTGGGAGTGCTTCCCTGGTCGCCGCTCGCCGGAGGCTGGCTCACGGGGAAGTACAAGCGGGACGGGCAGCCGCCGGAGAACAGCAGGGTCGGGAGGAAGGACCGGTGGGACGACCAGCCGGACCAGCGAGAGAGCGAGCTCACGTGGAGGGTCGTCGACGGGCTGAACACAGTAGCGCGGAGAACCGGTAAAACACCGGCGCAGGTCGCGCTCAACTGGTGCATGAACCGGCCCGGTGTGACCGCGCCCGTTCTCGGCGCGCGAACCATGGAACAGCTCCGGGATAACATGGGGTGTACGGGGTGGAGGCTTTCACCTGAAGACATTGACGTATTGAAACGCGCGAGCGCTGTAACGCTTCCCTATCCGTACCGCTTTATAGAACGCTACACGAGACGGAGAGACTGAAACAAATAGGAAAAATCATTGTTTTTTCCTTAGAATGGTGAGGGCGCACAGATAGCCCGACATCAGGGCGCCTGAAAACCCCCCGCCGGTCCGGGTCCATGCGGATGCATAGTACAGGTTGTCTATACCGCCGATTTCCCCGAGGGCAGCTCGCTCCGGTGTTTGCGCAAAACCGTAAACCGCACCCCCGGGATTGCGCGTATACCGGTGTACGGTTTTCGAGGTTCCGACCTCGTAGTACTCCACCGCATCCCTGAATCCGGGGATCAGGGACTCGAGCCTGTTCATAAAACCACGGGCGACTTCTTCTTTCTTCTTCCCGTAGGCCTGCCTTTCCAGTCCCTCCCAGTCCGACAGGTAATCGATACAGCAGAGCGCCCCCACGCCTTTCCCCTCCGGGGCCAGGCGTGCATTCACCCGGCTGTAATCCACGAAGGTGAAGCTCCTTCTTTCAAAGGGACCCCGGTTGTTTTTACGGATATCGGACTGCGATCTTACGGATTCGTCGTAGAGGAAGGTCGAGTAATGGGTGTTCCCGGCCGCATCGGGCCTGTTGAATCCGAAATAGACGGTGAGCAGGGAGGCCCCCGGTTCGCGCTGCGCGATGTCCTTTTTGAGGGGGCCTGAAACGGATTCAGGCAGCAGGTCCTCCGCCACGGCGGGTATGGCCGCATTCGCGACGATGACTTTTCCGTTGGCGGTTTCCCCGGTCCCCGTATCCCCGCCTGATCGGGTGTAATCCACGCCCGCGGCCCTGCCCGATTCGATCCTTATTCCCGTGGCCGCGTGATTCAGCAGTACCCTGCCACCATGCTTTTCAATGGTAGAGGCAAGGGCGTTTGACAGGCATTGCGATCCGCCCTGTATATACAATCCTCCCCCGCGGTAATAGCTTCCCTGCGCCATGGCGTAGTAGTTCAGTGAGAGGCTGTAGGGGTCGTCGTGGAAATATCCCAGGTTGCCGAGCAGAACGAGCTTCAGGTCCTCGTCATTGATGACGGAATCAAGGAAATCACCGATGGTGCTTTCCTCAGCGTCCGCGGATTCCTTCATATATTTCCTGGCATTCATGATCCGGTCAAAATAGGCCGTGATGCCTTTTTTTTCGTCCGGGAAATGCCTGCAAAGCTCGGCGGCTGTCTCCTCCGGATCATGCGATACCACGATGTCATGCCGCCCATTCACGAAACGGTAAAACTCCGGTACCGTGAGGAAGGTGCAAAGGTCAAGGACCCCCAGGTCCCTGAACACCCTTGTCTTCATGTCCCTCCCGTCCATGCCGTCCATTTCATGCAGACCGACCTCGAAGGTAAAGCCCTTTCTCCTGAATGTCGTGGCGCAGCCGCCCGGCCTGTCGTGCTGCTCCAGCAGGAGGACCTGTTTGCCCTCTTTTGCAAGTTTCGCTCCGGCCGTAAGTCCCCCGAGACCTCCGCCGATCACTATGACGTCGTATTGCGTTGAGCCGATGTTTATCACCTCAATCTTTCGGTATGGGGTAGCGTTTGAACGGCTTTTGCCTGTCGAAAAGATACCGGTAGGTGATGTAGTGCTTGACCGGCTTGCTGCCGACCGCCAGAAAGATCTTTCGCATCTTGGGATTGAAATCTCCCACCCATGAAAACTCGATCTCCCGGTAATGCGGCTTTCGCTCGAACACCTTTGCCAGGTGCATGATGATCGCCGCCTCGATGCCCTTGCCCTGGTACCGGGGAATGACGCCCATCAGAACCCCCCGCGCGCGCGTCATGGTTTTCCGTTGTTTCAGGTAAATGAACTTCAATTTTCCGGGAAGGCTCAGCCTGCCGTTGAAATGTTTCAGGATCTGGTTCACATCCGGGTACATGAGGTAAATGGCGATGGGTTCCCCGTTATGATACCCGAGCCAGATGAACTCCTCTTCGATGATGGCACGGGCTTTTTTCAGGGTTTTTTTGATATATTCCGGAGTCAGCTCCGTAAAATTTTCCTTGAACGAACCCCAGGCGGTGTTGAAGACCCTGACGAAATCCTCGGTCAGTTTGTCCTGATCCTTCCACGTGAAATGCCTGAACGTATAGCCCGGTTTCCGGGCCACCCGGTCCGCGATCTTCATGAACCGCTCGGGCAGCGGTTTGGTCAGGTCCAGATGAAATCCTTCCTGCCTGTAATAGGTCCTGAACCCGTAATTTTCGAACAGTTCCCGGTAATAGGGGTGGTTATAGGCGATTTCATAGGACGGATGGGTAAATCCGTCAACGAGCAGCCCCCAGTATTTATCCGTCTCCCCGAAGTTGATGGGACCGTCCATCGCCTCCATGCCCCTGCGTTTCAGCCAGTTTCTCGCCGTATCGAACAATACGGCGGCGGCCTCATGGTCATGTATGCATTCGAAAAACCCGGTTCCTCCGGTAGGCTGGTCGTGAAGTTTCGCACCATTATGATCGATGAAGGCCGCGATCCTGCCGGCAGGATTTCCCGCGTTATCGGTGAGTATCCATCGCTGCGCTTCCCCGTGCTGAAAGAAAACATTGATGTCGGGATCGAAAACGGCCTCGATCTCGTTGTCGAGCGGACAAACCCATACGGGATCCTCCCGGTAGAGGATCTTCGGGACTTTGAGAAAGAGCCTGCGGCATTGCCTGCATTGTACGGGTAGAATGGCCATCTTAAATGGATTGCCTGGGATAGATTTGCTCGAGGAGGTCCTTGTACCGCCTGCTTATGAAGTTTCTTCTCAGTTTCAGGGTCGGAGACAGCTCGCCCGATTCGGGCGACCATTCCTCGCTTACGAGTCTGAACCGGAGTACGCGTTCGGGATTGTTCAGGCGTTTGTTAAAGGCCGCCACATCGGTGCTTACCGCTTTTATGACTTCGGGATGTGCGACAAGATCTTCATTGGTCTCCACACTCTGTCCCTTCGCCCTGCACCAGTCCCTCAAGTAGGAGAAATTAGGCGAGATCAATGCGCTGGCGAATTTCTTATGCTCGCCTACCACCATCACGTGCTCGATGAACATGGATTCCTTGAATATATTCTCTACTACCTGGGGCGCCACGAATTTACCGCTCGACAATTTAAATATTTCTTTTTTCCTGTCCGTAACGAACAGGAATTTTCCATCCTCGATATGGCCCATATCCCCGGTATGGAACCAGCCGTCTTCATCGAAGGCTGTTGCCGTAAGCTCCGGGTCCTTGTAGTAGCCCAGCATCACATTATGCCCCCGGCATACTATTTCTCCGTCCTCCGCGATCTTCATCTCCACCCCGTCTATCAGGGCCCCGACCGAACCCAGCTTCAGGTCCGGTTTTTCCGGCCGGTTGATCGTTATTATGGGGGAGGTTTCCGAGAGCCCGTACATATTGAGCACCTTGATCCCCGCGGCCCAGAATATCCGTTCGAGTCTCGGCTGGAGGCTGGCCCCTCCGCATCCGGCTATTCTGACATTGCCTCCCAGCGCGTCCCTCCATTTTGTGAAAATGAGCTTGTCCGCAAGCTTCAGCTTCCGCCTGTAGAAACAGCCGCTCTCTCCCGGGGGTTTGTAACGTAATCCGAGGTTGACGGCCCAGAAAAACATTCGTTTTTTCATGCCTTTCAGGGCCTTTCCCCTGGCAATTACATTGTCGAAAACCTTTTCGAGAATACGGGGAACGGTATCGAAACCGTCCGGCTTGATCTCCTTCATGTTCGACGCAATGGCGGCCATGCTTTCCGCATAATATATGCTGGATCCGCAATACTGAGTCTGGTAATTCCCCATGCGTCCGCCCACATGACAGAGCGGCAGAATGCTGAGGTACCGGGTTGCCGGGGTCAGTTTGAAAATGTTCGCCGCTGCCAGGAAATTTTGGACCAGGTTCTTGTGCGAGAGCATGACGCCCTTGGAGGTCCCCGTCGTACCGGAGGTGTAGATCAGGGTGGCGAAATCATCCTCATTGATGGAAGCTTTCAGCTCTTCCACCTCGTCCCGGTACTTGTCCTCGTTTTCCTCGCCGAGGCAGAGGATTTCCTTCCAGTTCGGAGCGCCCTCGATTTCATCAAGGGTGAATATTTTCTCCGTGCCGGGCGTCCGGTCGAAGGCCGGTTTCACCCTGCGGTAAATCGAGCTGTTCCCGACAATGACGATCCGGGCATCGGAATGGTCCAGTATAGAGCGGTATTCCTTTTCGGTAAGACTGGTAAAAACGGGTACGTGGACGATACCCGTCATGGCCATTCCCATGTCCATGAAATTCCATTCCGGGCGATTCGGGGTCACGGTGGCGACCTTGTCGCCTTTCCGTATCCCGAGGGCCAGCAGTCCGTAGGCCACGAGATGGGAATTCCTTATATAGTGCTCACTGGAGTATTTAACCCACTCGCCCTTTTCCTTTACGACAAAGGCATCTTCCCTCACGTTGTGAACACGGTATCTATCAAGCAGATCAAAAGTTCTGCGAACGGTCATCGGCGTAATCCTGTCTGGTAATAAAATTAAATACGAGTCTGATTTTAATTATACCGGACGAAATAAGCCAGAATATTCATCGAAAAACGTTTCAAGTCATGCGTGTTTTTCATCTTTCCGGCCTCCGGTAATGAAGAGGGGAGGTCTCTATATATTTGACATAACCTTCAGACATGCTACGATGATTCACGGGCGGCGGATTCATTGAGGCCGAATCCGCGAAGCAGGTTTTTTTCATATATATTATTGAACAGCGGAGGGCAGGTCGATGAATGTTAAAGGCAAGATAGCCGTGGTTACGGGCGGAGCACAGGGGCTCGGGAAGGCGATTGCGCTGGGGCTGGCGGACAACGGGGCCGTTCCCGTTATTGTGGATATCAACGGGGAAAAGGCGGCCGGGGTCCGGGCTGAAATCAACCGCAACGGGGGTGACGCCCTCGATATCGCAGCGGACGTTTCGGATACGGGCGATTTGCGGACGACGGTCGACAAGGTGCTCGCGAAGTACGGCAGGGTGGATGTTCTTGTAAACAACGCCGGAATAGTACATACGACCGTGATCGAGGATATAACGGAGGAAGAGTGGGACCGTATGATGGCCGTAAACCTCAAGAGTGTGTTCTTCGCCTCGCAGATGGTGCTTCCCGCGATGAAGTCGCGGAAGTGGGGAAGGATAATCAACATGTCCTCCTCGGCCGGAAGGATGGGCGGCTACGCGAACGGAGTCGGCTACGCGGCCTCCAAAGCGGGGATAATCGGGCTTACGATGAGCTTCGCGCGGAAGGTCGCGGAGCAGGGTGTCACGGTCAACGCGGTTGCGCCCGGGACCACGGAGACGGAAATAATAAAGGGTTTTCCTGAGGAAACCAAGCAGAAGCTGAAGGAAACGATTCCGATGAAAAGACTCGGTAAACCGAAGAACATCGCGGACGTGGTGGTATTTCTCGCGTCGGACGAGTCGGAGTTCATCACCGGTGCCGTGATCGACGTGAACGGCGGGTTGTTTATGGGATAGCCGGATGTACGGATGATTCGGTGAGGGGAGTTTGGCTCGATACTGACTGCGATCGATATTTATTCAATATCTGTATATATCCGCAAATGGGTGTTTTTATTGACAATACCAATATGACATGGTATCAAGAAATAACCTCAATTGGTATGAGGACATACAAAAGGAGAAGGGGGGAAACATGAAACGAAATACGCTTATAGCGGTCCTGTTAATTTTAACTCTTTCAATTGTGCCGTTTTCCGCGGTATTCGCAGGAGGAAAAGAAGAGGCGGCCGTGGAGGAGCCGGAGCCGCAGATAACGATCGAGGTGACGGGAAGCCAGTCCGACAGGGCCGTCGCGCTCGGGAAGCAGTTCAAGGGTACGACACTCACCCTGCTCTACGAGGGGATACAGGCCGGTGCGATCAAGCTCTTTGCGCCGAACTGGGAGAAACTCACGGGAATGAAGGTACGGGTGGTCGAAGTTCCCTTTGAGGAGTTGGTGCAGAAGGCAATTACCGAGCACGAGGCTGGAACGGGTGCCTACGATATAATGCTGACGTCGTACAGCTGGGTGCCGGACTATGTGGAATCCGGGGTTTGTATCCCGATAGACAAGTATGTCGACAAGTATATGACCGAGGACGATCTTGCGGACATCGAACCCGGACACCGTATCGCCATGATGTACTACAAAGACCAGATTTGGGGCATGCCCGCTGACGGCGACCTCTTCATTCTCTACTACCGTGAGGACCTCTTCAACGATGAGGGCAACAGGGCGGCTTTCAAATCCCGCTACGGGTACGATCTCGCGCCTCCCGAAACCTGGCAGCAGTATAACGAGATCGGCCAGTTCATCACCGACCGGTATAACGGAGAAATTTACGGCGCTGGTTCGCAGAGAGGTGCGGGACAGGCATTCTACTTCTTTGCGCAGGTTTTCCAGGGACTCGGCGGCGAGTGGTTCGACATGAACACGATGGAGTCGACGATCAACAGTCCCACCGGGGTCGAGGCCATGGAACAGCTCGTCAAGGCCCTTGAGTTCGGACCTCCGGGGATGGAAAAGTGGGGTGCGGTGGAGCTCTGGAGCGCCTACCTCGAGGGTAAGCTCGCGATGCTCTACAGTTTCCCGCCCATAGGGAGATTCTCAGAGGCGGTGGGCGGTATTGCGAACTACCCGACCTGGCTTCCGATGACAAAGGTTCCCGGAAAGACAAACTACGCGCTTCTCCCGGGGCCGAGCGCTCAGATGACCGCTCCGTGGATCTGGACGATCAGCGCGGACAGCAAAAACAAGGACGCGGCCTTTGCCTTCGAGATGTGGTTCAGCTCTCCCGAGATCTCGATGCAGGTCTGTACGCTCCCGAACAGCCTCATAGACCCGCACAGGGTCTCGCATTACGATTCTCCCTACTATAGAAGCTTGTGGCCCAATGCGGGGAATTATCTCGATGTCCTGCGCGAGGCGGGCAAGTACGCGACTCTCGACCTGAAACTGATCGGCGGCACGGAGTATCAGGATGCCGTTGACCGCGCGGTGACCGCGGTGATGGGAGGAATGGACATCAAAAAAGCGCTCGATCAGGGCGCGGCCAAGATGGACGAAATCACCGATCGCCTCGGTAAAGACAGGGTCAAGGAATCCTACGCCGAGCTCGTCAAGCTTTCGGAAGAGGTACGCCGGCTGGCCCAGTAAAGTGATGCGGGACGGTTCAAAGGATTTTATCTCATGACAGTGAAATGTTTAAAAGGGGGCGGTTTTCGCCCCCTTCGTTTATCTTTCGCGCAAGGCATGTACAAGAGTGACACCCGGAACGGGTATGTCACGGCAGGATAAGAAAGGAAACGGTAATGGACCCTCTTGGGGAAATGCAGCCTTCGAAAGCGGCGCCCGCGGGCGTCTCGCTCTGGGTGAGGAGACACCCGGGATTGCTTCTCATCCTTCCCGCGGTTCTCGTCATGCTCTTTGTCGGGATATTTCCCCTGTTCTACTCCCTCGGTATATCTTTTTTCCGGTGGGAACCGAAGATCCCCGGGAGACCCTTTATCGGGTTCAAGAACTATGCCGACCTGCTCACCAATGGTGAGTTCTGGCTGGCCCTCAGGTTTACGGGGCTTCTTTTCGTTTCCGCGGTGGCCCTCGAGTTCTTTATCGGCCTGGGCCTGGCCATTCTGCTTGTCGAACCCATACGGGGCAGGCGGCTTTTCATGCCGCTGCTCATGTTGCCCGTCATGATGGTGCCCGTGGTGGTCGGGTTCACCTGGAGAATGCTGTGGGACCCTCTCTACGGTCCGATCAACCAGATTCTGGGCTGGCTTGCGGGCCACCAGGTCAAGATAAGCTGGCTCACGAACGCGAAAACGGCATTTTACGCGATACTCATCACTGAAATATGGCAGTGGACGCCGTTCATGTTCCTCGTGCTGCTTGCGGGGTTGTCATCCATAAACCCCGAGCTGCAGGAGGCGGCTTCCATCGACGGCGCGTCCAACTGGAAGATATTCTGGAGGATACTTATTCCGGTGATACGCCCGGTTATACTCGTTGCGGTGCTCTTCCGTACGATCGACGTAATCAAGCTGTTTGATATCATTTACGTATCCACGGGGGGAGGTCCGGGGTACGCGACACAGCCGATCACCTTCTACCTGTACAGGATGGGGGCGAGGTTTTTCCGCATGGGGTACACGGCCGCGGGTTCCTGGTTATTGCTGATTATGGTGTCCGTTGCTATCTCATTTGCGGTACGAAGGGTGGGCGAGGATTAGCCTAAGAGAGGATGGTATCATGAGAGCTGAATATGTACAGCATATGAAGCGAAAACGAAGGATAAAAACCGCCAGGAGCGGGGCCCGGTATTTTATACTGATAATAGCATCGCTCTTCTTCCTCTTTCCCATCTTCTGGATCGTGGTTACGGCGTTCAAGCAGCCCGGCGATTACTTTCAATTTCCGCCGGTGTGGTTTCCCAGGCATCCCACGCTGGCACACTTTCGGAGCGTGCAGACGACGGGTGTCGGTGGTTATACTGCGCTTAGGAACAGTTTCATCATAAACATATCCTCCACCATCATTTCGATCGGACTGGGGGCCATGGCCGCCTACGCGATGGCACGGTTCAGGACCGGAGGGAAGAACTTCTCCTTCTGGATACTATCACAGCGCATGCTCCCGCCCATAGCCATCATCTTCCCGATATTTCTCGTTATGCGCACCTTCCACTGGGTGGATACCTATCAATGTATGATACTGGTGTATACAGCCGTCAATCTGCCCTTCGTCATCTGGATGCTGCGGAGCTATTTCCTGGAAGTGCCGTCGGAAGTTGAGGAGAGCGCCCTTATAGACGGCTGCTCCCGTATCGGCGCCCTCTTCAGGGTCATCATCCCGATGTCGACCCCGGGACTGATCGCTACCGCGGTTTTAGCGTATATCTTTACGTGGACGGAGTTCCTCTTCGCGCTTATTCTTTCCAGAACAAACGTGTTTACCGTCCCGGTGGCACTCTCCGCGTATTTCGGAAGTGAAGCGCAGTTTTGGGGAGAGGTCGGTGTTCTTTCTTTCATCTCAATAATCCCTGTTTTCACCATGGGGCTGCTCGTTCAGAAACACCTGGCCCGCGGGCTCACGCTCGGCGCCGTGAAGGGATGAGCAGGGCATAAACACGGTAAATACATCGAACGCTGAAGCGAGGAGAGGCGGTTAACATGACGACAGGCAGGAAGAGAAGCCTCAATTCCCGGGAACGGGTGCTTGCCGCACTTGCGCATGAAGAACCGGACCGCGTGCCGCTCGACATGGGGGGAGGCGCGGCCACGGGGCTCGTCGGTCATGCGCACGGTAAGCTCCTTCGGCACCTCGGGCTGACGGGCGACACAAAAATATGGTTTCCCTATGTCCAGTGGTGTATCGTGGATCAGAAGATCCTCGATCGTTTCGAAATCGACTGTATCAATGTCGTTCCGATGCCTGAAAAATGGAGGAAACAGACCTTTCCCGACGGCATGCCGTTCCTGGAGCCCGAATCCTTCACAACAAGGGAAGAGCCGGACGGATCCCGCCTCGACATGTACAAGGGGATCCCGGTCGGCAGGATGCCGCCGGACGGGCACTGGTTCGACCCGATTTATTTCCCCCTCGCCGACGCGGGGATAGAGGACCTCGACGGTTTTTCCTGGATGGCCCCCGCCTCGTTCTACAGGATCCCGGATATCACGCGTCTCGACGAAATGGTGGCGGGTGTCAGGGAGACAGCCCGCTACTGGTATGAAAACTCGGACAAGGCACTCGTGGGTTTTGCCGGTGCCAGTATATACGAGACGGCACAGGGACTCCGCGGTTTTGAGCAGCTTTTTATCGATTTCGTACAGAACAGGACATTTCTGGACAGGCTGTTCGACACCATCGCCGACGCGAATGTTGAGTATGCAAAGCGCTACTGCGAGGCGATTGCCGATTACGCGCAGGTCATCGTGATCGGCGGGGAGGATATCGGCGCGCAGGAGTCGCTCCAGATAAGGCCCGAGCTGTACCGCGAAATGGTCATGCCCCGTATCAAGCGGCTGTGGCAGACCTTCAAGCGGAATACCGACGCGTACCTCTTTATTCACTCATGCGGGCATATAGAGCCGGTGATTGACGACTTCATCGATGCGGGCATAGACATCATCAATCCCGTGCAGATCGGCGCCGGTATGGACGCGAAACAGCTGAAAAAGAAGTACGGCGACCGGGTTACCTTCTGGGGCGGCGGGGTGGACACGCAGCACGTGCTTCCGAACGGCAGTACCGGGGAGGTCCGGACCCAGGTCCGCGAGAGGATCAATACCTTCGCTCCGGGCGGAGGTTATGTGTTTGCAGCCGAGCAGACGATTCAGACTGAAGTGCCGCCCGGGAACATCGTCGCCATGTACGATTCGGCAAGGGAGTTCGGAAAATATCCGCTCGGGCCCGGAACCTGATACGCAGGGGACGATACCTTTCAGGTCTTATTACGGAGTGGCGCAGGAATGGCGAAGGAAGGACTCGAAAACGCCCGTGTTCCGAAAACGAAAAGGTCCGGGAGAATCGTGATCCACGGGGAACGCTGCTGGGGATGCTCGCTCTGTGAGCTGGCCTGCTCCCTCTATCATGAAGGCCTGTGCAACCCGTCGTTCTCGAGGATTTCAGTCAGGAAGGATTTCCTGGAGCTTTCATTCAAGCCCGATTTGTGCATACAGTGTGCATGGCCCTCGTGCTACTACGAGTGTCCCGCGGGGGCGATTTTGATAGATGAAAGAACCGGGGCTCGGTACATAGATCCCGATCGCTGTACCGGATGCGGCAGATGCGCCGGGGTTTGTCCCCTCATGCCCGACGCGGAGGTGATCAGGTACAGGGAGAGCGGAGGGAAAAGAACCTATTTTAAATGCGATTTGTGCAGGGAAAGGAATGAAGGCCCCCTGTGCGTTGCGGTTTGCCCCCGGAACGCACTGGAGTACGATGCGAAAGAGGTGTGAAAAATATGAAGGGTGGCTGGAAGGGCAGGGTTCTCAGGGTCGATCTTTCAAACCGGTCCGTAAATGTCCTGGATATTTCGCACTATATTCCCCATTATATAGGAGGAAAAGGTTTCGCGACGAAGGTCGCGTGGGATTTTTTAGACGGCGACGTCGCCGAGTACGATCCTGAAAACCTCCTCGTCTTCATGACCGGTCCCCTTACAGGGACGCTCGCCCCCACCTCGGGAAGGGGCTTGATATGCTCCGTCTCACCGAGGGTATATCCGAAACCGTGGTACACGAGATCGAACGTGGGGGGGTTCTGGGCCCCCGAGCTCAAGTATGCGGGATATGACGGGCTCATCGTGACGGGAAGATCGGAAAATCCCGTATATCTTTTCATCAGGGACGGCGACGTATCCCTGCATGACGCTCGCGATTTGTGGGGAACGGGCACGATAGCGACCCAGAGGATTCTGAAGGAGATTCACGGGCCGAAGGCGCAGGTCCTCTGCATAGGACCCGCGGGTGAAAACCGTGTCCGCTTTTCCACCATTCAGCACAATCTCAGCAATGCCGCGGGGCAGACGGGTTTCGGCGGTGTAATGGGCTCGAAAAACCTGAAAGCGGTCGTTATCAGGGGATCGGGAGGAGTCGAGATTGCCGATCCGCCCCGTTTCCTCGATAGATGCCTGTATACAGAGGAGCTGGTGCGAAACGGGCCCAACATCTACCACATGGTTTCTCCGAAGATGTCGTCGCCCGACAAGATGGTGTGCAGCGCCGCGTGTCCCTGCAACTGCGAGGCATTCGCCCGGAAGAACTTCACCGCGAAGTTCGGCCCGGGCCGCCTCACGATGCTGGACCACTGCATGTATCCCATGCATGGATGGGACAGGACGGAGTACAAGCGGCAGGAGGCGCCCGAGTACAGAACTGAGGGCGTTCCGCCCCTTGGAGACTGCCTCGATGTTCAGTACTGTGTCGAAGACCTCGGCCTCAGCATATGGGACTTCTACAATTTCTATCCCTGGTTCGAGGTGTTCGTTCGAAACGGAATCGTTTCCGTTGGAGATCTCGCGCTTGATATAGAAGAGCCGAGTTTCTGGTTCGACTTCTTTCACAGGATTGCGCGCAGGGAGGGCGTCTGCGACATATTCGCCGAGGGCGTTCGCAGGTCCGCCGATCGTCTTCCCGATCTCGGTGTTTCCCCTGAGCATTTTGATGAGCTTAGAAAAATTGCGATCTTCCAGCAGCCCGGCTACGGTTTCCCAGCCCACAGGGACGGGAGATCGGCGGAGTCGCAGCCCAGTCCGCTCTGGATGTTTTCGATGCTCCATTGGGCCTTCGACACCCGTGATCCGATGTCGAGCCATCACCAGACCTCATTCCTGGAGTTCATCTTCCCGCCCCATCACGGTTTTATGAATCCGGTCGCCGATGTTTCAAGGGAAAAGATGAACAGAACGTACGAACGGCTCCTCGGAATGAAAGACGTGCTGGACGAGGGGTTCGAACCGATGGAAGAGAAGGTCCGCTTTGCGATCTGGCATCAGCACAGGAGCTGTATCAAGGACAGCCTTCTTCTCTGTGATTGGATATTTCCCCGAACCTTCGCCTCGTATGAAAGCCAGGCCGGGATCGACGGCGCGGACGAGCTTTCCGGCGACATTGACCTCGAGGCGAAACTGTTTTCTCCGGCGACCGGAGTGGAAATGGACTCGGAGGATCTCGAACGCTGCGGGGAGCGCATATACAACCTCGAAAGAGCGCTTCACATTCGAAACTACGGCAGGAACAGAAGAACGGACGAGTCGATCGAATGGCTTTTCGAGCTGCCGGAAAAATCGGACGGCACGAAGCTCGACAAGCCGCTCTTCGACAGGATCGTCGATCTCTACTACGATTGCAGGGGATGGCCCGGGGGGAGACCCTCTGAGGATACGCTCCGCAGGCTGGGCATGAATGATGTGTTACGGGCGCTGTACGGCTGACAATGAAGAGGCCTGGTGGAAGGCGTTATCAGCTGGAACGGCTTTCCCGATGTAATGGCACCCTCAATTATTGCCGACGATCTCCCTGACTTCTTCCATGATCCTGTCCCGCTCGAAAACCTTCTTCCAGTCAGGACGCAGAAGGGTCTTTCCGGCCCGCTCCACCATTTTTATGGCGCCGTCGGAGAAGCGGGCGTCGCAAAAACCGAAGAGGATCCCGAGGTTGACGTTGATGTGACCGAGCAGGAAATCCAGCGCCGCCTGCTCGGGAACGCCCGCTTTCACGGCCTCCTCCATCGCCTCCCTGATTGTGAACATGAGCGTGAGGGTGACGGTTTCCGCCATAGCGGGCTCCAGCATCGCCATCTGCTCCACGGTTACGCGGTGCGCGTTCATCACCGGGGCGAAGATCCCCCTGGCGATACGTTCTCCCCTGTTGTAATCTTCGTCCGGTCCTTTCAGAAGGGCGCATACGATATTCTGCCTGGCCTTGACCCCGCCGAAGAAATCCATCCTCGCATCCGGATCGGTCTCGTCGTTTATCACGGGAGGGTGGCACGGGTGCACCACGAAATATGATATGTCCTCCCGATCGGGCAGCAGGCCGCCGTACCCGGCCGCGGGATCGAGGGTAATAACGAGGCAGCCCTGTTTCAGCACGGGTACGATTTCCCCGGCGATCTCGCCGATCAGTTTATCAGGTACCGCGAGTATGACGGTATCCGCGTCTTCGACCGCTTCCATAACGGGAGTTGCGTCAAGACCGCGTTTTTGAAGGTTACCGATACCCGCCGTGCCGGTTTCGACGTACCGTACGTCGCAGTCCATAGTGCGCAGGTTGTCCGTTATCCTGCAGCCGATTTTTCCTCCTGCACCGATGAGTGCGATGCTTTCCATTTATTCTCCTTTCCCTGTCCTTCGAGTCAGCTTACCCGCTGACATTTGCTTTCAATGCATGGTGATGATGTGGAAGTTAATGGATTTCCGGATCTTGTAAACCCGGACAAGGGTCACTTAATAACGGACTGCGGCGGCCCGTGCATCGCCGCGCTAGCAGGTCCGGAGCATGTAGTTGTCCATGTCTTTCTCGAAGCGCTTCACGGCCGTGGTGTCGGTGAACTCCATGACGGTGACCTCTAAAACCCCCCACACGCGGATTCCCCTTCGTATGCATCCCGTTACCGATTCGCCGGCCCTGCCTGCAGAGACATGCATGTGGAGCACGGGTTTTCCGTCGTCGGTCGTGAAAAGCGTTCCCATGCCCGTGACCTCGTGCGGGGCGTCCAGTGTGTGCTCCATGACGGTAATCGGTCTTACAGTGCCGTCCACCGGTCCGACCACGAGGGTGCTGTCCGCTCCTACTCCTCCCACGATGAACACGACGCCCGCACCAATCTTCTCTTTTTCAGCCAAGCGCTCGACTGCTTCATGAACGACCTCGCCGGTTTCGAGTCTCGCGATGAACGTCCTGCCGAGCGCAGCCTGCGTGTAGTTCATTGTGCTCTCCGTTCATGTACTAAGTTGTGAAGTATGTTGTCATACCACATTGATTATAGTATGATGGAGTTTTGATTGTCAATGGATATCCGGGACGTTTCGACCGGGCGGTACCCATGGCTGCTGGCGTATATCTGTCGGGGATGTTTTTGTTTTTCGGGGGCACCGGTATTCGGCAGAGACGGGTTTCGTTCACTGACGTTTGACGCTGGAGAAGACGAGGTATGACGGGACGATTTCTTTTACTCCTGGCCCTGATATACGGCTCTTTTGCTTGCGGAATCGCGGCAAGAATACGTTTCCCCGGACTTGCCGGTATAGACAAGCCGCTGACAAAAGTATTATTCGTTTTTTTTACGGGATTCATAACCTTCAATTCGGTCTGGTCTCTGGAGCTTCGGCGGATTTCCTCTGTCCTGCTTCCCGTGATAAACCTCGGCCTTATCCTCCTCACGCTCCCGCCCGCGTACCTCCTTGCCCGGTTCCTCTCGCTTTCGGGGAATGCAAAGGGGAGCTTCCTGGCATGCGCGATGTTTTCGAACTGGGGTACCACGCTCGGCGGATTTTTCTGTTTTCTGCTCTATGGAAGCAGGGGGCTGTACCTCTCGAACTGGTACATAGCGTTCTGCAGGCTGTACCACTATTTCATCGGAGTGCCCCTGCTCGGTTCAAACCGGGAGAACCGCAATGAGGAATTGGGCAGGACCGTCGGTGATATTGCCCGCAATCCACTCTGGTATGCTCCCTTCGTGATGATAATAGCCGGAATCATACTGAACATACTGGGCGTTGAAAGGCCGCATTCAGTCGACTTCGCGGCAACGCGGATACTCATATACATTACCGTGGCGGGCTATTCCTTTTCCATAGGCCTCGGGGTCAGACTGCGCCGGAGCATCCGGTGCATGAAGGCCGCGCTTTTCATTGCACTTATAAAGTTTATTTATAATCCGCTCGCGGCATTCGTCCTGCTTCGGGTTCTCGGGTATTTCAACCAGCCCGACACGCTTCCCGCTCTGGTAATCATGGTCGAGTCGTTCATGCCGGTCGCGATAATGTCCGTTGTGCTGGCAAAGCTCCTGGGACTGGACGAGGACCTTGCGAATTCCGCGTGGTTCGTTACAACGGTATGCTCAGTACCGGTGGCGCTCGTACTTTTCAGGGTGCTCGGATAGAGGAAACAGTCGACCCGTGTTTCTGGCGGCCGAAGGGTGACCGCATGGAGTGTTCAGCAGGCACGGCTGTCTGTCTCTGATGCTGCATGGCGGAATGTGATGAACTGAAAGGAGCAGGCGATGGAGGAACAACATTGCATGAATAAAGAAGGCTTGGGAAAATCCTCTGTGTATTTTCACCCGGATGATTTCACGGAAAGGTACGTGGAAGGACGGCCCCTGCGCAGGACGGTCCGGGCCGAAGGGTTTGCAATTGACTATGTGCATGAGCCGTACGACCCGCCCGGGATCAACAGGGTAAATATCACGGCGGGAGGCCTGCATGTTGAGCTTCTTCCTTCCAAGGGAATGAGTGTGGGAAGGGTCCGGTATAAAGGCAGATCGCTTCTATGGCCTTCGCTCCTGGATGTTCTCCCCGATCCCGCGGAGGTGGATCTGTCCGGTCCGCTGATCTGGAACGGAGAGCCGGTTTCAGGATTCGGGTTTATCGAGTACCTCGTCGGCGGAGTGATGATGTTCGGTCTGGGAAACTGGGGAATGCCGTATGAAGATGGAGAAACGGGTGAAAAGTTCACCCTCCACGGAGAGGTCTCCAATATTCCGGTCGAAGGCATGACGATCCGTACGGGAAGCGCATCGCTCGAGGTAAGCGGTGAATTTTTTATTCATGACGGGCTCGGAGACGCGGACGCGGTATGGTATAAAAGGGGGAACCGGCTCTACCGTGTTACGAAGCGCGTGGCGGTTGAGAAAAAACGGTCGATTGTCTCCGTGACCGATACCATTTCAAATGTAAGCGGGAGAACGCTAGAGCCGGACTGGGGGTACTCCATAAAGTTTCACGCTGAGGAAGGCACGGAATACCTCGTACCGGGCACCTCGGTTTCTCTGCGGTCCGGGGGCACGCCCGGTCAGGCCCACGAGATGTGGAGAGCCGCGGAGGTGGAGTCCGTGAGGGAAGAGAGGGGGGTCATACATAAAGGATTGCGGGTAAAAGAGAATTTGCTGAACGGAAAAGGAGTCGAAACCCTTATCAGACATAAAAACGGTGAAGGCGTACGGGTAGTGGTACCGCGGGCACCTTATTTCCTCTCGTGGTTCAGTTCCGGGGGAAGAGGGAGCAGGGAGTTCATGCTTCCCGGCGACACGGAAAAACGACCGATGAAGGTATTCGAAAAAAACTGGAACGGAGTCGGTCCTGAATTCGGTATCAGCGCACTCGACCATGACGGAAATGTGGATACCGGTGTGGAACGGACCGTACTGGAACCGGGAAACAGTTTCACGGCAGGTTTCTTTTTTCAGCCGATTTCACGCGATGAAGTACGCGCTCTCGAAAGCGATATACGGGTATTTAATAAAGCAAGGAAACTCGGCTGAAGGGGTGTTTGTACTTCACATTTTATAAAATTTTTTATTGACAATTATTTTTATTTCATGGAAAACATCTTTTAAAACAGGTATGATGACTGACGACTAAAATGATACCAAATATTTCTGCCGTGAACCCCGCTGCTTCGGTTTTTCTCGAATAAAAAAGGAATCACCATAATAAATTACATATGGAGGATGATTCTGAAGAGAAAGATCTTTTTACGGTAGCTGTTGATATCTGCCGCCGTCGTATTACTGGCTGCCCAGGTGGGCTGGTGTAAGAAAAAAACGGAGGAGGAGGCTGCTCCTACAGGGGAGCTCGTGGATGTATTCGACGACCAGGCGAGTGTGGAGAACGTTACGAAGATAACGAGCGAGATACTGTCGGCCTACCCGGATATTGCGGGTATATCGGGATTTGACGGTGCGTCTCCGGGGATCGGCGCGGCGATAAAGGAATCGGGGAGAGCGGGAGACATAAAGGTCACGGCGCAGGACGTGGATCCGCCCCAGGTGAAGCATCTCGAGGACGGTGTCTTCCACGTGCTCGTCGGGCAGAAGAGGAAGCTGTTCTCTTACTATTCGGCCAAGCTTCTCTATGATTATATACATTCGCCCATAGACATAACGGCGAACGACGAGGGAGCGGGAATCAGCAATATTCCGCAGCGGGTCGATACCGGGCTGTTCCTCGTGACTTCTGAAAACGTGAAGGCCTTCAAGGGCGAAGAATAGTCTTAAAAGCGGCGCCGCCACAGGTGGCGCCGCGTACTTTGCAGAAGGGAAAAGTATATGAAAGATTCTCCTTTGAGGATAGCCGTTGTAGGAGCGGGATTCTGGGCGGGGCTCCAGGTACAGGCGTGGATGGAAATCGCCGGTAAGGAAAACATCGAGCTGCACGGGATCTACAACAGAACCCGTGCAAAGGCGAAGGATTTCAAGGAGCGTTACGGCTTTTCCGAGGTATACGACGATTTTGAGAGCCTTCTCGGATCGAAAAACATCGACGTCGTCGATATCGTCACCTCCACCCCGTCGCATTACGATTTCGTCACCCGTGCGATCGAACACGGGGTGCCCGTTATCGTGCAGAAACCCATGGCCTCGACCCTGAGAGAGGCAAGACGCATGGCGGCTGCTGCGGAGAAATCGGGAGTGCAGCTTATCGTGCACGAAAACTACCGCTGGTGGCCGCAGATCAGACGGGTGAAGGAGATCATCGACGGCGGCGACCTCGGTACGTTCAGGGATGTTACGGTTCAGTGGAAATCAGGGGGTATGGATTACTACAGGGCACAGCCTTATTTCAGGGATCAGGAGCGGTTTCTCATAGGCGAGGTGGGAGTTCATCTTATAGACGTTGCACGGTTCATTGCGGGAAGTGATGTATCCTCCGTATATGCGCAATCCCAGCGGTTCAACAGCGGTATTCGTGGAGAGGATTTTGCGCGTCTCATGCTGACCATGGAGACGGGAGCCACCGCCAGTGTCGAGCTGGGCGTTGAAACCCTTCTTGAGAACGAGCGGCCTCCCGAGGTTTTCATTACCGCGTTCTGTACGAACGGGACGATCGAGCTCGGGCCTGATTATCGTATCGCGTTAACGACAAAGAGCCCGGAGGGGCGGGAAACGAGGATACAGCACATCAGTATTCCGGAATACACCTGGGCAGGGGCCTACGGTGTCGGTGTCTCCTGCATGGTGCAGGCAAATGCATACTACGCCGCGTGTATAAAGAATAAAAAAGAGGCGGAGACTTCAGGTGCGGACAATATCAATACGCTTGCCGCCACATTGGGTGCGTATCTCTCGGTTCAGCGGGGTGAGGCTATTGATATAACAGATACCGATACCCTTGAAGCTGATCTCGACGATGCTCGCATCGGATATCCGGTTTTCCCCCCCGATTGAACATGCCGGTCGGATTATTTTTAGTGGGCCGGATACGGGTTTTTCGCTTTCTTCCATCGAAAATGGCAAAATTCGAAAAATTCTCTTGACTGAATCGGAAAAATAATTTTAAATGGTATGAGGACATACGACATATCATGTATTCTGGACGGGAACATGGGAAAACAATCCTATATTGTGTTTCAGGGAATCACCAAGACCTTTCCCGGTGTCAAGGCCCTGGATGACGTTTCTTTCTCCATTTCGGCCGGAGAGGTCCACGCAATCGTGGGCGAGAACGGCGCGGGTAAAAGCACGCTTATCAACGTTGTCGCCGGTAATTATCATCCGGACAGCGGACAGCTCGAGATAAAGGGAAAGCAGGAGAAGATACGTAACTATGCCGAAGCGCTCGATATGGGGATCAGCGTCGTGTACCAGGAACGAAGTCTCGTGCCCAACCTGAGCGTTGCGGAAAACATATTCGCGGACAGGCAGCCCCGGACTTTTTGCGGCTTTATCAATAAAAAAAAGATGTACGCGGAATCGGAAAAAATATGTGAATCCATCAAGCTCGATGTCAGGCCCAATACCCTTGTGGGAAACCTGATTCCGGCGAAACAGCAGATGGTCGAAATAGCAAAGGCGCTTTCAAATGACAGCGAGCTTCTGATACTCGATGAACCGACCGCCACTATTACGGAAAACGAAACGGAGATACTCTTCCGGGTCATAAAGGAGCTGAAGAGGAAGGGCATAAGCATCATCTATATCTCCCACCGTCTGCAGGAGATTTTCAATATAGCGGACAGGGTAACGGTGCTCAAGGACGGGAAGTACGTCGGCACCCGTGTCATTTCGGAGGTCAAGGTCGGAGATGTGATCAGGATGATGGTCGGCCGGGATATCTATGCCGAGAAGTACAGGTCATCTTTAAAAGAGGAAAAAGTCCTCGAGGTGCGGAATTTCAGCTCTAAAAAGTTTCACGACGTGAGTTTCGAGCTCAAGCACGGTGAGGTGCTCTGTTTTGCGGGTCTTGCGGGGGCCGGGAGATCCGAGGTCGCCCGCGCCGTTATCGGTGCCGATCCGCTCGAGGAAGGGGAGATTTACATACACGGGACTCGGAAGCGGATAGCCAATCCCGAGCAGGCCATAGAGAACGGTATAGGCTATCTCCCGGAAGACCGTAAGGAACAGGGGCTCTTCCTCGAGATGGCGATTTCGAAGAATATCGTTTCCGGAAATCTCGATTCCGTCTCAAAGAACCAGATCATCAACGAGAAGGAGGTCCAGCGGGTATCGGAGGAGTACAGGGAAAAACTTCGGATTATATGTCCGTCCGTAACCACGAAGGTAAAACAGCTCAGCGGGGGAAATCAGCAGAAGATCGTGTTCGCGAAATGGCTGCTCGCGAATCCTGAAATCCTGATCGTCGATGAGCCGACGAGAGGCATCGACGTCGGGGCGAAAGCCGAAATCTACAGGATAATCCGGGAGCTCGCGTCGCAGGGAACGAGTATCATCGTCATCTCGTCGGATCTTCCGGAGGTCCTTACCCTGAGCGACAGGATAATAGTGATGTATAACGGTACCATTACCGGTGAACTGACAAGGCACGAGGCCACGGAGGAGAATATTATGCACCTGGCCTCGGGATTCGAGCGGAAAGAGGAGATGATGGTGTGACGACACTAGAAAACCACATTGAGGGAAGATTTTCGGTAGGTACGGTGATAAGGAGTATCATCCAGAACAGGGTTTTGTTTTTAATCCTGCTCATCGTGCTGCTTTCATTATTTGCGGGTACCACCTACGATACATTCTTCACGCAGGCAAATCTGAAGGCCGTTATTCTGAACATTGCCATAGACTCCATCGTTTCCGTCGGGATGATGATCCTTCTTGTTTCAGGCATGTTCGATCTCACGGTTGGATCCGTGCTGGGTTTCACCGGGGCCATAGCGGCCCTGTGCCTCGACAAACTGGGGATGCACCCCTCCCTTGCCGTGCTGATCGCCGTGGCGAGCGGGGTATGTATTGGTGCTTTTAACGGTATAATCGTGGCCAAGGTCGGTGTAAACCACCTTATCATGGGGCTTGCCATGCTCGGCGTGGTAAGAGGAATCATACTCCTTATCATCGGCTCGGGTATACACCGCCTTCCGGTGGAGTTTTTAAATATATCCGATGGAACTTTTCTCGGATTTCGACTGCCGATCTGGTACATGGTGGTTATTGCGTTGTTTTTTGCCTTTATGCTGAGAAAAAATAACTTTTTTCGAAGGTATTACTACATCGGCGGGAACGAAAAGGCCGCAGCGTTTTCAGGTATCAACGTTCCTATGATGCGTATCGTCTCATTCATGATATCGGGCGGCCTCTCCGGTATAGCGGGTGTTATACTCACCGCAAAGCTCGCCGCGTCGATACCGACGCTCGGAACGGGACTTGAGCTGCGTTCAATAACCGCCTGTATACTCGGTGGTGCCAGCCTTGCGGGCGGTTACGGCACGATCCTCGGATCTTTTCTCGGGGTGCTGTTCATGGGACTCGTCAACAACCTCATGATCGTTTCAAGGGTGGCCATCTCGTGGCAGAGTATAGTGGTGAGCGGCATACTCCTCATTGCCGTGACCATCGACGCGCTGCTGAAAAAGTCGGAACAATAGAGGTTTATATCTCTGCATAAACAGGAAAGAATATAAATGAATACATTAGAAAAGAGGTTCAGTTTTTCACGTCTTCTTGAAAACAGGGCGGCTTTCCTCGGTATACTGATAGTCCTCATCGGTCTGGCGTCGTCAATAATATTCAAGGCTTTTTTCACGCCGATCAATATGAAATCGCTGATTCTTAACCTCTCCACGGAAGCCATCGTCGCTATCGGGATGATGATACTCCTTATATCGGGCTGCTTTGACCTCTCGGCCGGCTCGGTGTTCGGGCTGTCCGGCGCAATAGCGGCACGGATGATGTATATCAACCATTATCCCGTTTGGATATCCGTGCTTATGGGCCTTGTCACGTGCATTGCAGTCGGTGCGTTCAACGGATTTCTTATAGCAAAAATCGGCGTCAATCCCCTTATTGTCACGCTGGCGATGATGGGGCTGGTACGGGGGCTTGTCCGTATCGCAGCCGGTACCGGGCTCATCGGCTTCCCGGCGGCGTTTACAAACATCGCGGGCACCACCCTTTTAGGGCTCAGAATGCCGGTATGGTATATGGTCGTCCTGACCATCCTGTTCTCGTATCTGGTGTCCAAAACGGTTTTCTTCAGAAAATTCTACTACATGGGGGCTAACGAGCAGGCGGCAAAGCTGTCGGGGATTAACGTTGTACGAACGCGCATTATTTCCTTTATGCTCATGTCCGGTCTCGCAGGCCTTGCAGGAATAATATTTTCCTCGCGTATAGAAAGCGCGCTCTCCACGCTCGGTGTCGGTATGGAGCTGCGATCGATTACGGCGTGCGTACTAGGCGGAGCCAGTCTGGCAGGAGGTCAGGGAGGAGTCCTGGGAGCGGTCCTGGGCACCCTCTTTGTCGCGGTAATCAATAACCTGATGATAATAGGGAGAGTGAGTACATACTGGCAGAAGGTGGTAACCGGAACTATTCTGCTTACTGCGGTGACGCTCGATGCGGTGATCAGCAGGCAGAAGGCGGATTAGGAAAGCATAGCAACAGCTTGGCGGTAAAAGAATTTTATTTAATTAATGGAGGATTTTATGAGGAAAAAAGCTTTAACCTGGTTGTCGGTGGCGGCAGTGCTTGCTTTCGCACTTGTTTTCATCGCAGGGAAAGAGGACAAGGGGGCCAAGGAGGCCAAGCCCAAGAAGGAAGCAGCCGTGGAAAAGGAAGCGGCTGTAGAGAAGGTGGACGTATCGAGTGAAGAGTACGTGAACGTACTCGCGCTCTCGAGCCTGCCGATGTTCGCGGAGAACGACCACGCCGGTCTGTTCGCGTTCGGCGACGAATACGGCATCAAGGTCACGGTGGCCGGACCCACGGAGTGGGACATGGACGCGCAGGCGAGAACGATAGAAGAGGTAGCGGCGCGCAGGCCCGCCGGCATCATCGTGCACGGTTTTTCACCGGCCCTGAAGGGATCGATCGACAAGGCTATCGACGCCGGTGTTCCCGTGGTATGCGTTGACGGCGATGTTCCGGACAGCAAGGCGCTCTCCTTCATCGGGACGGACTGGTACCAGGTCGGTGTGGTGCATGCGCATGAGATGGCGAAGCTGACGGGCGGCAAGGGCAAGGTTGCGGCCCTGATGGTGATCGGCATCGACATCTACGAGGACTGTGCGCAGGGGTACAAGGACGGGCTTGCGAATTATCCCGGGATGGAGCTTCTGGGCGTATATAACGACGAGACGGACACGGCGATATCCGCAAGGCTGACGAACGAGCTTATTTCGGCGAATCCCGATCTTGTCGGTATTTCGGTATTTGACGCGACGACGCCCGGAGTGGGCGCTGCGATCAAGGAGCTGGGACTCGCGGGCAAGGTGAAGGTGACCGGAATGAACGTCGATCCTCCGCAGATCAAGTATCTGGAGGAGGGGGTCATTCAGGTGCTCGTGGGGCAGAAGAGGGCGCTGTTCGGATATTACGGTGCGAAGATGCTCTACGATTACAACCACTCACCGGTGAGTATAACGCCGAACGACGCGGGTGTCGGGGTAACGAACATACCGCCGAGGGTGGACACGGGGCTGTTTGTGATTACTCCCCAAAACGTGAAGGCCTTTAAGGGCGAGGAGAAGGCGGCTGCGCAGAAGAGAGCGATTACAGGTGAGGAAGAGTACGTGAACGTGCTCGCGCTCTCGAGCCTGCCGATGTTCGCGGAGAACGACCACGCCGGTCTGTTCGCGTTCGGCGACGAATACGGCATCAAGGTCACGGTGGCCGGACCCACGGAGTGGGACATGGACGCGCAGGCGAGAACGATAGAAGAGGTAGCGGCGCGAAAGCCCGCCGGTATCATCGTACACGGTTTTTCACCCGCCCTGAAGGGATCGATCGACAAGGCTATCGACGCCGGTATTCCCGTGGTATGCGTTGAC
>Ga0272442_10002887_pt1 | contig 24476 bp, 22 predicted proteins | sample SSMForm2O_FD_200262 | JGI IMG/M metagenome (GOLD analysis project Ga0272442, IMG submission 200262) | Marine sediment archaeal communities from Little Sippewissett salt marsh, Falmouth, MA, United States - SSM-Form-2O | ecosystem: Environmental > Aquatic > Marine > Wetlands > Sediment ...
CGCGACTTTGGGATCCTGATCCTGCGTGCTCTGGGTCCGCGTTGCATGCCCCTTGAACGCTCGAGAGATCGGCGTATTCTTGCAGGCGACAATTACGCGGAAAGAACTTTAGGGAAACGGTACTAGTACCAATAAGCGTCCTGAGTTGATCAGCTGATGTGCCGTCTTCGCCCGGAAGCATTCTGTCAAAAGGTTGGCCCCCCTGTGCCCCAGGGGCAGGAGTTTCGGAATGGGAGCCTCCAGGCTGCCCGCTGGCCTTGACTTTACCTGGTGGCGATTCGCTGCTGAATCCTTCGTCAACCCTGGCTGAAGATTTGCGTCCTTTCCTCTTCCATAGGAATCTGGCAAAAAACACAAGTGCCGCCAGCACGACAGTAAGTATGTAGACACCAATTCCAGAGAAGATCCATTCATGGTTGGCTAATATCTTGTCCGCTATTCCTGTGTCTGTTTCTGGAGGAGCATGGGAATCGTTAGGCGTTTTCTTCGCGACAATCTCCTCAATCCTGTTTTCCGTCTTTGCTACCCGTTGACTTTCCCTGGGCTTGTTGGCGTCTGGCTCCAATTGTCGATCACCGGCTCGCAATACAGGAGTTCCAGCCATCTTCTCTAACTCGACTGACTCGCTAGCAATGACCGAGTGGATCTTACCGGTGTCTTGCGTGAGAAACTGGTTGATTATTGTGTCTCTACCAGAATTGATGGCCGTCACTCCCGGTGAGTCTACTAGGTTCGCAACCTGTTCCTGCTTGACTTCGCCGAACGGATACACGACTGCAAAAAGAAGAGATCCAACGGACGCCACCGCTCCCCAGAAGCCTATCTTGCTCCAAAGACCGAGCTGACGATACCTCTGGAAAAATGAACGTCGGCGACCCATTAGATCGACTCCAATGCTCCTTCGCAAAACCGAGTCAGAGGACCATCGCAGTTCACGAACGCCCCACCCTTCTGGCAATACTTCACGTGGGACCTCCATCCGAACCGCCGAATCCATCCACAAGGACCGGCCGGCTGAACAGTACCCCTTCGAAGTCCTCTGCCACTCCGACAACCCGGTCCGAGATCACACGGTAGCGGGCGTGATCGTCCAGCTCGACAGAGTCATCAGGGGAGACCCCGAAGCCTTGCTCGTGAGCGAACGCAACCAGGGCCTCCGGCCCGGTCCCGCCGTACCCAACGGCAAAGCCACATGCAAGGTACGGCTTGTCTGCTCCAAAGACCACGAGCGTCTGCCACCGAGGCCGGACGACGATACGCGAGACGGGCTCTGGGATCGCCTCCGCTACCTTACGGAGATTCTCGAGGGAAAAACGAGCGTTCCTGTTCTCTCGCCCCAGCTCGACACCTTCGAGAACCGGCTGGTACCAGGACAGGCCTTCATCGAAGGCCTGCTCCATCTCCGGAGAGCCGAACTCGATGAGCCTGGGTTTCTCCGGCACCCACGGCTCGGGTTCTGGCACGGTGGCAGGCGACCTACTGAACAGTCTCTTTATCGCATTGATCACAACCCGGTCCTCCAAATCCTACAGCACAGCCAGGCAATCCCGCACGTTCTTCCTCTCGAAGATGGGCGGCGGACGGCCCTGATCTACGGACTCCCGGATCGCGGCCCGTAGAGCCTCCTGGTTGACCGGAGCCCGGATGAACTCGCGGCACTGCTGCAGCGCCTGCAAGGTGATGCAAAACGAGCCGCACCCGCCGCAACGGTACGAATTCACGGTCACAGACGTGGGCCCGCGGAACTCGTCGACGGTGCGGCCGCAGATCGGACACTCCCTCTCCAGCATGTCTCTCCCTCCCCAAGGAGACCTACACTCCGGATAGTTTATCCCTAAACTCAGCCCATTACCTACCCCGAACTCAGCCCATTACCTACCCCGACGGACGGCTAGCCGCGGCCACGGACAGGACGGTGTTTTCATCATACGCAGCGCAGACCCGACACCACTTGGTGAACTCATCGCGGGCCCTTCCGTTCATTGAATGCGGACAGTTTGTTCCTCAAGATCGGAATCGCCTCTTTCGAGATGTCCATCGCTTTGCCGTTGTAGGTCCTGGTGGCGAACGGAAGCTCAAGGCGGATTCGGCCGTTGATAACCAAAACGACACGTCCGCGAATGACCTTTGATCCGGCCGGCAACGCAGGGAACTGAATCACAGCGCGGTTCGCACTGGCCAAGGACGAGAGCTTCTTCCCAGATCCTGGGTGCAGACCTGACATAGACACGTGCGCAACGTAGCGAACCTCGCCACCGCCAGTCTGCTTCGCCTGGGATTCCGCATCGGCCAGAGCCAACAATATGTCCTTGCCGCGTGCGAGAAAGAGCGCCGCTCCTCGGTCCTTGAAGGTCGTGTCGATTTCTTTGTCTGACTCAATCTCGACAACAATGTCTGCGGTTGCTGACAGGATCGCTTGCTCCAACGGAACCGGCACGTCTTGAGCAGAATACAATGTCGGTTCTTTTTCGGTAGGTCTTTTCTTCTCTCCGTTCGACCCGCCGTCTAGAAAAAAATCGTAGCTAAACAAACCAATAACAGCTGCAACAATCAGAGGAAGAACCAATCCTGTGACTACCACCTTCTTCACCCAAGTCGGAAAACCACGTAGCTCAGTTACAGCGCGGGCTGTGAAACTCGAAAGTGCTTTCCTTGCATACCATTCGGGCAACTGCTTGTCCCGCAGGTGACTCTGTTTGCTTTTATCGATCAGTGAATGCCATGAGTCAAGCGTCTGGTGCCCCTGCGGGTACAGAGCCCGAAGATAGGTTTCCGCGTCGGAATACCATGATGAAAAACAGTGGGGTTCCTGCTCCGTCGCCTTGACACGGTTCGGCAGCGCTTCAAGATATTGGATCACCTGTTCGCGATCCAGCCCTGGGTTCGGGAATACTCCAGTAAGACCATTCTTTGACAGTGTGCGAGCAGAGCCAACAAGCTCGGCGAGCTTTGGCCTGAGGCGGTAGTCAGGATCATCAGGCGTGCCACCGTATCGACCGGCTGACCATTCGAGGTGACGTTTCCAGACAACACGGAAACCGTGTAGCTCGTCAGGGAAACACTTGCGGATGGCGTCACGAACATTGGTGAACCAGCCTTGGAATTCACCCACTGGAACATGACTGGAGTCGAGTAAACGTTGCAGAAGAGGCGTACATCCGCCCTGGCCGCCGGATGTTTCGTCAACGTTGCTCGACATCGATCTTCCCCGCCGCCTACTCGCTATTCTTCTCGGCAGCCGCCGCCACCTGCTCCCTCAACCTCAGCCCCCTGCCCTGCCCCGCCGGCCGGCGCTTCGCGTCCACGGGCGGGAGCTCGGCCGGCACCCTGGGCATGGGCGCCAGCTCCAGCACGCCGGCAATCCCCAAACCCTTGTGCACCATCACGGCCTGACCGGTGCCCAGGGATTTGATCAGGTTCGGATGGACCACGTACTCCTCGACCTCCCGCCGGCTCCCACGGCCGGTCCGGCTTTCGATAATAAAACCCTCGGTCTGATCGGTCTGCTTGAAGGCGGTCCGCGTCCCGATCAGCTTGCCCCAGATCTCGGCGTCCTCGGGATTCTCCTGCCGCAAGATCAGCTTCAACGCGGTGTTGCCCACCACCTGCTGCGTGTAATGCTCGCCCATCTTCCGCAAGTCACCCAGGGTCTGATGCGACAGCACGCACGCGAATCCAGAGGCCCGGCTCTTGTTCAAGAACTCGATGAACTCATCATACGCCAATCCGGCGAACTCGTCGATCACGACCGGGAAGAACTTCCTCTGACTCTCGGGGATGTCGTTGGCGATCATGTTGGAGATGACGTTGAGCTGCGCCATGACCAGACGACCGACGAAAGGCGCGGTCCGGGGAAACCGGCCGGTCTGGATCGCGGCGTACACGATCTGGCCGCCCTTGTACGCCTCGTACAGATCGATCTCGGGCTCGGCCGAGTCGAACAGCTCCCCGAACTCGGACCGGGCCACCTTCTCGAGCAGAGCCAGCAGGCCGGAGATACTGCCCCGCTTGTGCGCGTCCTCGAGCCAGGCCTCGAAGGACTTCCAGTCGGACGGCGAGTACCTCTCGCCGACCAATTTCAAAGCCTTGCCCTGGCTCAGCAGCACGCAGAGATCGTCCAGGGTGAAGGGCTGGCCCGTGGCCAGCAACAGCCGGAAGGCCTCCCGCAAGGCCTTCTCGGCCTGCCCCTGATAGAACGGGCTCTCCCACTCCCCGGCCTGGATCACGAGGTCCACGAGCTCGGTCTGGGACCCGTGTGCCAGGGGATTCAGCCGCTGGCTCTCCCCGGGTTTCCCCAGGTCGAGCAGACGAAAATCAGCCTGCCGGCCGGCCAGAACGGTCTCACACCACACCGCCTGAAGCAGATCGATGTCCCCTTTTCCGTCGATCAGGAGCAGCCCCCGGCCCGCGTGGATGTCCGCGGCCACCATGGGAACCAGGGCGAAAGCGGTCTTTCCGGCGCCCGTGGCGCCCACCAGGTGGGCGTGGGCCCGCCGCATGTTCTCGCTCAGATACACGGGCCGCCGGCCGCTCTTGCCAAGGTACAGCTCCCCATTTCTTCGCTTCCTGGCCGCTGACTCGACGGCGGCTTTTCGCCTCCTGGCCGCCCTTCGCGAACTCGCCGGCACCTCGCCATTTGCGAAGGCAATCACGATCAAGATCGGCCACAAAACGACCGTGGCCGCCACCCAATAGAGAAACAGATACGACCAGATCGGAGGGGGCCAGATCCCTACCATTTCCGGACTGGCGAAGAGCCTGCTCAAGGTATTTCCCACGTTCGTGAAGTCGGCAATGGCGTAAAACAGGCCGACCATGCCGAACGAATTCTCGTCATGGCATCGCCAGAGCGACAGGCCGAGGTACGACCCGGACACGAGAAAAAGAAGAAACCCGAACATCCGACCGGGCCATCGGATCGTGGCCCGGACCAGCAAAAGAGCCAGCTCGTACGGCACCACAAAGAACACGAGCCCGAAGGTGAGCCAGAAGATCTCCACGAAAACATTCGGTCCCTGCATCTTGTAAATTCCTACCGCCCGAACAGTCCCTTTTTGGTCTTCTTCTTCAGCGCCGCGGTCTGCTTCGCGTGCTCCTCCTTGCGCCTCGCCTCAGCGGTATCCGCACTACCCGCCCCTGCCAGAGCCTGCTTCACGGCCGGGTGATTCTGTATTTGCTCGAGCTGCCCGGCGTACCATTTTCCCTTCTCCTCCAGCTCCTTGATACGAGCGTCTCGCACCTCGAACCCCCGCTTGGCGCCGAGCACGAGCTCCTTCCGCTCGACCTCGAGCTCCTTGACCCGGACCTGAAGCTCGGACACACGGGCTCGAAGGGCTTCCAATTCTGGGCCGGCCGAAGGCCGGAGTTCCTGGTCGCCGGCCGAAGGCCGGAGTTCCTGGTTCCTGGTTCCAAGTTCCTGGTTTTGGGGTTCGGGCACGGGAGAGCCGGAGGGGAAAATCCTAGCGCGGAGCCAGTCCGCGGCCTGGTCCAGGGTGTACGCGGTCATGGGAATTTCGAGACTACCGCCCTGCCCCTTCAGCCTCTTCTCCAGACCGGAAATCAGCTCCAAAATGTTGTCCCGCCGACCCTCGGAAATAACCACGTACACCAGCTGGCGATCGGGAGCGGAATGGACGCTGGCGTACGCCTGATACGTCTCCAGATTGAGCCTGACCCGGGACAGGGCCTTGGTGCTGCGGTCCATCTCGAGAAAAACCTCCCTGCCGGAAATCTCCACGGTCACGTCCGGATAGATCCGCCTGGTGACCTCCTTCTCCTTGAACCCGCCAGCCCCCTCGATCTCCTTCCACTCGAGCCGGTTCTCCTGGCTCGACCAGCTCCAGTCGAACCGCTGAATCCGGTCCCGGATTTCCTCGAGACTCCCCTGCCCCACGGACCGGACGTAGAGCTCGTTTCCGAAGACGGTGTGCTCTCGAAATTGTGGACTTCGGTCCGGGTTTTTCCAGCGCCGCACGGCCAGGCCATCCTGCTCCGCCACGAACTCGCTACCCCGCTGCGTCAGACTCCAGACCTGCCCTTTTGTGTGTCTCCCTGGATTCAATCTATCTCTGCAAACGACCAAACCCTCACGCACCAATCGCGTCAACCCACGCTGCACGCTCCGCACCCCAACCTCACCGAAATACAGATTCCCGGCCTGCTCCGTACTGACCCATCTCAGCCGATACAAACCCGACAAGATCTCCCTATCCCTGTCCGTTATTCTAAATCCCTTACGCCTGCCCATCCCTGCCTCTTTACCCTACTCCCCTACCACGCTCCAATACTCGAACCCCAACTGCTCCCCTGCCGCTCTGCTCTATTTCTTCTGTTCTTTCTTTCTTCTTTTTCTTTTCTCTATCTCTATTTTCTACTCAGTCATCATCTACTCTTTCTTCTCTTCTGTTCTTCCTCTCCCTACTTTCTCCATCACTTCTGACTCTTCTGACTATCCTCAATTCACTATTCCTCTTCTATCCAGTATCCATCTCATCCACTCTGTTCTTCTTCTCTCTCCGCCCCACCACACTTCTCTATTTCTACTCATCCTCCTGCCCCTTGACCTCACTATCACGTAGGGAGAGTGAGGTCAAGGGGCAGGAGGATACCATTTCCAGCGCGTTTTATTGTGGTGGGGCGGGAGGTTATAGGCTTTTTCAACGTCGCTCGTTCCACGCCAGCTAAGCCCTGCTTTGCGACAATGTCATGCGACAATCTAGAGCGTCAGTGTACATGCCGGGTTTCCCCGGGGAAAGATTGTGCCTCAACCTGCTTTCATCTCGACCACAGGAACCGGTCCGAACACGGACATCTCGGCCTGCCGAGGGGTTGCATGGAGTAGCCGATCGAGCTCGACCAACCGAGCTGAAAGAGAAGATCACAGCAACGGAAATTGTCTTGACCGGGTAGGTATTCAACAAGTGCTTCTCGCCTATTTGGAACTCTCCACCGGCGCGGCGATCTCCTTCACGAAGGCGATCATCTGCTCGAGCTGCTCGACGATCTGCTCGGCCTGCTCGGGCGTGGGAGGCTTGGAGCGCCGGAAGCCGATCGCCTTCATCTTGACGGAACCCTTCTTCTCGTCCCGCTCGAGCATCCGGGCGTACCGCTGCGCCGGGTCCTTCCGGGAGTCGGACTCCCCGGCCACCTGGTCCGGGGTCTTGCCGCGGACCTTGCTCAGGGCCTTTTCTAAATCCCGCTTGCCGAGCTCCTTGTCCCTGTACCGGGCGGCCAGCTTGCGGGTCTTCTTCTCCCCGTACTTGCGCTCGAGCCTGACGAACAGGTCTGCAACAGAGTAGCCAACGTTGTGAACCTTGACGAACTCCTGGAGCCAGTCAGGCGCCTTGAGGATGGACATCTGCTTGGCGATCTTGGTCGGAGTGGTACCGAGATGCTCGGCCAGGGTCTCCTGGGTTATCCCCCTGTCGTCCACAAGGGCCTTGAGCGCCAGGGCCACCTCGAAGGCAGAGAGGTCGGAGCGTATCAGGTTGTCAACAAGGGCGACCTCGGCCTTGCCCGCGTCGTCCAGGTCGGGCAGCTCCCGGACAGGGACCTCGGCCAGGCCCACGACCTGGGCGGCCCGGAGCCGGCGCTCGCCGGCGAGCACGTCGTACGCGCCCTCCTCCTCGCCAGGGACCACGAGCAATGGAGTCATGACTCCCTTGTCCTTGATCGAGGCCACGAGCTGCTTGAAGTCGTCGGCCTGCTCGTCGATCGCGATCCTGGGCTGATACTTGCCGAGCTGGAGTTTCTCGACTGGCAGAGAAGTCGTCTGAAGTTTCTTGGACACGATCAATCCTCCTTGGTTCCTGGTATGCCTTTACCCTCGAGTCCGGGGATCACCATCTGGGCTCCGTCCTCCCACGGGAACTTCTCGGCCGGCTTGCCGCGGCCACGGGCAGCCCAGCGGTTGTTCCTGGGATCCACGTCGATCCGCAGCCACTCATGGCAGTCCAGCCACTGACAGGTGCCGTACACCTGGCGGTTGATGGTGCACTCGGCCTCGAGCAGGTTGCGGGTGCCCTTCCTGCCCGAGCCGCAGGTGGGGCAGACAATCTGGCCAGGCTGGCCAGTCCGGGCGACGTAGCGCTTCGAGGCTGGGGTCTTGTCTTCCGGCAACGGGCGCCCTCCCCTGCTGACAGCGGGAGTATTCACGGGATCTGCGCCACAGTCAAGGAGGGAAGTCAGCGAATCGGTCGCCCGCGCCTGGGTTCACGGCTCCTGGACGGAAAGCGATCCACGCCAGAGCCCTTTCGGAGCTTCTTCAGCTCCCTCTTGGCCGCTCCAACCATGATCTCGGTCAAGGTGAAGCCAAGGTACACGGCTGCATCCCGGAGCTCCTCGTGAAGCTCGACCGGAAGATGAACCGTCATACGCTCGGTGGCTCGCTTGGCTTCCTTCGCTGGCTTGTCTGTAGACCTCTTCCGGCGTGGAAGTTCGGGGGGTGTGGATTGCTCCGGCTGCTCGGTCGACTTCTCTCCGCTGCCTGGATCGGCGGCTGGCGCGCCTACAGCTTCGACGCCTTCCTCGGCCGCTCCGGTTCCAAGAACCAGGTCCAGAGGATTGGCTCCGATCGCTTTCTTCTTTGCCATGACTAAACCCCTTTATCCCCTATTTCACCGTTTTGTCCTATAGCCGCAAAACGTGGATGCATGCACATATGCCCGTATTACCCCATAGACCCGCTTTGCCCTCAATGCTACTTTTGTCCTCATTGACCGTTAGCACGTTTTACGCCATTTCCCCGCTTGCTCCGAATTCTGGGCACTCCAAATGCTCCGCATTATCCTATTAATCCTTATAGCCCGCAATGTCCTTTAACCCCGTATCCCTGCATTTGCAACATTTATCCGTATAGCCCGTTATCTCCGTAACCCCCGCAAGCTCCAATTAAACCGCATTGCTGGTATTCCCCGCAAGCTCCGCTTGCCCCGCTTTGACCGTATCACCCGCATGCACCGCATTCCCCCGATTGGCCACGCCCCGGCGGACCAGCTCGGCGGCCGCGGCCCGGTACGCCTCGGCAGCCAGGGAGGTCCTCGCGTACGAGGTCACGGGCTTGTGGTGACTGGGCGCCTCCCGGAGCCTGACGGTCTCCGGGATCTGCGTCTGGAGCACCACGTCACCGAAGCGCTCGCGAAGGTCGGCGACGAGCTGCTTGCTCAAATTGGTCCGGCTCTCGCAGCGAGAGATCATGATCCCAGAAAGCTCGAGGTCCTTGTTCAGACGCTCGCGAGCCGCCTTGAGGGTCTGGAGGAGCTGCGCCAGGCCCGACAGGGCAAGTGTATCGGCGGGCAACGGAACCAGGACCTCGCGAGCCGCGCCAAGGGCCGAGGCCGATAGCAGACCAAGAGACGGCGGGCAATCGAAGATAACGAAATCCCAACGGTCGCGGGGTAGGGCGCTTACCGCCCGCTTCAGCACCATCTCGGCACCCACCTGACCGGACATGGCTCTCTCTGCGCCCACGAGGTACGGTGAGCTGGCAACGAGGTCGACGCCAGGGCAGGGCGTCTCCGCTGCCAGATCAGCGAGGGAGCCTTCCTCATCGCCCGTGAGCAGGTCGAACAGGCCCCGGCTCCTTGCTTCTGGACCGGCGATCCAGTCGGTGGTGTTAGACTGGCCGTCGAGGTCCACCACGAGGACCTTGTGCCCCTGCTCGCCCAGGGCCGCAGACAGGTTGACCGTGGCGGTGGTTTTCCCGGTGCCGCCTTTCTGGTTTATTATCGCTATGGTTCGCATGCCTTATTACCCCTTTTGTCCTTTTCGGTCCCTTTGCCCGTTTCCTGTAATTTACCCGAGGGGGCAGGGGAGTCAATCTGATTTGTGTCGCGCGAAGGCAAAGGAACGAGCGGGAGGGCAGGGGAGGGCGCTTATCGCAGTCGGCTCAGTAGATCCTTTGATCGAAACCACTCCATTGGGGTAAGAGCAAAGGCATGAACTCGAAAGACAAAGAGCTACGACCCATCGCAGCGGTAAGCCTGCTGCTCGTCGACGACGAGAAGAAGTTCCTCGAGGTGTACTCCGGACTGCTGCGCCAGCTCGGCTGCCGCGTGTCTGCTCACTTCGATCCTGATTGGCCTCTTGGCTATTTCGATGCTGGTGATATCGGCACAGCTCACACGGAAAGCAGGGCTGGCTCAGTCCGTGTTTTCCCATTACACTTCGACAATCTGTGTATTCCAGATTGTGGTACACGCACAATTTTTGACTGGAGCGTTGAGGATCAGAACATAATGTGTATTGTTCTCCATGAAGTTGGCCATGAAGCAACAGCGACGGAGGATGATGACTCTGCAACCTACTATGCTGAAGTATGGTATCAGGCAATTCGAAGGGCGTGGAATTCCATGATGGGTTGTGTTGATCCTTGATGGTATTCTTGGGACAGAAGGAATGAGGGTCTGAGTCATGAGCAGAATCCGTGCGGCGCTGATAGGTATCGCGATGCTTGCTCTGCCAACATCGTCAGTGGCCTCTGACACCAAGTTGCCCTATTATTTGGATGTGCGCCTTGTGGGAGCTAGCGGTTGTATCAACGTTGTGCTCGACGTTGACCTGATCTCAAGAGCGATGTCTGCCAATGGCGAGACCCTGAACCGGTACACGGCGCTAAGCGCTTGGGTGAGCCACAAGGGCGGAATAGACACAGTGCCTGAAGGTTACATCTGCGATATCGATGACGACAAACTCTCCATGATCTGGGAACAGCTGCTGGTAAACGAGATTCTCCAGTTACCAGATAGGATCGTAGACGGCCACAGAACAACTGATGACAAGAGACACGTCTTGGAAGCTAGGTGGACAGATGAGAAACAACGAGTGGAGGTGGGCAAGATCGTAGTTGGCTTCAACGCCTACGATCTGTTCAACGACGAGCGTGACCTATATCAGAAGAAATATCGAGAGTTGTCAGAATACCTCAGAATTATCCGAACGATGAAACGGAATTGTAAAACACTGACAGAAGACCAGATCGCAAGCGCCATTCTCGATACATACCTCGACACCAAGGACGGACATGCAAAAGCCAACTTGCTTAACGCATACATGCGGCTGGGCGGTGACGGTTCATTTGCTCTAGAAAGTGAGTTTGGCGAAGTGAGAAGAATATATGTGACGCTGCTTCCAAAAGTCAAACAGTGTGAACCCTATTCCGACCTGTTAAGAGCACTACTAGACCAAGATCAATGGGTTGCATGGTGGGCTCTGATCGGCGTCCAAAGATGCTTGAAACGAGCGAATATCGTTCCGAGTATCAATGCCATTAAGGCCATGCTCGGAAACTACAAGGATGGTAGAAGCGACGCAGTCTACACTGAGGGTTTCGATGGAAAACCTAGATTGCAGGGACACAACAAAGAGAAAGCTACACGGCTCCTAAACAGGCTCATGGACTACAAGGTAAGCTCAGGTTTATCAGACCCGACACCGAGCGACTCTCCCAGCCGTTCCCAGGACAACGATGACAAGACCAAAGATTGACAGCGACTAGCTCTCCAGCCTTGAGCGTGTCCCATGGCGCGCTAGCTCCTCTCGACCAGAATAAGTCCAAATTGACCAGTACAGGTTCTCCTCGCGTCACAGGCTTTCTGGTAGTGCGTCCTCGCTGCGGCAACATCCTTGGCTCCACCGCGACCGTCGTGAAGGAACACGGCCAGGTTGTGGCATGCCTGCATCACGTCGCCCTTGCAGGCCCTCTCGTAGCTCTTCCTGGCGCCCTGAGGATTCTTCGAGTCACCGAGCCCACGCTCGAACATCACGCCGAGGTTGTAGCAGCCGTTGAACATGCCTGAATGGCACGCCTCGGAGAACACCATTCGCATCTTGGGATCGTCCCGCGGCTCGGTCGGTGAGTCGTCGGACATCTCCAGCAGCACGCTGTACGTCTCGCCCTTGGGCCGGACCTCGGTCTTCTGCTGAACGTAGGGTAGGCGCTCCCTGTCCTCCCGAGCCTTGGCCGCCTTGGCGATCTTGGCGATGGCGGCCAGCTCGTCCTTGGTGAAAGGTACAGGCTCGTCGTCCTCGCAGCCGACGGCGACGGCCATCGAGACAGCGGCGATGACGGACAGGGGCGTGCGCAACAACCTCGACTCCTTCGATAGCAACGTGATGATTGTAGCCGCTCCTGGCTCATGATTCCAGATCACGAGAGCGCTTTACCGTTGCTGCCGCCTTCATCGCCGCCTCTACTGCCTGCCAGACTCTTCCTCCCTCACTGACCAGCTCCTCGAGCTCCTCGACGAACCGGGCCCGGTCCTCGGCCGTGGCCTCGGGGCACCTCGCATCGAACTCCAGCAGGCCAGCTGCTCGAGCCTCGGCCGCGATGGCGGGGTCGACGCGGTCACGCCGGCGAAGCCTGCTATCCTGATCGGAACTCGAGGACCTCGGGCGACGCCTCTCGCGGATCCACTGCTGCGCCTTGTCGGTGAGCTCCACCTCGGGCTCATCCACGTCCTCGGCCAGCGCCACCGGAGCAGGGCAGGGCGTGGCGATCGCAGCCGGCTCCGGCTTGCAGGCCCTGACCGAACTGGCCCGGGCCAGGCGCTCCGCTTCCCGGTCACGCTCCTCGGCCGCGGTCATGGCCCGGTCCCTCCGGGCCTGGGCCTCGTGGCCGAGCCGCTCGACCAGGTTGACGCGGCCCTCAACCCTCTTGGTGGCATAGGCCAGCGGGTTGAGCACGCGCCGGCAGACCAGCAGCTCGAGGCCGTCGGCCAGGGCGGTCCAGTCCCAGGGGCAGCCGTGGGGATACAGCTCGTTGCGCCACCTCGAGACTCGCATCAGCCGGTCCGCGAGTCTGGGAAGGGGCAGGGCGCCGCCGTACTCGCGGCCCAGGGCCTCCAGGCGGCACCTGACGGCCGGGCTAGGCTCGCCGCGGGGTGGATCCTCCATCGAGGCCAACCAGTCCCTGGCCGGCGCCACTCGGTCCTGGCTCTGTATTGCGGGCTTCGAGCCAGAGCTACCCGAGCGCGGAATCGAGGCGGATCCAGCCCTTGCTGCACCCCTCGCCGGGAGCCGATCGCCAACCTGGCGAGCTCTCGCTCGGCCGGTTTCAGGCGTTCCGCCACCAGAGGCGCTCTCGGCCGGCTGTCGCCGGCGCTCCCTGCCGTAGGCTGGGCTCCGACCGCCCGGAGATCGGGGCTCACACGGAGCCTGAGTGCGCTGCAGGACCTGGCCTAGCTCCGGTTCGCGTGCTCCGAGCTCCTGGTCAGGCGCAGACTCATCGGTCCGGCAATCAGCTGCCGAAGCCTGCTCCGCTTCTCCGGGAATCCAGCCATTGGCGGGAGGAGCAGTCGAAGCCATTGGCAAGCCGTGGCTCGAGCGGCCGGCATCGGCCGGCCGCTCCCCGGCTGCAGCCTCCGAGGAAGCCTCCGGCCTTCCACCGGCCGCAGGGCAGCGTGTTGTGACCGAGGCATCGCCCGACCCTATGAGCTGCTGTTCTGAAGACGAGGAATCGTCGGTCACCTCGCAGGCAGGCGCCTGACGTACCGTACCGGTACCACCTTCCGATGATTCTCCTGTTCTTGCAGCTGCTGCAGCTTTGTCTAAGGGGGCGACATTCTGTCGCACCTCGTTGTCAGCCTCGATGCGCTTTGCCACGAGCCGCAGGAAGGGCGTCAGGTCCACGATCAGCCCGCGGCCGCGGTCGTCCGCGGTCAGCACCAGGCGCAGCTCCCTCAGCACACCCAGAGCCCTGTCAATGGTCCGGTCGCTGCAGCCCAGGGCCTCGGCGAGCCCACCCCTCCAGGTGCTCACCCGCGGTCCGTAGTTGGCCATGGCCCGAAGCTCGAGGAGCAGGTGACGGGCCGTACCCCGCAGCCCGAGCGTGGCCATGACGGCACGGTCCTGACGTGCGGCCTGCACGTACTCGGTAACGGCCGCCCCGTACAGCCCGGACAGGTGCTCGTTGCGATAGGGCAGGGTGGCTCTGGCGGTCTCCATCATGAATCTCCGCGGATTGGAGCGGTAGGAGGCCTTGAAACGGCAGTACAGGAGCAGAAACCGGCCGTTGATCGGCCGAAATCGGCTGCAAAGCGGCCGGGAACGGCAAATGCGGGGCTTCGGGCGCGATCAGGACCACCAGGTGGGCGGAAACCGCGCACCCGCGACCGAATTACGGTCAAGGATGACCGAAAAGCGGCCAGAAGTGACCGATTATCGGTCAGGTATTGCCCACTCGGCGAGAGGGCAGGTAAGTCCACGGCTAGGTTTGCGGAGCCGGGCTGGAAGCCCGGGCATACACCAGCAACGGGCCAGTACACACCTCTCCTGTTCGACATGCGCATGCCGTTCCCTTCGGTAAGCCCCGCTCGACTCAGAATCCGAATCTCAAGCCGAGACGAGCACTCACCTGTACTTCGTCACCAGATCCGCCGGGCAACACTCCACCGGCGATGCTCTGAACGAATCAGGCGACAAACATTCATCTGAAAAGCCTTGACGATCGGAGGCGGCGGTCAGTAGGCTGCAGGTCAGTAGCAAGACCTGACAACCTAGCCGCCTCGATCTGCCCCGCCTCGGTTGCGCCAACAACCGGAGCGGGGTTCGGCTTTCCTACCTCAAAGAACAGTAGAGCCGTGGCCAATAGGCTCCTTCCGCATCTCGCCGGCTCTCGAAGCACCTGGCTGCGTTGCTCCTCCTCGAAATGCCCGTCGGCATTCCTTCGTCGTCGCGTCTTGCCAAGCACTCCGATCCCGCGGCGGGATACTGGAACGATCTATCGACCACGGCTCTTTGGAGCCCCTCCAAGCTACCGACCAGCCGACCGTGAACGGACGGCCCCGACCGGCCAGGCCGGCGGGCGAAAGCTCGAGGAGCACCTCGACAGAAAACCCCAGGAACGACCAACGGACGATCGCCGTGTCCGAAAAACGCCAGAGTCACACCACAGGCGAAGGGGCAGGGGGCCCGGAATCCGAGGTGTCGGCGAACTCGGCCATCTACACGGAGCAGGTACAAACCACCCCTCCTGCCGCAGAGCGGCAATGAACCCCGAGAAAGCTCTGGACGGAAGGAACCGAAGGCGTGTAGTCTGCCCCTAGCTCACTGACAGAGGCCCTCCGGTCCGGACCGCTGCCCTGTCCCGCCTGCTGGCACCAGCCGGGACAGGGCTCGAGCTTTCTTGGGGCCGTGCATCAGCGGAAGCTCCAGAGAACCGTCGAGGGGGAGGGTTGACAGAAGGGCCTGGAACGGGCACGATTTGAGCAGACGCCGCCGCTGTCGAATAACGCCAGGCACCGTGTTGAACCCCCTGATCGCAGTTGCTGGGCTTCCGGTCGGCAGGTAACCACAAGGTATGCTATCCGTCAAGAATACCTACACTACAGTACGTGGCAATACACCGCCTGGGAAGCAGTTGGCCGAGAGAGAGGAATGTTGAAAGACTTCTGATAGTAGGAGCTTGGCCGCATGCCCTGACATTGGTGTCATACTAAAAACAAAATTGTCGCGCGGCACGAGATCAGGCCGATCCACGGCCTCGATCTCGCCGTTTTTCACTTCATCCAATCTATCAGGCCAGAAACCATAAGGTGGCGGAGAGAAGGGCGAATCAGATCGCGAGAAAGAGGGTGTCTCACGAGCAGTCCAGAGGAACGAGGATTTCGCTGAACAAGATCTGTCAGAATTCCGAGGAAGTGTCTCTTTGACCGAAATTCGAGCGCGGAAGGTGAATGTGAGCTGAAGTAATAGGAAGCAGAAGCCGCGGAACATCCCAACCACACTAAAGAACTTGGACAGGTGAGAGAGGACATGGTGCGCGCTTTGCTCGCATCTTGCTGAAACCGCGAGGTCAGCTCACCTGTACGAGGAGGAGTAGCCGGATAGAGGCAGCTGGAGCGCAATCGTGTCAGATGGATCAGGGAGAGAGCGGGGCGCAATCAGATGCTCGGGGGGCGGGCGTCCGGACGCCTGGTCGTCCAGGCGTCCGGAACTGGGAGCCTGGCAGCGGCGGCCCTACTCCGGTCGAGCAGAGAGACGCCGCTTCATCGGCTCCCCGACCTTGAACCTCACCCCGCGCCTGGCAGGGGCACGGATCCGCTCCATGGTGTTCGGGTCCAGCGCGGTGCGAGCGGCGTGGTCCCTGACATTGAATGTGGCGAAACCGCGGATGTCGATACGCTCGCCCCGGGCCAGGGCCTCGAGCATGGACTCGAAGATCGTTCTGACCGCGGGCGGAGGGTCCGCGCCAGAGCCACCCCATCATCCGGACGCCGATCCATCCAGGATGGCGGCGTTGCTCCTCCTCGAAGTAGCGCATGGGCTACGTCTTCGTCGTCGCGCCTTGCCCTCCTGGCGCCTAGACGACCGGAGAATGGGGGTGGGCTCTGGCGCGGACCCTGAGCATGTACACCGGGATGCCGGAGCGCTCGGACACGGCCTCGACCAGTTCTCGCCTATTCATGGAATCACCAGAGGGGAGAGTATCAGTCGCCCAAGACATCGCGCAACGCCTCGGACAGCCGCTCAAAGGTCAATGGCTTCTGCAGGAAGGCGAGGGCGCCGGTGGCGAGCAGCTCGCCGACCTCCTCGTCGGTGGCATCACCGGACCACATCAAGACCCTGACGCCGGCATCGAGCTCAAGGATGGCGCGCAGAGCCTCGGCCCCGCCCATAGACGGCATCCTGAGGTCGAGTAGCACCAGGTCGATCTCGCCGGCACGCTCTCGGAACAGTTCAACTGCCTGGGTTCCGTTCTCTGCCTGGAGGGCGGCGAAGCCGAGCCGGTCGAAGTACTTCACGGCGAGCTGGCGAGCTAACTCGTGGTCGTCAGCGATCAGAACAGTGCCACGAATCGGCATGGAGACCTCCCCGGTTCGGATAGATAGGACGACGGTGAGGCCGAGTCTGCAGGTATGAAGAGGCCCGCAGGGGAGGCGGCGACACCAAGGTGCTGAAACCCGGGAACCACCAACCATGCCCCTGCGAGCCAGACGAACTGACCGCAGGCCGCCGCCCTTGCACGAGCGGGTGCACGGTTGGTGGTCTCCTACTTGCGCGGCCCAGAGCCAGGCTCCGGGCCGCTTCCCGGGTTTCAGCACGAACGAAGATGGCAGATTATTGGACTACTGGCAAGGAGGAGAGAAGGATCTACTCGGTACGGGAGCTTGCCACGCGCTCGATCGCGAGCTCCAGATCCGACGAGCCGTACTCGCGGTACCGGGACAGGGCCGCGGCCGAGGTCAGACCGGCCCATTCCATGCACAGCTCCAAGTCGACGCCGGCGCGGCGCCAGTTGACGATCGCCGAGTGCCGCAGATCCTGAACGCGGAGGTCCTCGATGCCAGCCCGGATCCGGGCCGACTCGAAGGCGGTGGTGAAGTCCCGCAGGCGCCGGCCGTGGTACAGGAATACTGCCCCCCGCCGTGGCCACGGCGCCGAAGTTTGGATGAACACGCCTTCCTGTTCATCGAAAACCGGGCCCTGTTCGGGCCTCTCAGGACCGCTTTTTAAAGGGATATCTGACCCCTCGCCCGGGCGAGATCGTGGCTCCTGCGGCGTCTGACGGCGCCGCCTGGTCCTTCTCGTGGCCAGGATCCCCTGCAGGGCGGTTCTGACCGCTGGAAACAGCGGGATCGACCGCTCGCGGCCGCGACCGGCGACGTCCTCGCCGAGCCTGAGGGCCTCGCGACGGACGTTACGCCAGTCCAGGGACAGCAGCTCGCCCCGGGTGAGCGCGGTCCAGTACGCGATCTGAAGCACCGGCCGGATGTGCGGCGCCGCGGCCTCGAGCAGCAGCTCGAGCTCCTTGCCGCTGACCACCCGGTCCCTGGCGTTGTCGACCTGTAGCGGCACAACCTGGTCGCAGGGGTTGCGCAGAAGAAACCCCTGGGCCACGGCCCAGGCACAGGCTTTCTTCAATACGGCCAGCTGACGATTGACCGTGGCCGGCCGCACCGGGTCGCCCACTGCGCCTCTGAGGCGCCCGTCGATGAAGTCCTGGACGTCTCCCGGTTGCAGCTCGCGCACCGGCCGGTCCCTGCCCAGGCCCTGGGCCAGGACCCGGGCGATGCTGCGCTCGCGGCGCAGGTCGGCCTGGCCGATCTCGGCCCGATGCTCGAGCCACAGGCCGAGCATGCGCGACAGGGTAGGGCGCAGCCGCGACCGCTCCGGGAAGCCGAAGGACCCGGACCGGATCTGCAGCCGGATCTCCTCGAGCCGGGCCACGGCCGGGCCGATGTCCGCACCGAGCCGCTCGGTATACCTCCGGCCGCGGTGGGTCACGTCGATCATGTACCGGCCCTGGCGGAAGTTGAGGCCGGGCGGCAGACCAGCCCGGCTGTTGGCGGATCCGGTCTTCCTCGAGCTCAAGGCAGGCCCCTTCTATTTCGATACACTCGGGTCTTCATCAACCCATTCTTAAGAGATGCAGGCGGTACTTGCAAACGTGGCGGAGTGGCGTGGTGTATCGGGTTGGTACCAGGGCGAAGCCCTTGGCACCCATCGCATTGAATATGTGATGGGCTGTAACTCGCTGCTGGCTGCTCGACTGGCTCGCCGGCAAATTCTGCTCACTGGAGCGCTAGGATCGTTCCGCCTTCTCCCACCGCCCACACGCCGCCGCCCGGCGCGGCCCAAACCCCGAACAGGTCGTTACGTGTGCCGCTCTCCTGCTGGATCCAGTTCTCGCCGTCCCAGTGCATGATCGTGCCGTGCTCACCCACGGCCCAGGCTTGCTGGTCTTCCCGGACGTGGACGGCGTACAGGGTCCAGGGAGTGTCCGCATTGTGGCTCTCCCAAGTCTCGCCGTTCCAGCGCTTGGCGATGCCGCCATGACCCACGACCCAGACATGGCGCGCGTCCAGGCCCCAGATGCCGTGCACAGCCAGATGGTTGTCCAATCCGCCGCCGATCCAGCGCTCGCCGTCCCAGCGGATAATGGCGCCGCCGTCGGTGGTGATCCAGAGGTGCTCGTCGTCCGCGCCCCACATGCCGAGCAGCTGGTACCAAGTGCTGATATCGTGCGCGATCCATTCGCTGCCGTTCCAGGAATGGACGCCGTCGCCCATGCACCAGCGCCGACCAGTCGGGGAGACCCAGATCGCGGTGCAGACGCCGAAGCCATCCTCGGCGACGTGCCAGCCGCTGCCGTCCCAGACCAGGCCTTGCGTGGCCCAGGCTGCGGAGTCTCCGAGACCGAAGATGTCCTGCATCCAGAGACCGGTGGCGGCCGCGACCGCGGTCCAACGGACGCCATCGAACTGCAGGAGACCGTCACTGCCGACCGCCCAGATCCGGTCCGGGCCCGTGCCCCAGACGTCGTACATCGTACGGCTGGCCCGGTTGCGCGAGATGCTCGACCAGCGCTCACCGTCATACGCGCCGATCGTGCCCTGCTCGCCTACGGTCCAGGCATGGTCCGGGTCGCTGCCAGACACAGCATTGAGCGGGCGGTCCATCTGGCGATCGAGCTGCCACTCCTGCTGCGCGGCGTCGAGGCGGTACAGCCGGCCACTTCCAAGCCGTGAATGCGGGTAGCCACTTTCTCCCACGGCCCAGGCCCGGCCTCGCTCCGCTGTCCACACGCCGTATAGTTCGATACCATCTTCATTGCCGACCGTGAAAGCCGACCAGCTCACACCGTCGAAGTAGCTGGCGTAGCCTGCGCCGACTGCTCTACCCACGCTCCATACGCTGTCAGTTGCTGCGGCCCACACGCCGGAGAGATCTGCGACGCCGAAAGAGAGCTGCTCGGTCCACTCATCACCGTCGAAGAAGTGGATCTTCGACGCCGAACCCGCACCGACGTCGCCCACCACCCAGACATGTTGCGCGTCGGTGCCGTGAACCCGCCGTAGCGGTGCCGAGCAGTGCACGGAAGGAGACGTCCATTCCTCGCCGTCGAAGAACAAGATCGCGCCTTCGTCGTGGCCGCTCACGACCCATACGTGCTCGGGATCGGCGCCCCAGACGTCTGCTAGCAACGACACGTCGAGGGTCTGTTCCTGGGGCGTGAAGCCTTGGCCGTCCGAGAAGAGGACCGTGCCACCATCACCAACGGCCCAGACGTGCTGTGGATCGTATGCCCAGATCCCGTAGAGATCCTGCTCCGTAGCCGAGGACATCCGCTCCCAGCGACCGTCCCGGAGCTGCAGGATCGTGCCCTGGTCGCCCACGATCCAGGCATGTTCAGGGGAGTGTGTCCAGACGTCGTGCAGGCTGTGGCCGAAGGGCACCGGGTTCTGCCAGCACCAGCCGTCAGGGCTGCAGAATCCATCCAGCAACAATTCCGGATCATCGGTGTCCGAGTCCGTGCCGGTGTCAGCATCCGAATCAGTGTCAACGTCTGTGTCGACGTCCGTGTCCGTGTCGGCATCCGAATCGGAATCAACGTCAGTGTCGGTATCTGTGTCGACGTCCGTGTCCGTGTCGGCATCCGAATCGGAATCAACGTCAGTGTCGGTATCTGTGTCGACGTCCGTGTCCGTGTCGGCATCTGGTGCGCGGCCAAAGGGCCAGTCCAGGCCCTTGCAGCCGAGCGGCAGCACAAGCAACAGAAGTGCAAGGAACGCGACGTGGGCGGGTACCCGGGTTGGTCGCGGGGTCGGTTGAATCGGGCCGCCCGTCAGCCGGCTCGGCGGAACTGGGCTCCCAGTCCTCAGCACCGAACATGCCCAGTCGGCAAACCCTGTCATGTTCCTTCCCTCATCACAGATATTGTAAAACAGTGGCTCGCGAAAACCAACTGCGTGGGTCGCCTTTGAGGAACAAGAAAGCTTCGGTAGGAGAGGGAGACGAAAAGCAACGAAAAATGCGGGCTCGGCCGAGCTACTTCTTCGGCGGCAGGATCGCGTCCTTGCAGGCCTTGGCCAGGCGCATCTTGACGACCGTCTTCGCCTTGATCTTGATCGCCTCTCCGGTCTGGGGATTGCGGCCCATGCGGGCCTTGCGGTGCTGGAGCACGAGCTTGCCGATCCCGGGGATGGTGAAGGCGCCGACCTTCTTGGTCTGCGCGGTGGCCAGGCCCACGAAGGTCTCGATGAAGGCCGCGGCCTCCTTCTTGCTCATCTCCATCTTCTCGGCCATCGCTGCATGCACCTGGGACTTGGTCATCGGCTTGGCTGCCATATCAGATACCCTCCTGGCCCCGCGGGGCTGGTTGAAAACCGCCTGGGTACTAGACGACCGCGGACGAGAGGTCAAGCGAGATCAAAACAACCAGACGACTGCGGAAACTAAGGCCACCGGTCCTCGCCAAGGAACTCCTCAACGATCGGGGAATCGAGCGAAACCCGCCCACCGTTTTTTTCGCAAGCCGAGACGCCGGCCGACTACGGTCCAGCCGACACCGCAAAACGCACGACCAGCGTTGGGATAAGCGAACCGTCAAGGCAATAAACCAGGCGCGTGCCTGCTCCAACACGGAATACCGGAAGTTGCAGCTCGAGTAGCGCACCGGCCGCCGCCCAGACCACCTGGTTAACAACTACTGACAGGCCACCTTCGGCCTGGATCACGATCTGGCTGTCCCGCCAGCCCAGCGGTTGACGGTACCCGATGCCTGCGCCAGGTCGTATCATAGGAATGTCCCCGACAAAGTAAGGCACCGAGAAGTCCAACTGTCCGGTGAAGCGCCATACATCCGCGGCCAGTGACGCATGTGGTTCGATGGCCAAACCCCCGAACGCCTGCCCGAACTCGAAGCGAGTCGCGCCGACGGCACCCACCTTGCTCCACTCAATATCGCCAGTCGGAGTTTCGGTGGACTCGCTGCCACCACCGACCAGATAGGTCGCCAGGCCGATCGTCAGCCACAGGCTGAGCTCGTTGCCCACAGTCGAACCCAGCAACTCCCAGGTGTAATGCCCTCCGCCGGACGGCAAGCCAGCATCGCTACCAGCATTCCCCCGCGGCACGAATGTCATGCGCCCAGTCTCCTGGCTTCGTTCCTCCGAGTACACCACACTGGTCGGGTGATTAGATGTGCTGAAAGGAGCCTGGAACCAGCCGCCGAACCCGGATCGACCAGAGATCGCAAACCGAACGCAGAAGATGGCGGACTCGTAGGTCTCGGGATCTTCGAGATGGCTCGTCACATTGTCAACATGCTCCCACCTGAAATACTCGGTCTCGAATTCCAGCTCGAATCCGTGAAGCCGACGGTGCAGGTCGGTCCAGCGTGGCGAAGCGAAGGGCTTGCCGGTCCATGGCTTTCCAGTCGGCTCCTTGATCTCGGCCTGGTCCCGGGCATCGGAGCTGGCTGGAGCTTCCGGTGCGACCTCTGAAGAGTGGTCCTGTGCCTGGACACTTTGCTCTGCTGGCTCGCCCGCCCGGCATCGCGCTCCTGGATCCGAGGCACCCCGTCCGAGGTCAACGAGATCGGTCACAAGATGGATCGCTACTCGCCTGGTCCTCCCGTCAAGGCTGCAGAGAATGATGCGGCCATCCTCCTCTGCCACCAGTGAACCTTCAAGAACGTACCCCATACGGTTTCTGATGCTGACCTCGGTGCCCGGAGCGAGGCACCAAGTGCGCTCGCTGATCTGTATCTGAACCAGGGGTGCCTCGCAGGCCTCTCCGGCCAGGAGGGGAAGGGGCGCAGTCACAGCGAAGAGAGCAGCGGACACCAGCAAGACGATCCTGAACAGCACGCCAGTCGTGAGCTCGTCTTCCGGCCAGGGACTGCAGCTGGTGCGAGCCCCGGCCCGTCGGCGAGACGCCAGGTCGATACACAGAACTCTGACCTTCTGGGATTCGACGGCTGCCATGGATCAGCTGTTGATACGCTCGGCGAGGTGCTTGCCCACCTTGAAAACCGGAAGGCGCTTGGGCGCGACCGCGATCGCGATCCCGGTCTTGGGATTGCGGCCGGTGTAACTCTCGTACTGCTTCACCGCGAAGGAGCCGAAGCCCCGGAGCTCGATACGCTCGCCGCGCAACAGGGCAGCCTTCATCACCTCGAAGATCGCGTTGACCACGTTCTCGGCCGCGATGTTCGTCGTCTTGGCCTTCTGCGCCACGATCGCGATCAGGTCGCTCTTCTTCATCGAGGCCCCTCCGAGAAGCAGGTAAACACTGACCGGACCCCGGAGGCAAGGCAAAAAGGTGAATGATACGGATAGCATCTGGCACCTGGACCGGATCGATCGGATGGTGTAAAAGAACGGCAAGATGACCGGCCTACTCCGATTCCTCGAGGACTTCTTCTTCTACGGCATCTTCGTGTGCGCCGGAGCCGCCCTGTCGCTGTGGATCGGCATCGAGTCGGGAAAACCCGAAGGCTGGCTGCTCGACGTGGCCCAGGGCGCGGTGATCGGCGGACTGGCCGCCTGGATGATAAAGGGCGGTGTGTTCAAGAACCGACCGAGGTGGTGGCCGACGGAGAGGTTGAAGCGCCGGAGAGGAAAACGCGAGGGCGAACAGTGATACGAAGGCGAAAGATAGGATAAGTTCCGCTGGCTGAACTCGTGATGATGATTACATCATCTCCCCTGGGCTGCGAAGGTGGAAGCGAAGGAGAGCAAAAACCAGGATGCTATCCCGCAGTGGTGTGGCTAGACCGGGAAACCTCGCTAGAATGGGAAATCAATCCTCCGGGTGGAATGGAGGATCGCAAAAGCTGGCCGGACTCAATAGACAGATGCGCCAATTTGGAACTTGGCGGATGCACGGGATGGCGTCTACCAACGGTAGATGAGTTGCGGAGCATCGTGGTCGAATGCGCTTCCACTGAAGCAAAGGGAGAGTGTCCAGTATCCGAAGGTTGCCTTGAGAGCACATAATGTCATGACGACACATGCAACGGCTGCGATACATTATCAGGACAAGGTAAAGACGGATGCTATCTCCCAGACGAACTCCGCGGTGGATGCACAACTTCGTCCTGCTGGTCGTCTTCGTTAGACTCAGCGGCTGAACAAGAAGAAGCCTGGATGATAGACTTCAGCGACGGCGAGATATCGGTGGGAGGCTGTGCTTTCGGGCGATGCACTGTTGGATTGTCGAGGTGCGTAAGGTACCATGATACATGAAAAGAGATAGGTGGAACCTCGAACGATGGCTCGGCCTGGCCTGCCTGCTCTGGGCGCTGCTGATCGTGAGGGCGGTGTTGGACATGGTGGTGAGGTGAATGGGTCGGTCTCAGCGGCTGGTACATTACGAGGGTGTAGAACCGCGTGAAGACATTTAGGCCAGGAAGTCTGCCACCAGGCCGATCTCATCCTCGCGCTGCGGGTCGTTGGCCCGGCCTCGGCCGTACGCGATGTGAACAGTGAAAAGCATGAATCGCTCGGGGCCCGACTTGAACTCGCATAGCACTAAGTGCTAATCCAGACATGAATAACGGAATTGCCCTTCTAAAAACCTGCACCTGCAGTCGAGTGGCCCCGGAGCCTCGGACGTGCATGTACCGACTAGTACCGTTTCCCTAAAGTTCTTTCCGCGTAATTGTCGCCTGCAAGAATACGCCGATCTCTCGAGCGTTCAAGGGGCATGCAACGCGGACCCAGAGCACGCAGGATCAGGATCCCAAAGTCGCG
>Ga0272442_10002889_pt1 | contig 24470 bp, 22 predicted proteins | sample SSMForm2O_FD_200262 | JGI IMG/M metagenome (GOLD analysis project Ga0272442, IMG submission 200262) | Marine sediment archaeal communities from Little Sippewissett salt marsh, Falmouth, MA, United States - SSM-Form-2O | ecosystem: Environmental > Aquatic > Marine > Wetlands > Sediment ...
GGTCACACTCTATTTTTATGGGTATCCGGTATCCTTCAGAAGGAGCTCCATCAATCACTGTCGTATCCACATTTTCTCCAACAAGAGACAGCGACTTGTTAACTACAACGTTTTCGTGGTAAGTGCCTTCATTCACATAGACTGTGTCACCATCAGACGCACAGTCAATAGCCTCCTGGATAGAACCATAATCATCAGGAACAACAATCGTATCAGCTTCTGCGTTCACAGTTCCAATTTGAGGAAAAGAAACAACAACAGAAACAAGCAACAACAAAACAAGGATAAACACAGACTCTTTCACGTGTTCCGTCCCCCCTGACTAGGTAGTTTTCGTTTGTAAACGACTGCCACCACCATTACAGCAACTAACATAATCAGCAAAGGCGTCCATGAGGAAAACTCTGGGATGTAACCAGCGGGTGTATATTTTTCGTTTACCGCTGAGTAGTTGTCGCCTTCTCCTGTTTTGCCTCCAATAGCGTAGAGTTCATCGTTTACGACGGCAACTCCCAGTGAGAATCTAGAGGTCGGCATTGGGATGCCAGTGGTCCATGTGTCAGTTTCTAGGTCATATACTTGAGTAAGGTTAGAGGCAATGTTACTTCCAAGGTTTCCACCTAAAACGTAGATTCTTTTTGGTGCCAATTCGCCAGTTGTTGCACCAGCAGCCGCACTGAACACTGCGGTGGGTACTTCTTTTCCGTAGCCCCATGTGTCAGTCTCGGGGTTATATATTTGATTCAAGTGACCGCGCGAAAAGCCGCCCATTACATATATCTTGTTGTCAACCACTGCCGAAACGTAAACGAAAGTACTGGTTGGTATCGGCGTCTTTGCTGACCATGAATCATTGGAGGGATCATAAACCTCGTTTACGGCAGGGTTCTGATAAAAGGGGAAAACCTCCCCGTGTTTCCTGCCTTCTATGAGGTAAATGTTTTCGTTTACAACAGTCGCACATAAATCTCCCCGAGCGGTAGGCATTGGCTCCACAGTCTCCCATGTGTCGGTTAAGGGGTCATAAACTTCATTTATTTCAGTGTATCCTGAAGTAACGGGATCGCTTTCACCAATTACTCCGCCTATAGCGTATATTTTGTTCTGATAAACAGCGATTGCAAGACCAGAACGTGCAGTTGGCATTGGTGTCTTTGTAGTCCACGTGTCGGTGGCTGGATCATACATTTCGTTAACGTCAAGACGATGGGTGCCATTGGTGCCACCAATCGCATAGATTTTACCATCCACAACTGCAACCCCAAAACCACATCTCGCCGTAGGCATGGGCTCCAAGGTTATCCAAGTATCTTCAGTTGCATTAACTGTCTCGATGATTGGAAAAGCAACTAATGAAGAACAGAGAACCAGCATTACAATAAGCAATGCCATCTTATCTCCCATAATGGGCACCAGTAAAGCATTCCTTAATTGACAAGAAAAGGGTTTTTGTAAAGAATTCTTGACCAATCAAACCATACGTTAGTCAAGGTTTCTTGACCAAACTTGTCTCAACATTCTGCCAGCCTACTAGCTGCTAGCATCAAACAACAAATTACAGAACACAGTCTTGTTGGACTAACAAAAACGGTTTAGGTTATGCTTACGTTCTGTATCTGGAAGTAACGTTTCGCCAAGAATCGGATTCTTTCAGCGTTTCTGCCGTTTTTGCCGATGGCAACGCCCTTATCCTTGGGGTTCACCGAGATTACGGCGATGGTTTTTCCGTCCATCCGCTCGGTTATGCGCACCTCATCCACCTTGGCGGGTTTGAGCGCATTCTTGATGAACTGGGCAGGACTGTCCGAGTGCTCGATAACTTCATGCTTTTTGCCTGTTATTCTTTCTAGGTAATGGATGTTTTTTCCTCGTTTGCCTATAGCCATGCCGATTGAGCCTTCCTTGACGACAAAGATTATCCTGTTGAGTTCGCTGTCGACAATGCAGTCCTTAACGGTTGCGCCTGTTATGCTCTGAAAAAGGGCGATGTAGCGCATCTCTCGGCTTGTCAATTTAATTCCGCTAGCCATATTGTGCTATGCCTCCGTAATCTTAAGGATTTTTGAATCTCCAGGTTCTCTTACGCTCAGAGCCGAAACCTCGAATGGTTTTCCGCATACTGCTCCTAAGTCTACACTATCTCCGTTATAAATACTCACTGGAATCTTAGAAAGCTTACAATAATATTCTATTTTTTCGCGGGTTTTTTTAGGGCAGTTTGAAGAAAAGATTATGAGTTTAGCTTTTTTTGCTTTAGCGCTTTTCAGGGCGCTGTTGGCTCCAAACTGGATTTTCCCTGTTTTCGCAGTTGCTGTTATTGCTTTGTTGACGTCAATCATTCTTTCTTCTCTCTATTCGCCGTTGTCATGTAAAGGTCCACTAGTCCTGTGCCGATGGGTATTGATTGCCCAACTATAACGTTTTCGGTTACACCCTTCAACGGGTCGCTTTCCCCTCTGAGAGCAGCCTCAACTAGGTTGGGAACAGTTATCTCGAAAGCCGCCCTAGCCAACACACTGGACTTCTTTCCGCTGATTCCATGCCGCCCAATCTGCCGCACATCACCAGTTGAAGTCATAATGTCCGCCATCAACATAACATGCCGTATGTCCACGTCAAGACCCTGCTCCTCAAGAACACCAAGCGCTTCTTTAATCAACGAGTTCCGAGCAGCCTCAATCCCCAAAGTTGCCGCAATCTCATGAACGTTATTGGTGGTTGTCCGCGTTGGATCTATGCCTCCAATGTCCAGAACAGCAGCCAAATTGGAACCATCCGTCCGTATAACCCACTCACCAGTCTCCTCGGTGACCAGCACCCTACGTATGCCAGATGCGCCTTTAACGTGCTCAGACGGCAGTTTCGCCACCAGCTTCTTCAGGTTCACCTGCTTCTTAGGTTTGATGGTTAACTCGTTTCCTTCAACATTCAACTCGTAATTTGCCATTCTCAGAAGGTTAGGCACGTCCTCAGCCGTGATTCCACGCTCTTCCATCATACTGGGGTTAAGCTCGACGACAACTAAATCGCGTTCAGGGTCTATGTAAGGTTCGGTCTCCGATATGTCCTCCAAAGTCGTGTCGATGATGTCGCGGGCGATCTCTGTTGCCTTTTCCTTGCTCTTTCGATGCTTCTTGTCAAGATATATTGTCATGATGGGCGTCGACGGGCTTCGTCTAGCATCCACTATCTCGATGAGCCGAGGCAAACCAAGAGTTACGTTCTGCTCCCTGACTCCAGCATAGTGGAACGTCCGAAGAGTCATCTGGGTTCCAGGCTCCCCAATAGATTGAGCAGCCACGATACCCACAGCTTCTCCAGGCTCAACAAGAGCCCGCTCATAGTTCTCCAACGTTAAAGTTATGGCGCGGTCTACACCCTTATGGCTCAATTCATCCTTAGCCAAACCAGACGTCAACTCTTTAACAAGAATCGGAGTCAGCTGGGCTTCAACGCCTTTGAGGCGCTCCATAACATACTCTTTGGAGGCAGGCTTCTCCGGCTCCACCATGATTTTCACCTGATCAATCAGACGGCTAACGTTAACTGCTTTCCCATGATCGCTCTTAGCCGGGTCAACGCCGTCCTCCCCATACTTAAGCTGGATTATGTCTCCAGTGGAAGTGCGCACAGTTCCGTCGTACTCGACGCGAAGCTGCTCAAGGGCGTTGATGAGGCGCCTCTGCATGTAACCGCTCTGCTGGGTTCTAACTGCAGTGTCTACCAGACCCTCTCTTCCTCCCATGGCGTGGAAGAAGTACTCGATGGGGTCTAATCCGGTTTGATATGAGGCATACACGAAGCCTCGAGCCTTGGGAGCGGGGTCTCCGGGCTTGAAGTGTGACAGGGCTCGGTTGACGTAACCCCGCATTATCCGTTTGCCTCTTACAGCCTGTTGACCTACAGAGGCTGCCATTTGACCTATGTTGAGGTTGGAGCCTCTCGCTCCTGTTCGAGTCATGATTATGCCAGAGTTCTCAAGCTCAAAGTCCTCGTCTGCAACTTTTCCAGCTTTGTCTCTGGCTTCCGCGAGTTCGTTCATTACATAGATTTCGAAGGATTCGTTAAGAGTCTGACCGGGCAGCCTTGGCAGCGTGCCGTTTCGGTAGTCTTCGATCAGCTTTTCTATTCGCTTCTCGATTATGTTCATGTTCCTTCTGATTTTCTTTTTAGCTGCGTCAGAAAGTTCAAGTTCGTCGTAGGAGAAAGTGAAGCCTCTCATACTCACGAACACTTTCAGAAGTTGGCATATGCCGTTCAGGAACTTCGTTCCAGCTTGGGAACCATAATCCTTTATTATCCGATGTAGAAGGCTCTCCGACTGTTCAGCTCCGATGGAGCGTCTGTCGATGAGACCGCACTTCAGAACTCCGTTTTTGACAACCACGTAAGAGTCGTAAGGACATTTCTCGCGTAGACATTTTGTGCAGTTACGGCAGACAGTTGATTTCAAGACGTAGTTCAGGTCCTTCGGAAGGAAGACACTGAATATCTGTTTTCCAGTCCAAAGGGGCGTTGGCTCTTTGATGGCGGGCTCAGGCAGAGGTCCCTCGTAACCTGAAGCGATAAGCAGTCTGCAAACATCTTCTTTGGTTAAAACATTAGATTTTTTGGTGAAAATGTAAGATGCAGTTATGTAATCTCTGATAGCGCCTATGATTGGTCCCCCGAACCTCGGTGACAGAATCTGGTCTTGAACCTGCATCAGAAGCCGTGCCTCAGTCTGAGCTTCTTCGCCTTGGGGCACGTGGAGGTTCATTTCGTCTCCGTCGAAGTCGGCGTTGTAGGGGGGGCAAACACACAGGTGCAGCCGGAACGTTTTGTGTGGCAGAACTCTGACGTAATGAGCCATTATTGACATTCGGTGAAGTGAGGGCTGCCTGTTGAAGATGGCGATGTCGCCGTTCATGAGGTGGCGCTCTACAATGAAGCCAGTTTCCAGAGATTCGGCGACTTTCTCTCTTTCAACAACAAACTCTAATCTAACCCTTTTTCCGTCAGGTCTCACCACGTAAAGGGCTCCGGGAAATTTTTCAGGACCGTTGATTATCAGCTTCCGCATCTCTTCAATGTTCCACACCGTAACCTTTTCGGGCATTGAAAGCCTCATGGCTATGGCTTGCGGAACTCCGACCTCGTTGATGTCAAGGTTGGGGTCGGGCGAAATAACTGTACGCGCTGAAAAGTCTACACGTTTTCCGGAGAGGTTGCTTCGGAATCGTCCCTCTTTTCCTTTTAGACGCTGAGAGATTGTTTTGAGAGCTCTTCCTGAGCGGTGCCGTGCAGGGGGAATTCCTGAAGCCTCGTTGTTGAAGTATGTTGTGCAGTGATACTGAAGTAGCTCAGACAGGTCTTGGATGATAAGCGTGGGGGCGCCTGCTTCCATGTTTTCTCTGAGGCGCTGGTTGATTCTGATGATGTCCACGAGTTTGTGGGTTAAGTCGTCTTCGGACCGGATGCCTGACTCCAGCGTTATTGAGGGGCGAACGTAAACTGGAGGAACAGGAAGAACCTGCAGAATCATCCATTCTGGCCTTGCAGTTGATGGGTTGAAACCAAACAATTCAAGGTCCTCGTCTGGTATCCGTTCAAGCCGCTCTCGGACCATGCTCTGCGTTAATCTCTGAGCGCCTTCATCTAGAATCTCGTAGAAGCTTGTGGGTTTCGCAAACTCTATTTTTGCTTGTTGAGCCCCACAGTAAGGGCAGTCCTTTTTCTTCGCTTCCTTCATTATAGCTTTGTAAAGGTCGTTTGGAACATCTCCAATCAAGTCCTGAGTCCGCTTAATTTTAGCCTTAATTGTTTCAACGCGGCTGTCAGAAAGCAGGATGCGCCCGCAGTTTCTGCATGTGGCTTGGAGAATCTTGTGAATTATTTTTGTGAACTCGATGTGGATGATTGGAACAGCTAGTTCGATGTGACCGAAGTGTCCTGGGCACCTTATGGCTGTGTTTCCGCACGTTTTGCATCTTTGTCTGGGCTCAAGAGTTCCCAGTCTGCCGTCCATGAGTCCACTGGTTATGGGTGCTCCGTCCTCGTCGTAGGTGTCTGCGGTCTGTATCTCTGCAACGGATTGCCTGCGGATGTTTTGGGGCGAGAAAAGCCCGAAATAAATTTCGTCAATAACTTTGTGAACACTATCTTCCATCGTCATTTATGCTCGCTCCTTCAGTTTTAGGCGGGGAGTTATACAGAGACTCATCATCTCTTGGAGAAGAAGCTTGAAGGCATACGACACGACAACAGGGGATATCTGGGCTTTATCTTCACAGATTCTGCATGTGTACCTACGCTGCTTGATGTCATAGTAGGCTATGAAACCACAGTTTTCGCACACATACAACAGATACTTGTCAGACTCCTCCAGCAGCCTGTCACGCAGCACCATCGCGGCGCCGTGACCAATCAAACAGTCTCGTTCCATCTCACCGAACCGTAATCCACCGCCACGGGCACGCCCTTCAGTCGGCTGACGAGTTAACATCTGAACCTGTCCCCGAGCCCTCGCGTGCATCTTATCCGCAACCATGTGGTGAAGCTTCTGGTAGTATACAACGCCCATGAAAATGTCGGCAACAAACTTCTCTCCAGAAACGCCGCTGTACAGAATCTCTCTGCCGGTGTTACTGAAACCTAACTTGACAAGCGCTTCCTTCAACTGCTCAGGACCCTCATTGGTGAATGGGGTTCCGTCAACAGGTCTGCCTCTTGCCGATGCAACCTTTCCGGCCATGGATTCAAGGAACTGGCCGATGGTCATCCGTGACGGCATTGCATGGGGGTTAATTATGATGTCTGGAACAATACCTTTCGGAGAGAAGGGCATGTCCTCCTGCGGAACAATCATGCCGATGACTCCTTTCTGTCCGTGGCGTGAAGCAAATTTGTCTCCCAGCTCAGGTATCCGTTGGTCACGGACCCTGACCTTTACAAGCTTGCTTCCTTCTCCAGTCTCTGTGATGAACACATCGTCCACAACACCATTTTCGGATGGTCGCACATCAACTGACGTATCCCGCATGGTTGGACCTTTAACTTCAAACTCTTTGTATTCTTCAAGGAACCGTGGAGGGCTTGTTCGTCCTATAAGCACGTCGCCTCCAGTTACCCCAGATGCTAGGCTGACGATGCCGTCAGGTTCTAGAAGGCGGTAATATTGTTCGCCTCGGTATCCTCTGATTCCCGATTCGGGTAACAGAAATCTGTCTCTGAGACCGCCCAAGTATTGGCGACATTCTGCCTCATAGATTCTGTAGAAGGTGGAACGCATCAAACCGCGCTCGATGGAGGCTTTGTTGTATATGATGGCGTCTTCCATGTTGTAGCCTTCGAAGGACAGGATTGCTACAATACAGTTTTGCCCTGAAGGTCTCTCGTTGTATCCTATGATTTCCATTTGTTTCGTTTTCACCAGTGGCGTTTGGGGGTAATGCAGAATATGAGAGCGGGAGTCAACTCTGTTAGGGAAGTTTGTAAGGTTGATTCCAAGGGCTTGTTTGGACATGGCTGCCTCGTAAGAGTTTCGGGGTGACTGGTTATGCTCAGGATATGGTATGATTGAGGCGCAGATTCCGAGAATTGTGTAAGTGGCAATCTCCAGGTGGGTGTGCTCTGGGGTAATATCGCTGAAATCTATAGCCACAAAAATGTTCTCTTCCTCTTCCGCGTCAATGTATTCAATTATTCCACGTTTGATGAGGTCTTCCCAGCTCCACTCTTCGGAGCGAATCTTTTCCACATGTTCAGGCTGTAACTTGGGCACTCCATCCTCAATTACTATAAGTGGACGGCGTACACGCCCCTGATCACAGCTGATGTAAACCTCTTCACTGCCTCCTCCATGAGCCTTTAAGAAGTAGGCAACGTTAACTTCGGTGGAAATCTCCCCGTTCCTACGTTTTCGTCTGATGTCTTCAACCAATTTCTGAGGCGACGAACAGTAACCTAGAATGGAACCGTTAATGAAAACCTTGGCGCTCGAAGCCCGCTGCTCCACATCTGTTTCATCTATTGAAACTACATCCATCTGATGCAGTTTCTGTTTAACGCTATCAGGGTCAACGTAGATAGAAGTGGAAGCGGCTAAGGCAAGGTTCTTCACCAAACCACAGTTTGACCCTTCTGGAGTTTCGTTCGGGCAAAGTCTTCCCCAGTGAGTGGGATGTAAGTCTCGCGCCTCAAAGTTGGGTTGACTGCGGCTGAGTGGAGACTGTAACCTTCTGAGGTGACTCAAAGTAGAAACTGTGTTTGTTCGGTCAAGAAGTTGGGTAATGCCGACGCGTCCTCTGCCCCAGTTTCCTGTTGCGATGGCGTGCCGATACCGATCCGTGACTATTCCTGGGCGGACAGCCGCTGAAATGGTGATAAGCTGACGTTTTATGCCCATCCTTTCAAGCTGATATTTTATGTCTCGGCACAGGTTCCTGAAGGCTATCCTGAACAGATCAGCAAGAAGGGGACCTGCAAGCTTTAGTCGCTTGTTTTTGAAGTGGTCCTTGTCATCAGATGTTCTGAGACCAAGCTTCAGTTCGATGACTCGGCTAGCCATCTCGCCGAGGAAAAGCGCTTTTTCTAGACGGTTTTCTTCGGTTCTGCCGATGTGGGGTAGAAAGTTGCGGTCGATTATGCTTCGGGCTTTCTGGTTGCGGTATTCTTCCACTTGTCCGTGGGCGACGCGGTTTCCGATGTACATTATCGCCTCGTCAGCAGTGTCGAATCCCGCGGCTTTTTCGAATGAGGCTTCAAGTTCGTTCTGTATTAGCGGATTGGGGGAAACGGTTTCAGCGATTTCCTTGTCAGATTCTATTCCGAGCGCCCGCATCAGAATCACAAACGGAGCTTCTGTGGGCACCCCAGGTATGGAAATGTAGATTCCTTTGTCAGATTTCATTCGCAGCTGGATTCTTGCCCTGAAACCAACGGTTGTTGAGAAGATTTTAGCTTGATAGACAGGTTTTGTTCCTCGAGTGTCAATGTCTACAAGAACGCGGTTGGGGGCAAGGTCCTCCATTGCGACTACGACTCGTTCAGAGCCGTTGATTAGGAAGTAGCCGCCGGGGTCATGGGGGTCTTCTCCATACTCGATTAGCTCCTCGTCTGTCAGCTGAGAGAGAATACAGAGTTTAGACTTCAGCATAACTGGAAGATCGCCTATGAGAACAAGCTCAGGCTCCTGCTCTCTGCCATCTATAACTGGAGTCATCTCCAGCGCTAGCGGCGCCGCGTATGTTAGGTTGCGGAAGCGGGCTTCCATTGGGAAGATTTCATGTTTTGTTCCGTCGACTTCGGTTTTGTATGGTCTGCTGATTTTTGATTGTGGATCTATCACCCAGAGCTGTCCAAGTTTTATTTTGTAGGGCATCTCCGGGATTTCGATTTTGATTTCGTTTATTTCATCGATTACTTCTTGCAGTCCGCTATCGATGAATTTGTTGTATGAGTCTAAATGTTGTCTAACTAATCCTTTCTCTTTGAAGAAAGATTTTTGGAGGAGTAAAAAGTCATCTTGTGAAGTTACCAAATTTTCTTAATTCCTCCCTAATTTACGGTAGTAACTGGGGAAGTTCGATCGTTTTATCTCATGTTTTTTCAAGTCGTGGGTTTCCTCCGATGGGGTAGGTGCATCCAACCCTAAAAGCCAGGTCTCCTTAATAAGCCTCAATTTTAGTTTCTGAAGCTAACATCGTAAACCAGCGTGCCCATTAATAAATTTTACCGTCACAAAAATTCGCGTTATATTAACTTTTCGTAGGTCAAATTTCTTTTTTCCACAATCTGTGGAAATTTCAACATACACTAACTGTTGATCTTGTAACAGGTTCAGATGGTTGTGCATGCAATTAATTATATACGCTTTGTAACATGTAAGAAGTGTTATTCGCCTACCATGGGTGCGTTGTATGGTCAGGGTTCGAAAGGGCGCGGTTCAAATCAGATTCGAGATTCTGGAGTATCTCTTCTATAACAAGGAGCCTCAGCCCCGCACCTACGTTTGGCGAAGGGCAACCAGCCTCTCATACGACGATTTCCTTAAGCACCTCTCGTATCTGAAGGAGAAGAGTCTTGTCAAAGAAACGGATGAGGGGCAATGTCTGTTAACTGAAAAAGGGAGAAACATATATGTTGAATTGCGGAAATCTTTGCCCTCAATCCTGTAGGTTTGGTTGCACCTTTGGTGCATTACAGTTAATATTGTCTGTTAGAGAATTCATGAGTGGAGCTTTGAGAGTATGAGTGGAGAAAAAGAGAAACAGGAGAAAGTGTATCCTTTGAGGTCACTTCACGATTTTCTCTATGAGCTGGATAAAGAGTGGGACAGGTTCAGAACAGGTTCTCTCATAGGCGTGATAGTTTCGTTTGTTCTCCTGTTGACTTCAGTGATACTCATGTTTGGAGCCTTGATGCAGGGGTCAATTGTAGGCGCAATTCTGATGGTTGTGATTGTTGCCGCGTTGATATACACGGTTTCTGCCCTGTTTGCGCAGCACAAGTTCTTCAAGAAATGGGAACGCCGAATCGGGATTCTTCTGCATCTTGAAGAGAAGATACTCAACGAAAAACTTGAAGACGCCTAAGCCTCCAAACAGGGTTTCAATCGGTTACTGAAAGATGCTAATGTTCGTGTGAACTCCTATACTGAAGTTGTGCTGTGCTTCCGTTTCCCAGAAAAAAGCTAGTTTTCAACAATGTACCTCTATTAGGAGTCTAATATACGGAACGAACGTGTGAATGGCAGTTTTGTGTTTCATTTTTGGTGTATACGGAGAGTGCGTCGCCTTTTATTTAGTAGACAGCGAAGTCGATGTTGTTAGTGTTGACGGAGGTGAAAGAAAAAGTGAACACAAAAACGAAACTCTTGACAGTATTGTTGGTTTCAGTTGCCGCGTGCATGCTGATTTACTTGCCGTTCACAATGGCGTTACAGTCAGACTGTGAGTTGGGAGACGAAAACGTATTCGCGAAAATGGCGGAAGACGGCTCTTGCGAGTTCGGTGATGTCTTAAAGCTCAGGCTTCTTTGGTGGTTCCTGAATCATTCCGAGCCAGTGGAAGTTGAAGGCATAGTTGTGATGCTGATTGACAACAAACTAGTGCTGAGCTCAGGCGAAGAGCAGATTGGAGTGCATTTGCCGGAAGAATGGGTTGTCAACGGCGAGGTTGTTACACCCCAAGAGCTTTTCTTAAGCGGCTACCCGAGTGAAGGAGAAAGCGTGACTGTCAAGGCGTTGGGAGCAGACATAATTGACAAAAATGGAGTTCGCATCTACCTGCTTATAGGCTACGAGATAATCAACCAATCAGGCGTCCACGCCACTGCAAATCTGCCCGTGAACATAGAAACCTAAAACCTTTTCTGCCCCTTTTTTGGGCATAGTTTCGGTTGGCTGGTAGGCGATGAATTTTCAGTAAAAGATTTAAATTACTGGTTGGATACTCCATCCGTACTACTTCCCCGAATATCATGTGTAAAATAGGAAACTGAGAAAAATGTACGACATAATCCAAGCACACAACAAAACAAGAGGCACAGCACTACTAGACCAACTGAAAGAAAAGAAGCCTCTGTTCACCTGCGTAATCGGCGTTACCGAAACAGCCAAGATTGCGGGAATATCAGCAGCCGGAGAGAACCCAGAGATAACCGACTACACGCCCCCAGCAGACGTTGAGCTTCTCCACCTCGGAAAATGCAAATGCATACCTGGCGTGCCAGTTACGCCAACTGGTATACCCACCCCAGCCCTCATAACCATGTCAGCCCTGAAGCTGGCGGACATACCGACCCTCGTGGTCAGCGCCGGATTAAAGGTTAAACCGCATGTGCCGTTCTTGGATTTGGGCGGCAACCCCGGAAGGGACATAAGAACAGGCAGCGCCCTCGAAAACGCAGAAGAAGTGTTGAACCGAGCAAAGATTGCTGGAGAAAACCTGTCCAAAACAGCGGATTATCTGGTTATCGGCGAAAGCATCCCCGGAGGAACCACAACAGCCCTAAGCGTATTATTGGCGATGGGCGTAGACGCGAAAGGAAAAGTCAGCAGCAGCATGCCAGTTAACCCCCATGAACTCAAAATAAAAACTGTGGAAGCGGGACTTGAAGCCGCAGGAGTTGAAGCAGGCGAATTTGCAGACGACCCGATAAAAGCGGTTTCCGCTGTGGGAGACCCTATGCAGCCTGCCCTAGCAGGACTGGTTCTTGGCGCAGCAGAAAGAGTGCCCGTTATCATGGCTGGGGGAACCCAGATGGCTGCGGTACTAGCTGTTGTCAACGCATCAAACCCTGACATCATGGACAACGTGGCGGTTGGAACTACACGGTGGATTATAGCTGACAAAACCGCTGACCTGAAGGGATTGGTCGCCGAGATTGCGGATGTTCCACTGCTCGCTGCAGACATGGATTTCAGCACTTCAAGATTTGACGGCTTAAAGGCTTATGAAGCGGGAGTAGTGAAAGAGGGCGTCGGATGCGGAGGAGCGGCAATGGCTGCCATGCTCAAGTCGAACGGAAAAATAGGCAAACAGGTTCTGCTAGAAGAGATCGAAAACAACTACAAGCAGCTAGTAAACACAAAGTAACTGGTGACTTCAATAAAGAGCGGTTTTAAGCTCCGGTAAACCAGCTAATTTTCTTTTTATCGAGCAGTCAAGTTGAGATGTTGCGTATTCGCTAGTTTGAGTGAGATTCAAATCAATTATTCGTTCAGCGTTTCGTATGATGATGAAATTTCAACTGCCTTTTCCAGCATGCCACCAACTGAGCAGTATTTTTCTTCGGAGAGCTGTATCGCCTTTTTCACTGCCTCTGGATCGATGTTTTGACCTTTCACTATGTATTTGAGATGAATTTCAGTGAAGACTCTCGGTGGCGGTTCCTCTCTTCTTTCCGCGGTCGCTTCCACAGTGTAACTGCTTATTTTCTGTCGCTTCTTTCTGAGTATCGTCAACACATGGAAGCTGCTACAGGCGGCTAAGCTTGCTAAAACATTCTCCATCGGAGATAACGCAGTTTCTTCGCCCCCATGAGTTATTGGAGCATCAAATTTTACAGAAAGACCTTTCTCGTTTCTGGCTTCAAGCCGATAATTGTTTTTCCATTCTAAAATCATCTTCTTTTCCGAATGCATATTCAAACCCCTATGATGAATCAAAATTAACTTGAATACTCTTTCTTCAATTCCTTAATTAGCTTAAGGGTCTCTTCCTCAGAAGGGTGTGTTATAGCGCCGACAGGACATTCTGGCTGGCAGCCCGTACACAATACTACACAGTGGTAGGGATTTTTCACGACAGCCCTTTTTTCTCCATCCTTCTCTTCAATATCGAAGACCCGATTGTGGCAGAATTCAAAGCATTTTCCGCAGCCGATACATTTTTCATGGTCAATTATCGGATACCACGGTATCTTTTTTCGAGGAATTCCCTCATACGTTTTTTCAATCATACTTTTTGCAGCCTCCAATACTTTTCATTATTTTTTTGTCATGCTGATGATGAACTAAGTTTTGTGGGCTTCGACTTGTATGCTGACTATTTTTCCTCTTAACTCGAGAGAAACTTCTATGGTGTAGGGCTTCTGAGAAACGACTTTAACGTTCTGGAATCCCGCATCAGCTATTTTGTTCAAGTAATCACTTCTTTCTAGTGCACCAGCGATGCATCCAGCCCAAGCCTCAAAACTGTTCCGGACATAATCTGGCAATTCTCCTTGCGTAACAAGGTCAGACACCATTAGTTTCCCGTTTGGTTTCAGGACACGGTACGCTTCTTGGAACACCTTCAGCTTGTCTGGAGCCAAGTTAACAACGCAGTTGCTGATTACAACATCCACAGTCTCATCCTCAACTGGTAGGGACTCTATTTCTCCTAAACGGAACTCAACATTCTCGTAGCCATGCTCGGAGGCGATGGCTTTGGCTTTCTTCAACATTTCTTTTGTCATGTCCACGCCAATCACTTTCCCGGTCGGTCCCACTTTCTTGGCTGCCAAAAAGGCGTCCATGCCTCCTCCTGAACCCAAGTCTAGAACAGTTTCGCCTTCCTTCAAACTTGCAAGCGCAACAGGGTTTCCGCAGCCTAAACCAGAAACAGATTCTTCGGGAACGCTTTCTATGTCATCAGGAGAGTAACCGACTTTCCAGGCAACATGTTTGGGGGGAGACGAGCAACAAGAGGACGAGGAGCAACATCCAGATGAACAACTGGAACGGTCTGCTTCAGCTATCTCACCATACCGTTTTTTCACATATTCCTTAACTTTCTTGGTTTCCATTTCAATCACTTCTTTTTCATTAATCTTTTTTCCAGAATCCTCTTTGCCCCAATTTCTTGCCCAGATAAACTAGGCTAAGCATAATCGGCACCTCCCAGAACAACCCCATCGTCGTTCCCAGTGCCGCCTGTGAGCCCAGACCGTAAAGGCTGATTGCAGTAGCAATAGCAATCTCGAAGTGGCTGGAAGACCCGATTATCACGGAAATTATTCCCTCCCTATACTTGAGCCCCACAAATTTGGTAACTAACAGGTTAACTCCAACAATGATGAAGAACCCTAACAGCAGCGGAACCGAAACCAAGACCATTTCCTCTGGATGCACTATAAGCACATCACCGTTAAGAGAGAACAAGACAATCAATGTTGCCAGAAGAGCCAATATCGCAAGTTTTCCTACTGCTGGTCTATACGTTTCTTGGAACCATTCCGTCCCCTTCTTTTGGGTAATTATCTTTTTTGAGATATATCCTAGAACCAGCGGTATTCCTATGAAAACAAAAACAGAGATCAGAAGTCCAATTCGGTCAATTTGGATATTCTGTACTCCAGTTAAAAGCGAAACAACAGGTGCATACAGAAATAGTATCGTTATCGTGTTCAGGGTGGTGTTGACAACGTTCTGTTCTTGGTTGCCGTTAGCCAATGCCCCCCAAACCAGAACCATAGCTGTGCATGGACTCGACCCAAGCAATATCAACGATACAATCAACTGGTCATTGCCTGCTAAGAAGTAGTATGCCAGAAAAGCCGTTACCAGCGGAGCACAAATCCAATTGGAGATAATAGTTAATATGATCGGTTTTGGGTTTTTGACCAGCTTTTTCAGTTCAGTTAATTGCAGGTTTAGAAGGGCGGGATACATCATCAGAAACAAACATACGCCGATTGGTATGGATATTCCAGCAAATTGCAGATTATTGATTGCCATGCTTAGTTCTGGAATGACCTGTGAAAGAGCAAGTCCAGTCAGCATGCACAAGAGAACCCATAGGGCGAGATATTTTTCGAAAACGCCGAGGTGCACTCCAGTTTTTTCTCCCACGGGCTATTCCCCAAAAAGAACAGATTATTTGTTGTCTCTTTTCTGTCTTGAAACCCAGATTGGGCAGGTTGGTTCTTGGCAGCATTGGTTTTCGGGGATTCCGTATGGGCATTTGAGTTCTTTGTTCATGGTTTTGGTCACTCCGCGGTTCTAAACACCACGCTCATATAAACATTTCTAGATATATTTATACGTTTTGTTTGTATAAACAAATTTAAATACGTTTCACAATAAAACACGGTGAGAACGTCATGAAAAACGTCAACCAGCGACTAAAACGATTAACCGAAACAGACTTCTGCAAAGCCGACGCTGCAGAAAAATACCGAAACGAGCTGATTCAATTAGCCGAAGAAGTCGCAGACATCGAAACTGCAAAAAAGCAAAGAAAGTTCTTCAAGGCTCTATCTGACGAAAAGAGGCTCAGAATAGTAAAACTGCTGAGAGTCAAAGAAAAAATGTGCATATGCGAACTGATGATATGCCTTGACATGACCCAGCCGAACCTCTCCCACCACATCCAAATACTGGAAAACTGCGGCATCGTCAACCGCACAAAGAAAGGAAAATGGGTCTACTGCTCCCTTGCCGACAAAAAACTTGTAGACAACATAATAGAACTGAACCTACTGTAAAAGACTGCTTCACATCTTCTTCCTAACAAACACAATCATGGCTAAAATCGCGACTGCTGACAGTGCGATGCTGTAACTGGATGCAACAGAAGAGCCGAAGAACTCCCACAAACTTCCAACCACAGCGTTAGAAACAAAGAATGCTGAACCGACAACCAGATAGTAAAGCCCATAGGCTGTTCCCCTCAGATTTTTTTCGACATAATCTGGAATCAACGCTCTCTGAACAGTTTCAACCACCCCAATGTAAGCGCCATACATCACAGCCACCAAAAGAGCAACATAACCAGTTGCGGGGAACAGAAGCAGCAATGTAGTGGAGAGGAAAATGCCGTAACCCAAAACCATGACCTTCTCTTTGCCTATCCGATCAGATAAGACACCGGCTGGAATTGCTATTGCAGTGTGGGCTACGTTAACAGCCGCATACACCAAAGGAATAAGCGAATCGGCAACACCAGCCTCCTGCGCATTAAGCAGAACAAAAGAAAAGTTGAATGCCCCCAAAGAGAAAACGCCGACAATGATGAGAAGCAATGAAAAGTTGCCTTTTAAAGCAGATTTGATTCCTGCAAGCAATTTGAATTCGCTTGTTGATTTGCCTGCTCTTTCCTTAACCAGAAACAGGATGATGAACAGTGCAATCGTGCCGGGTATCAGGGACAGCCAGAAGATGTCTCTTACTGTGAAACCCAGAATAATCATGGCTGCTGAGGCAATCAAAGGTCCCACAATAGCGCCCGCCTGATCAAGGGTTCGATGTAAACCGAAAGCAGCGCCTCGTCGTTCCTCGGAAACGGATTCGCAGAGGAGGGCATCACGGGGAGAAGTGCGAACACCCTTCCCAACCCTGTCACCTACCCGGATTACGAGAACATCAAAGGGCACTCTGGCTACAGCAAAAAGAGGCTTAACAGCATTCGACAACGCATACCCGACTAGAACAAACATTTTCCTTTTTCTGAACTTGTCAGAGAAAATTCCCGAAACCGCCCGCAAAGCATAACTCAGGGCTTCGGCTGTTCCCTCAACCAAACCCAACACTGCTCTGCTGGAGCCGGGCAAGCCGAGAAGAAAGGTGGGCAGAAGGCTGAAGACCATTTCGCTGGACATGTCAGTGAAAAAACTCACGAAGCTTAAGGCAAATATGTTCCTAACAGATGAGTTTTTACGTTTTTTCTCATCACCGCTCTCCACCATACGTCATTTCTCCACGAATTCGGTTCAAAACGACTTCTGCATACACAGAGTAAGCTCTATACTAATAACTTGATGTAAAATTGGTTGAAGAAGTTGTGGCGCCCTGGTCGGGATTTGAACCCGAGTCGGGCGGGCGACAGCCGCCTATACTAGACCGGACTATACTACCAGGGCACCTAATTCCCTAAAAAGAAGGGGGCTTCTACTTAAATTTTTCATTCCAAGAAGGGGGATAAAGCCGAAATTTGGAGTGGAAACCACAAAAAAGGGGCAGTATCGGTGCTATCAATTAGTTTGCCGTATTTATGATACGGAGGGATACCCACATAATGTTCATAAGCTGTGCAGCTATTGGTTTAGTTGAGCCTTACGGGTAGGCTTGAGAGTTAAAAGAAAATGTTGAGTCCAGGTCTAATCGAAGCTTTAGGCCAGATAATGACGGGATTGAAGTGTATCGGAGACGGCGTAACCTTTCTGATAGGCTTCATCTTGAACATTGCAGGCGTCTCAGCGTCTCAGCAAATGATACAGATGATGACAATCATGATTCTTCTCGCCGTTGTCTGGAAAATAGGCTCCAAACTCACCAGCAGCATATTCTGGTTCTTCATCATAGCGCAGGCAACGAGCTTCCTCGGTGCAATCTAAAGAAACTTGGTTAATCGTCTACAAGCTTCAGTATTTCTTTTATGTCCGGCTCAACTGTTATGGGCGTGTTGGCGAACCTGTTTTTTGGGTTGAAATGGTAATCCACTATCGCGTTAACGTCTTTAAGTATGTGACCGGTTGAAATGCCGACCACAGTCTCATCAGCACCGATTGTACCTTGCTCCACCAGTTTTTTGGTTCCTGCCACGGTTGCGGCTGAAGCGGGTTCACATCCAAAGCCATTCTTGCTCACCATTGCCATGGCGTCCAGTATTTCTGTGTCTGGAACTGTGGTTACAACGCCGTCAGTAAATTCTAGGGTTCGAATTGCCTTCTTCAGGTTCACGGGCTTAAGAATCTCGATTGCACTCGCTCTTGTCTTCGCTTTGATGCCTTTCCGGTCCACTTCAGCGTAGTATTCGTCGATGATGCTGTTGTCGATGTTTCCGCGGTTCCATCTCAGTTTTCGGTCATTATAGAAGTCAGATAAGGTAGGTGCACCCTCTGCGACAATCACAGCCATCCGCGGCTTCTTCCGTATCCAACCATACTCGTAAAGCTCCATGAACGCTTTACCGAAAGCTGAAGTGTTGCCCAAGTTTCCGCCCGGAAACACAATCCAGTCCGGCACTTCCCAGCCCAGATAGTCGAGAAGCCGATACATCATGGTCTTCTGCCCTTCAAGGCGGAAGCAGTTCAAAGAGTTGACCACATAGATTTTGCTCGCTTTAGAAAGCTTCTTCACCATATCCATGGCAACGTCGAAGTCGCCCTTCACCTGCAACACCTTAGCATCATAGGCGAGAGACTGAGCAAGCTTACCTTTAGCAATCTTTCCTGCACCAACAAGAATCACAGCCTGCATATCCAACTCGTTTGCCGCAAACGCCGCAGCAGAACTGGAAGTGTTCCCAGTTGAAGCGCAAACAACCTTTTTGGCGCCCACCAATCTAGCGTGGGTGAAAGCTGCTGCCATGCCGTTGTCTTTGAAGGACCCCGTCGGGTTGTCTCCCTCAAACTGTAACCAGAAGTTGCCAGTTTTCACGCCCACATAGTTGGCGACACGAGTTACATGGAAGGGTTTTGTTCTTCCTTCTGCACCGTCCAAAGAAACCAGCTTCTTGCTGCAGTCTTCATAATCTTCTGTGTCCACTCCAGCGAAATTGAGTAATTCCCGAAATCGCCAAACTCCGCTTTCATTGAATATGTTTTGTCTATGATTTCGGCGTTCACCAAACGTTTCTTGCAGACTTTTCGGAAAATCGCCGTTGTATCGCACGTCCAGTAGTTCGCCGCAGTCACAGACGGTTCTCTGGTCTGTGATTGGATACTTTTTTCCGCAGGAGGGAATAATGCATTGTAGCCAGCTTTCGGTCTTCATGAAGAGTCAATCTCCCGAATTTCCATTTTATACCTATTTTTTTGCTTCAATTACTCCATTTAGAGAGCACAATCAACAAAAAGCACAGCAAAGCTCTTAAATGTTTTACAATAAAATTCGCGCTATTATGGGTCTGAAAAGCGGCGGCGCCCATCCACATAAGGGGGTTCCAATCGTTCTCACCGGCTCAGCCACGGACATGAGCGACTTCAAACTCAGCCCTTTCCTAGCGTTCACAGGAGGATTCCCCACAGCCATCATTCCAAAGTTCTTGCTCAGAAAATATTTGTATCCACGAGTCCCCACAAACGGAAACGGCACCGCCAAATATGCACCCTACGGACTGCGAAAAATTGAAGCAGTATTGATTAAAGAGTTCGGCGAACAGGCAGTAGCAGTGGCGCAGCCATACAATCTGGAAAAGTTTGTGGGACCAGAAACTAAAGTCATCGGCGTATCCTCGATGGAGCCAGCTGGAACAGGTTTCGTCAGCCGAACATACACTTCTCTTGTGGGCTTCGGCGGAGAACCCGTGGCTGCTGCAGAATTCAGAGACCTCATCACAAAGCCGATTCTACGAAAGTGGGGCGCAAAGATAGTTCTCGGAGGCTCAGGTGCTTGGCAGATTCACAAGGCAAAACTGCAAAAGAAGTATGAGATAGACTGCGTTTTCATGGGTGAAGGCGAAAAAACTGCGATAAAGATTTTCCGCAAAGCACTAAACGGCGAAGAACTTCCACGAGTAGTTGAAACTGAGCCGCCAGACCCAAAGGAAATTTCGTGTATCGTGAACCCGTCTATTTTTGGCACAGTTGAGATTACACGCGGTTGTGGTCGCGGCTGCAAATTCTGCTCGCCCATGATGAGGGGACGTTACTCTTTTCCGTTAGACCACATCATGAAAGAGGTTAAATTAAACGCCAAAAACGGGACAAGAATGATAATCTTGGCGAGTGAAGACATTTTCCTGTATCGATGCGACAACAAGTTTTTGCCAAACAGGGAAGCAATCGTCAAGTTAATCAACTCAATCGCCGCTGTCCCGGAAGTAGAGTTTATTCAACCTGCCCACGCAGCGTTGGCGCCTGTTGTCTATGACCCAAAAATAGTTGAAGAAATTGGACCGGTTCTCCGCGAAAAATCATATTGGATAACTAATAATACGCGGCACAGCTCAGTTGAGGTTGGCATAGAAACAGGCAGCATCCAACTCATGAAGAGGTACATGCCAGGCAAGATGCTTCCATACAAACCTGAAGAGTGGCACGATGTAGTAACTAAGGCAATCGAAATCATGAACGAGAACTACATTTGGCCATTGGCAACATTGATTGTTGGTTTGCCCGGAGAAACCGAAAAAGACACAGTTGCGACGCTTGAACTTGTAGACAAACTGAAACACGGCAAACTGCTCTATGTTCCTCTGCTGTTCACCTCAGAAGAAGACTGCATGCTTAGAAAATCACGGCACATGGACCTCAAACACTTAACCTCACTCCAATGGGAACTCCTAGCCACATGCTGGAGACACAACATAGAAATTTTCGCTGCGGAAAATTATCTCTGGTCAACAAAGTTTGTGACCCTGTTTGCCTACGCGCTGTATTACCGATGGAAACATGGAAAAAAAGCCTTCCGACCATTAATGAAACTCGCAGGAATGACTGCCGACTATCCATAAGCACATACAGCTAAGTGCATTCTGCAATGGCTACAAACCCGTTTTGTTTGCGTCTGCACGTTCAGAGAATCCTTTCCGATTCTGAATAAACAAGCAACATTAAAGCTGAACTTTGCGGATAAACGTACTATCGACTGAAGGGGGCAATGGAAAGGAAATGAAAACTCTGATTCTGTGTGAAGAAGATGTGAAAAAAGTACTTTCGCTGGAGGAAGTGACCGATGCTGTGGAATCGGCATTCAGAATGAAGGGGTTAGGTCACGCCCAGATGCCCCCTAAACAATACCTCTTCATGAAAAAATATAACGGCGACCTGAGAACCATGCCCGCATACCTTGAAGAAAACGACTCGGTCACCGTGAAAGTTGTGAACTCTCATCCCGAAAACCGGAAAAAACATGGATTGCCCACAGTTATGGCAACAATAATACTTGTTGACCCAGAAACGGGTGCGCCAACAGCGATAATGGGAGGAACATGGGTCACAGCCCTAAGAACTGGGGCAGCCGGAGCCATAGCAGCGAAGTATCTTGCTAACCCAAACCCAAAAACCGTTGGCGTTGTAGGTGCAGGAACACAGGCTAGAACACAGCTTATGGGGCTAGGATATGTTTTCGAGTCGATTGAAGAGGTGAGAGTGTGGGACCTGAACGAAAAAGCTGCGCTAAAGTGCGTTGAAGAAATGAAATCTAAGCATAATCAGGAGTTCATTTATCCGGTTAAAAGCGTCAGGAATGCTGTTCAAGGGGCTGACATCATAGTAACTGCTACGCCATCAAGGAAACCTTTGGTGTCCGCAGATTGGATAGACGATGGGGCACACATCAACTGTATAGGCGCAGACGCTCCAGGCAAACAGGAACTGGATCCCGCTATTCTAGTTGAATCAAAAATTGTTGTAGACGACTGGAGCCAGAGTTGCCACGGCGGAGAAATAAACGTTCCACTAGCCAAAGGAATAATCACTAAAGGGGACATTTGGGGTGACATCTGCGAAATAGTTGCAGGGCTGAAGCAGGGAAGAACTTCACCCGATGAAATCACAGTTTTCACCTCCACAGGGCTTGCCATACAGGACGCCGCCGCAGCCAAGCTTGCGTACAAAAAAGCGTTGAAACAAAAAATCGGCAAACAACTAGACATACTGAACGTTTAAAGAGAAGAGTGGCGGGTCCGAGGGGAATTGAACCCCTGACCCCCGGGTTAAAAGCCCGGTGCTTTAGGCGCAAGTTGCTCTTCCTTGCTAAGCTACGGACCCTTCATGCTTTTGGGATACGCGATTAAATTAAGCCTTTCTATTATCCACTGCAAAACAAGAATAACATAGGCAATTTTTGAAAAAGAAAAAGGTTAGGGGTTGACAGGGGTTGTTTTTCTGGGGAGTCTACGAGGTTTCGTCCCAAGTTTTTTCCAGATACTTCAAGGATAAAGGCTTCACCATTCTCTCTTCGCCAGTGGTCATAAGAAAGCTTTGTACATCCTGCAGATTTTCTGCCCACTCAGCTTTCAGATTGTCCACAAAACTGGAATAGCCAGAGAAATTCTTGTGGAAAGACAGGATTGCATAATCCATTCCCATGCCTTCGCCTCCTGCCGCAAAAACAACGTTGGGGTTCTTCGCAGCCCACTTCTTTGCATTATCAGTTGATTCTGGTGCTCCTTTAGCCTTCACGAGGGTCATGGCCATGATTTCGAATCCAAGCTCTGTCCAATCGGGTATAACTGTGTAGTCGATTATGGCGCTCTTCTCAAGCCGCTGTCTCATCCGGGTTATTGTTGGCTGTGAAACTCCTATGATTTTGGCGATTTCCCTGTCGCTTCTTTTCGCGTTCTTCATAAGCTCAAACAGAAGCTTGAGCATTCTTTTCTTCATCATGGCTACAGATTCATAATACGCCTAGATATAAACATTTTGCATAAATGGGGATTGTAGATGTGACTTAAATAGACGCATAAACAGCAAAGTTTTTATTACATAGCCCGAACAGGACGGGGCAGTGCTCACTTTAAAGCTCTAACGCAGTCATTTGTTCATCCAATCGGAATCCGACTGTAAAACAGGTAACCGCTCCAGCAAGGAAACAGCCGAAGCTACAGAGTGAATTTTTCTCCGCCAGTGAGAATGCGCTCCAGCGCGGAGCTGAGTTCAATCAGCCCCTGATTTGTTTTCCCAGAAACAGGAATCAACTGGAACCCTAACCCCAAACGGTGGATCGCCTGCATCATGTCACGGCTGAGAAGCCGTCTTGTACCGCTCAGTTTCTCGTCAATAACAGTCTCAAAAGCTTCAGGGTTGGTAGACCACTCTACAATGTGGTTAATCTCCTCGGGGGGGAGAAGGTCACATTTTGAGAGCACATGTAGTTGCGGAAAGAAGAAGCGGTTGTAAACTGCGGTTGAAAGGAACATGTTCGAAACGTAGTTGAGGGGATTAAAGGAGAAAACGGTGTCAAATAGGTACACGATGGCTTTCTGTTGCTTCGTCATCTCGTTCGCTATGTAGGGTCCGCTGGCTCTAAACGCAAACAGCTCCATCTGCCCCGGAGTATCCACGATGACCACGTCGGAATGGAGGTCTTCGATTTCGCCTCCGATTCTTTCAGCTTCCTCAGCTATCAGATCAGCGGCTAAGACTAGAGCGCCGTTGGGTCCAAGCCCGTACTCCTCCATGATGCGGTCTAGGTCTATGTGGTTGCGGATGTCAATGTCGGGCGCATAGGGCAAATTCAGGACTCCAGGGTCCAGATTCACGGTTGCAGCCTTCTGTTTCCCGACTTTGAGCCATTCAGTTAAGGAGGCTGTGAGAAGAGACTTTCCAGACCCAGCTGTTCCGACAAAAAAAATTACAACCATACAAACACCTTGAAACACAGGAAGCGCGTAAACTCCATATTCCCATTAGAGGATATATCTCTTATCAGGTTTTTGCGGGGCTTGAGCCGCTGATTTTAGGAGCTTGATTTTTCCGCCCTTCTGCTGAATCATCTCTGTAAGCTGAATGAGGGCTTTGCTAACGCGGGTTCGGGCGGTGCTGGAGTCCTTGGCTGTTGTTGAGAGATGGAATTCTATGTGTGGAACCCGTTCAGTTCCCTTCGGATGAGACTTGATGTAGACGTGGGGGTTGCTTTGCATCACCTTGTCGATGAGGGGCGCCATCTCCGACTCCATAACCTTTGTAGATTCTATGCTTGTCTGGAAAAAAGTTATGCCATGCGCAGCCTGTTTCAGGATAGAAGCCACTGACTCGTCGAATATGTTCTTCATCTCCGAGGGGACTCCGGGAAGAGCGATTATGGTCACGTTTTCGTGTTTGATGGATACTGCGGGGGCGGTTCCAACCGGGTTAGGTAGAGGCTTGGATTCTTCGGGAAGTTTAGCCATCTTTACTCGATGAGGGGTCAACTCAGCCGCCTCCATTCTGCCCTCCTGCGCGTAGCTGAGGTACTTGGCTTTAACCATCTTCAAAGCCTCCTCGTTGACTTCAATCTTACGCTCCAAACCTTTGGCTAGTCCCTCCAAGGTTTTGTCGTCAAAGGTTGGACCTAAACCGCCGGTGGTTAAGATGAAGCCGGGGCTGCGTTGAACGGCTTCTTTGATGGCGGATGAGAT
>Ga0272442_10002890_pt1 | contig 24467 bp, 26 predicted proteins | sample SSMForm2O_FD_200262 | JGI IMG/M metagenome (GOLD analysis project Ga0272442, IMG submission 200262) | Marine sediment archaeal communities from Little Sippewissett salt marsh, Falmouth, MA, United States - SSM-Form-2O | ecosystem: Environmental > Aquatic > Marine > Wetlands > Sediment ...
TATGTTTGCTGGCTTCTTCGATCACGCCCACCAGCGAGGCATTGATCACACCGGTCGGCCCGCCGGACTGACTGACAACTGCATTTGCCATGATTTTTCAGACCTTTCGTGTCTTTTAGGGTTAGTTTCAAAAATTCATACACTTTCGGGCAGGTGATTATACACAACCGGCCCCCGATTGCAACCCCCAACTGGAAACGGCACGCGAGTGCCCGCGTTCCACTAAAATGGGTTTGTTTTGAATCTTTAGACCTGAGGCGTGAGACCTGAGGCGTGAGGAATACGCAGATGCGCTCATGACAGGCATTTCAGTGCGTTCGGCGGAAGCCCCGCAGGGCCTATTTACCTTAGCCCGTCCCAGCGGGCCGGGTTCGGACGGCACCCCCGCACTATCATGCCCTGTAGGGGCAGGGTAAGATTGCCGCAGGTTTTGGAGGGTTTCCATGGTGGTTGTGACGATGCGGTTGGTGAAGTTTGTGAGGACGGGGTTTTTCTTGCGGCGGTGTTTGGTGATGTAGCGATTCAATGCGTTTTCGGGGCGCTGCCGCATGTATATGGTAAATGGGTTTGTTTTGCGGAAATAGTTTTTGAATGTTCGATTTTCCGGGGAGCGCGCGTAGCGTTTGAATAGTCCAACGGTGACGTGTTGGGCGGTCAGCGATTGGTGGAAGGTGTAGAGCAGGTTTTTGCCGGCGAAGTACATTAGTCCACAGATTTCACAGATTTACACAGATTTTTGAACCACGAATTAACACACATAGACACGAAATTTTTGACGCAAGAGACGCTATGGGCGCAAGTGCCGCAATGGGGGGCACTGGGTGGGAAATCGCCGCAACCTTTTGGGTTGCTGAACTGCTCGGAGCCGGCTGGAATGCTCGAAATGGGATTTCTGCGTTTCCGACTGACTCCGAGCAGTCCGTCCTTAACGGACGGGCGATTTCTGCGGTTCATTCCGTTTATGTTTTTTCTATTCATTTTTTACTTTGATTGCTTTTTGTCATGCCGGGCTTGATCCGGCATCCAGGGCGGGAACACAGTGTCAAACGACAACACAGATGTGACGTGAAGCCCATCTTGATATGGACCGTCTGGACCCCGGGTCAAGCCCGGGGTGACAGTTGAAAAAGGTCTTTTAGTTTGTGGCTGCATGGGGGAGTTTGGCCCGGGCGTTTCTTTCGAGGATCTCTCGGGTTTCGGTGTCGTCGTAGTCTGTGCCGTCCATGAGCAGGGATTGGTACTTGGTGCGGATGAACTGGACCCGCTGTAATTCGGTGATGGTTTTGAAAAGCGAATTTTCGATGCGGCGTTCGTGGATGAGCAGGCGTTCAAATACTTTGTTGTTTGAAAAATCATCTACGGCGATGTAGCCGCAGTCGACCATGACTTTCGCTTTACGAGAAGCCATACCACCCGACAAGTCGGCACCTCGGGTATGCTTGTAGCGGGGGGTTTCGGAGAACACGCGGTAGGCGTCGACGTGGAGACGGCCGGAACGCTTGAGCCGCCATGACAGGTCGATGATGCGTTCAGCGAGCATTTTTTCGACGGAGCCCTGGGGGTTGAGTTCCTTGATTAGCTGGGATTTGAAGGCATCGTAGGCGGTTAGGTCCTCGCCGGGGATGAGGGGGCTGTTGGCGGTGAAGCCATGCTTGATGGCGTTTTGGGCGACGGCGGTTTTGCCTTCTTCGGTTTTGGGGCCGGTGGATTTTTGGGCGTTGCGGCGGTTTGCTTCGATTTGTTTTTGGGTAGTCATGTTTTTTACTCCGTAAAAAAGTTCGTTGTTTTTAGTTCGTAGTTCTTAGTTGTCGAATTCCTCCGGATGGCTATTTTAACAGGTTCTCACCCCTACCGGGGATTCGGGATGACACGTTTTTGGGTCGAGATGACGGGCTATTCATTTCAATGCTCCATTTTCAATTTTCAATTTATTGCCCCCTCCGTACATTGGGGCGAACCTGCGTTTTTTGTTCGAAATGGCGAAATGGCGAGGGGGGTGGAAATTGATAAGCGCTTTTGTGATATGGGGATAAAAAATTTTATTTTTTGGGATTTTTGTTTTTACCCCCCTGCGTTTTTTGTTCCAAATGGCGAAATGGCGAAAGATTTAGCCACGAATTAACACTAATTTTCACAAATAATTTATTTTTTTGGATTTTGGCATCGAGATTTGGGGGTTCTCATTCGCTGTTATATATAGGGGGACTTGGGGCATGAGGCGAGCGGCCTGAGGATTTTTTGTTGGAATCGGATGGACAATGGGTATAATTGGGGGCAAGGATAAATAAACCCGGGGATACTGGAACCGCCCGCCGGCGCTCTTTGAGTTTCTGCCGGGACAGGCGGGATTTACAAGAAAACTTAAACCACGAAGATATGAAGGACCACGAAGGGGAAATCAGGTAAAATAAAAAAACTTCGTGATTCTTCGTGCCTTCGTGGTAAAAATGAAATAATGGATGGGCGCGGGCCTATATAGGACAGATGGGACTTATGGGACGGATAGGATTTTTTGAATGACGGAGAAAGCGGTGACAAAGAAGGCGGTTAAGAAAACGGCGGCGAAAACTGCGGCCAAGCGGAAATCTTCTGCTATCGTGGACACGCGGGTGGTTTATTGTGGGGATAATCTGGATCAGCTTCGCAAATTGCCTGATGGGTGTGTGGATTTGGTTTATATTGATCCGCCGTTTAATTCTAATCGGAATTATGAGGTGTTCTGGGGCGAGACCAAGGAGAAGCGGGCGTTTGAGGATCGGCATGCTTCAACTTTTGTTTCCATTTTCTGATTTTAAGGCCATTCCCGACTTGTTAGAGCGGTTTCTCATAAATGACTTGAAAAGATTAGAAAAATATATTATTTATAAAAAGTAAAGATAAAACCTTGCAACGGAATAGCTAATGAATCTGGCAAATATAAACTCGTTGAGACAAGAAGACATTGAAGATATTGAAAAACTGACAGTACGTTGGTTATTTCAGGCAGCAAAAGATTTCGGAAATAACGCTGTAGAAATTTTTGCTAAATCTCCAGATGATGTAAAGGATATAGCAGAAGACGTGACCAGAGAAACGCTGGACTCTCTTGCCGGGTTCAATGTAACACAGAGGGTGTTTGGTACCGTAGATTATAAAAAAGCCCGGTATATTATCCTGCCGGATAAAGCGATTCGACAAGCGTTATTTGTTGATTCAAAAGCTGAAAAAACAAATGCTACAGCAACCATTCAAATGTCTCAAACATCCATGAGCGTACGTCAATTACGTGCGGGAACTGAAATGGATGAGCAAGGGCTCTTGCCGCCGATCTCTATTTATAATGGAGAAAATTATCTTACTACTACAGCGTTTCTTCATTTTAAGTATAGTGATGATGAAACAGGAGCTCACATACTTGAAGAATTGACTGTGTTTTGCATTCCTAATGGTTTACTACAAACAAATTACAATCCTAATTCAACGCAGACATTCTGGCGGGCGGGTCGCAACGCCCCCACTTTGGGGGAGGATTTCAGGGTGCGGGTTTCTTTTACAGAATTGCAAAGAATGAAAGCATGGCGAGTTCAGAAATTGATTTATCATCCGGATGGTTCCGCTATTAGCGGAGATTGGAGAGAGTAATGAAGTTCAGTAGAATTCAACCAAATACTATTGTTTGCGCAGATGCAAGGGATGCATTGAAGGAAATAGAGCAAAGCTCAATCGCCTGTAGCGTTTGGTCTCCTCCATATCATGTCGGAAAAGAGTACGAAAAACATATGACTTACAATGACTGGAAGGAGCTCTTGGAAGAAGTAATATTGTTACACGAAAGAATACTCAAGCCCGGCGGTTTTTTAGTTATAAATATAGCAGATATTCTGTGCTTTAAAGATGAAACAATGCCGAAGATAATGGCAGAGAATGTTTCACGACGACGAGTAGATATTACCAAAGAAAAAATACAAAATCTGTGGCAGAATAAACCGAACCTGAATCGTTACCAAATAGCGGAATTGTTGGGTTGTAGTGAGCAAACAATCGAACGGCGTCTAAAAGGCAATAACGTTCGGGGGGGGAAATATCAATCACAAACAAGAGTTAAAGTCGTAGGCGGCTTAATTGAAGAAATGGCTTATAAAGCGGCATTATATTTATATGATCGTCGCGTATGGGTAAAAGATGCTGCTTGGGAAAATAGTCGTTGGCACAGTATATCTTACCGAGCTGTTGATGAGTTTGAATATCTCTATTTTTTCTGGAAGCCGGGAATAACGAAGATAGACAAATCTCGATTATCTAAAGAGGATTGGACAAACTGGGGATCTCGCGCTGTTTGGTATATTCCATCAGTTCGCGCTAATGATGATCACGTTGCCAAATTTCCTGTTGAATTGCCAAGGCGAGTTATACAATTGTTGTCAGACCCCGGTGACATCGTGCTAGATTGCTTTGTTGGAAGTGGGACCACAGCTGTTTCATGTATCTTGGAAAATCGTCGATATATCGGAATTGAAAAAGACCCTAAATATGTAAAAAACGCCCGAAAAGCCTGCCAAAAAGCGATCGAAGCAAAGTTGAATCCCAATATAGATTCTCATACTATCAGCAAAGTATTGATCGGTTAATTTCGATTAGTTATTTTGTGTTTTCGGTTTCGCATAAGGATTTGCTCGAACTATATATTATATTGTGCTGGGCGGGATTCCGAACGCGACGCAGGTGGGGGATATGGGCAACCCCTCCGGCCTTCGGCCACCTCCCCTTCGCAGGGGAGGAGCTTGGGGCGGATTTACCCGGTGAGTGCGGTGCCGAAACGGGTTGAGGGCGAGTTTGATTTTATGGATGCGTGGTACCCGATCCAGGTCAAGCAGAAGGACAAGGTTGGGCGGCCGGATATTGATGCGTTCGAGGCGGTGATGATGCGCGAGGACCGGGCGAAGGGATTTTTTGTGTCGTTTGATTATACACAGGACGCGATGACGGAGATCGGGGCGTTTTTTAAGCGGACGGGTAAGAGTATTGTTGCGTTGACGGTCGCTGATATTCTGGATGAGCAAATTGCGCTGAAGTTGGCGTAAAAACCCCCTCCCCGCTGCGCGGTACTCCCCCTTCCTCCTTCGCTCTCCGAGCTACGGAGGACAGGTAGCAGGGGGAGAGCTTGTGGGCGTAAAAAAAGCCCGCTGTGGTAGCGGGCTTTTTTAGGGTTTCATCGGGCGGCTTCCTGCTTCGTTAAAACTATGCAGGATAAGTGCGCCGCCTCGCTATTGTTCCTGTTCCATGGGGTGGGCGCTGTGGTACTGTTCGTTCATGTGGCTGGTGGTGACGTGGGTGTAGATCTGGGTGGTGGACAGCGACTGATGGCCGAGCAGCTCCTGGACGCTTCGCAGGTCGGCGCCGTTGTTGAGCATGTGGGTGGCGAAACTGTGCCGGAGCGTGTGCGGGCTGATGGACGGGTCGAGTCCGGCTTCGACGAGGTACTTGTCCATCTTCCGGCGGACGCTTCGGGTGCTCAGCCGCTTGCCGTGCTTGTTGGCAAAGAGAACCCGTGAATCGAAGCCGGAGTCATTGGCCATGCGGCGGTTACGGAATTCGATATAATGCTGGATCGACCGCAGGGCGCCGGAGCCGATGGGGCAGATGCGTTCTTTTTTGCCCTTGCCGCGGATGTGGATGACTTCGCTGAGAAAGTCCACATCGTCCATGTTCAGGGAGACCAGTTCGCTGACCCGCATTCCGGTGCTGTACAGCACTTCGAGCATGGCCCGGTCCCGCGCACCGAGCCAGGTATTGGCGGGGGGGGTATTCAGCAGCCGGACCACCTGTTCATATTCGAGGAACTTGGGCAGTTTCTTGTCCTGCTTGGGGGTCTTGATCGTTACCACGGGGTTGCCGGTGACATAATCCCGCTTGACGAGGAATTTATAGAAACTGCGAAGGGTTGCCAGCTTGCGGGCCGTGGTGGACTTGGAGTAGTGGTTCTGCCCGAGCTCGGCCATGTACCGGCGAATCGTGTTGACATCGGCGGCGATGATCTGCTCGTCGATGTTCACCTGCGTCTGGGTTTGTGTCGCGGTCGCGGTTGCCGAAGGGGTTTCCCACGGATTGTCGGCGGAACCGGCATGGTCGTGTCCATCCGAGGCATGGCCGGCCAGAAACGCTTCGAACTGTTCCAGATCCGCTCCGTAGCACTTGGCGGTATGCTCTGAAAAATGTTTTTCGAATTTCAGATAACTGATAAATTCCTGAATAGTTGATGAGTTGTCCATACCATATCCCTTCGTGTCAAAAGCGACTGCTTGTGTAAACGCCGGCATCCCGAAAGCTGCTGTCGTTCGGATTATTTAAGAACCCTGATGATACGTTTTTACAGGGTCATTTAAGTCTTTGTATAGTATTTGATCCGCTTCGCCGATCAGCGACTGTGTCAGTTTGAAACTCAAAACCGCGGCGTCAAACCAATCAAAGCTTGTTTGGGAGTTACTGGCCGAAGCCACAAAGGCATCCAGCAATTGTCCTTCGCTTCCTTCATGGTATCGAAAGATAAACTTTTCCGAGCCCTTGTTCAGAACAAGTTGTTTTTTTGTCTGAGTCATATTTTTCCGCCGGTATATTATAAGATTGATTTTATGATTCCAGAGACAACAAAAAATATCTCATCGGGCCGTGAACAGGTCCGATGGACTCCTGTATTATCGGCCGATAACTGAAAGTTCTTAAATAAAATCTTCGATTAAAGGGCGTAAATGCGGAAGAAATGAAAAAGTCCCATAACAAGACAAGGTTGACCAGTGAGAGATGAGCTGAAATCCGCAAAAAATTAAAGCGGCTTGTAATATTTTTTTTTGTTTTTTTCTTCAGTCGTGATTTTTGACAGGGCCTGGAGCTTGACCAGTGCCGGGATGAGTTGTTCTTTTGATAATCCCAGTCCCGCGGACAGGTCCTCCAGCGAGCAGGGCCTTCGACGGAGTGTTTCGAGGACCCCATTTAAATCGACGGACTTTCCGGTGGCGCTGACGTGTTTGGAAAAGTCGGCGATGACTTCGGCGCGGTCGCTCAGGGTGTGGGCGATCTGCTCAAGCCGCTCAGGTTCCACCCGTGCCGCCTCCGGATGGACGACGGGTCGGACGGATGTGTTGACTTGTATTTTGTCGGGATGGATTTGCTCAATCCGCATTTTCAGGTTTGATATCCCCTGTTCTGTGGTATTGATGCCTTCGCACAAGAACACTTCCAGCCAGATCTGCCCGGCGTATTCGGAGCGAAACCGGACGAGGCCGTCAACGTACTGTTCAAAGTCGAGTTCAGGATGGGGGTGGTTCATTTTTTGAAATGTGTCTGCATCCCCGGCGTCCAGGGAGGGCAGGACGACATCGGCTTTACAGCAGTCACCCCGCACATCAGCCCTGAAAAGCAGGGTGCCGTTGGTAATCACCGCGACTGGGATGTTTGTAAGGGCGCGAATTGCGTCGATCAATCGACCCAGCCCGAGGTGCAGGGTCGGCTCGCCGGAACCACTAATCGTGATGAAGTCCGCTTCCAGCCCGTCGGCGATCTTGGTTTTCAGTTCGTCCAGAACCGCGTCGATAGGGGCGTATTCTTTTCGCTCAAGGGTTTGCGGGGCGTCTTTTCCGAGCTGGCAATAGATGCAGTTCTGCGTACAGGTCTTCAACGGGATGATGTCCACGCCCAGCGACCGCCCCAGCCGCCGCGACGGCACAGGCCCGAACAAGTATTTGTATTGACGTTGATCCATTTATCTCACTAAAAACAGACCCAATAAGACTTTAAAATCCGAAATTCGAATTTCTAAATCCGAAACATATTCAAATACCAAAACTCAAATGTCTAAAACTACAAGTCTAAATTGAAAATTGAGCATTTGACCTGTTTTGGACTTTGACAGTTGGAATTTTGTATTTGTTTAGTATTTCGGATTTCGTGATTCGAATTTTCTTCTATGTATTAACAGTGTCAAAAATGCGTTTACAGGTTGTCACCAGCGCCCCAACTTTGTCCAGCGGCAGCATACACGCTGCGTCGCACAAAGCTCTGGATGGGTCGGGGTGGATTTCCATGAACAGGGCGTTGGCACCGGCGGCGACGGCGGCACGGGCCAGAACCGGGGCCATGTCCGGCATACCGGCACTGGCATTGCCGAGTCCGCCGGGGCGTTGAGTGCTATGGGTGACGTCGAATACGACCGGGCAACCCAGATTTTTCATTTCCGGAATGGAGGTCATGTCGTTGACCAGCCGGTTATAGCCGAAAAAGGTGCCGCGTTCACAGAGCAGGATTTTTTCGTTGCCTGTCGAGCGGACTTTGTTGACGCAGTTTTTCATCTCTTGCGGGCTGACGAACTGGCCCTTTTTGATATTGACCGGTTTGCCGGTTTTGCCACAGGCGACCAGCAGGTCTGTTTGGCGACATAAAAACGCAGGAATCTGCATGGCGTCCACGACCTCGCCGACCGGGGCGGCCTGGCTCGGCTCATGCACGTCTGTCAGTATTGGCAGGCCGGTTTTCGTGCGGATATCGTCAAGAATCGCCAGTCCCTTTTTCAAGCCGGGTCCGCGGAAGCTGTCGATGCTGGTCCGGTTGGCCTTATCAAAGCTGGCCTTAAAAACACACTTTACCCCCGTTGACTTCTGCAAATCGAGAAGAAACCTGGCCACCTCAAGGCAAACGTCTTCACTTTCAATCACGCACGGCCCGGCGATGACAAAAAATTCACCGTCCAGACCAACCTGAATATCACCAATTTGAAAATTGCTCATTTGAATTATCCTATGAAGAATTCGGATTTATAAAAAAACATTATAATCGAAATTTTCACCAGTAAAAGACCAAATTTGTGTTATTATTCTTATAATGAAAAGCATCAGTTGACAATTCCGGATATTAGCTTAAAATTTTGTATAGATTCAGGGTACCCTAAAGTTTGTATTGAATGCGAAAGGAGTATTACGATGAAATGTAACCTTGTTATCATGTCGGCTTTGTCTTGTATCATCATTTCCGGTTGCGGCGGGCGGATGGGACATACGCCGGATCGGGCCTTTGTCAATCCTTCCTCACTGGGCACTCACAAAACCTTAAGCGAAGGGCAAGGCATGCTGTACACCCTGCGCGGCGGGACCATCGACATGGCCCATGTTCGCGGCACCGCCGATCAGACCAAAAAGGCCTACGACCGCGCCTACGACTGCATCGTCGATGGCAGGAGAAGTTTTACCGTTTCCCCTGCATGGGAACGCATCACCAATAAAGTCCAGTTCGACTATCCGGCCAATTGGGACCAAACGCCCAGAGACGAACGACAGAAAATTGCCCGTGAGATCGCCTTAAAAGTTGCCCCCGTTGTCGGCTACAACTCCACCTTGATGCATGAAATGCTGACCTGGAAAGGTGCCAAATTTTTCCTGATCGAGCCGGAGTTTAAGTCCTCGTTCTCATGGGAGGACCTGTATTGTCATGCTGTGGGAAGTTGGGTTGCCACCGATGCTATCAAAGCGGGAGGCGATTGGAACTATACCTTTACACGGCTGTTTAATGAGGAACTTAAGCGGTTGGGCGTGGTGTCCAAAGCCAGGGCCAAAGAAATCACCGAATCCGTCCGCGGAAAGTGGTACACCTCCGGTTCGCTGTACATGAGAAACATGGACAGCTATCTGGATGACGATGTTTCGCCCTGCATCATACCGGGTTACACGAATGAGCCGCCGATTACCTACCCGCTGCCGAATCTCGACGGCATTGAACAATACGGAATTGGTGTGACCTATACCGTCAGCGCCATGTTCGGAGAGGTTGGAACGCTCAAACGCATCGCCGGAACCTCAGAGCTATTGCAGCCGCTGAAAGATTTCAAACCGATCATGAAAAACATCCAGGCCGAAGCCGCACGAAAACACCCGGAATTAATTATACACAAATGATGAAAATTCTAATTTCAGGAATTCAAATGTTCAAAACAATCATTGTATTACTTTTACTCAGTTGTATGTTTTTTTCCGGTTGCAGAACCGGCCGGGGTTATGAGTGGGGACATACCGGGGCCGGTACGTTTGATGCTGATCCATTCAACCTGGCTCCGTTCGGCAACCCGGCGGTCGACGGTAACGGCATTTTATATACCCTGCGCTGCGGCACGATCGATCCGGACCATATCTACGGCTGGGCACGCAAGACCAAGTCCTACTATGATGCGTTATACGATTGTCTCAGCAGCGATTGCGGCCGACTCCGGAAAGGGTATTTCATTGTCGTTCTCCAATACCCGCAGTCCTGGGACAATATGACCGGTGCTGAGAAACAAGATGCTGTCCATGAAGTCGCCTTGCAGGCCGCACAGTATCTATCCTTTAATGACGGTCTCTGGCATGAAATCGCGACCTGGTACGGGCACCGCACGTTCCCCCTGATCTCGGACTTTGAAAGTGCCTTAAGCTGGGAGGATATGTATTCGAACCGGTTGGGCACCGTCATCGCCGCAAAGGCCATTGAGGCCCCGGGCGAGTTTGCTAAAAATGTATCTGTCATAACCGCCCAGGAACTCAAAGAAAGAGACCTGGTCGATACCCGGCGTGCCAGAAGCATCACGAAGACAATGGAGAACACAGCGTACAAAGAAGACCCAATCGCCAAAAAAATCCTGTGGCGGAACCTCGATATCGGTACCGGCGACGGCATGATCGACCCGGTCGTCTTTCCCGGATTTACGGACAAACCCGCGATCCCGCTGCCGGCCCCGAAGCTTGATCTGCTGGATAAATACGATATCGAGGCCCAAATCGTTATTTCATCCGCAAGCCCAACATATCGGAAGATAAAATCGAAAGCCAATATCAAAGGAGACTATATTCCCTCTGTCCACAATGAACAAATCCTCGCTGTTATCAAAGAGGATGCTGTCCGTAGAGGGTTCAAAGTATTCGATTGATCCTGCATGGCTGTGGTGCGGACGATGATGATAAACAAATGGAAATTGTTGAATGAAATGGTGTGACGGCCCTTCGGGCCTGATAAGGATAATGACTGTTTTAATCAGCGTGGGCACAGCCCACCCTACAAGTTTTGCCCAACCTACCCGGCTAAAAAGACAGTTGCTACCTTGCTACTTGGCAACCCACCCGTTGCCATTTTTATTGAAAACACGTACCTTGTCACTTCCTACTTCAAATCCGACGTAATCACCATTTTTCATGGCCAGTAAAGCGACAAAAAAACCATTCACCTTAGACCAATGTGACTGCGTGCGAGTTCCACTGCTGCCGATATAATAAAATGAATGAATGAACGGATTTGCTGTGAGAATACTGCTAATACTCCCCAAATGCATTTCGACAGGGGCCGATGTATTATTTTCGAGTATGATAACATGTGACACATCCGCTTGCGTTATTAATTCATTCACTTTCTTACCACTGATATCACCTGCCCCCAAACGACCCAGTCCAATTACCGGCAGCCCGTTAAATAATGGACGGTCCTGAGAAGCAGGCATTGTGATAGTCCCTTCAGCCTGCTTGTTGGAATCAGCAATGGTTTGTTGTGAGTTGACTGGTTCGGAGTGAAAAGCCTTGTTTTCCACAATTGTCGGTTGGATCAGAAGCAGATTCATACCATCCACACTTTCGATGCCTCCGAGAGCAAAAGCGTAACCGGGAACAAGCATTGCCCCGGATTCGAAGCTGTTCCGATTAAAATCATCTGGGCCAACTTTAACAGACTTCTGGAATACTACTTCAGACAGCATACTTCTTCCGTCCAAGGTGATATGATTATTGATTTTAATACTGAAAGTCTCATCTCCGTCTTTATTCGAATATCGAACCTCTCCCTGCTCGTTATTATTCACGAGGATTTTAGGAGTTGCCATAATTTTTGCGTTGCGGTCTCTATTCACAGCACTGAGAATCTCTTCCAGCTTTTGGGGGCTAATCGTTTCCTTGGGAATCCCCTTTCCCGTATCAACTCTCCTTAGCGGCTCCCACCTGGCCGGAACATGGAGAAAATACACCGTAACTATTATCTGGGGCATTTCACATTCAGGCTCATCGCGGGCTGAAGTCACTGACAGATTCTCTGGATTCAAGGTACCGGAGCAACCCATTATTAAACACGTAATAAAAAACAGAATTAACGAACTCTTCATTGATCACTCCCTTATCTGACATTTCTCATTTAAACGGCAAAAAAACATATTTTTCATCTAACGATATCGATAATTTTTATAAAATTCACCCCGGCAAAGTCAAGAAAAATCCATTCCATGCCCGGTTTTCCTAAAAATCCCATTAAATACGGTTTTTTCTGATTCCTATCGCTTCGAGTTGTCATTTTTTCGCAGACACTGACTGCTCTGGCGTTCGTAAAATCAGGTTTTTCAGCATTACTCAGCATCATTTACCCAGTCAGAACCGGCTTGAGGCGTTTGATTCTTTCAAGGATTTCATAGAACAGCGATCTTGATACCAGCACCTCTGCCATTTGGAACGTGACATAACGAGCATGGCTGACGACCTTGGCTCCGATCTTGATCAGTTTTTCCCGCATTGTTCGCAATGACCAATCGTTTATGGGCTTGGGCAATGCCAACCGCCGCAGGAAGTTGCCAATATTATACGCCATACAGAACAATTGCAGCCGAACTTGATTATCATTAATATCATGGCAAGACAACCGTGTCCATTTTAACGCATATTTGCCTTCTTTAATCCACCAATAAACCTGCGTCACTGGTGACTTTCACTCCATGAAATTCGAGTTTCAATTTGTTGTCAAAATTGACTCTTAGAGCATCCTTTTTGCTTTCACCTATTGGGTTCTCCAAATCTGACCACAAAAACTGTTGTAAACAGCATCCATAAACCCTATACTATCAAAATCTTACTTTTTTGCACGGATTTATATGGGAAATCCGGGATGATTAATATTCAAATAGGATTATGTTATGTGTAAACAAAGAACTTGCAGCTTCGGTTTGTTAATTGTGATTTTGCTAAGTTGTCCGTTGCCGGCAGCAGAGCCATCGGTCAAGACCCTTTCGGTTTCGATGCAGCGGCTCAAGCAGCACATCGGCGGGACATCAATCCTCAAGCCCGATCAGATCAATCGTCTCGGCGCCATCATCGGGGAAAATCTCCACCTGATCGGCCGGACTGATTCGATCATGAGCGAGGCCTTCGATTTAGTGGATTGCTATGAAACAACCGTGGGGCCTTTGTTTATGAATGAGGCGACTCAACGCGGGTTTAGCCGGAATCCCGAGGGCGGTCTTGAATTGGAACGTGTCATATTTTCCATTCAGCAGGGATTGATCGACTATGCCTTCACGCCCGGCAATCTTACAAAATACACTTCGGTGCTTGATGGCGCGGTCTTTAAGACGGCCGCTTATTTTCCGGGGGCTGTTGAGGCGCCGAAGGATCCGACGGCGGTACACGAGGTGCTGATCAATGCCTCCCAACCAAAAATCTGGGGTCCTCCGGTGTTGGCTTACGAGAATCCGGCACGCCGGCCGACGGGGTGTTATCTTGCCCCGGGAACCATTGCGGAGGTGATTGTTCCGGCTTCGATGGTCAAAAAAGGATTCAGCGTCCGTGTCGGCGCCCATTCATGGGATCTGAAAAAGAAGCCCACCATCAAGCGCCTGGATAGAGTGTCGATTGTGTACCCGATTCAGGAAACACGCACTGTGATCGCCAACCCTTTAGGCGGCGGAATCTATATTGAGGTTCCCTATCTGGCTGACGCCGGCAAGGTAAACGTCAGTATCAAAAACGCTGTTCGTTCGCCGTTTTTCTCGGCACGAAGTTTCGACAAGACATCGCTGGAGCAGTGGCGAAAGACCGAACGTCTCCATCCCGGTCCCTGGACAGATTTTGAGTCGGATAAATTCATGATGCAGGTTCCCTCGACCTGGATCACCAATCTTGACGATCCGGTGACGCTGATGCGGGATTGGGATAAATCAATGGATGCCGTTTCAGAACTGTTTGGTCGTCCGCTCGTTCGGTCCAAAACGGTGCTCTATCTCCAGGTCGATGTTGTTATGAGAGGGGGTGCCAATTTTCCCGGTTACCCGCAGTCCAATTACCCCTATAATCCGCATAGACCTGTCCAAAGCTATCAGAACCATTGGCTTCTCAGGGGGCCTCAGACCGTCGGCGGACATGTGACGTTTCATGAATTGGGGCACGCCCACCTTTTTTCCAAGTTTAAGGGCGAAATAGAAGCCGTTGTTAACCTGCCCTATGTCACCGTGCTGAATAAGAAGTTTGGGGTTGATCTGGACACTGCCTTCGGGCGGTCGTTCGGGATACAACAGATGTCGCTGGATCAGGCGGCCATCACGTGGATGGTCACAGAGAATTTTCGCAACAGCAAACCCATGAACATTTCCAACAGCCCTGAAAACGAGGTCAGGTATCAACATCGCGGATATGGCCGATATGTCGAAATCGCCGATCTTTTCGGATGGGATGTGCTGGAACGTTTCTGGAAGGAAGTAAACCTGCGCTATAAACCGGGAGACCGGTGCCCCCAAAACGCCGATCCGACCGACAATCGCATTTTCCGCCTGTCAAAAATCGCCGGAGCGGATCTGAGACCGCTGATTCACTTTTGGGGGGTGCAGCCCGAAAACAACAAAGCCCTTGGGGAATTAATGGAAAAGGAAGGACTTGGGCCGTCAAGGCAGATCTATGACCGGTTGCTTCACTACAAGACGATTATTCCGATGAATAACGATGACTTTAAAAAGCATGCCAATGTGATCTATCCCAGGGGAATCGGTAAGGGCAAGAGTCCATTGTACGGCGAGGGCTGGTATTATGTGTGGCTGCCGAAGTATAATGAAGCCCATGGCCAGGCAGCCCAGGCGGCGTTACAGGAAATGATTGATCGTTATTTTCCGAATGGCCGCCCGACCCCATAAAGACCAACTTCTATACCCTTCAGGGTAGTAAATTCCCGCGAGCAAACTCGTAACTGATAGTCGCAAGCGATCCCGGATCCTGCCGTCGCTTAAGCTGTGGCAAGGCAAGCAAGCCCGGGATAAACTCCGCCGCGAAGAAACGGGAATTTTCAATCGTGATCAGTATATATCCCGGTCCGAAAAGAGTTCCTGCGTATTCATTTTAAAGGGTATAACTGTCGTCTTAAAACGGCCAGTATTTTATGATTCCCGGCTGGTAATACTGCCAGCCCCAGGTGTTATACCACGCGGCCCAGAAAGACACAATACTGACAACCAACAGAATGACGATTGCAATACGCCGCCAGTAAATAGCCACAATTATCCCGGCGAGGGCTTTTCCAATGACCCCAATCAACGGCCCCAGTACCGGACCGGCGATCCGTGCAGTGATATTTATCGCCGGATGCATTTCCGTATCCGTGCCGTCGGCCAGCATAAACCGAATCGTACTGATTCCGTCGGCAGTTAATGCAATGATATAAATGACAATAATCGGCCAGTACGCTCTCCAAAATCCCCTGGAATTGACGATAAAACGCTCTTTTATTTTATGTGTATCCATTTGCGGTTCTACCCGATCGCGCGGCGAAGGCGTGTTCGCAGTCCGGCGGGTTTGGCCCCCGGCGGGACCAACACCCGGATGGCCTGCGGGATGACCTTGATATCGGCGGGAACCGGAGGTCCGGGGTCACCGTCGATCTGGCAATAGACCGGTCCGTCAGTCGGGATGACCTGTATCGATTTTCCCTGCGTATAGATGACACTTTTGGAGTCCGTGTGTTTTTTGAATACCACATTGACCGAGTGACCGATCAGATGGGCCTGGTCGTGACAGCGGAAAATGCATACGTCCAGCAGGCCGTCGCCGAAGTCGGCGTTTTTGCAGATGTTCAGCCCGATGGCGTAGCGGGATGTGTTGCCGACAAAAACCATCCCCCGGTCGTTGAAAATGTCTTTGCCGTCAACGACAACGCGGATCGTCGGAAAATCGTGTTCCCAAAATGTTCTCCAGATGGGCCAAAAATAGGTCAGGTGGCTGATATGGCCGGTACGATGCTGACAAAGCCGATGGATGACGGCCCCGTCAAAACCAAACCCCGCGATCGACATAAAGCATTGATCGTTAATCATCCCCAGGTCCAGCGGTTTGACACAGTTGCCTTCGAACGCATCGATCAGTGTTTGCAGGTGCAGGTCGAATCCCAGTTCGTTGGCCAGCAGATTTTCGGTGCCGCAGGGGACCGGCATGAATACCTTATTGGTACCTTCCAACCCGTGGAGAATCTCCCGCAGGGTCCCATCGCCGCCGGCGCCGAGGACCAGGCCGCACTCGTAATCAATCGAAGCTTTTGTTGCCAGTTCGCAGGCGTGCTCCAGCGATTGTGTGAACTCGACGCGGACCTCATATCCTTTTTCAGTCAGATAGTCCCTGAACCGGCTGACCAGCCACTTGCTACTGCTGGCCCCGGATTTCGGGTTAATGATATACTGAATGTAGCCATCCTGCAGATTCATCGGCGCGTCCTAAAAACAGTCGTTTTCGTTTTGTTTTCGTTTTTGTGCCGTCATTGATGCGTAGCCCCTGGAAATATGCGGCTGGTTCTGCAAGTTCAGTTTCGCGAGCACCGATGAAATGGTTTCTTCGTCGGGGCCTTCAACTTCAACAAAACACCCCATCTCGGGCAGTTCGTCAAGGCAGACCTCACAGCCGTCCAGTCGCCACAGAGACCGCTGTTTTTCGACCGTCAGACGCTTGTGATAGCCCAATCCTTCGAATATCTTTTCGGTTGCATTGGGATCACTGATACCGGTTTCGTATTCCGGCCGGGATTTGTATTTCGTTTTCTCCCGGGCACCTTTGAACGTAATGTATGCGGATTCTTTTCCGTCGATGCTCTGTTGGCGAATCCTCAGGCCGCAGTCGTTTTTATGCAGCAGCTTATGGGTGTCCATAAAATAGGTATCCGTCTGCTGCATCGTGTGCAGAAACAGCGCGCCAATCTCTTTGAGTTTGCCGGCAACCGGCTCTAATGCGGAGACCTTGATTTTGGCTTCGATTTCCCGGTTCATTGCTTCCTACACTTGCGCAAAATAAACAACGTAGTTCTTGCCGTAATGTTTGGCGCACTTGGGGCAGGTCGTATAGTAAACGAGCTGTTTTGTTATTTCCTTGTCGCGTGCCTGTACCCATTCCTGCATCTGTTTACACCAAATCCGTGCGTTTTTGTACGGCCCCTCGAAGACCTTGGCAAGATAGGTCCCGCTGAATGTGGCTGTCTGGGCGTGGGGAATTTCTTTTGCGACCTCGATGTACAAATCCATATTCCATGGCGAGGTATGGTCAGACAGCACAAGCGGCGGGTCAGGGGTGTAGGCATCCGCTTTTTCGATTTTTTCACAGCCGCGGAGCATGGCTTTGCCGAAGTTCAGAGGCATGTGCAGAAAGCAGCGCACCTTGTCTTTAATGAACAGCTTACCGTCCCACTGAAATTCTTTTTCGTCCCACGGCTCCGGCTCAAACCGGGGGCAACATCCGGTCTCAGATTCGTATGGATTTTTCATAACGTATTCTCCTTTTACAAAAAACCGACACTTTTTTCTGAATTTCCTTAAACCACGATATTCACAAGTCGGGATTTAATGACGATGATTTTTTTCGGTTCTTTACCGTCCATCGCGGCCTGCACTTTTTCGCTGGCCAGGGCTATCTGCTGAATCTGTTCGTCTGTCGCATCCGCGGCGACGGTGATCTTGTCCTTGATCTTGCCCAGAACCTGTACGGCCAGCTCGATTTCTTTATCTTTGGCTTTGTCCGCGTCGAACGTCGGCCACGGTTCGTACGACAGCGAACCATCGTCGCCCAGCCGCTGCCAGAGCTCTTCGCATACGTGCGGGGCAAACGGTGACAGAACCAGCACGAAACGCCTTAATACGCTGACCGGGCGAACATCCTGCTTGTACAGGTGGTTGACAAAGATCATCATCTGGCTGATTGCCGTATTAAACGCGTAACAGTCAAGGTCTTCGGTGACTTTCTTGATCGTCTGGTGCAGAATGCGCTCAGTTTCCTCGTTCGGCTCAACATCCTGTACGGCGTCGTGCAATTCGCCCGTTTCCTCATTGACAATCGCCCGCCATGTACGCTGCAGGAACCGGTGCACGCCCTCAACGCCGTTCATCGACCACGGTTTGGTCGCTTCCAGAGGGCCCATGAACATTTCATACAGCCGCATTGAGTCGGCGCCATACTCTTTCACAACATCATCGGGATTGATGACATTGCCGCGAGACTTGGACATCTTCTGGTTATCCTCGCCGAGGATCATTCCCTGATTGATGAGCTTTTGGTACGGCTCCTGTGTGGACACATATCCCAGGTCGTGCAGCAGTTTGTGCCAGAATCGTGAGTACAGCAAATGCAGTACGGCGTGTTCGGCCCCGCCGATGTACAGATCAATCGGCAGCCAGTATTTTTGCTTGTCGAAATCGACCGCCGCGGCGGAGTTTTTTGGGTCCATGTACCGCAGATAGTACCAGCAGCTTCCGGCCCATTGCGGCATGGTATTTGTTTCCCGCCGGGCTTTGGTGCCGTCGGGCAGTGTGACATTGACCCAGTCGGTCGCCTTGGACAGCGGCGGCTCGCCGGACTCGGAAGGTTTGTAATCTTCCAGTGAGGGCAATTGCAGCGGCAGGTCGCTTTCGTCCAGTGCGATCACCCGGCCGTCTTCGGTATGCAGAATCGGGAACGGCTCGCCCCAGTACCGCTGGCGGCTGAACAGCCAGTCACGCAGTTTGTAATTGATCGCTTTTTTGCCGAGGCCTTCACTTTCCAGCCACGCCGTGATCTTTTCCTTAAACTCCGGCGTGCGCAGTCCCGTAAACTCGCCCGAGTTAATTGCCGTGCCGTCACCGGTAAAACACAGCTTGCCTTCTTCACAAAGTTTGGCATCTTCAGGGTCGTCCGGCTGGACAACCTGAATAATCGGCAGTTGGAATTTTGTCGCAAATTCAAAATCGCGATCATCGTGAGCGGGGACGGCCATGATGGCCCCGGTGCCGTAGCTGATCAGTACGTAATCGCTGATCCAGATCGGAATCTTTTCGCTGTTGACCGGATTGATCGCATAGGCGCCGGTGAACTGACCGGTCTTGTCTTTTGCCAGATCGGTGCGATCCAGGTCGCTCTTTTTCGATGCTGCTTCTTTATACGCCTCAACGGCGGCCTTGTTATCCTCCGTCGTGATTACATTCACCACTGGATGCTCCGGCGAGATCACCATATACGTCGCCCCGAACAGCGTATCCGGACGGGTTGTAAAAACCCTTATTTTATTTGCCTCAGAGTTCTCTGGGTCCTCTGTGGCTAAAACAAAATCGACTTCGGCGCCGATGCTTTTGCCGATCCAGTCGCTTTGCAGTTTCTTGATGGAGTCGGACCAGTCCAGTCCGTCGAGTCCATCGAGCAAGCGTTCGGTGTATTTGGTGATCCGCAGCATCCACTGCCGCATCGGCTTGCGGATGACCGGATGGCCGCCGCGTTCGCTCAACCCCCCGATGACTTCTTCGTTGGCTAAAACCGTCCCCAAAGCAGGGCACCAGTTGACCGGCGCTTCGGATTCATAGGCCAGCCGGTGGCTGTTGATGTGTTTTTCTATTTCTTCGCCGGTAAGTCCATCCGGTATCGGCAGTTCGGAAATAGGGCGGGCCTTTTGCTGATCCTCGTCAAACCAACTGTTAAAGAATTTCAAAAAGATCCACTGCGTCCATTTGACATAGTGGACGTCGGTGGTGTTGACCTCGCGGTCCCAGTCGTAGGAAAAGCCGAGCGACTGAATCTGCCGCCGCATGTTGTCGATGTTTTTCTGTGTGGTTACGGCAGGGTGGGTGCCGGTCTGGACGGCGTACTGTTCCGCGGGCAGGCCGAACGCGTCCCAGCCCATCGGGTGCAGTACGTTAAAGCCGCGCATCCGTTTGTACCGGCTGACGATATCGCTGGCGGTGTAGCCCTCCGGATGGCCCACGTGCAGCCCCGCCCCGGATGGATAGGGGAACATGTCCAGCACGTAGTATTTGGGTTTATCCGAGCCGTCCGGTGCCTTGAAGGTCTTATTGTTAAGCCAGAAATCCTGCCACTTTTGCTCAATACGGTTAAAATCGTACTGTCCCTGTCCTGCTGATTCAGTCATGCCAATCTCGTTAAGTCGTTAATTTAGAGTATGTTAGAGTTCAAGCTTCAGCTTGTTATTGCAGCTCAAGCTTCCAGATTGAGAACCGAAGCAGGATGCTTCGGCCACTTTACACACTAAAGTGTGAACTCTTACGGCCCGTTTCGTAACGCATCGATTAAAGGACGCATTATACCCGATAAACCCCAAAGGGCAAGGAGGATTTAGATCGGCGATTTTCGATTGACGATGGACGAAACCGCATGTTAGGCATCGTGTTGAGGGTTTTTGAGCACAATGAGGGATGTTTAATAAAATTAGGTTTTTTTAAAAATAATCCAAAAATAATTTGACATTGTTGTTTTTATGGCTAAAATAGTTGTAATGGCGAATAAAAGTCTATCAACTCGATGTCCCTGTTGCGGGCTGAATATGCAGGTTTCGGCGATGAGCTGTACTGCCTGCGGCGTGAAAGTCGAGGGGCCATATACCGAATCGGCTCTGAACCGCCTCTCGCCGGAGGATCAGCAGTTTTTGCTGGAGTATCTGCTTTCGGGATTCAGCATCAAGGCCCTGGAGGAGAACACGGACCTGGGCTACGCCGCGATCCGCACCCGTCTGGATAAACTCATCAGCAATACGAAAACGGTCATCCGTTCGGAGGATCAGAAAAAGGCCATTCTCGAAAAACTTCGCTCCGGCGAGATTACCGTCGCCGAAGCCAAACGAAAATTGGAAAAGTTGTAAGTCGGTTTTTTGCCACAGAGGGCACAGAGAACTCAGAGAATTATAAGTTCAAATTACTTGAGACCAGGAGCATAAAAAATGGAACCAACCAGCGAACAGGAATTGAAGCAATTGCTCGACGAGGGCAAAATCAGTCAAACGGAATACGAGCAATTGCGGGAAGCAATGGAATCCAAACAGTGTAGCGATATACAAGTGAATCGGCCAAAACATAGCCGAAAACAAACAATGATTGCGGCGATTTTATTTACCATTGTGACGGCTCTCCTGTTATGGATTTGCCTTATGGTTATAGATAAGCCGACCCTTAGGAATAAATCGATTGTCATCGGCGTTAGCGTGGTATGTGTAATTGGCTCCGGTATTCAGGCATTGCGATACTGGATTGCCTATTGGACATTTGAAGAGAAGCTTTCATAAAAAGGAGCAAGCCATGGAACCAACTAGCGAACAGGAATTGAAGCAATTGCTCGACGAGGGCAGGATTACGGAAGAGGAATATAGGGAACTGCTGGAGGCGCTTCGGCAGAAGGAGACAGTGCAGAAGCCGGCTGAAGTGCCGCAGCAGCCAAATGAGGTTAAGACCCGCACCGGCTTTGGTAAAGCGGCGCTGATATTAATGATAACAGGTTTAGTCTTGCCAATCGCAGCATTACCCATGAGTTTTTTGTTTACTGGAATGCTTTTATTTTTACCCTGTCTGGCTATTGGTTTCCTGTGTGGCTTGCTGGCCTTTATCTTCGGCATCATCGGCTGGAAATCAAAATCCGGTAAAATCGCAGCTATTAGCGTGCCGTGCATGGGATTGTTGATCATCCCCGGACTTCTGCTGTTGTTCTTGTTCGGTGTTCGTGTAGAGCATCAGGTTTATATGGAAGAAGCGTTGGATGATGACCAGGCGGCCATCGCAGAAGTCAGGGCAGACAAGCCTCACGTAACCCACAAACACTATTCTATGGACACTATGGAAGGAGTGCTGGCCACGGAAAATGTTCAGATTATCGATGAGAATAAAGGTAGAGGAGGGGCCCTGAAAATAGAATGCACAACGCCGGAAAAAAGAACGATTCGACTTTTTGAGACCGGCCCAATTAGAATTGACAATTGTATTCTTATCTATTCTGCGACTCTTAGGCCTGACAATTTAAATGGCAAGGCCTATCTTGAGATGTGGTGTGAAATCCCTGATGAGGGTGAGTTTTTCTCCCGCGGTTTAGACCATCCGGTTATGGGAATAGCCAATCATTGGATAAAAGTCCAAACACCATTTCGGCTCGAATCCGGACAGATGCCTGCTAATGTGAAACTGAATCTGGTTATTGAAGGTACGGGAACGGTTTGGATTGATGATATTAAATTGTTGTCAAGTCCTCTCTCTGAATTAAGGAACAAAAACTCATGGCGTTGATATCGTGTACAGAATGTGGAAATGAAATTTCGGATAAGGCCGTGATGTGTCCGATGTGCGGGTATTCGTCACGCGGCGGCACGGGGAGTTTTTACTGTTTTGAATATGTGTCCAAACGCATGCTCTTCGGTCTGCCGCTGGTGCATATTATCATGGGCCCGGCACTGGATCCGGCCAGTGGAAAACTTCGCGTCGCCAAAGGCATCGTCGCCATCGGGGGGATCGCAATGGGGTGGATTGCATTGGGCGGTGTAGCGATGGGATTGATTACATTCGGCGGAGTGGGGCTTGGATTACTGGCGGCACTTGGGGGATTGGCGATCAGCGGCGGTTTCGCGGCAGGGGGATGCGCTATCGGGGCAATTGCTGTCGGTGGTTTCGCGGTCGGGTATTATGCCGTTGGCGGCGGGGCGTTCGGCGTCCATGCAGTTGGCAGCAATGTCCAAGACCCCGCATTCATGGAATTATTGCAAAAATGGGGCATTAAATCTTAAGGGTAGGATTACTTGCCCCGTTGATTGCCCCAGAGCATGATGTGCAGGCGGGGGGAGAATGAGAAGCCGGCTTGTTTGCAGTACTCGACCAGCCAGCGTGATTTTTCCAGGTATTCTTCGGTTCGGGTGGCCTGCGGCATCAGATAAACCCGATACGGGTCAACCTCGCCCAGTTTGTCCAGAACGTCCGCGATTTCATCCAGATCCCCGGGTGAATCGGCAACAAATTTCAACTGGTAGTTATATCGGGTAGTCAATTTTTGAAGCGTATCCATATTGAGCCGCTCGGTTTGGTGTTTTTCAGTGCCGTTTTTGGGGTCGGAATTGGACAATTTTGGACTGATGCTCATCAAATCCGCCTGCAGGCCCTCAATGCAATAAATGCCTGCCGTTTCAATGGTTAAATGATACCCCGCAGATCGGATCGCCGCGGCCAGATCCGAAACACCCTCATGGGCCAGCGGCTCGCCGCCGGTCAGGACCGCATAGCGTGTCGGGTGGTTCCGCATCGCTTCGAGAATCTGCTCGCTGGACATCTGACGGCCCGCTCCCGGGTCCCATGCGTACGAGGTATCGCACCAGCAGCAGCGCAGCGGACACCCCGCCAGCCGCACAAAAACGCTCGGCACACCCGCCAAACGGCCCTCGCCCTGTAATGAATAGAATAATTCGTTGATGATCATAGAATACCGCAGCTTTTTCGCTGTTATACCTTTCAGGGTAGTAAATTCCAATGGGTCAATTCATCACTTACGCTCGAAATCCTACATAGCCGCGCAGGAACGGAAATTTTCAATCGTGATCAAGCTAATCATACTTTGCGCTGCAACAGGTGGCAAGATTTTTATGACGGTTTTCGCATTCAAAAAGTGCCCGAATTTTTCGATATTCGTTCCTGCATCCGACTTTCTGTTGTCATTTCCTGTACAATTCGAGTACAATGACGATCGGCGGTCCATGCGGATCTGCTGTTTCATAAATAGTATAGATTGTGCGGGAGGTTCTGATTACATGAAAATGTCTGACGCAAAATCGCATCAAGCGGCGGCACCCGCGGATAGAACGTTTTCTTTCCGGGCTGTGGGGATTGTATTTATTGCCTGTGTCTGCGGCTGGTTTATGATGCAATTGGAGATTCTCGGTGTGCGTATCCTGGTTACGGATTTCGGCAGCGCTGTCTATGTTACCGGCAGTGTTATCGGTGTTTTCCTGCTGAGTCTTTCGATCGGGTATATGCTTGGCGGATGGCTGTGCGGCAAAGTTAATACTTGGACATTATTGGGAACGTTGATGATTGTGGTGGGGATTTGCAAGTGCCTGATTCCCTTCGTTACCGAACCGGTCAGTAATATGATATTTGATACAGGGATTGATGAAAAATGGGGCGCCCTTCTGGCATCTCTCATCCTCTTTGGCGCCCCCACCATACTGCTGGGGATTGTTTCACCCAATGTCGTCCACTGGCTGACAATCCGAACGGGCAATTCAGGATTTAGTGCCGGCCTGGTGCTTGCGACCTCCACATTGGCCAGTTTCTCCGGGTGTGTGGTTACTTCCTTTTATCTTGTACTGTATTCGCTGCGTGCCACACTCTTTATTTCGGGGATCGCGCTGACGGTTTTTGGCGCGGTCGTGCTGGTGACGACGATGAGGTCCGCACAGAAATGTTCTCAATGTGATACCATAGGAGT
>Ga0272442_10002891_pt1 | contig 24442 bp, 27 predicted proteins | sample SSMForm2O_FD_200262 | JGI IMG/M metagenome (GOLD analysis project Ga0272442, IMG submission 200262) | Marine sediment archaeal communities from Little Sippewissett salt marsh, Falmouth, MA, United States - SSM-Form-2O | ecosystem: Environmental > Aquatic > Marine > Wetlands > Sediment ...
ACACAGAAGTACCCGTACTTCCACCCCAACTCCGGCATGAAGGTGAAGTTCATGCCGTAGACGCCGGCGACAAACGAGAGAGGGATGAAGATCGTAGCGATGATCGTCAACACCTTCATTACCTCGTTCATGCGGTTGCTGACGCTGGTCATGTAGAGATCGGTGAGACTGGAGAGCATGTCGCGGAACGTCTCGACCGTGTCGATCGTCTGGATCGTGTGGTCGTATACGTCACGCAGGTACGGACGAACCGATTCGGTCAGAAGGGGATTCTCGTCGCGCTGGAGTGCGCTGAGAAGTTCCCGCGTGGGCCAAACGGATTTCCGGACGAACAGCAGCTCGCGCTTGAGCCGGCGGATTGCGTCCAGCTCCTCCGGTTTCGGATCCCGTGCCATTTCCTCGCCCATCGCCTCGATCTGGTCTCCGAGTTCCTCGAGGACGGCGAAGTAGTGGTCGACGACCGCATCGAGTAAGGCGTAGGAGAGGTAGTCTGCGCCAAGCTTGCGGACTCGTCCCCGGTTCGTTTGGATGCGCTCGCGAATCGGGTTAAACACGTCGCCTTGACGTTCCTGGAACGAGAGCACCCACGTTGGGCCGACGATCATGCTCACCTGTTCGTCGTCGACTTGCTGCGTACGCTCGTCCCAGCGAAGCATGCGTAGCACGATGTACAGGTGGCCGGCGTACTCATCGAGTTTCGGGCGTTGCCCCGTGTGGACGATGTCCTCCACAGCAAGAGGGTGCAGATCGAACACGTCGGCAATTCGCTGAACGGTGTCGACGTCGTGCACCCCATCGACGTTGATCCACGCACATCGTGGAGAGTCGCGGAGTGTCGCCAACTCCTGCTCCGTTGTCGGATATGTCCGCACGACGTCCTCGGCGTCGTACTCGAATGCGTCGATCGACACGGAGTGTTCTCTGGCGTCCCCGACGTACTCGGCCGTGCCCGGCATTTGCCCGATTTTCTTCGTGCTCCTCCGAACGAATCGTGCCATTCCTCACCTCGTCTGCTACCGTAGCGCAACCGGGCGGTGACGGCAATCCCCCGTGCCCCCCGGCACGTGCTGCCGCGCGCAAAGAGAGGAGGCCGCGTATGCGGCCTCCTTCTGTGTCCATGGATGTTGTGGGATTGCCTCTACTCGACGATCAGGTTTGCTGCGAAGCGATCGGCGTCAGCGAGCAGGAAGTCGGGTGTTGTCGACAAGCAGTTCACCGGGCAGGCATCGACGCACTGCGCGCAGAACGTGCAACGAGCGACGTACATCCGGATCTTGTTCTTTTCCTCGCCCTCCGGCTTGTACAACTCAATCACGCTTGCCGGGCAGACGCGGGCGCACAGCCCACAACCGATGCACCTGTCGCGGTCGTAGGCGATCTTACCGCGGAGGTCCTGTGGAACCGCCACCGGCGGGTGAATCGCGGCCTGGCCTGCCGCCACCTTCTGCAGAACGGCCGTGACCGACTTCGGCATGTACTTGACCGGGAACGGATTTGTTGCCGGTCGACTCAGCAGCTGCTTAATCAGCGTTCCGAAGATCATTGCGGCCTCCTATAGGAATCGATCGAGCGTGAGGAGCAGCAGCCCGAGCAGGCTCACGCCGGTTACCGGTAGCCAGAACAACCGGGTTGCCTGTGCGATCTTGAGCCGCGCGAACCCCACGCGTACTGTGATCACGGCGACGAGGATGACGATGAACACCTTGACGAGATAGAAGGCGACGTCAATTACGCTGCCCCACGCTCCCGCGACGCCGAAGACATCAGCCAAGCCATATGGGAAGAACAGTGCGACGGTCAGCGATCCCATGACAACCATCTTGATCGCATCGGCGAGGTAGAACATCGCGAGGTTTCGTCCCGAGTACTCGGCGAGCAGGCCGCCGGCGATTTCGGTTTCCGCCTCCGGGATGTCGAACGGGATCTTCGCCAGTTCGGCGGGGGTCACAACCAGAAGCGCGCCGAGGAGCAGGAGCAGCCCGACAATGCCAAGCGGGCCGACCTGTCCCCACAGCGGATTGGCCGCGATGACGGCGAGCGAGAACGACTGACCGCCGGGGACGACCGTCGACAGACGCCACGCCAAGGAGACGAACGTGATGGCTAGGGGGAACTCGTACGCCATCATCATCACCATCTCGCGCTGCGCCCCGACCGTGGCAAACGGCGATCCTGCGGCGAAGCCCCCGGTCATCATTGCGAGGCTTGGTACGGCAAGGAGATAGATGACCAGGATCAGGTCTCCGTACCCTGCAAGGAGCGGTACGTCAAACCCGCCGAGCGGCACGTAGAAAAGCAGCGTGGCCACGGCAACGAGCGACACAATCGGCATCAGGTTGTACAGCCAGCCCACCGCGTGATCGGGGACGACGTTCTCCTTGACCATCAGCTTGGCCACATCGAAGAACGGCTGCCGTAGCGGCGGGCCGATGCGACCCTGCATCTGGGCGGCCAACTTGCGGTCGAGGCCCTTGTAGACGAGCCCAAGAACCGTGCCTCCGAAGAGGATCACGATGCCCTGCCAAAGGGTATTGACGAGTGTTGCGCTCATCCGCAGATCCTCCTTGTCTTCTCTCGCGAGAGCGTGATGAGTTCCTGCTTCGCGCGAACCGTTTCGTTGCCTTCGCCGTCGACGAGGTGGACCCGGTCCATGCAGCACATGCACGGATCGATCGACGCGGCGATGATCGGAATGTCCGCGATTTCATCGCCCATGAACTTCGGCACCCAGCCCATGAGGTTCGAGTAGGTCGGTGCCTTGACCTTCCAGACGGCGGGTGGTTCCCTGCCCGCTTCCAGGCGGACGTAGTGGAACACCTCCCCGCGAGGCGCCTCGTGACGCCCGATTCCTTCTCCCTCGGCCTTCTGCAGCGTGGCGAGGAGCGCAGGAACCTTCGGGATCGACGTCAGCTCGCCCTCGGGCATGTTCTCCAAGCAGAACTCGATGATGTCGATCGACTGCGCGACCTCGAGCAGGCGGACGACGATGTTGTCGAACACGTCTCCTACGGCCGCTTTCCCGTAGTCCTCAGGGGTGATCGCGTGGATGTCCATGTCGGCGTACGCTAGGTACGGCATGTCCTGGCGGACGTCTTTCTTCACGCCGGACGCACGCGTTGTCGGGCCGGCGGCGCAAAGCGCAACGGCGTCGGCATACGGTAGAACCCCAACATTCTGCGTTCGCATCTCGACCGACTTGTCGTGCAGGTACAGGTCGAGCATCTTCTCCAACAGATTCCGGTAGTAGTCGATGGCCTCGTAGGCGAGATGGGCCTTTTCCGTCGGGATGTCCCTTCGGACGCCGCCGAAGATTGGGATGGCGTAGTCAACGCGGTTCCCCGTGAGTTGCTCAAGCAGGTCCATGCACTTCTCTCGGACATTCCACGTGACATGGAGCAGCGAGTCGAACCCGAGTTCGTGCGCTCCGACGCCTGCCCACAAGAGGTGGGAGTGGATGCGTTCAAGCTCTCCGATGATCGTGCGGATGTACTGCGCGCGCGGCGGAACCTCGATTCCAGCCGCGTTCTCCACTGCCTGCGTGAACGCCAGCGGATGCGAGATCGAGCAAATCCCACAGATCCGCTCGGACAAGTACAGTGTCTGGATGAGATTGCGCCGCATCCCCATGTACTCGATTCCGCGGTGCGCGAAGCCGGGCTTGATGTCGACGCCGACGATGCGCTCGCCACTGAGTTTGAACTCAAAGCGGATCGGTTCCTTCAGCGCCGGATGCACGGGCCCCACGGGCACCGTGTAGCAAGCGGTCGCCCCGTTTCCAATGGACAGGTTGATCGACTGGTTATTCATCGCGCGTCTCCCACTTCACCAAGCGCTTCACGGACTTCGACGTCTCCTCTTGGAGGTCCAGCCGCCACGGATGGATCGTCATGTCCTCCGGAAGGAAGAGATTGCGTCCGTCGGGAATTCCCTCGACGGCAATTCCGTAGAACTCCTGTTTCTCGCGTTCCGATGTCTGCGCACCGGGCAAGATGTCGGTGATCGTCGGAATCCGGAGATCGGTCTTCGGCACGTTCGTGCGCACGGTGAAGGTGATCTCGCCGTACGGCTCCCCCCACCCCACCGAGAAGTGGTAGTTGAGCGCGAGCGTGTCCTCGAGGTCGTCACCGCTTATGACGGAGAGGTGGGGCGCGAAGTTCGTGCACAAGTGCTCGACCGCTTGATGGAACGCATCGCGGTCCACCGTGATCCACACGTCGTACACCGCCTGCGGAGTCCGGGTCCCTACCGAACGCTCGATCGTCTTTTCGTCGAGGAGTGCTTGTCCGAGTGCGTCGCGGAACGACGAGAGAATTGTCTCAGGTATCATCCGCCCACCCCCGTCTTCTCCAACGTTTCGAGTTTCGCGACGGCTTTGACGACACCGTCGATGATTGCCTCCGGCCGCGAGGGGCATCCGGGAACATACACGTCGACAGGGATTACTTCATCCACTGGCCCGACGGTGTTATAGGATTCGTAGAACACCCCTCCGGTGCACCCGCAGCTACCGACAACGATGACCGCCTTCGGATCGGGTGTCTGGTCGTAGATTCGTTTCAGACGTGGGAGCATCGGCCGTGTAACCGGTCCCGTGATCAACAACACATCAGCGTGTCGCGGGGTTCCGGTCAACATGATGCCGAATCGTTCGACGTCGTATCGCGGCGTGAGTGCGGCCACGATTTCGATGTCACAGCCGTTGCAGGATCCGGTGGCTACGTGGAACACCCACAACGCGCGTTTGAAGGATCGTGGTAGTGCCATGGCCTCACCCAACCAGTACGAGAATTACGAACATCAGCGCCAGGGCGCCGACAAGCCACGCGACGTAGTCGCTCAACACGCCCGTATGCAGGGCGCGAACTCTTCGGTAGTAGGCTGCCAGTCCGTCGATCATCCCCCAGTAGAGGTTGTCACCACGGACGTGCAGGCCACCTCGCTCTTCCGGTTCCTCGTTTCCCGATAGGAAAACCCTCGTCTGCCCCGTTCCGCGCTTGTAGTCGCGGCGTCCGCGCGAGCGCACGAGAAGCGCTATGACGAGGACTCCGAGGAAGAGAAGGGTCCACGCGATCGGATTCCAGGCGCCGAACCCCGATTGAAGTCCGTTCATCGTATCAGCCCCCCAGTCCTATGACGGTCGTGATGTACGCGGCCGGTCCGTCCCACAGTGCTTTGGCCGCCGGGGTCACGATGTGGTCCACGAAGAACCCCGGGAAGAGGCCGAGGCCAATCACGAACACCGCGAGAACGGCCATCGGCACGAGCATGCCGACTGGTGCTTTCTCAACGGGTTGGGACGGCCGAGGTCCAAGGAACGCGGCCTGGAACCCCTTCACAAACACCGCGAGAAGCAGGATGCTCGATAGGATTGCGACAATCGAAAGGAACGGCGAAAGCTGGAACGAGGCCTCGTAGATCAGGAACTTGGATGCAAACCCGTTGAACGGCGGCACGCCAGCGAGTGCAAACGCCCCAATCGCGAAGAAGACGGTGGTCCACTTCATGTGGTGGGCGAGACCGCCCATCCGATTGAGGTCGCGTGTTCCTGCAGCTCGGATTACAGCGCCGGATGCGAAGAAGAGAAGTCCGACGCATGCGGCGTCGTTGAGCATGTGGAAAAGCCCTCCCTGGATCGCGACGAACCCGTAGGCCGGCGGCGCCGCTTGTGCGCTCACGGCCAGGCCGACGCCGACGCCGAGGAGCATGTAGCCGATCTGCGAAACGGCTCCGTACGCAACGAGACGTTTGATGTCTGACTGCACAAGCGCCATGGTCACCCCGACGAAGATCGTCAGCAGTGCGAGCACGATGAGAATCCACCCGAGTGCGGTGGCCGATACCGTGGCGCTGAACAGCGTGAACACGATGCGGAACACGGCATACAAGCTCGCTTGGCTGTTGGCGACGAGCACTGCCGACATTGGAGCCGGCGCTTCGCCGTACGCGTCCGGCGCCCACATGTGCAGGGGGACGGCGCCCGCCTTCATGGCCAGGCCGGTCAGGAGCAGGCCGAGGGCCACCTTGTCGAGAATGCCTGTGCCGATTGTGCTGGCGAGGTATCCGATGTTCAGACCGCCGTACTCGCTGTACAGGAGGCCGATTGCCAGCAACACGAAGAGTCCCGACAGCGTGTACAGCGCCATCACCTTGAAGCCGGCCTCCTGCGAACGTCGCAGCCATACGCGAAAACCGATCAGCCCACACGCTGCGATCGACGTGATCTCGAGGAAGACGAAGAAGTTGAACAGGTCTCCCGTCAGCTCCATGCCGAAGATTCCGGCCGTGAGGAGAAGGAACAGGCTGAAGTACAGTGTTCCGCCGGAGCGGTTTCTCCAGTACGAGAAACTGAACACCGCACCGGTCAGCGTGATGAGTGCGGTGATCAGCGCCATGAACGCACTGAGCCCATCGATCTCGAACAGGATGCGGATCGGGATCCCGCCGCTCAGCAGGGGAATACCGACCGACTGCCCGCCGAGTTGGTACACGAACGGCACCGCACCAGCGGCGAAGAAGTTCGCTGCCAGCAGCCCGGCCAGCGCGGCCGTGGCGGCGATGATCAATCCAACGAACGCATCCCGAACGCCTCGGCCGAGTTTCCCGAGAATCGGGACGGCAAACGCGCCGAGGAGCGGCACTGCGACGAGGAGTACGGGTGCGTGAACGAGGAGTGCGTTCATCCGTTCAACTCCTTTATCTCTTGGATGTCGAGCGTTCCGTAGTGCCGGTGGATGAAGACGGCAAACGACAGCAGCAAGGCAGTCGTTGCCAAACCGATCACGATGCTCGTCAGGGTCAGCGCCTGCGGTGTAGGCAGAACCATGTCCCGAATCGGCGTAGGCGCGAGTGTATAGATCGGTGCCATGCCGCCTGTCCGATATCCGGCCATCACCAAGAACAGGTTCACGCCGGTCTCGATCAGCGAAATACCAATCACCATCTTGATCAGGTTGCGCTTGAACAGAAGCGCGTACAGCCCGAGGACGATCAAGAGAGCGGCAACGACAAACGGGAAGTTCCCGATACTCATTTCGTCTCCTCCTTCCGTCCTCCGACCATCATCACGATGACGATGCAGGCAATCCCCGTCATGACCTTGAGGCCGACGGCCCAGTTCATCAACGGCAGGGTCCCGGCGGACAGCAACTGGCCGGCGGGGGCGCCGAAGAAGCCCCCGGTGCCGGCGAACAGGTTGTAGAAGAACGCCGTTCCGATTCCGAGGAACCCCAGTGCGAGGAACGCCAGTGCTCCGATCTCCTCCAGTGTTTGCAGGATGTGACGGTTCAGGTGGCCCTTGACTCCCGCGGCGCCCAGCGCCACCAGGAGTAGCGCAAATGCACTGGCCACGACCGCTCCACCCTGGAAGCCTCCTCCCGGAGTGAGGTGCCCGTGCATGATCACGTAGAACCCGAAAAGAAGGATCATTCCGTACACGCAGCGGGTGATCGTACGAACGATGACAGACATTTCGTTTCTCATCGCTCCTCCTCCCGCAGCTTACGGAATAGCGCCAACACGGCCACGACGGCTGCAAACAGCACGGTCGCCTCTCCAAGGGTATCGAACCCGCGGAAATCGAAAACGACCGCGGTCACGGCGTTGTTCGCTGCGACGTCCGTTTGCGTGTTGCTGATGAAGTACTCGTCCATTGCCGCTGTCTGCGGCGCACCGAACGGTCGCATCACGCCGGGCGATACCGCGAGGAAGAGGAAGGCCGCGACGAACAGAAGAGAGACCAGAAGGGTCGCCTTTTTCATTCTTCCTCCTTTCGGCGCGTGCGGCGAATCGCAATCACGTAGATTGCTGTTGTCAATGCGGCTCCGATTCCCGCCTCTGCGATTGCCACGTCTGGTGCCTGAAGAATATAGAACTCGAGCGATACCAGCAGGCTCGCCGCCGCGAGTGCGAGAACCGACGAGAGCAGATCCTTGAACCAGACGGCCAGGGCGGCTCCGAGCACGATGAGCACCAGAATCACGATGTGGACGATGATCTGTGCAATCATGGTCGTTCCTCCAGTTTGTCCACCACGGCCTGCTTCGGCCGTACACCGCTTCGGTACGCGGCGCGGGCGATGGCGTGGGATCCCGTGGGGTTCGTGATCAGAAGCGCAATCAGTGCAACGATCGTGTGGATTGCCAGTGTGTTGTACGCGGCGCCTCCGGTTGCGAACCCGTAGATGATCACACCGAGTGCGGTGAACAGCGATCCGAAGGTCGTGCACTTGGTTGCCCCATGCAAACGGGTGTAGACATCGGGAAACCGCATCAGCGCAATCGATCCCAGACCGTTGAACAGGACGCCGATGCCAAGCAGAACGTACAGAAGGACGGCCATTACAGACCTCCTTCCAGATACTTCGCTACGTACAGCGTGCCGACGAATGAGAGCAGCGCGTAGATGATCGCGACGTCGATGAACACGACCTGATCGAACGCCGCTCCGAGCACAATCATCGATGCAACGATCAGCGTGTTGATCGTGTCGAGTCCGACGACGCGGTCTGCGACCGTTGGGCCGAGCCCGATTCGAAGGATGCTGACGATCATGAACACAGCGAAGCACGCTGCAACGACGAAGAACGTCAATGAACCGATGATCATTCGGCGATCCTCCTTGCCCAGTCTGCGAACGAACCACATACCGTCTTGCACGACGGTTCCGGATCGCTCACGTTGATCCAGTGCACGTATAGGTCGCCCTCTTCCTCATCGACATCGACGGACAGCGTCCCCGGGGTCAGCGTGATCGAATTCGCGAGAAGCGTGATTCCGAGATCGGTGCTCAACCCTGGGGACAGCCGAACGATGCCCGGACGGATCCGACCGGTGACCACCCGGTATGCGACGTCCAGATTTGCGCGTGCCATGGCAAGGAAGAACGGACCGATCAGGTACACGATGAATGCGAGCCAGCGAAGCGGATTGAGCATCCGCCACGGGTTCCGACCGGATCCGTCAGCCTTGGGCGCAGTGACACGGCCGGCCACGAGGCCGGCGATGAGTGCGAGGACGATTCCCGTAATCAACTCCTCGATGCTCCAGACCCCTACTGTTCCGCTATTCCAGGTCAGAAACAAGTAGAAGACAAACGCACCGACCGCGGTGACGAGAATCGCGAGCATTCCCACCCTCCCCTATCCGATTCCCGACAGAAGCACCACGAATCCTGCTTCCCGTCGAGATTCATCGATGGTATCGGAGGGGTCTCTCACCTGTCAAGGATCGTGCCCGTCAGCCCAAGATGGGCCGTGCCTGCAGAACCCGGAAGCGAAGCGGCCGGGTGATCACTCGACGGAGATCGTTCGGGTGACGGTGTCCTGATTGCCGCCGTCGTCGGTGACGGTCAGGCTGACCTTGTAGTTGCCGGGAGCGCCGAACACGTGGATCACGACGGACTGCGTCGAATCGACCGCGTTGTCCCCGTCGAAGTCCCATGCGTACGCGGTGACGCGTCCGTCGAAGTCGAACGAGAACAGGCCGTTGAACTCGACAGGTTCTCCAGCAAACGGTGCGGTCGGCGAGTAGGAGAAGTCGGCCAGCGGTGGGAGGCTGCTGGTTGGCTCGGCGGACTCCTCTGCCGTCTCGGATTCGGCGGACTCTTCGGTCTCTGTCTCCGCCGGAGGTATTGATGGGTCGGCAACGACGACGGTGAGAACGATCGTGTCTGTGGCAGTCCGGTCGTCGGTGACCGTGAGCCGTACGGCGTACGTGCCCGCTTCGGAGTACGTCCACACGACGCGTTCGTCAGCCGACTCGATTGTGCCATCGTCGGCGAAGTCCCAGGTATACGCGGTGATCATGCCGTCGGCGTCGAAGGATGCGGACGCATCGAACGTCATGGGCGCGCCGACGGTTGCAGCATCCGGAGTAACGGTAGCGTCGGCGTACGGAGGCACGTTGACCGCCACGACCTCCGGCTCACCCACGCGGATCTGCGCGATGGCCGTGTCGATGAATCCGCCGTTGTCGGTGACTGCGAGGAGGATCTCGTACGTTCCGGCGGTCTCGAACGTCCAGACGGTGGCCACGTCGCTGCTGTCGACTTCGCCGTCTCTGTCGAAGTCCCAGGCGTACGCGACGATCGATCCATCGAGATCGAAGTCGCGAGATCCGGACGCGTTGAACGAGATCGTTTGACCGGCAACGGGGCCCGTTGGGCTGAAGGCAATGGAGGCAAGAGGGGGGAGAACCGACTCCGGTACCGTTGGGGTCGTCTCCTCCTGATCTTCCGGCGTCTGCTCTGCATCGATCGGCTCCTCGATGTCCGGAAGAGCCGGCGCGGGGTCGACGGTCACCGTGAATCGTAAGGAATCCGTGTTTCCCGCGTCGTCGGTGACGGTCAGTTCAACGAGGTTGTCGCCCGGCTGGTCGAAGGACCACGTCGCCACCGCGTCGGTTGCGTCGTCGGCGCCGTCGCCATTGAAGTCCCACGCGTATGCAGCGATCGACCCGTCGAAGTCGAAGGAACCGGTGGCGTCGAACGTGACGGCCTCACCTGTGGTCGGTCGGGTCGGTGCGTACACGGCGTCCGCCGTCGGTGGTTGGAACGTGATGACAATGGCACGCTCTCGGATGGATCCGCCAAACAGGGTTTGGGGGGTTCCATCCATCTGCGCAAGGACGTCAACGCGTTGCGGGGTTGTGTACTCGAATCGGTCTGGAAGGGTCGCTTCGTCGAGGGAAAGCGTGGTCGGGCCTGGTGTGACGTCGAAGAACGCAAACGCACCGGTCGTATCTGTCGTTGCCGTCTTCATTGTGCCCGCGCTTGTCTCGAGCAAGACCGTGATTCCTGGGAATCCGGTCTCCCCTGATTGCAGGACGCCATCCTGGTTCTCGTCGAGGAACACCACCCCCTTGACGGTCAGGACCGGCTGGAGCGGAAGGTCCACCGCGAGAACGACGCCCTCACTCACAACGACGTCGACGGGATACATCGCCGCTGCATCGGATGGCAATTGGCGAGCGGTAAGGGTTACGCTGCCAGGATACATCGGCGGGAAGCGGAACCACCCGTCATCACCGGTCGATACCTCGATACCGCCGGCGGTTAGGATGGCGGCATCTGCCGGCCGATCCCCCTCGTCGTACGTCCCACTCGCGTTCGTATCGATGAACAGACGGCCGGTGACGCGCCCTTTCGAGAGGAGAAACGGCAGTGGTAGGTCAAACGTTGCGTCAAACGTAATCCCCCAGCCGAACGCGACATCGTCCGGGTCGGTTCGGCTCCAACCGACCGATCCATCAAAGATGATCGAGAACGCTGTACTGAGCTGGATGACAAGCGACGCGGACAGGTCAAAGGTATCGTACTGGTTGTCGAACTCGATGGTGGCCTCGTGGATCGTTCCGGCCGGTTGGAAGGTGAACGAAACGTCCGTTCCGGCCGAGAGGACGGTTCCCGTAGCAACGTCGAGGACCTTCTCCTGTGTCACGTCGAGAGACAACGTCAGCGTGTCGATGGACAGGCCAATGGCCTCCGTGAACGAAACCGTACGCAGGTGGGTAGACGCGGCACGATCGATCCGGTCTTCGACCGTCCCGGAAAGCGAGAACGGGACCAGGCCATCGGTCTGAGAAATCATGCAGGTGAGAAGGAAGTCGATCTCGTCTAGAGACGTGGGGTCTGCGTGTCGATTCCACTCGAAGTCCAGGATTGAGAGAAGCTCGGGGCCCCCCTCGATCGGTGAGGCCGAGAAGCTGAGACCGAACGCGTCGGTAATCAGGGTGTCGACGATCGGGTTGTCGATCCAATTGGATCGTTCATGGGCGAGTGACAGGCTGAGGGATAGCGCGTTCGTGGTCAGACGCTGCGTGATCCGAAGGCCGGTTTGATCTGAAAACGAGCTTGGGAACCCGGCGCTTGCCGAGAACGCGTGTCCGCGAAGGAAGTAGGCGTCACCGTCGTACTCCGTCACGAACGAGAAGGCACTCTCCAGACTGCTGCTGGTGGTCGCGAACCCTCCCTCGGACCGGAAGATCCAACCTGTGAACGGCTCGGACTCCGCAAGGACGGTGACTGCGTTGGTGGCCTCGCCAGTCTCAGTACGCATGCCGAGATACGCGGCGCCGAGCCGGATGGCCGCAAAGCCAGCCGTAAGCTGCGCGGCGGCGCGGGCCTCTCCGTCGCCGAATCCTCCGACGAACGCAGTGGAGAAGCCTGTCTGCTGGATCGTCAGCTCGCCGCCCTCGCAGGAGACGAGGAGAAGATCGGTGAGCCGACACGACAGGTTCCCGATTCGGAATGTGACGGGATCCTGTTCGATCTGCAGGGTGTACGACGCTACGGAGAACGGGGCCGATCCGAGCGGGTTATCTCCGGAAAACGACGCAGCGAAAATCCCGTCCCCGACATCGCCGTACACAGACAGAGAGACGTAGCTCGAAAACGCGCCGGTCAGGACGTCCTTGTCGATCGAAAGCCGAATCCGGGTCGGCACTTCTTCAATCAGAAGCCCTCCGACCGTGTCCGGACTTGGTGGCAGAATCGTCGTGAAGATCGTGATTTCGTCGGCCACGCCGGTGTATAGAGTGGACGCAACCTCTACTGTCAACAGGTCACGACCGGACGATGCGTCGCTGGGTACGCTGAGAGTGATGGACAGCGTGACTCGCTCTTGTGGGGCAAGGCCGATCATCGTATGGGAGAGCTCGATTGGGTAGCCGTGGGAGGACTGCGCGACGACCCGTATCGAGTCATGCGCGTTGCCGCGGTTGACCACAGCGACCGAGTATGTGTAGGTATCACCCGGCGCTACGCTGCCGGCGATCGCAGCAACGATCTCCACTTCGTTTACCGGTGAGACGGTGGTCTGTGCGCTTGCCGACGCGACATCCAACGGATCTGTGGTCGACGTGGCCGTGACCGAGAGGGTGTACGTCCCGGCCAACGCCCCTGCAGGAACCGTGAGCGTCAGAAAGACCGTCTCTTCTGTCCCTGCGCCTACGTCCAGCGTCGACGGAGCACCGAGTAGATTCCAGCTATCGGGTGCGTCGATGGTGAGGGCGATCGTATCTGCCGTACTTCCTGTGTTTCGCACGGAGAAGACATGGGTGATGAACGCTCCGGGTGCGGCCGTCTTCGACGCCGATGCCGAAGCGATCTCAATGTCCGCCAGCGCCGGCGTGCTGACGAATACTCCCCCTACGACGCAGCAGAGCGCTGCGATCACGTATCGCCTTCTCACCATGGCTCGATCGTACGCAGAGGCTACGGCGGTTTCGCGGGCTCACACTGTGTTGTGTCGTGACCTTTGTCCGACGAGGAGAGGACGTAGGGCTCCCTCCCAACCTCTGCGGGCGGACGGTGCGGCGAATGTCCCGAGCAAAGGGGGCATGAGGTCTCTCGTCGGTTGTGCGGCGCACGTACGGTGGAGGGTGGTAGATCTCGATGATTGACGCACGCCTTCTGCAGGAAATCGTGGTTCACGCAGACGACCGCGTCGGCGTGTTCGCCGATGTGAGTCGGATCCTCAGCGACATGGGGATCGACCTCATCTCCGTCTCGATCCGAGCCGACGGCCAGTCGGCGGCTGTTCACCTGGTGACGTCCTCGCAGACGTATGCGTCCCGCGCGCTGCGCGAGGCAGGGTACGAGATCAGTCAACGAGACGTTGTCGTCTTGGAGATACCCCATCATCCGGGATTCCTTTGCCGGATCAGCGAGGCGCTTGCCCGGAAGGAAATCACGATTGACGAGTTGTACGCAACCGCCTCGGAAGAAGGGGCGACCGCGGTTGTCGTCCTTACCGGCCCGCAGAACGGAAGAGCGGTGCAGCTTCTCCGTGGGCACTAGCTTTCGCCGTTCCACCGAATCCACAAGCCGCCTTCACAACACGCACACATTTCATCGCTACGGTAAGCACATAGCGAGCACAAATCTCGCACCCCCGATACCAGCCCTCCGGGAGAGGGACATCATGTCCCTCTCCTTTGGCTTTCAAGGATCTCTCCTCCCTGCTCTTGTCGCGTGTGTCGCTCCGCCCTGTGAAGATGAATTGCGTACAATAGACGCACTCGGTTCGGACGACAACGCAGGGGGGGACGAATGATTCGAGTACGATTCGCGCCAAGCCCGACGGGGTACTTCCACGTGGGGTCCGCGAGAACGGCGTTGTTCAACTGGCTGTACGCACGGCAACAGGGCGGGACCTTCATCCTGCGGATCGAGGACACCGACAGGGAGCGCTCGACGGACGAATCGATCGCTCAGATCCTGGCATCGCTCCGTTGGATTGGCCTGGACTGGGACGAGGAGTATCGCCAATCCGAGCGGGAGGCCCTTCATCTGGCAGCAGCCGAAGGCCTGATGGAACGTGGGCTTGCGTACGAACACGAGGGCGCATGGTGGTTTCGCGTCCCCACAGACGGCCTCACCATTGTGCATGACGACCTGCTCGGCAACGTCGAGTACCGCAACGACCACTTGAAGGACTTCGTCATTCGTCGGTCCGATGGCAGCTTTATCTATCACTTCGTTGTGGTCGTCGATGACGCTGACATGGGTGTGACACACGTAATCCGGGGGGACGATCACCTGAACAACACGCCGAAGCACATCCTTCTGTTTGAGGCGCTCGGCAAGCCCGTGCCCCAGTTTGTCCATCTACCGATGCTTCTGGGTGGAGATCGTGAGAAGCTGTCGAAGCGGCATGGAGCGGCCTCGCTGCTCGAGTTCCGCGACGCCGGGTTCTTGCCGGAGGCGATGGTCAACTTCCTCGCGCGGCTCGGGTGGTCACACGGGGACCAGGAGGTCTTCTCGATCAACGAGTTGGTTGCGTTGTTCGGCGTAGACGGCATCAATAAATCCGGGGCGGTGTTCGAGGAGTCGAAGCTTCGCTGGCTGAATCAGCAGCACTTGAAGCGGTCCGACCCCGATCGGTTGCTCGGGTTGGTACGCCCGTTCCTCCTGGCGCGCGGACATGTGGACGAGCGCCTGTGGGGCGAAGCCGCGACCGACCGACTGCGTACCGGGATCGAACTGCTACGTGACCGGTGCCACACGCTGAAGGACCTTGCCTGGGCCATGGAGATGCTGTTCCCCGTTGATCTCGACCCCGAAGACGGAGTGGAGGTCGCGCCCGAACAGGCGAGACTGCTCGAACGGCTGGCGGATGAGCTTGAACCCCTTGCGCCGTTCACGGCCGAAGCGGTGGAGGCGAGGATCCGCCAGACGTTGCAGGCCGAGGGAGCCAAACTGAAGGACGTCGCGTTGGCTTGTCGGATTGCCGTGACCGGCCGGCGGGCGGGGCCCGGGTTGTTCGAGATCCTCTCGCCGATCGGCGGATCCATTGTTGCCGATCGCTTGCGACGTACAGCGAGAAAGGGGGCGGTCGGATGACGGGATCGCGCGTCGGCATCGCGTTGTTCGTTGCACTGAGCGTGTGTGCGGTGGGCTGGACGGTGTGCGGCGAGCAGCCGATCCTCGAGTTCACGATCTCCCCGGATCCGGTGGTGATTGCCGTCGGAGACACGTCGACGGTTCTGATCTCCGCGGCGAATCGATCGGTGTACGAGGCCGATGATGTGGAGTTCTTCTGGATCGAAAACGCGTGGGGCATCACCGGCGAGTCCGTCGAACCGCTTGAGGTCGTCGACCCGTTCGAGACCGGGATGGTCCTCCTTCCGGTAACCATTCCCAACGGCGCTGCGCCGGGGCTGGCTCCCGTCGACCTTGAGGCCGTGTACACGTATTGCATGGATGAGCTGTGCTTCCAGATTGCCGAGGTGCTCTCGCTCGATGTCATGATTGTCGAAGCCGCGGTGGCCGTCGCGGAGCCCGACGAGACGCAGACGGGCAGCGTCGTTGTGGGGCCGATTGCCTCCGAGACGCTGACTGAGGGTTCTCATCTGTGGCCGCTCGTCGGAGGAATCGGCCTCGGAGCGGTTCTGGCGGTTACGTTGGTCCTCGCCGCACGGAAGCGGCTGCCGCAGATGGTTGCGGTGTGCAGTGTCGGCGCCGTGATTGCGGGCGGTCTGGGCGGCGGCGTTTGGTTGGCGCAGCACGATCAGGCGCAGAGTATCGGTGAAGTCCTCTGTACGTCGTGCGTCGGCATCGAACAAGCGGGCGATCCGATTGCAGAATGGTCGAGCGTGGATGCGGCGCGTATCGAGGCGATCGATCGGCCGATCGAATTGATCGTGTTCAGCGCTCCGTGGTGCCACTCGTGTCCGTACGCGAAGGCGATGGTGTCGGAGGCCTCACGGATCAATGATCAAATCACGTATCGCGTGATCGACGTGGACAAGCAGCCGGCGAAGGCTAAGGAGTACGGCGTTGTGCGCTCGGGTCGAACGATCGTTCCCGCCGTCGTCCGGCTGGACACCGGCAAGATCCTGTTCGGGATCGAAGCGTTCGAGTCGCGATTCATCGATCTGCTGGAGGGAAACGAGTGACAATCACCCGATGGCGAAGGCTGGTGCAGGCAGGAGGGCTGCTGTTCGGGTTGCTGGGATTCGCCGGCATTGGGATGACGCACGTGATCTTCCCCGGGCTGCACTGCTACGCGTGTCCCCTATCGGTGACCGTCTGTCCGATCGGTCTGATCCAGAACCTGATCGTGTTCGGGACGGTTCCGTTCTACTGGCTCGGTGCCATCGCGGCCTACGGTCTGATTGCCGGTCGCGGGTTCTGCGGGTGGTTTTGCCCGTTCGGCACGCTGAACGACCTTCTCTCATTTCGCAAGGTGAAGATCTGGAGAACCGGCTCGTTCGGCAAGTACGTGATCCTTGGCGGCACGCTGGTTGCAGCGTGGGCGTTCGCGGACACGCTGTTCTGCAAGATCTGTCCTGCGGCGACCATCGAGGCGTCGATTCCGTACCTGTTCCTCGGTGTCGCCACAGTGAATGCGCCGTTTCTCATTCACGTCGCGTCGTTTGCGGTCACCCTGATCGGAATGATCCTGATCGCTCGGTTTTGGTGTCGCTACCTGTGTCCGATGGGCGCGCTCCTGTCGCTGTTCAACCGGGTCAGTCTCCTCCATCTGGAGCTGCGGACGGATCGCTGTGTGGAGTGCGGAGCGTGCGCAGTTCGCTGTCCGATGGGAATCGAACCCCATGTCGATCATGACGACCACAACTGCATCAAGTGTGGAGCATGCGCTGAGGCCTGTACGTTCAGCGCGCTGCGGGTTCGCTTCTCGTGGCCGTTTCGACGAAAGACGAAGCGGTCGTGATCGAGTACGTTTTGCTCGGAGCCATCCAGGGATTGACCGAGTTTCTTCCCGTGTCGAGCTCCGCCCACTTGGTCATCGCCGAACGTCTTCTCGGGTTGGATCCCCCGGGCGTGCTTCTCGAGGCACTGCTTCACTGGGGAACGCTTGCCGCGATCGTCGTTGCGCTCCGAAAAGACTTGTCGGATATCGTCTTGTCGTTGTACGGCCGCGGTTCGCTCGAACGGCGCCGGGAGATCGGACTCCTGCTCGCCGGCACCGTGCCGATTGTCGTGGTCGGTCTGGTGGCACGCAGCAAGATCGATCAGGTCTTCTCCTCGTTGTGGAGCGTGGCGATTGGCTTGCTGCTCACGGCGGCTGCTCTGGGTGTAGCACAGTGGCGTCGTCGGCACGCCGATCGGAGCTGGCTGCGCTTCGGTGACGCCATGGCAGTAGGGCTGGCCCAAGCTGCTTCCCTCGTTCCGGGCATCTCGCGCAGCGGGCTCACGATCTCCACGGCCGTGGCACGGGGAGTCGCACCGCGCGCGGCAGCGCGGTTCTCGTTTCTGCTTTCCATTCCGGCACTCTTCGGCGCGGGGCTCGTCACACTGATGAGCGGGACAGCAAGAGAGGTCGGCACGACCTTCTACTGGCCCGGGCTCATCGTCGGCGTGTTCACCGCGTTCGTCGTGGGACTTGTCACCATCCGGACGTTGCTGTACGTGATTGCCCGGCGAGGGTTGTGGGTGTTCGCCGCATACTGCGCGGTCGTTTCTGTCTTCGTGATTGTCGGCTGGCTGATCTAGCGTCTGCCCAGCGCCACGACGGTGAGAACGATCGCGGCCGTCAGTGCGAGAACGGCCAGGATCGTCAGCGCAGACGGCCCAAACGCGGCGGTCGTCGAACGTCCGTCACCCCCGTCCCCATCTTCACCGGCCAACGTTCCGTCCGCCGGCTTCACCACGACGAATCGGTCAATGACGTACGAACCAAACGACCCGCCTCGAAGTGTCGTACGCACGCCCACCCAACTGCTGGCGTCCGGGTTGTACGGATCGATGATTGTGTAACGGCTGCCTGACTTCCCGGTGATGACGACCCAATGACAATCCTCTGCTTGCGAGCTTCCGTTGCACGATCCGGTCCAGTGAACGCCGGCGATCACCGGGTTGCCCTGGCGGAGAGCGTGGTCGATCACCACAGCCGATACGGCGTTCAGACCCGTGTTGCTCCGGTTGGAGTGAAACGCGAGATCGACCTCTGGGACCCGTTCCCAAACGAGGCAGCAGGATCCTGCAGGATCCTGCGAGCATTGCCCATACCCGTCGTTTGCGCGGAGCCAGTCGTTGAGGATGCCCGGGTCCATGCCCGACTGCGCCCGGCCGGTGCTGGATTGCGCCGCGCTGACTGCTAGATGGACGTCGAAGTAGTCGAGAACGCACGCGAAGGCCGTAACAAGACAGCCGGTCTCTGCGAGACGGTCCGGACACCCATCGCTGCCGAGAGCCCAGCTTCCCCACGCTCCTGGCCCATCGGTGTACGCCTGGTTGAACGACGGGACGGAGCGAGGAAGGGTGATGGTCTCGGCGTTCGTAGTCTGCCCGCCTACGAGCATGCCGGCCGCGAAGCAGACAGCGTAGCCGAATGCGTTGCGCCGGAAGCCCCTCATCGGAGAGCCTCTCGAGGATCGGACGGGATCCGTTGGCAATGCTCTCCAATAGATGGTACGGGGCGTTCCAGCGAAGGCCACGCTGCGCCGTTGGCTGTTGAGCGTGCGTCGGGAGGCATGAAACGATCGGCCGGCATGGGCATGTGGCGGAGTGCCTGCTCGAGGACCTCGGCTGTTGTCACCGCACGGGGACACGATGTCCGGTGGAGATCGACACAGACGACCCGAAGCCCACACGACAACGGTTGAATGACGATGCCCCCCTCTCGTAAGCTGTGATGCGCTACCTGGACACCGGAAACGATCATAGCCACGGGAATACAGCGCCGCAAGGAGGAGTCTGTGCGCATCATCGGCGGGACGCTCAAGGGTCGTCACCTGGTGGACTGGGAGGATGCCGGCATCCGTCCGGTGCGCGACTTCGTGCGGACCGCTCTGTTCAACATCATCGACGACTTCGTTCCCGATGCCATCTGCCTTGATCTGTTCTGCGGAAGCGGCAGTCTCGGACTGGAAGCGCTTTCACGCGGTGCGCGGCGCTGCGTGTTCGTGGATGCATCAGCCGACGCATGCCGAGTGGTCCGCCGAAACCTGGACGCGTTCGATCTGCTCGGACTGTCTGAGGTGATCGAGTCTGATTCGCGTGCGGCAGTTTCTCATCTTGCGTCGCGTGGGAGGCGATTCGATCTGGTCTGGTTCGACCCGCCGTACTTCCAAGGTCTGTCGACTGCGACGATGGACGCGTTGGCAGACGGGCACGCGCTGACAGACGACAGCGTCGTGGTTGGTGCGACGCACCATACTGAGCAGTTGCATGAGTCGTACGGCGTTCTGGCGACCGTCGATCGAAGGCGGTACGGCGACAATGCCCTTACGTTCTTCCGTCGAGCGGGTGGAGAAGACTCGTGAGCCGAGGCGGGCGGCGACCGACGCTGCAGGAACGCATGCTCATTGCTGCCGTCGCGATCGTGCTGGCAGGAGCCGGTCTCGCGTTGCTCCTCGGAACGGAGGATGCTGAGGATCCTGACATCGCTGCCGTCCCGGTGTTGTTGGACGCAGCGATTGTTGCGCCGACCTTCACCGACGGACCCGCACCGATTGACATCAACACCGCCTCCGAAGCGGATCTGATACGGCTACATGGGATCGGCCCCGTTTTGGCGGAGCGCATCGTCGCATACCGGAACGAACACGGGCCGTTCTCGTCGATCGACGATCTCAAGGCGGTTCAGGGGATCGGCGACGCCACCGTCGACGACCTGCGCGGCCGTGCGACGGCGGGGCCGTCCGATCAGTAGCACACCGTCTGCGTACGATGCCTCGGATGCTGCTTGATCGCTGGATCCTGTCCACGTTCCCAGAGGAGCACGTCTATCGCCCGGGCGGTCATGGGCGTTCCCCGGCGGTGGAGCCCGTGCACCATGGATTCCACGGCGTGCACGGCGCAGGCACGAATCTCAACCTCCGCCGCGGAATGGTGGGGAATGCGGCGGCCGCTGTCGATCCGCTCTGCGAGCGTACTGTCGTACTGCAGCACGCCTGCCTGGCGAAGCACGTGCGGGACGAGGTTGTCCGCGAAGATCGTGCATCGATCAATGTCATCGAATCGTCCGAGATCATGGTCAGCGAGGGCGAGCGACAGATCCGAAGCCAGGATCTGAGCGCGTTTGTAGAACGGCACGAAGGAGCCCCCGTACCGACTGACGTCGCGGAAGAACGGCTGCCGATGGAGCAGGCAAACCAGACGAGCGACCGAGTGCTCCGCGCGTCGGATCAGTCGGACCGGGTCCCCGCCGAAGCGAGCGTTTAGATCGCTTCCGAGATCCCGAAACGCTTGCGCGAACAACTGCATCAGCCGCCGCTGCGCGGGCCTGTCCATCGGTTGATGGAACAGCCGTCCGCAGTCGCCGGCGGTCAAGCGGACCAGTCCATCCGCGGTGAGGGGGCCATGCGTGCGGAACTGCTCGGCCAAGGCTGCTGCAACGGTGTAGTAGCCGGACGCGTGGGTCTTGCGAAGGTGGGGAAAGAAGCCCGAGCCGAAGTTGACACTGTCCAGAAGGACCCAGTATATCAGGGTCTCCTCGGGTGTGCCGACGAAGTGGTGCTCCGGGTCGACCGCTGGCGGGTCTGAACCCGCGTCCGCGAGGCCCTCGGAGAACGTGCGGAGACGACCGCGGTCAATTCGCACGCGGGTGGCAACCGCTGCGACACGACGGCACCCCTTGCGGATGTCTGCCAGAACGTCTGAGGAAGGAATCGGCCGCCGACTCATGCGACGACCGTATCCGAACCGAGGCGAAGCAGCCAGTCTGCCTCGCCCCTCACGGGACGAACGCTCTACGATTCTTCTCTGTCGTCGTCCTGCTCGCTGCCCGGGTTGTGCTGCTTTGCCCAAGCGCGAAGCGACGTCAAGTCGGGAAGATCCGGCACTTCGGGCAGGTCTGAGAAGTCCGGCATCTCGGGCAGCAGGTTCGAGAAGTCCGACATCTCGGGTCCTGTGAAGGCCCTCGCCGTTCGGACCGTGCTACGCTTGGGCTCCGTCTGTTTCTGGAGATTCGTGACGTGAAGCATGGTCAGGGCTCCGGCTTGATCCTTGCTGATTCCGGCGTCGAGCAGGGTCCGGAAGAAGGCGCCGATGCCCGCTGCCGTTTTCGTCATCTGTTCCGATCCGTAGACGGTTTCGTGGATGCCGCGGACGAGGTTCGGGATCCGCTCGCTGACGACATCGAGCACGTCCCGGACGTCGTCGGCCGCCTCGATCTGCTCTTCGAGTTCCTCAAGGCTCTCCTCCAGCGCGTCCAGCTCTTCTTCTCTCTCCTCAAGCTTCTCCTGGAGTCTCTCCAGCTTCTCTCGCTCACGCTCGAGTCGCTCCTGCTCGCGCTCCAGCCGTTCTCGCTCGCGTTCGATTCGCTGTCGCTCGCGCTCGACTTCCCTCTCCCGGTCTCTCTCTGCCCGTTGCTCCATCCGCTCCCGTTCGCGCTCTGCTCGCTCGGCCTCTCGCGCCTGTTCGCGTTCGAGTCGTTCTTCCTCCCGTTCGAGTCGTTCCTCCTCACGCTCCAGCCGCTCCTGTTCCTGCTCGAGCCTCTCCTGCTCGAGCGTTTCCCGCTCACGCTCCCGTCGTTCCTGTTCCGCTTCCCTCTCGCGCTCGATCCGCTCCTGGTCCCTCTCTCGCTCCCGCTCCTCCCTCTCTTCTCTATCCCTTCTGAACACGAGCTTCCTCCTTTCGTCTTCGCGTGCCGGTGATGCGAACGTTGTGTCCCATCACGCGAAGCGTTCCGCGTATGGGGTGGTGTCGATTGGCCAGACTGACGCCCAGATTGAGACCGATCAGAAGGGACCCCACGTCGATCTGCGCGATCTCGCGAAGACCGGCTCGACGGGCGACGCGGCCCCACGCCCCCCTCCGCGGCCCCGGCTTCTGCCGGGCAACACCGACGACGAGACGGCGCATCCACGCCGCCTCTACGAACTCGGTCTGACAGGCAGAGCATGTCGCGAGGTGTTCTGCGATCCGTGAGGCGGTCTCGATCTCGACCTCGCCGGTCACGTACCACGGGAGCATCTCCCGGACGGGTTCGCAGTTCATAGAAGCTCCTTTGCCAGCGCCTTGCGGGCGTGGAACATGCGTGACTTCACGGTTCCCTCGGGAATGGCGAGGACATCCGCCACCTCGGCAATGCTCATCTCCTCGTAGTAGACCAAGTGGAGGACCTCGCGGTGCGCTTCGGTCAGCGTGGCCAACGCTCGCTCCACCTGGAGCGCGCGCAGCGTCTGCTCCGAAGGATCGGGCAGCGTTGTGTCCACTTCCGGCATTCGATCCCCCTTCCTCTCTTTGCGCAGCAGGTTGTGCGACAGGTTGCGTGCGATGCCCAAGATCCACGTCGTCGGTTTCGAGCGGCCTTTGAATCGTTTCGCGCCGTTCCAGACGGCGAGCATCGTCTCCTGCAGCACGTCCTCTGCAAGGTGGCGGCGGCGGACAATGGACAACGCGTACCGGAGAACCCGGTCGGCGTGCCGGCGGAACAACGTGTGAAACGCAGACTGGTTCCCTGCGCCGATCAGCGCGAGGAGTTCCTCGTCGCTCTTCTCGGTTCCGTGATCTTGCATCACGGGCTCGCTGTTCGCCGATTCTTCCATTCGCAGTCCGATTGCCATCAACTCATTGGTGTGCAGATCCGGCTGTTGGGTTCAATCGCCGGGTGCGGCTCCAGGAGGATGGCAGGCATCGTGAGAATAGCACGGCGGCGAGGCGGGTTCTGTTGCAGGGAGGTCGATCGGTTCACGCTACGCTCGCGAGAAGACATGCGAAACCCCGTTGCGATCGGTCTTCGATGAGCCCGACTCAGGCAGTATAGTAGTCACGAGATGTGCCATACACCGAAGAAGACGGTTCTGTAGTGGGGAGGGGTCAGCGATGCTGCATGCACGAGGATTGAGCCGCGTACTGTGGACGGCGCTGTTTGTCGCGGGCGTCGGGTTGTCGGCCGCGGCTGCAGACACGTACCCGAACTGCAACTGGCGATGCACGGCAAACGACGTGGCGGCCGTGCGTATCTACGTGGATGCGGCGAACTCCTGTTCGTCCGGGCAGACCATCACGGCCGGCGTGTACATCACGTTCAACAACGGAACGAACAGCAGTCGCTACGCGGTGCGGCTGCTGGCCGATTTGTACGTCGACGGCCAGGTTACGCGGTCGTTCAACGAGTGCGTGGCCAGCACGATGTCGCCCGGCGTGTCGGACATTCGGCTGGCCACGATCTCGTTTCCCTGCGGGGCGCAGATCGAGTTCCGCAACATCATCCTCTCCTGGAGTGCGTCGCCGGAGTCCTGCTCGGACACGCCGAGATGCTCGTCGCGAGCGGCGAAGTGCTGGAGTGGAGGAACGGTTCCCGTCTCCGGTCTTCCGCTTCTTGCTACGGCGTCAGCGACCACACCGGTCTGCAACGAGGTTGCCGTGCGCTTCTCGGGAGGAGCGAGCGGTGGGTCGTTGTCCTATACGTACCGCTGGACGTTCGGTGACGGGGCGACGAGCAGTCAGGCAAACCCCGAGCATACGTACGCCGGTCCGGGAACGTACACGGCGACACTGACCGTGAGTGACGGGGAGGGGCGTACGGCACAAGCATCGACGACTGTCGTCGTCCAAGCCCGGCCGACCGCGACCGCGACCAACGGGGGACCGTATTGCGTCGGGGAGACGATCGCCCTCGCCGCATCAGGCGGGAGTACGTACGCCTGGACGGGACCGAACGGGTTCGCGAGCACGCTGCAGAACCCGCAGATCGCCGGCGCGACGGCCGGCAACGAGGGGACGTACATCGTAACCGTTACGAGTTCCGCCGGCTGTACCGCGACGGCGTCGACGGCAGTCGCTGTGAATGCCGCACCGCACGCAACGGACCGCACGGTTCGAGTCACCGAGGATGAAGTCGCGTCGCTCGCGCTCACGGCGACGGATGCGGATGGGGACCCGTTGACGTACGGGGTTGTGAGCGGACCGAGTCACGGAACGATCACGGGGTTCGACGCGGCGACGGGGGAGCTTGTGTACACGCCGAGTGCGAACTACAACGGGCCGGACAGCTTTGTGTTCGAGGCGTGCGACCCGTGCGGTGCCTGCG
>Ga0272442_10002892_pt1 | contig 24442 bp, 21 predicted proteins | sample SSMForm2O_FD_200262 | JGI IMG/M metagenome (GOLD analysis project Ga0272442, IMG submission 200262) | Marine sediment archaeal communities from Little Sippewissett salt marsh, Falmouth, MA, United States - SSM-Form-2O | ecosystem: Environmental > Aquatic > Marine > Wetlands > Sediment ...
TTTCAATCACGTCTATAAGGAATTGCGGGAATTCACCGAGGAAGGCAAAGGCAAACCACCGCCCGTCGATCTGCCGATCGACGTGATACGAGAATTTCTCGTGGCCAAGGTGTCGAACAGGCCGACACTTTCACAAAGAAAGGTTTTCGTCGTCAGCGAAGCGGAAAAGCTCAACGCCCATTCCCAGAACTGTCTGCTCAAGGTCCTGGAAGAACCGCCGGACTATTGCTGCATTGTCCTGTTGTGCACGCGCCTGGAAAAACTCCTGCCGACGACCCGGTCGCGATGCCAGATCGTCCGGTTCGGCCCTGTCGAGGAAGGGAGAATTATTGCGAAACTGGAGGACATGGGCCTTGAAAAAAAGCGGGCACAGTATTTCGCCCGGCTCGCCCAGGGCCGCTTAGGCACGGCGTGTCAGTGGGCCGAGCTTGAGTTGGCCGACGCAAACCTGTACAAAACGAAAACGTGGCTGGTGGACGCGCTGGTTCGCTTTGAATTCGCCGAGGCCCTGAACCTTGCGGAAGCCCTTCTCGTAGAAATCAAAAGAATCGCTGCTGTCTGGGTGGGTATCGAAAAGGCCACGAGTAAAACGGACATTAACCGGAAGGTTCTACGCACTGTTGTTCAAATCATCGTATCGGTCTTACATGATGTCATGAAGCTGAACGCCGCCCCGATCAAAGAAATGGTTAATTCCGACCAGATGAAACAAATTGAAAAACTGGCGGCTCGATTCGACGCCGAGCAGGCGGCCGAGAATATCTCCGATTGCTATGAGGCGCTGCGATGGATCGAGTCTAATGTCAATGAAAAGCTTATTTTTGAGCGATTCTTGTTAAATCTTGCGGATTCTGATACAATCCGCGTTTCGCGATAGAATCGCTTGAGCCTATACGTATTCCAGGTGAAACGAATGACGAAAAATACAGAGACTAAATCCAAGCAGGTCCGAAACAAAAAGCTGATGCTCGTTCGGTACGGACGAATGGGCGCGCTGGGGCTCTTCGAGCATCACGAGAGGACCATTCCGAAGGTGCATACCCGGGTTGTCGTCAAGACCGCCCGCGGTCTTGAATTGGGCCATCTCGTAGGCCGGCTGACCTGCTACCGAAGTGGTCAATTCCGGCTCACGGAGGAGCAGATCAGCGACTATTTCGAAAACAGCAATCCGGACTTCGGCCAGGGCCAGGCCGGAAAGTTCCTCCGCTACGCCACGGCGGCTGACATCAGCGAAGAACGGCATTTACGAAAAATCGCAAAAGAAGAGATGGAGAGCTGCAAGCAGTTCGTCAAGGAGATGAACCTGCCGATGAAAATTGTCGATTCCGAGCATGTGTTCGGCGGCGAACGCATTATCTTCTATTTCATGTCGGACGGCCGGGTGGATTTTCGCGAGCTCGTTAAACGAATCGCCCAGGAGTACCAGACGCGAATCGAGATGCGGCAGATCGGCTCGCGCGACGAGGCCAAGCTCCTCGGCGACGTAGAGAGCTGCGGGCAGCAATGTTGTTGCCAGCGGTTTCTCAAGCACCTCAAGCCGGTCAATATGCGCATGGCCAAAATGCAAAAAGCGACGCTCGATCCGGCCAAGATTTCCGGCTATTGCGGGCGATTGAAGTGCTGTCTTCGATATGAGGACAAAACCTATACCGAACTTAAGAAACTATTACCCAAGAAAAACACCCGAGTCAAAACCGAACAGGGAGTGGGTAAGGTGGTCGATGCCCAGATATTGACCCAGCTTGTGATGGTCGAATACGAAGGGGGTGAACGAGGCGCCGTCGGTGTCGAAGACATTCAAATCCTTCCGCCGTCCACGGCGAAGGAGGAAAAAAAGGCAAAAGAAGAAACAAAAGAGCCTCCCCCAAGAAGAAGGAACAGGAAAAGCAACAAACGGCCAACAAACAACAAAGGATAGCAATCTTCCATGTGGCTTTGAACGTCAAGGAACAACTATGGCACGTAAAATCGCCGTGACATCCGCCTTACCCTATGCGAACGGCCCGATTCACCTCGGTCATTTAGTGGAGTACCTCCAAACGGATATCTGGGTGCGTTTTCAGAAAATGTGCGGCAACGAATGCCTTTATTTCTGCGCCGACGACACGCACGGCACGCCCATTATGATCAGCGCTCGTAAGGCCGGCATCGATCCGGAAGAGCTGATCGGGCAAATGCAAAAAGAGCATAAGGCGGATTTCGACGGCTTTCATATCGAATTCGATAATTATTACTCGACCCATTCGCCCGAAAACAAGCATTTCAGCGAGCTGATTTTCAACCGTCTGAACGAGGCCGGTTCGATCGTAACGCGAGACGTGGAGCAGACCTATTGTGAGAGCTGTCAGATGGCCCTGCCGGACCGGTTCGTTCGCGGCGTCTGTCCGAAATGCAAGGCCGAACACCAGTACGGCGATTCCTGTGAAGTCTGCGGCGGCACCTACCGGCCGTCCGATCTGATTAATCCCTATTGCGCCACGTGTCAGGCCAGGCCGACCCTGAAGACCTCGGAGCATTATTTTTTCAAGCTGGCCGATTACGAGCCACAGCTTCGAGATCTCATTACCCAGGGGCACACGCAAAAATCCGTGGCCAACAAGCTTAATGAGTGGTTTCAGGCGGGATTGAAAGACTGGGACATTTCCCGCGACGGCCCCTATTTCGGATTCAAAATACCCGGAGAGGAAAGCAAATATTTTTACGTCTGGCTCGATGCGCCCATCGGCTATATGGCTTCGGCCAAAAACTACTGCGATAAAAACAATCTCGATTTCGATACACTCTGGCCGGGGGCCGGCTCCACGCCGAGCGATAGCGGCGATTACGAGCTGTATCATTTCATCGGCAAAGATATCATGTATTTTCACGCGCTGTTCTGGCCCGCTATGCTCATCGGGGCCGGAATAAAAACCGCCGAGAAGCTTTTCATCCACGGCTTCCTCACCGTCAACGGCGAGAAGATGAGCAAGTCGCGCGGGACGTTCATTCGAGCCAGCACCTACCTGAACTATTTGAATCCCGAATACTTGAGGTACTACTACGCCGGCAAGCTAAGCGACAGCATCGACGACATCGACTTGAAGTTCGAGGATTTCATCAACAAGATTAACTCCGACGTGGTCGGCAAGTTTGCCAATCTGGCCTCACGGTCCGGCCCGATGTTAACGAGGAAACTGGATGCTCAACTCGGGTCATTGGATACTCAGGGGCGAGAGCTGATCGACACGCTGGCCGCGGCGAAAGACGGGATCATCAGAGATTTCGAAAATCTCAGGTACGCCGCCGCCGTTCGGTCTATCGTCGCGCTGGCCGACGAGGCCAACCGGTACGTGGAGCAGAATCAACCCTGGGTCACGATCAAAACGGACCCGGAGAAAACGCGAACGGTATTAACGGCAACCATCAACGCCGTCCGCATTTTAACGATTTACCTTAAACCGATCATGCCTAAATATGCCGAAAAAGTGGAACAGTTTCTCGGTATTGAACCGTTGAGTTTTTCAGATACGGATACGGTGTTAGAGAATCACCCCATTAACAATTTCGAGCGATTGGCCGAAAGAATAGATGAAAAGAAGGTGAATGCTATGGTAGAAGAAAGCAAGGAGGCTCAGGCGCCTCAACCTGCGGCAAGCCCCGCCGAGCCGTTCAAACCCGAATGTACGATTGACGATTTCGCCAAGATCGACCTGCGAATCGCAAAGGTTCTTAAGGCGGAATCCGTCGAGGGCGCCGACAGGCTGCTCCGTCTGGTTCTGGATGTGGGCGGCGGCATTGAGAAAAATGTTTTCGCCGGTATCGCCACCGCGTATCAGCCGGAGCAGCTTACCGGCAAAATGGTCGTTTTCCTGGCGAATCTCAAGCCCCGAAAGATGAAGTTCGGCGTGTCCGAAGGGATGATTCTGGCCTCCGGCACGGGCGGTAAAGAGATCTTCATGCTCACCGCCGACCCGGGCGCGCAACCCGGCCAGGAGATACATTAACGTCTTTTTTTATCCAAACTTTTGTCGGCTGAATAGAATCGCAAATCATCAAATAGCAGAGCGATAACATGACCTGTCATTCCCGCGAAAGCGGGAATCCACTCAAGACGTTATATTTATGGATCCCTGCCTTCGCAGGGATGACAGTATGAATCGGTTTGTTTGAGTTTTTAGAACTGTTCAACATCGAGGGTGTGGGGGTGCTTTTCGAGCGGGCAGCCGGGGCATCGGGCTTTCGGTTTGCAAAAATCCTTTCCGGTTCTGACGAGTAAGGCATGATACTCGTTGAAAAGCTGTACATCCTCCGGCAGATTCGACTCGAATAAGTCCCGCAACTGTTCGTAATCGGCATCCGGTTCGATCAGGTTATGCCGTGTCATGATCCGGGCGGTGTACGTATCAACGACGAAAACGGACCTGCGTAGCGCATAGAGGAGGATCGAATCCGCGGTTTCCCGGCCGATGCCTTTGACCTCCAGGAGTTCAGATCTGAGCCGGTCGGTCGAAACGGATTCAAGGTTTGCCAATTGTCCGTCATATTGGTCGAACAGCCACTCGATAAAACTCTTAAGACGCCTGGCTTTGATATTGTAATAACCGGCCGGCCGGATGAGTTCGGCAAGCCCCGAAGTGTCTATGCGATGGAGTCTTTCCGGCGTTAGAGAAGAAGCGGATTTCAGATTAGCGATTGCTTTTTCGACGTTGATCCAACTCGTATTCTGAGTCAGGATCGCGCCGACGACGACCTCAAAGGGCGTTTCCCCGGGCCACCAGTGCTGGGGACCAAACGCCTTGAAGAGCACGTCATAGATTTCCGTTAATGTGTCACTCGTCATACAATTACCTTCTTAGGTACGAATTTGAAGTCCGTCTTCTCTTGATTAGGGTGGCAACCTCAAGCGAAGCTTGGGGATGGCTTCTATGCTGTTTACCCTCCCCAAAACCTTCGGTTTTGAGGCTGCCACCCTTTTCTATTTATCATCGAATTCAATCGCCATATGATACTACAATGGCGTCAAAGCTTAAATAGGGAAAATGGCTTGCAAGAACTGTCATTTCGACTGGAGGTCCACTGGAAGTGGACCGGAACGGAGAAATCTGGTTGTGGAAGAACATCCTGTCACGTTCGTCACCAGATGTCTCGACTTCGCTACGCTGCGCTCGACATGACACATGTTGAGCACCCGACGATTCTTTTTTTTATGCCACCAACCAGCCCAGACGGTTCGGCGTCTCGCAATGACATTCTCATGGTTATTGTCGTGACAGAATACTACAGTGAAGCCGTAGGTGCGGGTGTTTTCTCGATATCCGACTCGATGGGTGCGAACCAATCCGGCCGCGGTTTCGGCTTTTGGCGTTTGAGATCGAAGCTATAGACGACGGAATCACCCTCGGACGCGGATTCAACAAAACTGTTATTGCTCAAAATGGCCCGCATCTGATCGTTCTTCGGGCCTTTTGTAAATCGTACGATGACCTGATCGAAGTTGTGTTCCTTGGCATAATCGAGGACCGTCGTCAGCGTGTAATCCTCGACGCCCCGGCTCATGATACGACAGCTAAAGAGCAGGGTGTCAATTTCGTAAACGTTGTTTCTGCGGAAGCCGATGCACACGCCGACCAGGCCGTAATCTCCGAACTTGTCGGCAACGTGCACGACGAAAATGTCACCGTTTGGGTCCCTGCTGAAAGAAATGATCTGATCTTTCGTGTAGCGTTTGATGGATGCGTTGAGCTGATTCGTTCGCTGAATCAACTCCGTCACGCGATCGGCCTCGAAGGGCCGCATTGTCTCGACGCCGATCTTGAACTGACACTGCTCGAGGAAATCGCCTCTCGCCATCGAGCCCCGGACTTGCTGACGCTGATGCTCCTGGATGTAGAATTGGGTTCGGTCTTTGCTTTCGCGCGTGACGAATTCGGGTTGGAACTCGGGTAGATAGAGCAATTGTTCGAAGATGTTCTCGTCATACACTCTGACATCGGGCAAGATCGCTTTCATCTGTTCTCTTTCAAAAGGATTGTCGTCGATGAAGGCGATGGAATCCAAGCCGATATTCAGCCGCTGCCGCACTTCCGAAAGCACTTCGCACTTGTCTTTCCAACTCAACTCGAAACACACGAATTCGATGCCGGTCAGGTGAGGCTTGATGAAATTCCGGATATCCTCCTCAAGATAGGGATCGTTCTTGCTGATGACGCCGATCATAATGCCCCTGGCGTAGAGAATTGACAGGACGTTCCAATGAAAGCGCTCTTTATCGATCCGGATTTCGAGATTCTCGACGCCGACGTCCCGGATGACGCCCTTCCACATCGTATTGTCCAGATCGACGATGACGCATTTGATCTTCTTGTCGCGCCGTAGAATGTAGTTGACCAGGTGCGTATATTCCGTCGCGATATGCGTGGCGGGGAACTGAATGTGGCTGTACCAGGGCGCGTCGGCCTGTTTGAGTGTCTGTCGAAACCCGGCCGTCGCGCAAACGTGGGATAGATTGAGAAAATAAAAATTCGGATACCGGTCGGCAAGGGCCTCCATTCCCATCGCATATTTTCTCATAAACTGTTCTTCGTTGTACAAGGGCGTTGTGTTCTTAAACCGGTTGAGCACGTTGACTCTGAACCAGGGAAAGAACTGCATGACGATCGGAACGTCCAACGCCAGAAGCGTCAGGATCATGAGCTCACATTGATCGACCAGCGCTTTGATCCGTTTGTCCTGTTGTTGGCGTGACACGGCGCGATTGAGCTGAATATCCGAAATGGGTCCCATCATATAATCATGCTGTGAAAGAAACACCGCGTCGGGCCGGGTCTCGAAAACCTCTTGAGCCTGTTCCGCCAGAACGGTATAAGGATTCGTCTGGCCGTCATGTTCGAAGCTGTAGAAGTAATCGAAATCGAAATACGTCTCGGGCTTGGACTTCAGTTCGTGGAGGATGTATTCGAATTCACATCCACCGAGAAAACATAAAAACGGTTTCATACCATTCGGCCTTCACTTCGTTTATCTTTGCTGGTGTTTCACTATTGTCTTTTCGACGCATTCGGAGTAAACTCTGTAGCGAAATCCGATAGGAAAAGATTAAGGATACCGGTATAAAGCAGACTACGCACCGTCGAAAGACGATCATGGGAAAAAGAAAAAAGACAAGCAAACGCAAAAAGAGAAACGACGCCAGTCAATGGTTCAATTTCGCGCGGGATTCTTATTTTGAGAGGACGTCTCGTCCGATCTATGCGATCATCTTTTTACTGCCCTTTATTGTCTTTTATGAGATCGGGACGTTTCGCATTAATACCGACGTGCTGAACCAATCGCGCATTCGCGTGGTGGCGTTTGTGTGGATGCAAAATTCGCTTGAGCTTCTGGGTTTTCATGGAAAACTCGCATGGATTGCGCCGCCGTTGGCGGTCTTGGTGATCCTGATCGCCCTGCAAATCACATCCGGCAAACAGTGGCGTTTCTGGTTCGGCGATGTCTTACCCATGGCCGCCGAATGCGTCTTGCTCGCGGTGCCGCTGATTGTCCTGACCTTGTTTCTCAGCAGTTCCACCGGATCGCAAGCGCCTATGGAACGGCCCGACAACGACCAGGTCGTCACTTCAACGCACCCTCGGCCGGCCGGTCCTCCGATGGCCGAGCCGGGTCCGCACGTTCTGACCGCCGATAACCGAGCGACCCCGGCCCCGCGGCATCTTCTGGCGAATATCATTACCGGCATTGGCGCCGGCATTTATGAAGAACTGGTTTTTCGACTGGTCCTCATCTGCCTTCTCATGCTGTTATTTCAGGATGCGCTCAAGCTTTCTCATGCCAATGCCATTGTGCTCTCGGTGCTTATTTCAGCGGCCTTATTCAGCGCTCACCATCATATCGATTTCTTCAGCGGGCAGGTCAATTCCGTCGATCCGTTTAACCTGACCAAGTTTGTTTTTCGGACGATCGCCGGTATTTACTTTGCGGCACTTTTCGCCATTCGCGGTTTTGGTATTACCGCCGGGACACATGCGTTTTACAATATTATTGCCGTCTCTATTACCGCTCATTTTTTTCGGTAAAAAAAATGGACGAACATTCAATTTTTTACATTTTTTTTCGCGGAAAGTCGGACATCGTTAGTCTTTGAACGTGCGGTGCTTGCATCATAATCGTCCCATAAGGCCGGATATCGCCCGTTTCAGTACTGATATCAACCTTGCTTTGCCTGTCTTATTGTGGTATAATAACGCCATACCGGAACCCAGTATTTTGTGTTAGGATTTTATGTATGGAATCACCGCAGATCAATGTCGCCGTTGGGGAACTCATGTTCAGTCTTTTCCAGAGACCGTTACATCCGGAGCTTTTTCAGATTTACGCCAACCGGCACATCAACACTGAAAAGTACGAGGCGATTATCTGGGTCACAGGCTGTACGCACGTGGTCAGTGTTTTTTCGGGCGACCTGTGTCTTACGGAAGTCGTGAGCACACCCGGCCAAATGCTGCCCTCACGAGGTTTGCTGGAACGATTCCAATTCCGTGGTCCGCGGACGCATAAATGCACCCTCAGCCAGGGAGCAAGTTACGTCACCGATTTTCAGGTCGAGAAGATGAGTCCCAATCTCTATCGGCAAAGCCACACTGATCTCGAACGCTTCGCCCGAAACCGCGGCGTCTTTGTCAAGTTCCCCGAGTTGGAAGTGGATGGACTTCAACCCTTCTCCTATGTCGATTTCGAGGCCCGGCGCACCGAGTTACATATTCATACGTTCGCAGCCTATCCCGATCAGGTGACCATGATAAAAACGCAATCGTTATTCGACCTTCGATAAGATCAGTGTCGGATCAGCTCATTTTTTGCGTTCCGGACCCCAGCCTCCCGATGTCCTTGTACTTTCACAAACCCTCTTTTTAAAACCATCCGCCCCCAAAGGGGTTACCCTCGTTCCCGTAAACACCCCCATCAATAGAGAGTATCTGAGCGGTTCGTACAAGGAGTTGATCTGCGATACGAACGTTACATCAAAACCGTCCGAGGATTCAGATACCGATCCCGTAAGCCTGAAGCACATGTTTTACACGATGGAATCTTGGTCTGAGTAATCTGAATGTTTTTGAAGACATGTATTCCCGCGTGTGAAGGCCGAGCAATTGCTGCAACGTCGAACTGGCCTTAAGCGCATGCCTGTAAACACACAGACCGTAAGGCAAAGCAAGCGGCTTTATGTGAGTCGGTGTGGAACTCCAGACGACGTTGAGAAGACCCGTCCATCCGATTTCATCATAGATACTCGTTCTTTTCACTCCCTTGACCATAACCCCTGACTCCTTTCATTTCCAACAACCCTAATGTCTCCTACATCATCCCAACCGTCCATACTAACATGGCATTAATATGGTCTTACGATTGGCGATCCTACTTCATAAATATGTACATCTATGATACGGCTTACTTACTGTCAAATGGATTGCATGTCAAGTCGAAAAACCCAAAATAATATAATTTTTCAGTATTTTTTCGGACCATAGCAAGGAGGAGAAATTGGAAACGCTAAATCCCGGAGACCTATGCGGAGCGTCATGCGTAAGCGAACTCTAAATGAAATGAATCAGAATCTCTCAGCTTTGCTGCAATTGAACGTTTTGAGTGAGGACGTCCAGCTTCCCTTGAATTTCCCCCGATAATTTACTGTTCGGAAAGTCCTTGATGATTTGCTGGCCGACATCGAGCGCCTTGGTCCATCGCTTTTCGGTCACGGCAATAGCAAATTGCACGCCCATATTATGGAGTTTTGTCCGGAAGACATCGCGAGCCGCTTCCTGCAACGCCAGAGCCTCATTGGGCGTAAGGTAGGAGTCAAGCTCTTGCAGAATCTCCAGGCTGCGGTCGGTCTCTCGGGATTGTATCGCATCGTCCCAGGCGGCTAACAGGACCTTCTTGCGGGCCTGTTTTCTATCGAACAAAACCTGCCTCATCGCCTTGGCTTTTTCGCTTTCCGGATGGGTTTTAATCAATCCCTCAATTTGCGCGCTGGCCCTGACCCACTGGTAGTCATCAAGCAGTTTCTCGATGTGTACAATGATTTGATGAACTCTTTCCTGGTCCGTCGCATCGTGATAACGATCGCACTGTGCCCGAAGCTGCTCGGCGAGATCCCGGTATTCAGGACGTTCGGCGATCTCGGCGATGATTTCATTGGCCGCCCCGAAATCCTGCTGCTGGAGCTTGTCAAACACGGCTTCCCGCAGGGATTGCCGGTCCACATCCCGGAAGGCAATGGCCTTGGCCGTTTCACTGACGCGCGTGCTGTGATTGATCTGGGCCAGTTCCGTACTAATGGCTTCCAGTCTCCCGGCCACCTTTTCGATGTTCGTGTTATTGTCTTTAAGCACATCGAGAATCTTAAACAAACGCGAGATCATGGCCATTAACGCGCTGATAAAGACCAAAATGCCGAAAACCAATAGAAGCTGGTTCAAATCCGTCCGGACATTCTGAAAGATGTTCGTGAAGAGGGTGAGGACGACAATGACCAAAGCGACGCCAATCACGAGGATATGCCACCTGTACCGTCGCAACGTATCATCTTTTTCAGAGCTCATAATACACCTCTCAAAAAAAGACTTTTTACAGCATATTTCTATTCCATTATACTACACAAAAAGCTACGTATTGTCAATCAAACTGGAAAAAAGTTCAGGGGTGAAAGAAACCATCCCAAAAAGTGGTCATACGCGTTTATTGAAAATTTTGATGTTTTTTGGCTGTTTTAATGGATTGATTGTCAACCAAAGGACGTAACCTCGCATCATAACCAATATAGATCGGATCGAATAAAAATTGTTTTTTAGGAAGGACATCAAAATGAAAACTTTTCAATGGTGCCTCGTATTGATAGCCGCGGCGTTGATCGTCGGCGGTTGCGCAGCGGCGGAAAACACGACAGCGAACGATGATTCGGACAAACAAGGCACGATCGTTCAGGGAAATAACACGTTTGCCCTGGAACTCTATGCCAAGCTGAAAAATGCGGACGGAAATTTGTTCTTCTCGCCCTATAGCATCTCGACGGCCCTGGCGATGACCTATGCCGGGGCGCGAGGCCGAACGGCAGAGCAAATGGCCGACGTGCTGCGTTTCCCAATCGGCGAGCCCCCTTCCCATCTGAATTCCCGGCAGCTTGCGACGGAATTCGGCAAACTCGTCAAGGACCTGAACGCCAGGGGCGAAAACGGGGCTTACGAACTCATCGTCGCCAATGCCCTTTGGGGTCAGAAAGGCTATGGCTTTCTGGCGGAATTTCTGGAGCTTGTCGAAACGCACTATGGCGGGCGGCTCAATGAAGTCGATTTCGTCGAGGCTACCGAGACGTCGCGGCAAACCATCAACGCATGGGTCGAGAAAAAAACAAACGAGAAGATCAAAAATCTTATCCCCAAAGGTGTGCTCGATTCCATGACGAGGCTCGTTTTGACCAACGCGATCTACTTCAAAGGCAACTGGGCGCAACAATTCAGAGAGGACAGAACAAGAGAAGCGCCGTTTACTCTTTCCGACGGGAAAAAGATTGATGTTCCTATGATGAACCAGACAAAGAAGTTCAATTACATGGAAACGGAGACTTTGCAGGCACTTGAATTGCCCTATGTGGATAACGAGCTGTCGATGATCGTCCTGCTGCCGAAAGAACTCGACGGACTGGGCGAATTGGAACAATCGTTGACGCTGGAAAAGGTAACGGAATGGCAGAGCAAGCTCGGCAAGCGCGAAGTGATCGTTTCCATCCCGAAGTTCAAGTTAACGAGTCAATTCAGTCTGGCCGCTGTCTTAAAAGCGATGGGAATGGCGGACGCCTTCTCAAGAAGCGCGAATTTCTCCGGCATGAACGGCAAGCGGGACCTGGCGATCTCTGCGGTCATTCACAAGGCCTACGTGGATGTGAACGAGGAAGGCACTGAAGCCGCCGCCGCGACGGCCGTCACGATGAGACTCACCTCTATGGTCCCAACTGACCGGCCGCCGGTCTTTCGGGCCGACCATCCGTTCCTGTTCCTGATCCGCGACAACCAGTCCGGCAGCATCCTGTTCATCGGCCGGCTGATGAATCCGAAAGCTTAAGACACCATAATACAACAACGGTACATAGGTATGTCATTCTGAGCGCAGCGAAGAATCTCAGTCTTTGCCGTTTAGTAGTAGGGCGCGATTCTTCACACCAGTGCGAATTACAGTTGTTTCCGGATGGTTTTGCCTTTTCTTCTTTCTGATTGTGTATGCACAGAGGCGCGTCTTCTGCGCCCGATTTCAGCTTCGTCGATGACCGGAACTAAGCGGGTTCGCGTAGTCCGCATTACCATTGAAGCAATTCCCATGTCCTGAAATGGGGTAGCTTGCAAGTCATCCATTTCTCGCGACGAGAACAATCGGCCTCTTGGCGGAGTATGCACTGAAGGGCAAGAACGAAAGCCATAAATATTCTTTGGATGAAGATCAATGGACAGATATCCTACCGAATACCAATATGATACCGGATGCCCGACCACGGTTGCCGACGCACCAGTCACACGTAACATCGCCGGCGCCATGCGGCGTCTGCTATCGGTGTCTATGATCATTATGACCTTCCTGGGTCATGTCGGCCGGGCCGCGTCGCCGGTTCCGCTCTCGATGGACAGGATGATCCCGATCCCCCATCCGATGACGACCCTCGTGCGGGCGGAGGACGTTCAGCAGGAACTCGGTTTATCAACCGTTCAGGTCAATGAGGTAAAGCGGGCGGTTGAAAACGTCGAATTACCCCTGTGGCGCTTGCGCGACGTACCGGTCCAGGAGCGCAACAATGCCGCCGGTTTGCTGGTTCAACAATTACAGCAAAACCTCGAACGGATTATTTCGCGTCAACAACTCGAACGACTCAATCAACTGGCCCGGCAAGCGGAGGGCATCTCCGTCATACTTGAGCCGGAAATGGTTTTGAAGCTGGGGTTGTCCGCCGAGCAAATCGAGCATATTCGCATGGCTTTGAATATCTCGTATAACAAACTCGTCGCATTGCAGCGAGATGCGGAAGATTTCTCCGAGTCGCGTAAAGCCGCATCGATCCGGATCGTGCATGATGAAACTGAAAAGAGTATCATTGCTGTTTTAAACGGATTTCAGCAACGCGCCCTGCGAAAACTCATGGGAGAACCGTTCGATCTGTCGAATGTGCGAATTGTCGCCTGCAAAGCTCCCGAATTCGATGTGGACACCTGGATCAATCCTCCCGAATCCGATAAACCTGAACGGGCTGGAAAGGTGACGGTGATTCACTTTTACGCCTTTGGCTGCGACAACTGTATCCGCACTCTACCGTACTATAACGAATGGCGGGAGCATTTTCCGCCGGGCGCCTTCCAGGTCATCGGCATTCACCGGCCGGAGACCGAGCAGGAACGGGAAATCGACAGGGTCAAAGCAAAGGCGGTGGAGGCGGGTATGAAGTACCCGATCGCCATCGACAACGACAGCCTGATGTGGGATGCCTGGGCCAACCGAATCTGGCCGAGCATCTACCTGATCGATAAGAAGGGCTATGTCCGTTACTGGTGGTACGGGGAACTGAATTGGCAGGGAGCGGAAAGCGAAAAATACCTTCGCGGCAAAATCCAGGAACTCATCCAAGAGAAATCTGTGGTCGAGAGTACGGATTCCGCTGGATGATTATCCGGAGTGCCTTTTCTACTGTTCTACTCTACAGTTTCCATTCTCGACAGATTTGCTCGCCACTCGTTGGCTTTTTCCGGTTGGTTCCAGGCTTCGTAGAGGGCGATGAGATTGTTCAAAGACTGTTGCGTGTGGGGGTGAGTGTCATCGAGTTTGAGACGGCGGCCTTCGAGGGCTTCGAGTAAGAGTGGTTCTGCTTCCTCATACCGAGCTTGCTCTTTGTACAGCACCGCTAGGTCGTTTTTGGATTCCAGCGTGTTCGGATGATCGTCTCCCAACTCACGCTGCCTGCCTTCGATGGCCTGGTTGAGTAAGAACTCGGCTTGCTCATAGCGTTCCTGCTCTCGACGGAGCACACCTAAATCGTTGATGGTCACTAGCGTCAAGGGATGGTCCTTGCGCAGCTTGAGATTCCTGGCATCTAACACCTCCATGAGCAAGGTTTCGGCCTTAGCGTATTCGCCCAGATGCGTAAACACTCGAGCGAGCAGGCCCTTCGAAAACAGTGTACCCCGGTGCTCGTCACCGAGCACACGGCGCTGTATCGGTAGGATATCGAGGCACAGCCGCTTGGCCTTCTCATATTGCTTCTTCTCTATGTACAATCGAGCAATCGCGCTCTTTGTGTTCAGAGTCCACATGTTCTCATCATCCCAAAAGCCTTCACGCAATTTTAGCGCCTCGAAGTATTGGCGTTCGGCCTCATCGTAACGTCCCTGAACCTCATACACCCACCCAAGATTACCCACCAAAAAAAAACTCAGGTTATGTTTCTCCCCAAGCACACGCATCGCAATCGGAATATTCTTTACGTACAACTGCTCGGCCTCACCATAACGACCAAGGTCGGTATAAATAATGCCAAGAACATTTGAGAGGCTCATCATCATGACATGTTCGTCACCAAGTGTACGCCGAGAGATTAGCAAGTTTTCTTCAATCAACTCTGCCGCCTCTTGATTTCGCCCTTGATCCCTGCGAAGCCAGGCCAGATTACCTAAAGATCCCAACGTATCCAGGTGATCGGCACCAAGATGTTCCTGGCGTATTTGGAGGGCGCGTTCAAGATGCGGCTCCGCCGCCTCATTTTCACTCAGCGCTCGATATGTCCTTCCCAGCGTGTTGCGTATCAACGCCTCAACCAGGGGCTCATCTTTAAACTTACCTCCATCAAGGCTTTCGGATGTCGTATCGAGGAATGAGCGAACAGTTACATCCCGGTCCTTGCCTCTGGCCGGATCGACCGAGGCAAGAAGATCGTCAAGAAGTAAACTGCTCACGTCGCTCGAAATTCGTGCCTGTCGCTGGGCACGGAGCGCGAAAAGTGTTGAAGCAACGACTCCGGCAATGAGCACAATGAGTACCGCTGCAACGCCAGTAACTAACGCCCGGTTTCTTCGGACGAACTTCTTGAGTCTATATACATTGCTTGGTGGTCCGGCCAGTAACGGATCGCCCTTCAAGTAGTTCTCGATGTCGTCTGCCAGCTCGGAGGCCGAACGATAACGCTCGGCGCGTTCCTTGCGCATCGCCTTGAGGGGAATCCATTCAAGCTCTTTATGGAGCTTTTTTGCAAGCGTTCCTAAATCCGTCCGGCGACTTTGTGCAACCTTTACAGCACTCTCACCCAGGTTTGTCAGGCGTGTGCTCGGTGTCTTGGGATCTGTTTCTCGAATAATCTGCCGGATCCGGTCAATGCCGCCCGTACGAAGTGTATCGGAATCGAACGGCAAGACACCGGTTAAAAGGACATACAGCAATACGCCTAAAGAGTAGATGTCCGAACGGGTATCGATATCCTCGGTCGCCATATCGGCCTGCTCGGGACTCATATACTCCGGCGTGCCAAGTAATTGGCTTTCCTCCGTCGCCAGAGTTCGTTCGGTGAGTGGCTGAGCAATCGCCTTGGCGACGCCGAAATCGATAATCTTGGGAGTCGCTTTGTCATCCTGGAGCGAGACCAGGATGTTGGACGGTTTGATATCGCGATGGATAATCCCTTTCTGGTGGGCATAATGAACCGCCAGACAGATTTGCTGGAAGAGTCGCAGCCGCTCTTTGATCGTCAGCTTGTGACGATCGCAATGTTCGATAATCGATAAGCCCTTAACATGCTCCATGACGAAATAGGGTCGGCCTGCCTCGGTTGTCCCGGCATCGTGGACATGCGCAATATTCGGATGATCCAGGAGGGCAAGAGCCTGTCGTTCGGCCTCAAAGCGGGCGATCACACGCTTCGAATCCATGCCGGGCTTGATGACTTTCAACGCCACCTGTCGTCTAATAGGATGCTTCTGCTGGGCCAGAAAAACGATGCCCATCCCCCCTTCACCCAAAGCATGGAGCAACTTATAGCGTCCGACCTGGCTGCCGGATTTTTCAATAGATCCGTGCAAAGAGGCTGTGATTGAAGCCACTTGGGATTTCTTAGGAGAGTTGGCATTATCTGATGAAGGCGATTCCACCTTATCGTGTTCAGCTCCATCTATATCGCCGGTGACGACAGAAAGAAGCTCATCCAACTGATCGGGTTCCAGTCCAAATATCGAACGCTTATCCACCATATGATACTCCAGGTCCTACAGACGGCCATGTGTACTAACGCTACTATAACGTTGGGGAATTATTCGGAATCTTGCGCGATTTTTGGAAAGAATTGTCTCATCTGCTCTAATTCGCCTGTCAGGTATTCGTCCGATGTGACAGATTCGCGTAAATATTGCTTCAAAGCTACTTGAATGCGTCTTTTTACGGTGACAATCATGTTGGATGCCTTAGACTCGTCTGAGATTCCATACTGGGTTGTGATCTCTTTGAGCGAAGGAGGAGTGTTCCGATCCATGATAGGATGGATAACACGGTCACAGAAAATGCCCCAATGAACGTCTTTGCCGTCCTCGCGACACTCGCGCTCCACTTTTTCTAACACCTGTTCCAGCAACGACGAAACCCAGGCGTAATCGAAGGTCCGTTCTGGAGCCGATTCTGTAATACTTTGGGGTATTTCGGGAGGCGCGATCACATCCAGAGGAATAAGCTGCCCCTTGGGCGCCCGTTTTTGGGCCGTTTCTTTCTCGTGAACATCACCTATATATCGATTCAGGGCAATCAGTAATAAAGACCGAAATCGTCCTTTGGCCGCTTCGGCTTTTTCAATGAGGTGTTGTCCAAGCACGACTTCATGGAAAAAGCCCTGGGTGAGGTCCTTTGCCTGCTCGTTGTTGTATCCTTTACGCCGAAGATAGCAATAGACGGGTTTCCAGTAGCGATTCAGCAGCAGGCTGACCAAGACTTGATTGTTATGTTCGTCGCTTGAACCGGCCTCTTGAATGAGGGACCAGTGAGTCGTGAGGAAGGCTCCTCCCGTACCACCAATATCTGTATAATCATCGCGTCTCACGATTTACCCATCCAGAGAATTTCACTCTCAGTATAAGCAATAAACAACGTGTTTTCAATGGTTTATAAACGAGACAGACCAACATTTTCCAGAATTTTTCTAAAAAACCGAATATTTCGCGCAAGATCGAGAATGTTTCCCCCAAGAAGAGTGTGAAAGCAACAAAAACTCATTGAAAGGGAAGAAAAATGGAACAGTTGAATGGGTACAGAAGAAGGTTAATCTCCATCATGGTTGTGGTTGCTGTTGTTATGTTTGGTGGAAATACGAAGGCAGATTTCACCTTCGGCGAATCCACAAATCTGGGCGTACCGGTCAATAGTCCGGGGGCGGAAATGGGCCCCACAATATCCGTCGACGGGTTGGAACTGTATTTCGAATTCAGCCCGCCTATGCTGAACACATGGAACTTGTGGGTTGCGACACGTCCGACTCAGCAGGATGATTGGGGAGAACCGGCGATGCTTGGGCCGGAGATCAATAGCTCCTCCGAGGATGGTCTTCCGCAGATTTCCCCGGATGGCCTGGAACTGTACTTCTACTCAAAGCGCCCCGGCGGACATGGAGGTTGCGATATATGGGTGACCAGGAGGTCTACACTATCCGATCCTTGGGGGCCTGCGATCAACCTCGGGCCACCTATTAATAGTTCCGGTCACGAGCTGTCAGCGTCTATCACATCTGATGGACTGGAGATTTTTTTCAGTCGCTCAGACGGTGCAGCCGAAGGTTTTGACCTATGGAGTGCAAGACGTGCGACGCGGGATGAACAGTGGGGTACGCCGGCGAGCCTTGGCTCGCCTGTCAACAGTTCGGCCAGCGAGGCTGCCCTATGCATCTCAGCGGACGGCCTCGTTCTCCTCTTCTCCAGCCACCCAAACGGTCCTTACCCGCCAGGTGGCTACGGCGGTACAGACGTATGGGTGACCCAGCGACCAACGAGGAATGATCTTTGGGGAGCACCGTGGAATCCTGGACCGCCACTCAACACGCCCTACTGGGACAATTGCCCGAGTATTTCAGGTGATGGCCGTTGGCTCTACTTCTCTGACTGGCATAGGATCACCCTTGGACAGAGTCCAAAGCCTGGAGGGTTTGGGGCTCGCGACCTGTGGAAGGCACCTATTCTCCCCATCGTTGACTTCAATGGCGATAGAATTGTGGATGCCGAGGACATGTGCATCATGGTGGACCATTGGGGCGAAGATTATCCCTTGTGTGACATCGGCCCGATGCCCTGGGGGGACGGCGTTGTCGATGTTCAGGACCTGATCATCCTTGCGGAGCATTTATTCGAGGAGCTGCCAGGCCGGCCCATCAACCCATGAAAATGAACATTGGAAGCAATTCTTGAAAGGGTAGCAAAATGAAACGGTTAAATGAGTACAGAATGAGATTTGTGTTGGTGGGATTTGTAGTCGCTATTGTACTGGGCGGCGGAAGGGCGAAGGCGGATTACACCTGGATGCACAAAGCTGATATGCCGACAGTGAGATACGGCTTTTCAACCAGCGTGGTGGGCGGCAAGGTATATGCTTTCGGAGGCGATAGTCGTTTTAGGAGGGTAGATGAATATGATCCGCAGACAAACACATGGACACAGAAAGCTGACATGCCAACGGCACGGCACTTTCCGTCCACGTGCGCGGTGAATGAGAAGATCTTCGTCATTGGTGGAGGGTCGGTAAGTATGCCCCCCGTTTCTAAGGTGGAGGTCTATGACCCGGCTACCGACAACTGGGCGGAGAAGACCGGGTTGCCTACTCAAAGGATCTGGATGTCCACAAGTGTGGTGGACGGGATAATCTACGTCATCGGAGGACAAGTCATCGGGCAAGGCGAACTCTGCATTATGGAGGCGTATGACCCAGCCACCGATACGTGGACTCGTAAAGCCGACATGCCCACAAGACGCTCGTTTATATCCACATCTGTAGTGGACGGTATAATCTATGCGATTGGGGGATGGGGTGGTTCCGCAGGGCTTTCCACGATGTCGGCGTACGACCCGCTGTCCGACACGTGGACAAGGAAAGCACCTATGCCAACAGCCAGGTACTTGCTCGGCACCAGGGTTGTCGGTGGGAAGATTTATGCCATTGGCGGCTGGCGGCATTCGGCCAATGGCCCTTTATATTCAACCGTGGAAGTCTATGACCCAGTGACGGATATATGGACCCGGGAAGGCGATATCCCCATACCCACGGCGGGCTTATCCACTAATGTAGTGGACGGAAATATATACGTCATCGGGGGAGCCCTTACACCCCATAACGGCGTTTTCATACACACGTCTTCGGTATATGTCAGTGATGTTATCATCGACTTGAACGGCGACGGATCCGTCAATGCGGCGGACATGTGCATCATGGTTGACCACTGGGGCGAGAACTATTCATTGTGCGACATTGCTCCGCCTCCTTTGGGTGATGGTCTCGTCGATGTTGAGGATCTGATCGTCCTGGCTGAGCATCTGTTTGAGGACGTGGATGATCCGACACTCATGGCTCACTGGCTGCTGGATGAGGCTGAGGGAACGGTTGTTGCCGATGGTACAGGAGGCAACGACGGCCACGCTTTGGGCGATCCTGTTTGGTTGCACGATGGTGGACAGGTCAATGGAGCGCTTCAACTGGATGGCGTGGATGACTATGTGGTCACAGGGGCCGCTCCGAACCCTGAAGGGAACTCTTACAGCATCTTCGCCTGGATCAAAGGCGGCGCGCCGGGCCAGGTTATGTTATCACAAATGGATAAGGCGAATTGGCTCGGTACAGATCCATCAGGGGGAGCCCTGATGACCGAGCTTACAATCCCTGGCCGGAACGGCCGTGCACTCGGTTCGCAGGCCATGATTACGGATGGGAGCTGGCACAGGATCGGTTTTGTCTGGGATGGTTCCTACAGAAGACTCTATGTCGATGGTGTCATTGTGGCGGAGGACACACAGGATAACTTGGATGTTTCATCGAATGGCCTCTACTTTGGAACCGGCAAGGTTATGGAATCCGGCACCTTCTTCTCCGGCCTGATCGACGACATCCGCATCTACAACCGGGCCGTAAGCCCATAACCAATCGCGGGCAGGATGCCCGCGACACAAAACAAAACGCCCAATATCGTTAAGGGCTGGCAATCCGAGCTGCTGCCGGCCCTTTCTTGTTTGATTTTCAATTTTCCCTTGCTCAAAGAGCAAAGGCTTCTATAATTCAATGTAGAGGGCAGAACAACTTTGAAGCGGTAACGTTGTGCTTTGTGCTCTTCTGCCAAGAGGTGTGAGGAACATCCTATACGAGTTCTTATGACTAATAAGTGGACCCAGACCCATTTTAGGGAATTATTTATCAACTTCGGGCGAAAGTGCGGATTGACCCAAGTAGAAGCAATGTCTTTCAAAGTCTGAGCAAGGAATATGATCTTCATAACATCGTGTTAAATGCAAAAAAAGTGAAAGGAGAAAAAAATGAAGAAGGTGGTTATCTCATGCATTGTGGCCTTGGCCGTCACCTCTGCCATGGCCGCGGAAAAGAAACAGATGAAGGATGTCGATACGGATGAGTTCACGACGGATACGCAGATAACGCCCGCCGGAGCCGGAGATGATCATGCGGCCCTGGCTTGGTGGATTCCCAATGAGTTTTGGAAGGCCATTTTGGCCCGAGATAAGACCGCAAGTGAAGCCGACAAAAAAGCCATGCTCGATGCTTTGTCAGGTGTTTCACTCGTTGCCGTTGTACAAGCCGACATTAGTGCTTTCGGCGCTTTCAAGTTTTACTCAAAAGAGGAAATAGAGAGAAAGATGTCGATCTCCTATACTGGGGCTGACGGCAACAGGCTCAGACTGGCGACAATGCAAACGATCGATCCTGATTTGCAAGTGGTTCTTGGAATATTCAAACCCATTCTTGGCGCCGCGATGGGTAATCTCGGCAGCAACATGCACTTCTACGTGCTCAATGATAAAACGAACGCCTCACTCCGGCTGCTCGATCCTTATCGTGAAGGAATTATCAATGTTAAACTCACGAAAAGGAATGGCGACCTCATGACGGGTAATATTGAGATGCCTTTGAACTCGCTCTTTATTCCTCGCAAGTGCCCTAACGGAAAAAACGCCCACATCTCCTGGAACTATTGCCCCTGGACAGGAAAGAAACTCGACGATTAAAACTCTGATCGGGCGATTCCCGTCTTCAGTCTGGCCTTAGCCAAGACACGTGTCTCATCATTCGCCTTCGATATCCGTGATTCGGTTCTCGGGGTCGCTTTCCTGCTTGATGCCGGGGGGCCTGCAATGTTATACTGAGAGCATAGAAACCGCGTTCAAGCAGGAGATATGACAATGCGTAGCCTTAACCGACGAGACTTCATGAAAAGCACCGTGGCGGGCACCATCGCCGCCGGCTTGTCCCCCCGCTTCGGCCTAAGTCAGAACGCCATCGACAGGAAACCCAACGTGGTCATTCTGTTCATCGACGATCTGGGCTATGGCGATCTCGGCTGTTTCGGGAACAAACGGATTCCGACGCCCCATATCGATTCCCTGGCGACCAACGGCGCCAGGTGCACGATGTCCTACATTACCAATCCGCCCTGCTCGCCCAGCCGCTGCTGTCTCATGACCGGCATGTACGCCCAGCGGTTCGGCAAGTCAGGCATGGCTCGCGGCCTGCCCATTCCCGACGATCATCCCACGATGGCCGAATTCATGCGGGACGCCGGCTACGTGACCGGGCAAATCGGAAAATGGGATATCGGTTCCGCCGAGCAGGGACCGCATCGGCGCGGCTTCATGGAGGTGGCGCGAAATGCGCCGGGCGCACAATACAACCGCCGGAGGGAGGATGGCACCCCGGTCTATCTCACCGATCTGGTCGGCGATTACATGGCCGAGTTCGTCGAAAAGAACAAGGATAAGCCGTTCTTTCTCTACTTTTCACCCCTTGCCGTCCACTCGAAAGTCAAGGATACCCCCCAGCATTACCGGGATCGCATCCCGGGCGGACAAGGCACCGCGTACGAAGGGGCCGTTCTTGCGGTGGATGACGCCGTCGGAAAGCTCCTCGCCAAGCTGAAAAAACACCATATCGAGAAAGACACGCTCATTTTCCTGACGGGCGACAACGGCGCCAATCAGGGAGAAGGCGGCTCGTCCGCCCCTTATCGCGGCGGCAAGGGGCCGGGCACGCAGTTGGAGGGCTGGGTGCATACGCCCACGGTCGTCTCGTGGCCGGGCACGATCCCCGCCGGCGTCACCTACGAAGGGCTCACGTGCACGATGGATTTCTATGCCACCGCGGCCGCCGCAGCCGGCAAGCCCCTGCCCAAACGCTGTGAAGGCAAGGACCTCCTGCCTTATCTGAAAGGCCGGAAGAAGGGGGACGCCCATGAGTACGTTTTCTGGCACAATGCCGATCCCACGGATGCGCCGCGTCGGAACCTTTACGCGGTACGCTGGAAGAACTGGCGGCTGATAAAGTACCCGGACGGCTGGCGACTGTTCGACCTCAAAAACGATCCGAAAGAAACGAAGGACCTGGCAAAAGAACGCCCGGAGGTAGTCAACAATATGCGCAAACGCTACGATACGTTCGTCGCATCGCTCCCCCCGTTAAAGCCCAGCGCCGATTACAAAGGCGGCGGCCAGGTCCCCCAAGGATGGGGCTGGTTAACGGGCGATGGAACATAGAGTGGGTGTTCGATACTCGATTCTGGATTCTCGATACTCGTCGTCATTGCGAGGCCCGCCAGGGCCGCGGCAGTCTTCAATAGATTTGTCACCGAGCACACAGAGAAAAAGGTAGTGTGCGATGTATCGCACCTATTTCGAGTTATCGCTTGCAATAAATCTTTAACGTCGTCAAAATAGACGGTCATGAAACGCTCCTATTCAAAACGAAACGATCTGAAAGTATTCATCAGCTCGCGAGAGTGCACATGTAGCGAGTGCAAGGCAGACCTCGGCCAAAAGGTGTGGATCACCCTGGTCGAAGAGAAAGGACCCGTATGTCTTTCCTGTGCGGACCTCGATCATCTGGTTTATTTACCCTCCGGCGACGCCGCACTGACTCGCCGGGCGAGAAAACATTCGACGTTGTCCGCGGTTGTGCTGAAGTGGAGTCGGGCGCGAAAGCGGTACGAGCGCCAGGGATTATTGGTCGAAGAACCGGCTCTCGTTCAGGCCGAGAGCGAGTGCTTGAAAGACAAAGATATACGGGAACGCCGCCGCGTTCGAGATGCGCTTCGCCGGGTGGATTTAGACCGCGCCTATGTCAAACGTTTTACTGAAGCGATCCGTCAACTTTACCCGAAATGCCCTGCGAAAACCACACGAGCCATCGCGGAGCATGCCTGTACCCTCCACAGCGGCCGGATCGGTCGATCAGCCGCAGCGAAAGCTCTCGATGAGGATGCCGTTCGCCTGGCGGTCACCGCGCATGTTCGCCATGTTGAGACACCGTATGATACGCTCTTGATGAGCGGCCGGGACCGGTTCGAGGCGCGTCTCGAAGTGGAAGACAAGGTCCAATCCGTGCTTGAGAAATGGCAAAGTGGTTTTGAGACAGAGCCTGCCCTGAGCGAAGTCGAATGGGATGACAGAGCCTGTCTTGAGCAAAGCCGAAAGAATACGCAGGATTAAACTTAACCACGAATAAACATCAATGAACACGATATTTGTAGGGTGGCGGCTTGCCCCACCATTAAACTTCGACATTCGACATTGGATATTCATTATTCAATATTCAACAATGGTTTGATTTCCTGATATCCTGATAACCTGATCCCCACACCCTGATAACCTAATGTCCTGATCTCCTGTATTCTGTCTCCTGTATTCTATATTCTGTCTTTATCTTTTTTCCTTGCTCAACCAGGTAACGGGACATATAATAAAACTTAGAGATTCTAACAACTTTGAAGCGGCAACGACGTACCTTGTGCTTTCTTGCTTTAAGTCGATAGGCTTGGGATGTGATACGGAAACCATATGAACATTGCTGGCATTGAAAGTATGACTAAGAAGCGATTTTCAAAATTGTATATTTGTATTGCTGTTTTTGTTGTCATATTATTCCTTGTGTTTTGCCCATTGCAATGGACTGTAGCTCAAGCCACGGAGCCAGCAGGATGGCAGCTTATAGTGCGTAAAATCCCCTTTCACAAAGGTGATTACTTAACATATTGCATTTTAGATTTTACGTTGTCTCCAAACGCTGATTGTTACTATAAATGCACACTTTCCCGACGCGGAAGTACTGTTTCGTCGAGGACATTTGCCTGGCCCAGCTACTATCCAAGAAACATTCTAGTCGAATTTCAGGATGAGTTGCCAAACGGCAATAGAACGGCTGTCATTGAATT
>Ga0272442_10002895_pt1 | contig 24429 bp, 20 predicted proteins | sample SSMForm2O_FD_200262 | JGI IMG/M metagenome (GOLD analysis project Ga0272442, IMG submission 200262) | Marine sediment archaeal communities from Little Sippewissett salt marsh, Falmouth, MA, United States - SSM-Form-2O | ecosystem: Environmental > Aquatic > Marine > Wetlands > Sediment ...
AAAAACACGTCTCCCTTTCGATCATCTATCGGGGTTGGTCTGCGCTATATCACCGCGATCGGTCCCATAGGATTGCTTTACGGCATGAAACTCAAACCGAAAGAAGACGAGGCCTTCGGGAGATTCCACCTGTCGATGGGCTATACATTCTAAGGGTGACATGGTGACAGTTCCTTTTGTGACAGTTCCTTTTGTGACAGTTCCTAAAGGAACTGTCACCATGGGATTTTGACCATCGGTGCCGGATATCTTCTCAGCCACACCTCCGGAATCCCCGATTATTTTGCTGATAAACAATTCATCGAATTTGTCCTCCGGGAACCGGGCAGGGGATGGACCCCTCTCGAAACGATACAGCGGGCAAAGGAACACGCCGAGCCCGGTTTTCGGCCCGGAGACGGATACCGGTACTGCGACACCGAGTACCAGCTCCTTGGTCTCATTATCGAGCGCGTAACGGGCAAATCCTTCCATGAAGTGCTGGATGAGAGAATATTCAAGCCCCTCGGCATGGACCGCTCCTATGTGCTGCACTATTCCGAGCCTGCGCATGGACACCCCGCGCCGCTTGCCCCGGTATATATCAAGGACGCGGAGGGGTCCTCCTTTCGGAGCATGAGCTTCGCGTGAGCGGACGGCGGGATCGTATCCACGTCCGAAGAGCTGGTGCGCTTCATCCGAGCGCTGAACGAGGGTAAACTCGTGGGTCAGGAGACCTTCGTCCGGATGCAGGAGTGGCGGAAGGAGAGCATGGGTATGTATTACGGTTGCGGTCTCATGCAGTTCCGGTTCAAGGAGCTTTTATTTACACTGCCCGATAGGAACGTTATCGGACATTCGGGCTCCATCGGTTCCTATAGGTACTATAATCCGGATTATGATGTGTATATTACCGGCACCTTCAATCAATCGGGTTATGAGCGCAAACATATGCGCTTCATCATAAAGGTCCTGACAAGGGCTGCCGAGTACGCGGATAAAGAATAGAACGCCGGGGACCTTTTCTGCAGCGGGTTTAAAAAAATAAACACAAAATCAATGTTTTTCCGGTATACTGAGTTTTCCATACCCGGGGTAACGGGGCGTAGGGGATGAGAAGAACCGGAGGAGACCGAAATAATGGGACGGGAAGGATTTACACTCGCGGGATTTCTGCTCGACGCCACCCGTATATGGGGCATGAAAACCCCTCGAACAATGTGGAGGATGCGGAGGTTGCAGCTCGGACTGCTTCGTTCCGCGCTTAAAAGAAAAAGGCTTTTGCGCAGGGAGAACCTCCTGGTTCCCCTCGGAATCGGATTGAGCCCGACTATGCGGTGCAACCTCTCCTGCGAGGGGTGTTATGCCAGGAATTATCCGCGGGACAACGAGATGGATTCGAAGGTGCTCGATTCCCTTGTGGGGTCCGCCGTCGATGCCGGTGTGTTTCTCTTTGTTGTAACGGGCGGCGAGCCCTATCTCCGGGAGGACCTGTTCGATATATTTTTCAAATACCGGAGAGCGGCGTTTCTCACCATAACGAACGGCACGTGCATAGGTGCGGATGAGGCGGCCTTGCTTGCCGATGCGGGGAACGTCATTCCGGTGATCAGCATCGAGGGTGACGAAGCCCTGACGGATCGGAGGAGGGGGCCGGGTGTTTATGCAAAGGCCATGCGGTGCATATCCCTGCTCCGGGAACGGGGCGTGGTATTCGGGTTCTCCGCGGTCATAACGAAACGGACCGTGGACATGCTCGGGCGAAAAGACTTCGTCAGACGCATGATTGATGCGGGCTGCAGCTTCGGTTTCTTCAACGATTTCATACCCATGGACGACGGCGAGCTGTCCATGATGCCCGCTCCCGAAAAGCTCGCGGATTTCAAGGAGAAATTTAAGCGGATGAGGGAGGAGCCCATTGTTCTCGTACACCTTCCGGACGACGAATACGATGAAGACGGCAGGTGCCTGGCGGTGGGCGGCGGCGGCATGCACGTCAATGCCCAGGGTTATGCCGAACCCTGTCCCTTCGCGCATTTCGCACGGGAAAACGTGAAGAATGTTTCCTTCAGGGATGTACTCCGCTCGCCCTTTCTAGGTGCGATACGGGCCCACCCCACCGTGCTCCTGCACGGAAATATCGGATGCTCGCTCGTCAACAACAGGGATGAGCTCGAGCGTATCGCCCGCCGTACCGGAGCCGTATGCACGGACGGATGCGCAAGCCTTTCATTCACTCGAGGATCGACGGCCGCATTCGTACAATCGGACGGGTGAGATAGATGAAGGGAGTATCGATCGCCGCGACCGTCACCTTCAGCAAATAGGTCGATAATATGATACCCAGAACAACCCGGACGGAATAAACCCCGGCAAAAGCCCCCGTACAGAATACAACGGTATCAACGATTTGGGAGATCCAGGTGGATCCGTTGTTTCGTATCCACAGATGTTTCGGCGCCCTCTTTTTGAGCATCCCGTAGATGAACACATCGAGGTTCTGGGATATGAGGTAGGCGAGCATGGATACGGCGGTAATACGCCAGACCGGTGTGAAGAGCCTGTCCATGGCGGGATGGTAGAGGTCCCAATCCGCCGGTTCGAAGAGAAGGATGAACCGTGTGGCGATAAGAAAGAAAAGGGATACGAAGAAACCCATGAGTACTGCGCGTCTGCCCTCTTTTTCCCCGTAGTATTCGGTAATAATATCCGTGCCCAGGAATATGGAGGCATAGAGCACGTTTCCTCCCGTAGCGTCGAGGCCGAACAGCGTCATCCCCTTGAGAACGAATACGTTCATCATTACCATGTTGGAGGCAATGATTACGAGTATGCCCGTTTTGCCCCAGAGCGCGAATGCCCCGAGCAGGAGGGCGAGATCGATAACGATCCACAGGACGTATATAAATGAATTGAACATGGCCCGGTCACCGGATTTATGACTGTTTGAAGGTAATAGTAGTAAATTCGGGGCTCAGCATCAAATCGTTTGATTTTAAAAGGAATGCCGGGTCCGTGGACCGGGGACCATAAGCGAAAAAGTCTCCGTATGGCCCCCGGTAACGGTTCTCAGTTTAGAACTGCAGCCGTCCGCCGATATCAACGGTGATGTTGTCGTTTTTCAGGTTGTAGCCTCCGCGCCCGGTCAGCACGAAAATGAGGAGCTTCACCTCGAGCCCGCCGAACAGCGTGGTATCGAAGCCCTCGGTCTTGGATTTTTCGGAAATATTGATCGCCGTCGTACCCTCGACCACGTCGCCGAAATAACCGGGAACTGCGGTGAGCGTGGCGTTTCCCCCGAGCTCGGTGGTTGCGCTTCCGAAGGTCTTGCTGAGCCTGAGTCCCCCGAAGAAGTTGAAGAAGAGTATCTGAAAGTTGCCCTGCGCCTCGCCGCCCAGCGTATGCCCCGTCCAGGTAGTCTCGAACCCGGCGGTGGTCGTCAGGTCGGCGATCTGGAACTGGTTGCCGAAGAGGGGGTCTTCGATATACACCGGCATGGTGTCCCTGCCGAGCATCTGAATCGTGCCTCCCGTGTACTCGTACAAGAGGCCGGCTGAGGCACCGATCTTGAAGAGGAGTTTTCTCTTGTCATAAAGCTCCCGCCGCACCTTTACGCCGGCGATGGTGTTTTTCACATAGAGACCCGCATCCTTGCTCTCGAGCTCCGGGATACCGCCGAACTTGAGACCGACCTCCATTTTTTTGATCTTGAGCTTGCCGTGAACAGCGGCCGACGGCAGGGGAATGTACTGAATTTCCCCGAAATCGTACTCCAGGCTCGATCCGGCCGCGACATTCTCGGTGGGAATGAGAACGAAGCCGACACCCGCCCCGATTTCGAAGTGGGGAATCGTGGAAAAGCCCACCGGGTCGCCGAGAAAAGCCATGCTTCCGAGGTTGGGTCCGAATATATCACTCAATCCCTGAGCGATGACCACGAGGTCTCCCTGCGCGTCGAGAAAGGAGTACTGCGCGAACACAGCGGCTCCGGGAAGTATTATAAGCAGGGATAAAACGATCAAGAGAATGGTAAATCTCTTCATGGGACATCTCCTTTATAAGTAATTACCATGTTATCTACAGGTATTAAATAATGTAACGCATATCCTGAAAAAATAAAGGTAATATTCCCTGTCCGTTATATCCGGGTCCGTGTCGGCACCGCTTTCGCTTATGGGGTTTCCGCGGGTTTCAGCCGAGCCGGTCTTTCCGCTTTCCGAATCACCTTCTTGTAGGGGGCCGTCATTCTGCTTTTCATCACCAGGCCGAGCTTGCGCTGTATTGCGGGCAGTCCCGTGATCGCGTATGCCGCGGATACGAGAATCCGCCTGAGTATTTTCCTGTGCGGAAAATCATAGACGCCGGATCGTTTGTAGGCCCTGTGGTCCCCGCGGAAAATGATGCGAAGGCCTCCCCATATATCGTCCCGAAATATCTTCATGCCTCCGACACTGAGAAAGGTCCGGGGCCCGATATACCCCTCTTCGCTGAGCCTGACGAGCCGCCGGGCCAGGCCGTCGAGAGCGGCCTCCACCTCGGTGCTTCCCCCCTCGTCCGATACGAAACCGGCGAGGTTCGACTGCTGAAACTCGACCCACGCCTCATATACGAGCCGCATGTCCGGCAGCCTGCTGAAGGGGCCGGATATGAGAAATGCTATCTGCTTGCCCGTGAGGGAAGGGGTATGGGTGTTGAAAAAACTGCGGTCGAAGAACTGGCGCCACTTCCAGGAGAGCTGACGTGCCCTGATTCCGCCGGCAAAGACGATGATATCCGCGGGTCTCAGGACGGTATTGTAGAAATCACTAAAGCCGTCTTTTCCGGTGTACGCGCAGCGGTACTCCGCGCCGCACCGCAGGCATCCCTGGCATCCGCCGGCTATATCGAGGTCATAGAGATCGTATACACTTACGTCTCCCTCGAGGCTGTTCTTGAACCGTTCCACCATTTGGGTCAGGTTCTGCTCGTTCAGGGTGTCGGTAAGGATCACGACCTTGCGGGGGCCGACCTGTGTTTTCCGCGTGGGAGCTTTGAGATCGAGGGGTGCGGTACGGCACTGAAGAGGCGCATAGACCTTTGTTCCCATACTGCCCGTTTCAATGGTTGTGAAGAAATCGCGGGCGAACAGCTCAAACCTCTTCCTCTCCTCGTCCTTTAAAAGGTCGTGCATATGCGCGGAGTAGGAACCCGTGAAACGCATTCCAAGGTCCTCGCTCACCGAATGGACGTAACGGTGTGCCGTTACGTCGAAGAAGTTGATGGATGTGCTGAGCGATGCCGCGTAAACGGCGGAGAAGCACTTTTCGTATTTTCGCTCGCCGATCAACTCGATGAAACGCTTGTACTGGGAGCAGACAAGCATGATGTACAGGGGAAACGCCCACAGCACGCCGTCGGACGACCGCACCCCGCCCATGACCTTTTCGAATCGAGCGCCGTTTTTCACCAGGCTGGCGATATTTCTCGCGACATGCTCCACCTGGAAACGGTGCTCCGGAAATAATTTTTCGAGATAGGTCACGTACTGCATGGTAACGCTTTCTTTTCCTTTCGGACTTCCGTTCAGTACCAGAATATTCATTTTGATGTCCTTTCTTTACAAAGTTATATTAACGTTGTTAAGTAACGGCTAAAAAAAATTACGGCTTTCCCCCTTTCGTATAGAAGCTGATGAAAAGCTCTTTCAAGTCTTCTTTGTTCATACCCTCTACAAGCTGGAGATTGCCGTACTGGACAAGTGAACAGAAACCGTGCAGCATGATCCATCCCATCATCGCGCCGTAGCGCGGGTCGTGGCCTACAAGGCCGCGCTCAGCGAGTTGTTCGAGCGCCCTGCGCGCCGTGTAATAGGTGAAGTAAATAACGGGATGCTCATCCTCGGAATAGGGTCCCTCGCCGACGGGAGTCTCAAAGAGAAGCCGGTAGAGGTTCGGCTGCTCTTCGGCAAAACCGATATATTCCTTTCCGAGCCGGTGCAGGATCTCCATGGGATCGAGGCCGGTGCCGATTGACCGTATCCGGCTGTTGAGAAGTTCCGCCGCCCGTATTTTCAACTGAAACAGGAGCTCCTCTTTATTCTCGAAGTAGTGGTAGATTGCGGTTGCACTCACTCCGACCCGGGCTGCCAGGTCGCGCATATTCAGCTTATGGTGACCCTCCGTGACGACGATATGTCTGGCCTGTTCCAGTATCTGATTCGGAAGGTCCGGGTTCGCGTTTCTCGTCATCGTATACCCCCGTAATAATGGTATAACAATGTTAAAATAACATAGTTAAGTTCCGTGTCAAGGTTTTTTTAAAAAAAAATCCGCCTGTAATTCGGAGTATCGTTATTTCTGGAGTCGGGGTGAGAACCGGCTGAACTCCATGGTAAAAACGGCCCTCCCCTGGCTCATGGAACGAAGGTCGGTGGTATACCCGAACATTCTGGAGAGCGGCACGATAGCGTCGATCTTCTCAACGACCTGCCTGCTGTCGATTGAGTTTATCTGGCCTCCCCGGGCATTGAGATCGCCGATGATATCGCCGACGAACTCCTTCGGAGTCGTCACTTCCACGAACATGAAGGGCTCGAGAAGCACTCCACCGGCCCTTGAGCAGGCTTCATCGAATGCCTCGGATGAGGATGCCGTGTACCCGATTTCCGATGACGTCGATTGATTGAAGGATCCTCCTTCGAGCACGGCGCATACATCTATCATGGGATAACCCGCGGTGGGACCCATCTCCATGGCGTTGAAGACCCCTCTCCTGATACAGTCGATGAACCTGCCTGGAATTGTCTCCTCGTCCACCCTGTTCTCGAAGCTGTTTCCGCTTCCGCTTTCCAGTGCATGAACGGACAGGATTACGTGTCCCGTGTGTTCCTTTCCGGCGATCTGGCGATGGAACTGGACCTCGGCCTTACCGTCCTTTGTAATTGTTTCCCTGAGTGCGACCTGCGGTTTTCCCACATTGGCCTCGACATTGAATTCTTTTAAAAGCCTCGTGGTCAGCACATCGAGGTGAAGCTCGCCCATTCCCGAAATGATTATCTGGCCGGTTTCCTCGTCGGTCTTCACGCCGAAGGTCGGATCTTCACGAGAGAGCCGGTCGAGCGCGGATTCCAGACGCGCATGCCCTCCCGCGCTCTTCGGTTCAATCGCGATGGAAATGACGGGATCGGGAAAAACGGGCTTTTCAAGCAGTATCTGCTTCCCCTCGCTGCACAGCGTATCGCCCGTCTGTGTTACCTTGAGGCCCACGAGTACGCCTATATCGCCCGCCGAGAGGCTCTCCTCGTTCACCCGCCTGTTTGAGAACATCCTTATAATGCGGTTTACACGCTCGCGTTTCTTCTTGTCCCCGTTGAAAACCACAGCGCCCGTTTTTATGGAGCCCGAATAGACACGCACGTAGGTCAGAATACCGGCCTGGCGGTCGTTCTGAAGTTTGAAGGCGAGCGCCGCGAGGGGTTCCGATTCATTCGCGTTTCGCTTCGAGGGTTTTCCGGTTTTCGGATTCGTGCCGGATACGGGAGGCACCTCGAGCGGTGAGGGGAGGAACTCCACAATTGCATTCATCACCGGCTGTACTCCCGTGTTCTTCAGCGAAGAGCCGCAGAAAACGGGAACGCCTTTGTACCGCAGAGTTGCAAGCTTGATAAGACGGTTTATTTCATCCGCCTGCAGGTCTCCGGTCTCGAGGTATTTCTCCAGGAGCTCGTCGTCCTCCTCCGCGGTCTTCTCTAAAAGCTCGTGACGCAGGCCCCGGGCCGTTTCTTCTAGATCGCCCGGGACATCGCCGTATTCGAGGGTTGCCCCGTAGTCGTCCCCGCTCCACCTGATAGACCGCATTCCCACGATGTCGACGATTCCCTCGAACGCATCTTCCGCGCCGATCGGGATCTGGAGAACGAGGGGATTGGCCGCGAGTTTCGCCTCCATCATCCGCACGCTTCGGATGAAATCCGCACCGACCCTGTCCATCTTGTTTATATAGGCAATCCGGGGAATTTGGTAGTGGTCGGCCTGATGCCAGACGGTTTCGCTCTGCGGTTCGACGCCGTTTACGGCATCGAATATGACAACGGCACCGTCGAGAACCCGGAGCGAGCGTTCCACCTCCGCCGTGAAATCAACGTGACCCGGCGTGTCGATGATATTGATGGTGCATCCCTCCCACGGACACGCGATAGTCGCGGCGGTAATCGTGATGCCCCGCTCCTGTTCCTGCTCCATCCAGTCCATGGTCGCCTGGCCGTCGTCGACCTCGCCGATTTTATGGGAGAGCCCGCTGTAGTAGAGAATGCGCTCAGTGGTCGTGGTTTTCCCTGCATCGATGTGCGCAATGATTCCAATATTCCTGATCTTGTCGATTGATTCTTTCGGCATGTCACACTCCGGCTGTCAACCTTTCGTGGAGACGATCGTAGAGGCCGGACTTTCCGGTATAGAGGATTTCTTCTATAACCCGTTCAATTTCCGGATTAATCCCCTTAATATAACCGAGTTTTTTTCTGAATACAATGGATTTGACGTTTCTCGTCTGCTCGATCCTGGAGGCCGCCCTTCTGTACCTGGTGGACTGCACCGGATTCTCGAGCAGCTCGAAGAGATGGGATATATTGAAGAGGCATTCTCCAATCTGCGCCGAAGTGTCGCCCGGTTTAATCATGCGTGGAATGCGCATCTTTAGGCCCCTCTCGTGTATGAGCCGGACAAGATGATTCCTGACCCGTCTGTACCTGTTCTGCAGTTCTTCATCGTCGTTGTGTATACGGGCCGCGTCCGGCCAGCGATCGCCGAGGAAGAAGTCCTGAACCGGATTGAAGCCTGAAAACAGCACCCATCCGGCTCCGGCCCCGTACGCCTCCTCCACGAGGGAGGCGAGCCCGTCTTTATCATCGTTTACGGATGGAATGACGGGCGTAATCGCCACGCCGCAGGGGATCCCCCTTCCGTTCAGTTCCGAAAGGGCCTCGAGCCGTTTGTACGGAGGGGGCGAGGTTCCTTCGAGCGATCTCGATAATTCGGGGCTGAGGGTGAGAATGGTAAAGGTTACCCTTATGGAATTATTTAACGCCAATTTTTCCAGTATCCCCGCGTCTTGAAGAACACAGGGGGATTTCGTCATTATGTTGACCGTGTAGCCGTGTTTCGAGAGGATTTCCAGTATTTCAGTCGCTGTTTCGTTTTGTACGGGGTCGGGATGGTAAATATCTGCAAGGAGGCCGAGCCCGACGCACACCTTTTTCTGCGGAAGCCCCGGAATGGAGCGCACGCCCTTGAATCCGGTTTTTCGCGTATTGCAGTAGCAGCAGCGGTAGGGGCAGTCCGGAGTGAGGTCGATAAAGTACCTGCACCAGTTCCAGGAGTCGATGTGTTTAAGGCTCATAATGAGCGGGGTGGTTTTTACCATCCGTTTTTGCACTGTTTTCCTCCACAAATCCTGCCGTTTCATTTATAATTTTCGATGTATGAATGGTTAACTTGAGAAAAAGAGGTAAGGGGGCTTTCATGGACGGTCCGAGTACGGTACTTTACGGCATTCCCGTGCATACGATGGACGGGAAAACGGCCGGAGCAGATGAGGCAGCATGTGATTCGGCCGTCATCTGCGGCGGGAGGATTTTATTCGCCGGCCCGGCCGAGGAAGCCTTCAAACGATATCCCAATGGAGAAAGGGTGAAGCTCGAGGGAGGGTGCCTCCTGCCGGGATTCATCGACGCCCACCTGCATCTGCGGGAATTTTCGCTCCTGTACTGCGATCTTGACCTGACCGCGGCGGAAACCAGGGAGGAGATACTGGCCGCGGTGGAGAAAGCGGCGGGGAAGAAGAAGAATGATGATTTCATAGTGGGCGGGGGTGCCGATTTCGGGCTGCTCAGGACGGTCGGGCGGGAGGAGCTTGACGGGGTAACGGGCGCACACCCCCTTGTCGTGCACAGCCGCGACCTTCACTCCGTACTCGTCAATTCCGCGGCGCTGTCCGCCGGGTCCATAGATGAGGGGAGAAGCGATCCCATGGGGGGGGCCATAGAACGGGACGCTAAGGGAGTACCGACCGGTATACTCCGGGAGAGGGCCGTGGATATCATAAGGCGCGTAATACCCGAGAGGAAAAGTTCACAGGTTCGGGACGCCGTGGAACACGGAATGGAGCGGCTCCTGCAGAACGGCATTACCTGCTTCTGTGACTGTTCCGTTTTCGAGGAGGAGACACTGCTCTCCATCCTCTCGCGCCTGACGGGCGGGTCCGGTGCAAAAAATATGAATATACGGGCCGTGTGCATGTTCAGCGATCGTGACGCCACGCGCCTCGGGAACCTGGGCTTCAGGTCCGGGTTCGGAGACGAATTCATACGGGTGGGAGGCTGCAAGATCATCATCGACGGGTCCCTCGGGTCCGGCACCGGTTATATGCGCAAACCCTACCGGGGAGGGGAGAGTCGCGGTCTTCTCCTCACGAACGAGGATGAGCTGTACGAGATCCTCAAGCGGTCCTACACCCACTACATCCATGCCGCGGTACACGCGGTGGGGGACGCCGCGAACGAGATCGCGCTGAACGTGATGGAACGCCTGAACCGGGAGCGGGGCGTGCCGAAACTGGTTAAACGAATCGAGCACGCCCAGTCCCTCGAAGACGAGGACATAGCCCGATTCGCTCCGAACAACGTGGCGGCGGTGGTAAATCCTTCCCATATATCCCTGGACCGTGACCGTGCGGTTAAATACCTCGGGTCGGACGCACGTCTTCTCTACCGCCTGCGAAGCCTGGCGGAATCCGGCGCGGTACTGGCCTTCGCCTCGGACGCCCCGGCAGGCTCGATAAACCCCCTCTACGGCATATACCTCGCGGTAGAGCGAAAGGGCTACAGCGACGGGCCCGAGCTTCGCTTTTTTCCCAGGGAGAGAATTTCGACCGAACAGGCCGTGTACGCCGCCACCATGGGAGGCGCAAAGGCCCTGGGTATGGAGGAGGAGGTCGGCTCCATCGAACCCGGAAAGCGTGCCGATCTCGTGCATCTCTCGGAGGACATTTTTTCGATCGAAACGGACCGTCTGCGGGACGTTGCGGTGCTGAAAACCTTCGTGGGCGGTAATCCCGTGTACGAACGCCCCTAATTAAGGGGACATGTACCATAATTATTTTCAATAATTATGGATTTCTTGTAATTAGACATTCGCCTTATTATCTTGCCTTCAGAGAGGTAACTGCCCCTTTCCTCACAGGCCGGCCACTCAATTCACGTGTACAAGGAAAACCGTATGGCAACGATCAGGGCTTTCAGGGCTCTCAGGCCGCGGCCTCAAAACGTCTCCGGTGTGGCAAGCGTTCCCTATGACGTGGTGGACAGGGAGGAGGCCCTCGGTCTTTCACGTGACAACCCGAACAGCTTTCTGCACGTCATAAGGGCCGAGATCGATCTTCCGCCGGGAACGAATCCCTATTCTGAGGAGGTCTACGAGCGCTCCGCGCTGAATCTACGTGCGTTCATCGATAAAGGTATTCTGGTTGAGGAGGAAACTCCGTGTATCTATATATACCGTCTCATCATGGACGGACGGGAACAGTACGGAATAACCGCGTGCTGCTCGGTGGATGAGTACGACGCCGGGCTCATAAAGAAACACGAGCTCACGCGTCCCGAGAAGGTTGACGACCGCTACCGGCATATGGCGGCCCTCTCCGTTCACGCCGGACCGGTGCTCATGACCTACAGGGGTACCGGGGAAATAGACGGTCTGGTGTCCCGAGAGGTCTCTCGGGAACCGCTCTTCGATTTCACAGCACCGGACGGCGTCATCCACACGATCTGGCGGGTTGCGGATTACGATGATTTCTCGGATGCGTTCGGCAAAGTTGACTCCCTCTACATAGCGGACGGTCACCATCGAAGCGCCGTTGCGAGCAGGATACGGGAGGAGATTCGCCGGGAGCGCGGAATCGATAACGGGGAGGATGACTCCGATGAGGAGTACAACTTTTTCCTCGCCGTGCTCTTTCCGGCCGATCAGATGCGCATATTCGGGTACAACAGGTATGTGAGCGATCTGCCACCCACTGCCTCCGGCCTGCTGGAAAAACTTTCCGGACCCTTCAGTATTGCCCGGGGGGACGGCCGTGAACCGCGGGCAAAGGGATTTTCCGGCATGTACCTGGAGGGGAGCTGGTACGAGCTGCAGTACAACGGGAAACGGGAGAACGGCAACCCGGTGGAGGATCTGGATCTTTCCGTATTCGGACGCGAGGTCTTCCGGCCCGTTTTCGGTATCGAACGCCAGGAGACCGACCAAAGGATCGATTTCTACGGGGGGCCCTCCAGCGCCCGGAAGATAGAGGAGCGCGTGGACAGGGACGGGGGAGTCGGATTCACCTTTCACCCGGTCGGGGTGTCCGAGATCATCCGGATTGCAGACAGCGGGGGCGTCATGCCGCCGAAATCGACCTGGTTCGCGCCCAAGGTCAGGTCCGGCCTCCTGACTCATCGGTTTTAGATTATGTTGTCTTTGTCTTTTTCATCTCTATTATAATCGTATTTCGACTCAGTATAATGTCCAGGAAAATATCATTGACAAAAAAAACCACAACTGGTAGATTTACTCAACTTATTCGTTAAAGGAGCTTTTTGAAGTGCCCAATGGAAGAGTGAAGTGGTTCAATGACAGAAAGGGTTACGGGTTCATCAACATGGAAGATGGGAGTGATGTATTCGTACATTACTCGGATATCGAAATGGATGGTTTCAAGACGTTGTCTGAAGACCAGGAAGTTTCGTTTGAGATAAAGGAGGGTCCCAAAGGACCGCAGGCTATACACGTTAAGTCTGCCGATAGTGAGTTGTAATGCAGATCGGCCTCTCTCGCTCGTTTTAAATCCTTTTCAGCATATCCAGGTAGATTACCGGGTGAACCGGTACGTGTCGTAGAGAGCGTACGGTTCTCCCCCGGCTTAAAATCATCTCGTTCATCCTCTATCCGGCAGCCGGTCCCGGACTTAAACCGGGCGGCTGGAAACACGCGAAAGGTGCGTACATCGTTTATTCGGGGAAGGAAAAGTGAAAAAACGAATTCTCACGGGCGACAGGCCCACGGGCAGGATGCATCTCGGCCATTATGTCGGAACACTCGCCAACAGGGTAAGGCTGCAGGACGAGTACGAGTGCTTCTTCATCATAGCGGATCTCCACACGCTCACCACCAGGCCCCAGAAAGAGCATATCGAATCGATCAAGGACAATATAAGGGAGATGGTGCTCGACTATCTCTCGGTCGGTATAGACCCGGCCCGTTCCTGCGTGTACCTGCAGTCCGCAGTCCACGAGGTTTATGAGCTGAACCTCTTCTTTGAAATGCTCGTCAACGTGCCGAGGCTTCAGAGAATGCCGAGCCTCAAGGACATGGCAAAGAACGCTCATCTCAATGAGATGCCGTACGGACTCCTGGGATATCCCGTGCTGCAAGCCGCGGATATTCTCCTCCCGAGGGCCCATCTCGTTCCGGTGGGCAAGGACAATGAGGCGCATGTGGAGATAACGAGGGAAATTGCGCGGCGTTTCAACGGTTACTACGGAGAAGTTTTTCCCATACCCGATGTCATGATCGGCGATGTCCCCATTCTGATCGGGACGGACGGGGGTACCAAGATGTCGAAGTCCCTCAACAATACCATATTCCTCGCGGACGACGAAAAGACGGTAAAAAACAAGGTATTCGGCATGTACACGGATCCGAAGCGAATATCAGCGGATATTCCGGGTACGGTTGAGGGGAATCCCGTATTTATCTATCACGACGCGTTCAACGACAACACGGCGGAAGTGGAAGACCTGAAGGAGCGCTACCGGAAGGGAAAGGTCGGGGACGTGGAAGTGAAAGAAAAGCTCACGAATGCACTCAACCGGTTTCTTTCTCCCATTCGTGAGAGGCGCGCCGGGTACGAGGCGAAGAAGGGGTTCGTCGAGGAAGTTATTTATTCGGGTACCATGAGAATGCGGGAGGAGGCCCGCCTGACCCTCGAAGTGGTAAAGAAAGCCATGGGTCTTACCGGGGTCTGGAATCGCGTCAGACGAAAGGCCGAGGAGTACAGGAAAAAGGACGCGTAGAAGGATTTCTCTTTCATATTCACTCAGGTTTTATTATTATTGAATGGTAGGGTGCTTCTCTCCGGATACCTTCGATGTGCCCGGTTATCCATGAAAAGAGATCGAGAAGGTTCTTGTAAGAACCGGGACTTGGAGGTTCGACCCTGTGAAGCTCGATTCCGAGAGAGAGGGGGTGATTGCTGATGGCGGTTGTTAAAGTCGAAGAAGGCGAAAGCATTGATCGCGCGCTCAAGCGTTTCAAGCGTGAATGCGAACGTGACGGTATTCTGCGGGAGTGGAAGAAGAGGGCTTACTACGAGAAGCCGGCGGAGCAGAGAAAGAACAAGAAGAAGGCCGCGGAACGGAGGAGACTCAAGAAACTCAGAAAGCTGCAGATAAGAGCACGTAGAAGACGCTGATATTAATAGAATGTAAAAAATTCCCCTTATTTCACCATAAGGGGATTTTTTATTTCCGTACCTAACGATATGGCAAAATGCGGGTTATTACGGTACTATACGATTACGTAATGTCATGAAAAAAAGAACTGTTCTTATCATGGGCCTGGGCCTGCACGGCGGCGGCGTCGGAGCGGCGAATTACTTCACGTCGAAGGGGTCGCGCGTCATCGTAACCGACTTGAAACGTGAGGACGATCTCAGGGAGAGTATTGAGAAGCTCAAGAACCGGAAACTCGTGAAACTGGTACTCGGGGAGCACCGCTATCGTGATTTCGGTGAAGCGGACCTCATTATTAAAAACCCCGGCGTACCGAAGGATTCCCCCTTTATCAGCTATGCACTCGAGAGGGGTATCCGGGTGGATACCGATATAGGCGTGTTCATTGACGAGATACGCGGACTGACGGGCAACGTCGTGGGGATCACCGGCACGAAGGGCAAGTCCACGACCGCGGCCCTCATCCACCGGGTTATCGGTTCCAGGCTCGACGTGCTGCTTGCGGGAAACATAACCGTTTCGGTTTTCGAAATCCTCGATAACGTCAAGAAAGACACCTGGGTCGTGCTCGAGCTCTCGAGTTTCCAGCTCGGTGACATACGGGGCAAACGCTTCAGCCCGCGCATCGGTGTGTTCACGAACTTCATGGAGGATCATCTCGACTATTACCCTGACATGGAATCCTACTTCAGGGACAAAGAGACGCTCTACGCCTTTCAGGGACCGGGAGACATTTTCGTAATCAACAGGGAAGACGACGTTTTCGGGCGGGTCGGCGGTGTGAAAGGGGAGCGGATCACCTTCGGCCTGTCCGCTCGTTTTGACGGACCGGGTACCTATGTAAAGGGAGACACCGTCTATTTCCGCAGTAAGGTGGAAATGCCCGTAATCGAGGTGAAGAATATTTTACTCAGGGGCGGGCACAATCTTTTCAACGTTCTCGGGGCCGCGGCAGCAGCCTGCGGCGCGGGATTCGATCCCGGGGATGTCGGGCGGAGCATCGCCGATTTCAAGGGCCTCAGGCACCGCCTTGAATTTATCGCGGAACGGAAAGGCGTTCGTTACTACAACGACTCGGCCGCAACCACCCCCCTGTCCGCGGTGAGGGGGATCGAGAGTTTCAGCGAACCGGTCGTGCTCATCGCGGGAGGCTCGGACAAGGGCCTCGCTGCGCGGGACCTTGCGGAGGCGGTGAATAGAAAGGTCGGGAAACTTATACTCCTCGAGGGCACGGGTACGAAACGTCTTTTGGAAGAGGGACTGGATATTCCCTATACGGTTTGTTCGGGAATTGAGGACGCCGTGCATCTCGCGTCCCGGCAGGCCGATTCCGGGGATACGGTCCTGCTCTCGCCCGGATTCGCCAGTTTCGGGATGTTTAAAAACGAGTTTCACAGGGGCGATACGTTCAGGGAAGCCGTGTTGAACCTCTGAATGGATCAAAGGGAACCGAAAGGGACATGTCTATGCACAGGAACAAAGGTGAGGAGGCTCTCTTCGAAGAACTGCGGACGTGCGGACAGGAACACGTCCTGCGATTCTGGCCGGACCTCGATGAAGCCGGTAAGGACACGCTCGTATCGGATATCCGCTCACTCGATTTCGATTTAATACGCCGGGTGCAGTCCCTGCTCCGTTCAGGGGACATACGCAAACGCACCGTCTTTCCGCCCCCTGTTATCCCTCTTGCGGTCGATTCAAAGGCACGCGCACGGGCTGAGGAGGCTGAAGCCGCGGGGGAGGGACTCATCGCGGGGGGGAAGACCGCCGTGTTCACGGCGGCCGGCGGCCAGAGCTCCCGGCTCGGCCTTGAAGGGCCGAAGGGCGTCTATCCGGTTACTCCGGTAAGGAAGAAGAGCCTCTTCCAGGTCCATGCGGAGAAAATACTCGGGCTTCAGAAGAGGTATGGTGTTTCCATCCCGTGGATGATCATGACCAGCCGTACGAACCACGGACAGACGCTGCGGTACTTCGAGGAAAACGGGTATTTCGGACTGGAGCCCGGTTTCGTGCGGTTTATCGAGCAGTCCATGAACCCGGCCTTTGACAACGAGGGCCGGTTGTTCCTGAGGGAAAAGAACGGGCTTTTCATGAGCCCGAACGGCCATGGCGGTACGATGCAGGCGCTCGGTTCTCCCCGGATCTCCGCATGGCTCGGGGAGATCGGCGTCGAGCAGGTCTTCTATTTCCAGGTGGACAACGTGCTGGTGAACGTCCTCGATCCCCTGTTCATGGGTTATCATGCGCTGGAAAACTGTGATATGTCGTCGAAGTACGTTCGAATACGGGAGGCGGGTGAGAAGCTGGGAATTTTCGTCCTCGAGGACGGAAAGATGGCGGTCGTGGAGTATACCGAGCTCGATACGATGAATATCCCGGAACCCCACCGCAGGGAGGACCTCTTTGCCGGAAATATCGCCATACACGCGATCAGCAGAGCATTCGCCGGTAAAATGGCCCGCGCGGGCGAGCTTCCCCTCCATCTGGCGCACAAGGCGATCCCCCATGTCGATGAGAACGGAATGGTTGCAAGGCCGGCTGCTCAGAACGGCTACAAGGTGGAGACATTCATATTCGACGCGCTCCTCAAAGCCCGGAACACGGTACTCGTGGAAACGGACCGGTTCGCGGAGTTTTCGCCTCTGAAGAATAAAACCGGACCGGAATCGCCGGAAACCGTTTACCGGGACCAGGTCCTTCTTTTCGCCGGCTGGCTTGATGATGCGGGTATAGAGGTGCAGCGGGATGGGGACGGCCTGCCCGTCCACGCGATTGAGGTTTCTCCGCTCTATGCCCTCGATAAAAATACGTTCATTCGAAAAACGAACCGGGATACTGCAATCCACGGAGAAACCTACTTTGGGTGACATCGTTATTGCTTCCAGGAACAGGGGAAAAATAGAGGAGATAAGGTATATTCTCGCCATGGACGGGCTGAATATGCGGGACCTTGTACAACTCCGGCATGGGACGGATATCGAAGAGAGCGGAACAAGCTTCGAGGAAAACGCACTCATCAAGGCGCGGAGTGTATTCAGCGCGTACGGGATTCCCGTTATCGCAGACGACTCGGGTCTCGTCGTTCCCGGGCTCGGCGGACTCCCGGGCGTGCGCTCGGCCCGTTTCGCGGGGCCCGGTGCAACGGACGAACGTAACAACGAGCTGCTCCTGAAAGAACTGGAGGGCCTTTCCCGAAACGAGCGGGAGGCGCATTTCGTCTGTGTCGCGGTATTTTTACTCTCCCCGGGGGAATGGTATACGGCCGAGGGCCGCGTGGACGGCCGGATAACGGCGAGACCGGCGGGCACCGGAGGATTCGGGTACGATCCGCTCTTCTATCTGCCCGAATACGGAAAAACCATGGCGCAGATCTCCCCTGAGGAGAAGAACGCGATCAGCCACCGCGGCCGGGCATTCCGGAACATCAGGACATACGTGGAACGGTATGTGCATTAATTATAGAGGTACGAAAACTACGCATCGTTCGTCAAAGGACAAACCGTCACTTTCCAGGAAGAAGAAAAGGCCGCTGTATTTTAAAATTCCGGTATAAAATCCCGGATTTTTTATGAATAAAACCATAAAACATTCCGTGAGTCTGTTAGGGTGAGCTTCGAGTTTCCATTTTTTCCCTTGTGCTGTTATTAAACATGATAATTAGGGTGAACTTGGAGTTTTGAATTCATACCATGAGACAGTTATTCAACATGATAATCATTTCTATTTTATTCGAAGAAATACTGAAGTCCACCGGAACCGGAAATAGTGTGTCTTCAGTATGTGAAAGATCTACATCCTGCATATTTCTTGGAACTCGAAATTCGTTCTAATTATTAGTATTTTGTTATATTAATTACTGAAGTCCACCGGAACCTGAAATAGCGTGTCTTATATATGTGAAAGCTCATCATTTATATAGATTTCTTGAAACTAGAAATTCGCTCTGTTATCTTCAATGCATCACGATACCGCACCTTCAGGAGACAACCATGGGAATCAACGCGATAGTGGGAATTGTCGTAGTAGGTCTGGCACTCAGCGGTATTTCCTTCCTCGTTTTCTGGTCCAGAAGATCCATTGAAATGATGCGGCGAAACGGCCATCGGACACTCAGGCAGGTTATCATAGAGCGAAGAACCGGGAAATCAAAATGAGCGGAGTTGAGCGGAACGAAGTCCATTCGGAGTTATCGAGAGATCTGAACCTCTTTCACATACTGATGATGGGACTCGGAATGATGATCGGCGCCGGTGTATTCCTCGGTGTCGGGAATTCCATCGGCATTGCCGGACCGGGAGGCGTTCTTCTCACCTTCGCCCTCAACGGCGTTATCGCGCTCCTGACCGCCATGTCATACGCGGAGCTCAGCTCCGCGATACCCAGGGCGGGAGGAGCGTATAATTTCGCCCGCGTGGGTTTCGGCAGGGGAACGAGCTTCGTGGCCGGGTGGATGGAGTGGTTCGCGTCTTCGGTCGCGGGAAGCGTTTACGCGCTCACCTTTGCCATCTACACCCTCCGCTATTTCGAGCAGCTCGGGATACTGGGATGGCTTCCGTTCTCCATGAACACGGCGATCAAGATAACGGCGGTCGCCGCAGCCGTCTTTTTTTTCTATATCAATTACAGGGGGGCTTCGGAAACGGGCCGTATAGGAGCCTTCTTTACCGCGGGTCAGATACTCTTCCTGGCGATCATCGGGGTGGCCGGCGTAGTCGTTGCGGCCCGGGATCCGGCCAGGCTCGCCAATTTCAATCCCTTTCTTCCTCATGGGTGGTCGAAAATACTCATTACCATGGGGTTCACCTATGTGGCTTTCGAGGGTTTCGAGGTCATAGCGCAGGCCGGAGATGAAACCATCGACCCGAAGAGCAACCTGCCCAAGGCAATGCTCTACTCCGTTTATATCGTGACCCTTCTCTACACCTTTATCGCGTTCGCGACCGTCGTTTCGGTCAAATCCGGCACCCCGGGCGTGGAAGGTCCGGTGTGGGAATGGATAGGATCTTTCAGGGAAAAGGGGTTCGGCGAAGCGGTCTCGCGTCTGCTCCCCATGGGGAACATCCTCCTTACCCTTGCCGTCATATTCGCCTCCACCTCCGCGCTCAATGCCACGATCTACTCCGCGACAAGGGCGTCCTACGCCCTCGGACGCGACAGCATGCTTCCACGTTTCTTTTCTAAAATATCCTCCAAACGCAGGACGCCCGTTATGGCGCTCCTGTTTACGGGATTGATCGTCCTGTGCGTCGCCACGTTCCTTCCCACGCTGCACGTCGCCTCGAGTGCCAGTATCATGTTCCTCTTCCTGTTTCTCATGGTGAACCTCTGCGTCATCAAGATAAGGTACAACATGGGTGACGAGCTCGATTACGGTTTCATCATGCCGCTCTTTCCCGTTTTTCCCATCCTCGCGGTCCTTATACAGGTGATGCTCGCTGTTTGGCTCATAAAGATGAGCCTCATTGCCTGGATCATCGCGCCTGCGTGGATTGCGGCCGGAGTCGCCATCTATTTTCTCTATTCAAGAAAACATGCAAAGGCCGGAGAACATGACGTCCACGTAATCGAGGAAGAGCGCGCGCCCGAGGGAGACGAGTTTCGTATAATGGTGACATGCGCGAACCCTCACTCCGCGCTCGGTCTTGTTCGCGCCACCTATGCCCTGAGCGGAGCGAAGAAGGCGCGTGTTGAGCTCCTCCACATGGTCACCGTTCCCGCGCAGGTCCCTCTTTCCGACGCGCATAAGTACGCGCTCGAGGGCAAGGAAGCCATGATAGAGGTTATGCTCTATCTGGCGCCGCTCTTTCCGGTAAGCACCGGAATCAGGTACTGCAGGAGCGTCGCGCGCGGAATCGTGAGTGCCGTGCGGGAAAAGCGCGTGGGTATGCTCATCATGGGGTATTCAAAGGGGAGAAAGACGCACGGGTTCAGGCTCGGTTCCACCCTCGATCCCGTTATCGAACGGGCCCCCTGCGACATAGTCATATTCAAGGATGCACCGCACGGTAAGTATAAAAACATACTCGTGCCGATTGCGGGCGGTCCGAACAGCGCCTTCGCTTTCGAAGTTGCGAGCATACTGCTCGAACGGGAGGGGGGAGTCATTACCCTCCTGACCGTGGATACGGGGAAGAAGACGCTCGATATCGACGGGTTTATAAGGGAGCATGGCGCTACGGCCCGTCTTTCTCCCGGCAAAATACAAAAAAAGTCAATTCGGGCGGATGATGTAACGGGGGCCATTATAGAGGAATCGCGAGACCACGACCTCGTAGTGGTGGGAATAACGAACAAACCGCTCATGTACAGGGCCGTGCACAGCACTATTCCCGAGCGGGTGGCCGACGGAGTGAAGAAACCGCTCGTCATGGTAAAGGCGCCGGGCGGCGTGAGCTCGATGATCAAACGCGTCGTGTAAACGGCCTTGCCGCCCGCCGTATATTGAGCCATTATTGTAGGTAAGCAAAAAACGGGAAAGGCCCTTACGTGACTTTTTCCGAGTGCGGAGGGAACAGTTGGGACTGGCTGACAGAGATTATATGAAGGCCGATTATTCCCCTTCGAAAAAGGAAGAGAAGGAGCGAAAGCCCTCTCTTCGGAGCAGGATCGGTTTTTTCTTCTGGCGCCTGAAACGCGGTCTTACCGGACGGGGAGCGAAAAAACCGGATTTAAAATCCTGACTTCTAAAGGACTTTAATGGGCGGGAGAGAGGCTGTTCCGCCCGGAAAGGACGATCATGGCTGTTGTTCGAGTCCGGGGAACGGGCGAGGAAGCGGTCATTGACCCGGTTACGTCCATTCTCGTCGCGCTCCAGCGCAAGGGGATCGGAATAGAGACCGTCTGCGGAGGACGTGCGCAGTGTGGAAGATGCGTCGTGCGCATCGTGAGCGGCGGAGAAAAACTCTCGAAAAAGAAACCGCCTGAGGCGCATCGGTTGGAGATCCTGAAAGCCGGCGAAGACATGCGTCTTGCGTGTCAGACATATACCGTCGGAGATGTTGAGATCGAAATAATTAACCGGCCCGTTTGATAGAGGCCGGTGATGCCCCGGTATGAGGGATAAATTTCTTGGGACCTCCCCCGGGGTCGATGTCGCATGTAGCGGGATTTTTTACTCTCCTCCTCATACGTAATTTTCATGAGACGTTATCTTCATGCAAATTTATTTTTCAGGAGCCGTCCTGTGACGGAATTGAATGAAGGGATTAACAGCACTATTGAGAGAAAGGGCCTCGGGCTCGGTATAGATGCCGGCGGGACCTATACCGATTCGGTGCTCTACGATTTCGGAACGGGCAAAGTGACGGCCTGGTTCAAGGCCCTGACAACACATGAAGATTATGCTTTCGGAATAGCGAACTGCCTTCGGGGCCTGCTCGAAAAGGTCGATGAGGATACCTTCAGTGAGGTTCTTCTCGTCTCTCTGTCTACCACGATCGCGACGAACGCGATCGTGGAGGGGAAAGGAGGGAGGCCGGGCATTATTCTCATCGGGTATGACCGTTATACCCTGAACCGGATTTTTCTCGAGCCTAGTGTCGTTATCGGGGGAGGGCACACCATAAACGGAGAGCGTACGGAACCGCTCGACGAGAAGGAGGCGGTCGGGGCGCTGGAAAAGCTCATCGAAAGCGGGGTCGATGCCATTGCCGTTTCAAGCGAGATCGGCGTGCGCAATCCGGAGTATGAGAAGGCGGTGAAGGCGCTGGCGGCACGGATGACCGATATCCCCGTTGTGTGCGGGAGCGAGCTTACCGGCGAGCTCAACTGCGTGAAGCGTGCGAATACCTGTTATCTGAATGCCCGGCTCCTTCCGCTTGTTTCCCATCTCCTTGCTTCGGTAAGGGATGTGCTCGCCCGGTTTCGTATTGAAGCGCCGCTCATGATTGTCAGGGGTGACGGAACCCTGATGAGTGAAGCGGTCGCCTCGGTCCGTCCCATAGAGATGGTGCTGTCCGGACCCGCGGCATCCATCATGGGGGGGGCGCACGGCCTGGACGCGCCGACCGGGTATGTCGTGGACATGGGTGGGACCACGACGGATGCGGCGCAGGTTGAAAACGGTTTCGCCCGGTTCAGGGAGGGGGGTATTTCGCTTCAGGGATTCAGGACCGCGGTGAAAACGGTTGACGTTCATACCTTCGGTCTCGGTGGGGACAGCTACGTGCAGATACACCGGGGAACGGGTGAGCCCGTCATCGGCCCCCGGCGGGTGGTTCCGCTGTGCGTTCTTGCCGCTCAGTACAGCGGTGTCGAGACCTTCCTCGAAGAGCTGGGAAAGGCTCGGGAGGCGGAGCTGGAGCTTGTGCAGCCGGCTGATTTCTTTCTCTTCCAGCGGCAGCCGTACTGGGAGGACATACATCCGCAGGAGAAATCGATCGCTGACGAGCTCAGAGAGAGGGGCCCATTGAGCAGGGTCGAGCTTGCCAACCGTGTGGAGTCGTCCGGAGTTTCCCTGCTCAGGACCGACAGACTGGAATCTTACGGGAGCATTATCAGATCGGCCCTTACGCCGACCGATGTTCTGCACGCGCTGGGGAGGCTGTCGATATGGGATACAAAAGCCGCCTGTCTGGGGCTGGACCTCTATGCCGAAAGAGCCGGGACGGAGTCCGGCGATTTCGGACGTAAAATCCTCGATGCCCTCTACCGCCTGCTTATTCGGGAGCTCCTTGGATTTTTCTGCGAACAGGAAGGGTTTACGGAAAACGTGGCCCTCGCAACTTCGGTTTCGGACCACCTCCTGGACCGGAATAGCAAAATTCGTATAGACGTCAGGGTTAGGCCACCGTTTGTCTTTATCGGCGCGCCGGCGCGGTCTTACGCGGACGGGCTTCGGGATTTACTGGACATCGATATCATTGTCCCCCAAAACAGCGAAGTCGCGGGTGCTGTCGGAGCCATAACGGGCGGTATCCGTCAGACCGTCTCTATCCTGATACGGCCGATCCATGACATCGAATTCGTCGCGTTCAGCGAGGAGGGCAGGACGCATTTTGAAACCCTCGCCGAAGCAAAGCGCGCGAGCGTTCGGCTCGCGAAGCGTCTCGTTACGCGGAAGGCCGTACTCGCGGGCGCCCGTTCGTTCAACGTGGATGTCAGGGTGGATGACAAACGTCTGAATCTCGCCCGTGACGATGAAATCTATCTAGAAACTGTCATTACCGCGTCAGTGGAAGCCACGCCCGCCATGCGGGAGTAGCGGCGGCGTTCCCTTTTTCTGTTTTAAAAACCGGACGGCTTCAATATACTAAAGCTATGAAGCTCGGGCGTGCGATTCCTCTACTATTCTCCCTGCTTTTATTCAATCCTCTTTTCGGGGAGAACCCTCCCGACCTGGCTCAAATCAACGAACTGATCAGGAACGCCGATGAAACCGCGCTCAGGCGGGCCTGCGGCGACCGGGGACTCGATACGACCGGACGTCCCGCGGACCTCCGGAGAAGGATACTGGACTACGAGATGGGGAGGTACCTCCTCCCTTTCGAGGAAAAGAAGACGGAAGAGGGCAGGATCGTACTGAACCATGCTGATTACATAGAGTACAGGGAGGCTGAAAACGGGGACGAAATCGTCCTTCTGAGCGGAAACGTCGACGTCCTTTACGACAAGCGGAGAATAAAGGCGGATGATGTAAGGATAAACAACACGAGGGGCCTCGTGGTGGGAGAGGGCGACGTGTTCTTCACCGAAGAGGATGGCGAGCCCTACGTGGGCAGGAGCTTTTCATATGACACGAACGGGGACAGGGGATACTTTTACGAGGCAATGACTCCGCTGGGAAACCTCGTTTACAGGGGAGATGCCATACGGAAGATAAACGACGAGGAGAAGTATGTGGCTGAGGACGTGGTGCTCACGCCGTCGGCCATACGCTATCCCCACGCACGGGTTGAAGCCGACCGTTTCTACCTCTATGAAGG
>Ga0272442_10002896_pt1 | contig 24425 bp, 23 predicted proteins | sample SSMForm2O_FD_200262 | JGI IMG/M metagenome (GOLD analysis project Ga0272442, IMG submission 200262) | Marine sediment archaeal communities from Little Sippewissett salt marsh, Falmouth, MA, United States - SSM-Form-2O | ecosystem: Environmental > Aquatic > Marine > Wetlands > Sediment ...
GTATAAAATCTCTAGGAAAGAAACCCTTGAATCCTTACCCCCTGGAATCTCTGGTTCCTTTTCTCCAACTAACTTGAAGAAGAACCAAAATTGACAAAGTCGCAAAAAGGCAAATTTCTGATGGCACGGGAAAAAGCTTCAAATTCAAAGCGCGCTAATCATGAGGAATGGGGCGGATCCCGATACGCTTCGCTATCGTGGATGAATTCGGCTTACACCCTTCACTGCGCTGATGACTTGGGAACGGTGAATCTCATAAACTTAGGCATACGTCGCAATGACGAGGGATGCAACGGAACACAAAAGTTGGACTTTTACGAAGCCATCAAATTTAATGTATGCGCGTTCTGAAGAATGGGGCGCACCGATGCGCACAACGCAATGTTGGAATATACAGTGTCACGCCGATGGTGGGCGTTCAATGACCCGTCAATAAGAAGTGCTTTAAAAAAACGCATACATCATGTGGCTTCTCACGTCACTACTCTCGGTGCTACTCTTCGGAATCGCGGCCATCCTTGCCATCGTCTCCATGGGTGAGCGCATCTCAAAGCTCCAGACAACCGCACTGGTGCTCTTCTGTGCGGCAATCCTCGCGTTACGATCTGCCTGAGAAAGCCTTCTCTTACCCCTAAAAGACAGTCCGAGAAGTCGGTCAGGACACTCGCAACATGACCCTCGGGCAATAACGATCTTAGGTACTTTCACACAGCCGCACAGCCAGACCATGATCTGTGGTATATCCATGCGAGCGTTTCTTGCGTTAGGTATTTTGATGGGTTGAGAGAATAATTCCAGCAATACGGATACCAAAAAAAAAGGGCTGAGAAGAACCCGCCCTTTATCATATCTGGAGGCGGCAACCGGATTCGAACCGGTGAATAACGGTTTTGCAGACCGCTGCCTTAGCCACTTGGCTATGCCGCCTTTTTTTTGAATGGAGCGGGCGAAGGGATTTGAACCCTCGACGTCCACCTTGGCAAGGTGGCACTCTACCGCTGAGTTACGCCCGCAGTATGTTCTGTGTTGGGATGGTTTTAATAAAATCAGTCCTCAATGTCAATAGAAAATTGTCCCTATCAGAAAATAAATACTCATCTGAGCAACTGTTATTTGATCACTCCCTTGTTAAATTTCACAAAGTAATCGACACCCGACCAGACCGTCAGAACAAGCGCGAAATACATGACAATCATACCAACGGCATGGGCATCGGCACCGAAAAACGGATAGTGTATCAAGAGCGCCGAAACCGCGATAATCTGGCATAACGTCTTCTGTTTGCCCAGCCTGCTGGCATGTATTACCAATCCTTCAGTAGACGCAATGCTCCTGAGGCCGTCAACGGCAAGATCACGCATAATGACGATCGCCACGATCCAGGCGGGAATACGCCCGATGGGAATCATCATGATCATGGCGGTTGTGACAATGAGTTTGTCCGCCAGCGGATCCAGAAACTTCCCCAGTCTCGTGACAATGCTGTATTTACGGGCAATATATCCGTCCAGGACATCGGTTATTGCTGCCAATATGAATAATGCGGCAATAACAAGACTCAGCGTTTTCCCCGGGTTGAGCAGAAGGATAAACAACACGGGGATAATCCCTATCCTCAAAAACGTGATACAGTTGGGCAGATTGAATATCTGCTTCTTCTCTCCCGATATGGGCAGTTTGTCGAATGAATCTTTTAAAAAATCAATCATTTCATTTTCTGGGTACGTTTTCCCAGTCTGCCAGGAATTTGTCTATTCCTATATCAGTCAGGGGGTGTTTTGCAAGTTGCGTTAACACTTTAAACGGTATTGTCGCTACGTCGGCCCCCATAAGGGCGGCATCAAGTACGTGCAGCGGATTTCTGATGCTGGCCACGAGTACCTCACAATCAAAATCGTAGTTACTGAAGATAGTAACGATCTGCTCCACAATATCCATACCGATATGGGAAACATCGTCGAGCCTTCCCACGAAAGGGCTCACATATGCAGCACCGGCCTTTGCTGCCATTAATGCCTGAATCGGCGAAAAAATCAAGGTCTGATTTACCTTAATGCCTTCCTCGTATAAAATTTTGGTTGCCTTCAGACCTTCAGTCAGCATGGGGACCTTGACAACAACGTTTTCGGCCAGCTTCGCAAGCTCCCTGCCTTCCTTGACCATCCCCTCAGCATCGAGACTCACCACCTCAAGGCTCACCGGACCGTCAACGATTTCGAGAATTTCCCGTACGACGGTATCGAAATCCTTGTGTTCTTTTGCCACGAGGGTCGGATTCGTGGTCACACCATCCACCATTCCAAGAGCAAGTCCTTCCCTAATTTCGTCAATATTGCCTGTATCGATAAAGAATTTCATGTTTCCTCCGTTATAAACTTCTATTTCGCTCACCATTACGCAGTGGAACGAAACGACTCCTCATGATTTACCTGTCAATTTTTTTTGCCCGTACCGGACATGTACTTTTCAAAACATTCTTTGCTGCAAAAGTAAAGTGTTTTTCCGTCGACAGCGGCTTTGTAAGCACTACTCAAAGGAACATACGTGTGACAGTAAGGATCCTGCACCATATCTTCATCCTCGATGGCAGTGGGTCTCCGGGGAAATTTTCGCCGCTGCTCCGACAGCGGCAGCGCAATAGCTTTCCCTATGCGATAAATAAAATATACGATGATGACTGCTAAAATAAGACGTACGAACATAACTACCTCACCGATACAGCACCATCAGACACTTTTAGTATAAGTGTGTACGGCTGTCCTGCCACCTTATGAATTAATGGAAACGGCATGATCCGAACTCTATCAGTTCAACGACACTTTTATCGTCAACCCGTGCCAGTAATCCCTTGATCGATATGCCATACGAGGGATGTATCGTGTACGGGGCAATTTCATTCAGGGGAACGAGAACGAAGCGTCTCTTGTGGAGCTCCTGATGGGGTACAATGAGATCCTGTTCTTGCACAATTTCCTGACCATAAAAAAGTATGTCGAGATCGATCGTACGTGGACCCCATTTGTCTCCGCGTATCCGTCCCATATCATTTTCTATTTTCTGCAAAATACGCAGGAGCTCCCGGGGGGTATGCCGTGTTTCAATCTCTATGACACAATTTACGAACCACTCCTGGTCCTTCGAACCTATGGGCTCTGTCCAATAAAGGGATGAGCGCCGAGAAATTTTCGCATGCGCAAAGACAGCTATGCGTTCGATAGCTTCAAGGCAATTCGTAACCGAATCGCCGACATTAGAACCTATTCCGATAAAACAGACTACTTTGCGATCATCTTCCCGCACGTGTGACCACTATTCCTTCATGTAAACTTTCGTAATTCGATTCGATTTTACTCGGCACCGCACTTTTTAATCTTTCAAACGACATTAATCTCGACAACACCACCTCGAGTTGTCACGAGTTCCCCGCATTTCGATGCCCGAATCAATGAAAATCACGCAGGGGGGATCGTTACAGCCCCCCTGCGTCATACCTCACGATAATACTACAGTATACATAGCGCCTCAATGTTCCCGTAACCCGAGAACATCCTGCATGTCGTACAATCCGTTCGGCTGATTCACGATCCATTTAGCCGCCCTGATGGCGCCTTTTACAAAATTATCACGGCTGTGCGCTCGATGGATAAACTCCAATCTCTCGCCGATACCACCGAAAATAACGGTATGTTCACCGACTATATCACCGGCACGCACTGTTTGCACACCGATTTCTTCTTTCGTGCGCGCACCAACCATACCCTTACGACCATACACTCCGTGCGTATCGAGATCCCTCTCCAACCGGTCGGCAATCACCTCAGCCATCTTGACTGCCGTCCCGCTCGGCGCATCTTTTTTCTGGTTATGGTGAGCTTCCACTATTTCCACATCGAAATCCTCACCCAGAATACCGGCAACATAATCGAGAACTTTAAACATGACGTTGACACCGACACTCATATTCGGTGCCAGCACACATCTCCCATTTGATGCCAGTTCACGGACCGACTTCATCTCTTCGTCAGTCAATCCTGTCGTCCCGATTACAATCGCCTTGCCGTTTTCGACTGCGATGTTTACATGTTCGACAACGGCATCGTGATGAGTGAAATCGATTACGACATCTCCTTTATCAATGCATTGGGCAAGATTATCGTCTATGATTGCACCGATCCTGCCAAGGCCGCAGTGTTCACCGGCATCCTTACCGATGAATGGATGTCCTTTCTGTTCGACGGCACCGACCACATCGATACCATCGGTCACTGCGATCAGCGAAATAATCCGGCTTCCCATCCTGCCGGCACCGCCTGTCACTATTGCATTTACCATTGTTGCGCCCCTTCAGCCTGTAATGTCTTATGTTTTATTCGTTGTTCCGTCATCGTGACATATCGGAACGACTTTTAGGAATATTTTGTGCACCATCATGAGGTACACCCGCATATTCCGTATCTGCATGGAGACAGCTCATCACACCGTTCTCCCATTTCACTGTAACGGATGTCCAGCACTTCCGGAGACTGACTGCGTTTGATTAGATCAGTCCATAATCCTTCAATACCTGCTTGAGTCTCTCCAAGTTTGCATCCGCCATTTTCCACAAAGGCTGCCGCACCTCGTATTCAATTTTTCCCATCAGGAAGAGTGCAGCCTTTGCGGGAGTGGGATTTGTTTCGAAGAAGAGTGACTCCATGAGTGGAAACATCTTGTGATGGAGTCTTTGGGCCTCGGCAAGATTGCCCGCCTCGAAAGCATCCACCATGCCCGCCATATCGGCGGGGACAATATTCGAAATGACGGAGATCACGCCCTTACCTCCAACTGCCAAGAGGGGCAGCACCGTAAAATCGTCACCCGACAGTACAGCAAAATTATCACCACAGGCTTCGACCACTTTACTACACTGCTTCAGGTCAGCCGATGCCTCCTTGATGCCGACAATGTTGCTGATTTTCGACAGTCTGCCGATGGTCTCCGGCAGCACATTGGTTCCTGTTCTGCTCGGAACGTTATAAGGAATTATGGGAATCGCAACTTCCTCGGCAACCGTCTTGTAGTGCTGGTAAAGCCCTTCCTGGGTCGGCCGATTGTAGTACGGAGTTACCATTAACGCAGCGTCGGCACCTGCCTCGAATGCATGCCTAGTCAGTCGGATCGCCTCCCGTGTACTGTTCGAACCGGTACCGGCAATCACGGGAACACGCTTCTTCACCGCGTCGATCGCGATTTCAATAACCCGATCATGCTCCTCATGTGACAGTGTTGCAGATTCGCCCGTCGTTCCGCAGGGAACGATACCATCGGTTCCATTTTCAATCTGAAACTCGATGAGCTCCCTATACCTCTCCTCGTCCACCTCTCCATTTTTGAAGGGGGTCACAATTGCCACGATGGCTCCACGAAACATAAAACATCCTCCCTTTTATTTTTTCGGATTCCATGAATCCGATTACAGTCTTCTGCGATTCTTTTTATCCTCGTAAATACTCCGGGATTTTTTCACCCCGCACGATATCTTCGTAGGTTTCCCTTTCTCTGATCACGTAATATCGATCATCCTTGACCAGAACCTCGGCAACCCGTGGTCGTGAATTATAATTTGACGACATGGTAAACCCATACGCACCGGCACTCATGACCGCGAGGAGATCACCTCGATGCACGTCGGGAATCATTCTTTGTTTTGCCAGAAAATCAGCCGATTCGCAAATGGGACCGACAACATCGGCCGATATCGTCTCGGTTTCCGTTCGAATCACCGGCTGGATCTGATGATAAGATTCATACAGGCTCGGGCGTATCAGATCGTTCATCCCCGCATCGACAATGACAAAATGTTTCTCATCACTTTCTTTCCTGTAGAGGACCTGCGTTACCAGCATTCCCGCATTGCCGATAATCACCCGCCCCGGTTCAAACACGAACGTACAATCAAGATCCCCCGCACGTTCAATAATGGCGGCGGCATACTCCGTAGGGTGCGGCGGTGTTTCTTCATCATACGTAATCCCGAGGCCGCCACCCAGATCAAGATACCCGATATTGATGCCTTCAGCTCGCAAAAGTCCGATCAATCGTTTCAAACGATCAAGCGCGTCAAGGAATGGTGTAATTTCGGTTATCTGAGATCCTATATGGCAATCCACACCGACAATGTCTATGTTTTTAAATAAGCGTGCCCTCTTATACTCATCTAGCGACTTGTTGATATCGATGCCGAATTTATTCTCCTTTAGTCCCGTTGATATATGCGGATGGGTCATGGGGTCGACATCGGGATTCACCCTAAGGGATATACGCGCCTTTTTGTCCATTGCCCGGGCACATGCGTCGATTACCACCAGCTCCTCGGATGATTCCACATTGAACATCAGGATATCGCTTTCAACGGCATACCGTATCTCTTCTTCTTTCTTGCCAACACCTGAATAGACAATTTTCCGCGGATCGACCCCAGCGCGCATTGCCCGGTACAACTCACCGCCGGACACAATATCAACACCCGCACCTTTTTGAACCAGTGTCTTCAGAATGGCAATGTTCGAGTTCGATTTTGTCGAAAAACACACAATATGGGGCACATCGGCAAACGCATCATCGAAAACGTCGAAATGTCGCACAAGTGTTCTATTGCTGTAAATGTACACCGGTGTCCCGACTTCCTGCACCAGCGCCGTCACAGGAACCTCTTCGCACCATAACTCGCTGCCAATATAATGAAAATAATCCATACCCCCTACCTTTCGATGTGTATCCACAGAACCAACGGCAATCGCACCATATTTTTCTTGATATTCTCATTTCAATGGGACCTTGAATTCCGCAATATTTGATTCGTCGCTGCAGATACCCGACGCATCGCATATCACAATCTTGTACGTATAGAGTCGTCCTCCCCGTGTTTCATTATCACGAAATATGACGACACGATCACTTTTCCACACCAGCGTCTTGTCCTGAAATTTGCGCTCGGCAATAAGATAATATGTCCGAGGGCAGCCGGGACATTCATCACCTTCAATTTCAAGGCTGCTCCTCAATATCTTGAAAATCGCATCGTCGGTCTTTTTGCCGGAAATGGTCCACTGCAGCAGGATGCTCCCGTTGTCCGATACGGCTGTAAGATCCGATATGGCACCCGGTCTTTGAGCCGTCGGAAGAACGGGGTCTCCCTTTTTACCGCAGTGTACGAGCACTCCCGCCACGGATACTGCGGCAAGAAGAATGATCCATGTCCTCATACACTGCCCGAAACCTTGTTCAATTTTCAATCTCAGCAATCCTTTTCAGCACCATGGTTCTGGACGTCCCACCCGGGATATTGCGTGCGTTAACAGAATGTTCAACGGTAAGGCACCCGAACACATCTTCCTCAAATCCTTCATAAAAACTCCGGAAGTCTTCCAGACTCAGTGACTGCATTCCAATACCTTTTTCGATACAATACGCCACGATACGCCCGACGATTTCGTGGGCCTCCCTGAAGGGAAGTTTCTTCATCACAAGATATTCCGCAACATCGGTCGCCGTTGCAAATCCCCTCTTGGCCTCCGCCAGCATTCTTTCCTTATCAAATTTAAGTTTCTTTGTCATTTCCGAGAGAATACAAAGCGCTCCTTCGACGGTATCGACTGTGTCAAAGAGCGGTTCCTTGTCTTCCTGCAGATCCCTGTCATACGACATGGGAAGACCCTTCAGAAGTGTCAGGATAGCCATCAGGTTCCCGTAGACACGACCGGTTTTACCCCTGATTAATTCCGCCACATCCGGATTTTTCTTCTGGGGCATAATGGAACTGCCCGTTGTAAACGAATCCGAGATTTCAACAAAGCCAACCTCTTCGCTGGACCATATGATCAGATCTTCGCAGAAGCGACTCATATGCATCATGATGAGGCCTGCATCAAAAATATATTCGGCCACGAAGTCCCGGTCCGAGACGGCATCCATACTGTTTTTTGTGATCGCGGGGAAGTTGAGCATTCCGGCAACATAATCCCTATCAATGGGGATCCCCGTACCTGCGAGGGCGGCAGAGCCCAGCGGCATTACATTGGTCCTCTGAAAACAGTTCTCCAGTCTCCCCTGATCTCTATCGAACATCTCCCAATAGGCAAGAAGATAGTGCGCCAGCAGCACGGGCTGTGCCTTCTGAAGATGTGTATATCCCGGAAGAATAGTGTCGATTTCCTTTTTCGCCAATTCAAGAAGAGCGGATTTCAGATCCTTCACCAGGCGTATGGCGGCCTCGATATGATCTCTCATGAAGAGCCGCACATCGAGCGATACTTGATCGTTCCTGCTTCTGGCGGTGTGAAGCTTCCCACCGGTCTGGCCGATACGCTCCATAAGAGACTTTTCGATGGCCATATGAATGTCTTCCGAATCGTTGGAATAGGTAAAATTTCCATTCTCGATGTCGTCCAGAATATCCCGAAGGCCTCTCTCGATCTCAACCGCCTCTTTCTCCGCGATAATGCCCTGCCGCGCAAGCATCGCAGCGTGGGCGATACTGCCCTCAATATCATACCGGTAAAGACGTTTATCGAAATCGAGCGAAGCGGTGAATGCCTCTACCAGTGTATCCGTAGGTTCCTTGAATCGCCCTCCCCAGGGCTTTTTTCCAGATGTCATCGGTCTTTCCCATGTATCAAATGTTAATGGCTTCGTAAAACGTCCACCTTCTGCGTTACATCTTTCGTCATTGCGACGTACGCAGGAATAGATGACTCTCACCGTTCACAAGCTTTCAGCGCAGTGAATGATGTAAGCCGAATTTATCCACGATAGCGGAGCGTATCGGGATACAAGTCATTCAGCAGGATGCGCGCGCCTTCAATTGAACAGTAAACGTATCTCCCGCTACGTGCGGCGGTATAAACAAGCGAACCGCACATAAACAGTTTCCCTGACAAATCGGAAGCTTCCCCGCAACGTGTTGCGGGGAGCTTCAATTTGTAGCGTTTTACATTGTCATCTAAAAATTGACTTTCTTTGACTGTATCAGTCGATACGTCATAAATCGTGCCCCGCCGCCCATGAAAATTCGCGCGGACGGCCACCTAAAACTGATTCAGCATCGCACGTATTCTCATCCTCAGAGCATTGAGTTTGATAAAACCGGCGGCATCTTTTTGATCGTAGACCTGATCTTGATCAAATGTCGCAAACTCCTCACTATACAGAGAATTCGGCGATTTGCGACCGACAACATCACAATTTCCTTTGTAAAGTTTCATCCGTGCGGTCCCCGTGACCGGTTTCTGGGTTTCATCGATAAATTTCTGCAGCACTTCCATCTCCGGTGCATACCAGAACCCATTGTATGCAAGCTGCGCATACTTCGGCATGAGAGAATCACGCATCATCATTACTTCTCTATCCATGGCAAGCGACTCTACCGCCCTGTGAGCCCCCCACAGAACCGTTCCACCCGGGGTCTCGTAGACACCGCGGGATTTCATGCCGACGAAGCGGTTTTCAACCATATCGACCCGTCCCACTCCGTTATCACCGGCCAGCGTATTCAACCTGTCCATCAATGCTGCGGGGCTCAGACGCTCGCCATCAACCGCCACGGGTACCCCCTCTTCAAAGTCTATCTCCACATACGTAGGGGTCTCGGGTGCATTCTCCGGGGATACACTCAATACAAAGATATCCTCGGGCGGCTCGGCCCACGGGTCTTCAAGAATTCCGCCCTCATGGGAAATGTGCAGCAGATTCCGGTCCTCGCTATAGGGTTTGGCCTTCGAGAGAGTGATGGGAATATTATGTTTTTCAGCATAATCGATCATCAGATCACGCGAATGTAACGTCCAGCGATCATCTTTCCACGGCGATATAATTTTGATGTCGGGTTCAAGGGCGTAATATGTCATTTCGAACCTGACCTGATCGTTACCCTTCCCGGTAGCCCCGTGGCATACCGCGTCAGCACCTTCCTGACGGGCTATCTCGATCTGCCGTTTGGCAATTAGGGGACGTGCCAAGGATGTTCCCAAAAGGTACACTCCTTCATAGACGGCGTTTGCCTTGAGGGCCGGGAATACAAAGTCCCGGGTAAACTCTTCGGTCAGATCCTCAATAAATATCTTGCTACAACCGGTATTGAGAGCCTTTTCTTGGAGTCCGTCCAGTTCTTCCTTCTGCCCGACATCGGCTGCGAAGGCAATCACTTCACAGTCAAACGTTTCAATCAACCATCTCACGATTACAGATGTATCCAGTCCTCCGGAATAAGCCAGTACGACTTTCTTCACTTCACTCATTTCTCTACTATCCTCCTATAAGAATCTCCATGATGGCCTTCTGCACATGGAGCCGATTTTCCGCCTGATCGATGACTACGGAATGTTGTCCATCCATAACCTCATCGGTAATTTCCTCTCCCCGATGCGCCGGGAGACAGTGCATAACGATCACATCTTTTCGGGCAGCTTGCAGTAACTTGTTGTTTACCTGATAATCTTTGAATATTTTTATTCTTTCTTCCCGTTCCTCTTCCTGGCCCATGCTCGCCCAGACATCCGTATAGATCACGTCCGCCCCTTCCACCGCATCGGCAGGCGAACGGTACAATGAAATACCCCGGGGCGCTTCTTTCGTTCCCCGCAACAATATCGAGGCGTCCGGATCGTAACCCTCGGGACAGGCCAGGGTAAGCGTGAAGGGAAGTTTCGCCGCGGCATTAATCCACGAATGTGCCATGTTATTCCCGTCCCCGACATAGGCGATCTTCATCTCTTTGTAGGTCTCCTTTCTTTCGATAACCGTCAGGAGATCGGCCAGTATCTGACAGGGATGCAGGAGATCGGTGAGGCCGTTGATAACCGGTACCGACGCCCAGTGTGCAAATTCTTCCACCAGTTCCTGGGCGAATGTTCTGATCATGATGCCGTCAAGGTAGCGCGACATTACCATGGCAGTGTCTTTAATGGTTTCCCCCCTGCCAATCTGCAGATCACGTCTGCTGAGAAAAGTGGCAATGCCGCCGAGCTGATACATGCCGACCTCGAATGAAAGCCTGGTGCGGGTTGACGATTTATCAAAAATCATCCCCAGGGTTTTTCCTGTAAGGGGGGTATACGGAATACCTTCACGCGTCATTTTTTTCAGTTTTATCGACCGGCTGAATATTTCTTCGAATTCCTCCGGACTCAAATCGTACAGTGTTATAAGATCTCTTTTCATCAAGAACCTATCACCTCGTCCATTATATTGATTGCTTGGTCAACCTCATCTTCCGTAATAACCAGCGGTGGTACGAATCGCAGGATATTGCCGCTCGTACAGTTTATCAGAAGCCCCTTTTCCATTGCCTTCCAGACAATCTCGTCGCCGGGGCAGGTAAGTTCAAGGCCTGCGATGAGTCCTTCCCCTCTCACACCGCATATTTCCGCATGTCGTTCAGCCAATGCCCCCAGACGATCGAAAAAGTATGTGCTCATACTCCGGCAATGCTCCAAGATCCCGTCGTTGAGCAGGGTATCCATAACTGCCAGACAGGCAGACATTCCGAGAGGATTGCCGCCGAAAGTTGTTGCATGGTTGCCCGGCCCAAACGCCGATGCCACAGTGTCTGAAGCCAGCATAGCCCCCACAGGATACCCATTGCCGAGGGCTTTAGCCAGCGTCATGATATCAGGAGTAATGCCGCTCTTCTCATACGCAAAAAGAGTGCCCGTCCGTCCCATACCCACCTGTACTTCATCGAAGATCAAAAGCAGGTCTCGTTCGTCACAGAGCGATCTCAAACTTTGCAGATACCCGTCATCGGGGACTTTGATTCCGCCTTCCCCTTGGATTGGCTCCACCATAATGGCACATGTATGTTCCGAGACGGCCCGTTCGACGGCGGATATGTCATTAAAAGGTACATAGCGAAACCCGGCCGGCAGCGGATCGAATCCTGCCTGAAATTTTTCCTGCCCGGTGGCAGTGACGGTGGCAAGGGTTCGACCATGGAACGAATCTTCCATGGTTATGATTTCATAGCGGTTTCCTTCTATAGAGTCGTGGGCATATTTGCGTGCGAGTTTGATCGCGGCTTCATTGGCCTCTGCTCCACTATTGCAGAAAAATGCCTTGTCGGCAAAAGAATGCTCCACCAGGAGCCCGGCAAGATGTATCTGCGGTTCAATATAGTACAGGTTTGAAACGTGTGTAAGCAGTTCCACCTGTTTCTGTATCGCATCGACGACTTTCGGATGAGCATGGCCCAAACTGCAGACTGCAATCCCCGCTACAAAATCGAGGTACTCCTTCCCTTCGGAATCCCACACTCTGGCCCCACTGCCTTTCACCAGCACAATGGGAAAGCGTCTGTAGGTGTGCATTATGCACTGCTCGGACAGAGCGATAAGTTCTTCCGTATTCATTGTGTTATCCCCTTCTTACGGATTGCGTTTCCGCGTTACGACTTCTGTCCCGATTCCTTTGTCGGTAAATATTTCAAGCAGGATCGCATGGGTGAGTCGCCCGTCAATGATGTGAGTTTTCTCGACCCCGGTCCGTAATGCCTTCAGGCAGCATTTTACCTTCGGATACATACCACCTTCAATAGTCCCTCGTTCAATCAAATCATGGGCCATTGCATAATCCATGGAGTTTATCAGGCTGCCGTTCTCGGCGAGGACGCCTGGAACATCGGTCAGCAACACGAGTTTCTCGGCCTTGAGGGCCGCTGCCAGCTCACCGGCCACAATATCGGCATTGATATTGTATGTTTCCCCGTCATCGCCACCACCGATAGGAGCAATAATAGGCATAAAGCCCTCTTTCACCAACGACAATATGAGATCCGTGTTGAATCTCTTCACTTTTCCGACAAGTCCCAGATCGATTATTTCCGGCGGCGTATCCTTTGCCTTTTCATCGCTCAGGTAATATTTTTCCGCCCTAATCAGGTCACCATCTTTTCCCGTCAGGCCTACGGCCTTGCCGCCGTGGTGATTGATGAGGCCGACAATTTCCTTATTGACGCGACCAGCCAGTACCATTTCCACAATGGCCATGGTCTCCTCATCGGTGACACGCATCCCCCGAATGAATGTTGAATCTTTTCCCAATTTTTTTAGATGATTCCCGATCTGCGGCCCTCCGCCATGCACGATGACCGGATTCATGCCGATGTATTTCATCATGACCACATCCCGGGCAAACATCTTTTTCAGATTTTCGTCTACCATGGCATGACCGCCATATTTGATCACAATTGTCTTGTTATAAAAACGTCGGATGTACGGAAGCGCCTCCAACAGAATATCGGCCCGTTCAATCGATTTTTTTATCTGATCTTCCTGCATCGCATTCACTCTCCAGATTTATCCTGTATTGTATCTGCAATATTATCCGCTAAATGCAAAACTTCGAGCTTCAAACTCTGAATTTGAAACTTTAAAGCACATATCTGCTGAGATCCTCATCTTCGACAATGTCTTCAAGCCGATTTCGGACATATTCGGCATTGATCGCGACCTTTTTCTCACGTAGGTCAGGAGCATTAAAAGATATCTCTTCAAGGAATGTTTCCATGATTGTGTACAGCCGCCGAGCCCCGATATTCTCGGTTCGCTCGTTTACAATTGCCGCAACCTCGGCGATCTCGGCGATGGCATCCTCATGAAACTCAAGTTCCAGGCCTTCCGTTGCCATCATTTCTTCATATTGCTTTACCAGGGCATTATGAGGCTCCGTCAGAATTCGGATAAAATCTTCCTTGGTAAGGGGGTCGAGCTCCACCCGGATAGGAAATCGCCCCTGGAGTTCCGGAATCAGGTCCGAAGGTTTCGTAAGGCTGAATGCACCGGCAGCGATAAACAGGATATGATCCGTTTTTATCATGCCATACCGGGTATTGACCGTCGACCCTTCAACGATGGGAAGCAGATCACGCTGCACACCTTCCCGTGAGACATCCGGTCCCTGGGTTGAATCACTTCCGACAATCTTATCGATCTCATCCAGGAAGATTATCCCTGACTGCTCAACGCGCTCCTGCGCGGTCCGGGTTACCTTATCCATATCGACAAGCCGTTGGGACTCTTCCTCTATGAGAATATCGACTGCTTCCGAAACCTTGACCTTGCGTTTCTTTGTCTTTTTGGGGAATATATTGCCGAACATCTCCTTGATATTCAACCCCATATCCTCGACTCCTGATGAGGAAAATATCTCAATCATTGGACCTGCCTGTGTTTCGGAAATCTCCAGGTCAACAATCCGGTCATCAAGTTTCCCCTCACGAAGAAGACGACGTAATTTGTCACGGGTACCGTTCTGGGGTACCAGCTCTCCATCCGATGTTACTTCAATCACATCGGGATCAGTCTCCTCGGATTTTCTTTCCACCGGTTTGTGCGGGAGCAGTACATCCAGAATGCGCTCTTCGGCCATCTCCATCGCCTTGTTTCTGACATTCTCCTGCTCTTCCGATTTCACCATGTTTGCGGCAAGCTCAACGAGATCGCGAATCATCGATTCAACATCTCTTCCTACATAGCCCACTTCGGTAAATTTAGACGCCTCAACTTTCAGGAATGGAGAATTATCGAGTTTTGCCAGTCGGCGCGCGATTTCCGTTTTACCAACACCGGTGGGTCCTATCATAATAATATTTTTGGGAGCGATTTCTTCCTTTAGTTCTTCGGAAACTTTCTGGCGTCGCCACCTGTTTCTGAGCGCAATTGCAACTGCCCGCTTGGCCTCATCCTGCCCGATAATATATTTGTCCAGTTCGGAAACGATCTCTCGTGGCGTCAAGTTTCTGCGTGTCATACAAAACCTCTACATAATTTCTTACTAAATCAAATACATAACATATGGTTTCAAAATAAAAAAATCTTGCAACCGATGATCCCTCGAGAAAAAACACTACCCCTTGCGTCTACGACTCATGCGAAATTTACGGGATTAGAAATTAATCGGACGTCTTATATTAAGAGTCTTGAGTACCGGGATTAATCGATATTTAAGATTTCTGCTTACCCTTTGTTTTGGTCACGGTTTCTTTACTCGTCGTTACAATTTCTTCGATGGTAATGGTATCATTGGTATAGATGCAGATTTCCGCTGCTATCTTCATTGCCTCCATGGCAATTTCCGATGCGTTTAAATCCGAATATTTTATCAGTGCGCGAGCCGCGGCCAACGCATATGGACCGCCCGATCCAACGGCCATAACTTCATCATCGGATTCAACGACATCGCCATTTCCGGATATTATGAGTGATTTGTCACCACTCACAGCAATCATCAGGGCCTCAAGATGCCTGAGCACTCTGTCTGTTCTCCAGTCCTTGGCTAATTCAACGGCAGACCGCAGTAGATTGCCGCTGTACTGTTCAAGCTTCTGATCGAATCGTTCAAAAAGCGTAAACGCGTCGGCAGTGGCCCCCGCAAACCCGACAATAACATTATTGTGATATAATCGGCGCACTTTTCTGGCACCGTGCTTCAGGATTGTAATATCGAGAGTAACTTGCCCGTCGCCTGCTACCACGACACTATCTTTGTGCCTAACTGCCAGAATTGTCGTTCCCCTCATCGTCATGAAAAAAATAACCTCCTTAGGCCTTGGGATGGGCCCTGTCGTACACTTCCATCAGCTTTCCTACCGTCATAGACGTATATTTCTGGGTCGTCGACAGGCTCTCATGCCCAAGGAGTTCCTGGATCGATCGCATATCCGCCCCTCCTTCCATCAGGTGGGTTGCAAATGTGTGCCTGAGGGCATGCGGCCCGATTTTTTTATTTATACCACTTGAAATGACATATTTATCCAGCAGCCTGCCAATACTGCGCGGGGTAATCCGCGTCCCGAAACGATTGAGGAATAGCGGTGAAGCATCGTGGAGATTCCTGCACTTTGCCAACAACTCCTCTCGCTTGCCTGCATACTCTTTCAAGGCTGCGAGTGCCGGCTCGCCTACCGGCACTATGCGTTCTTTTTTGCCCTTTCCACGGACTTTGATTAAGCTCGAACGCCAATCGATATCGTCTACGTTCAACCCGGTAAGCTCACTGACACGTATACCCGACGAATAAAACAGTTCTATCATTGCCCTGTCACGCATCCCAAAGACATCCGGTGTGAATGTCACATCGACCAGCGAAAATGCCTCGTCCACCGAAAGGAATTGAGGCAGGTATTTCTCCAGCCGGGGTGTGGCAACCATGTCGGCAGGATTGTATCGGATTTTTCCTTCACGGAGAAGAAATTTGAAAAAAGCCCGAAGACTGGCAATTTTCCTCGATATGGTGACTTTCTTGAGTTTCTGTCGATACAAGTATGCAAGAAATGTACGAATTGTCATCTGATCGATATGTAGATATTTCGCATCTCCTCGTTTATGAACAGGTATTTTGTTATCACGCAGGAATCTATGAAACTGATGCAAATCGTTTTGATAACTTCGTTGCGTATGAAACGACAAATTTCTTTCTATCTCAATATGAGTGACAAAATCTCTGATTGCGTTCTCCACAGAAGTACCCTTTTTCACTATCATCACAGACTGCTCAGAAATGCGACGTATTCCCGGTCTCCATAAGGCTGCATCAGTCTCCACATCGTCTGATACCGGCATGGTAACAACAGCACGAATTGGCAAAGTTGTTGTCGAACACCCGTGTAGATCCGTCTCGGAAAGCAATTCTCACATATGACATGCCCCCCAGTATATGAGAGTTCCTTTCTTCGACGACCACACCGAAACCCCATTGCGGATACCGGAGATGAATCACCTGGTCACCCGTCTTGAGATATAATCGACGGCATTCTTCCTTCATAACAATTCCCGACTACGCCATCTTAGAAATAATACATGTACGTCATTACATCTTATATTTACCGAAGTCTTCGGGAGAAAGGTTTTCCAAAAATTCCTTCAATTTCTCCTTGGAATAGGTACTCAAATCCTCCGTCTTTTTCCCGAAGTCAATATTCATCGACTTCTGAATAACTTTTTCATCTACAAAAATAGTCGCATTCGCTCTCAGCGCCAGTGCAATGGCATCACTCGGCCGCGAATCAACCTTGATAGTTTTCCCATCCCGCACCAGGTGAATTATCGCGAAAAAGGTGTTACTCTTCAAATCATTGATCACGATCTGAACGATTTCCACATCCAGCGTCTTGAGCATTTCGGTAACCAGATCATGGGTCATCGGCCGTGAAAAGCTCACTTTTTCCAATTCGGTTGCGATTGCGCTTGCCTCGAAAAGACCGATCCATATCGGTATGGCATTCTTCTCCTCCAAATCCTTCAAGATGACAATTGGTGTATTGGTCAACGGATCTATTGCCAAGCCAAAGACTTTCATTTCAATCAACATCGCTCATCTCCCTTCCTTGTAAGCAGTTCACCTCTCAAAGAATGGGTATATGCTTTCTGGATTTTTACCGGTACGATTGTACCAACCTTCTCTATATCGCCTGTGAAATTGACAATCTTGTTCGATCCCGTTCTTCCCATAATATCCGCTTGACTGTTTTTACTGTAACCTTCCACAAGAACATGTTCCACTGTTCCCACACAGGCCTGATTACTCGCTATCATATGCCGTTCCTGGAGTGACTGCAGGATGGAAAGTCTCTTTGCCTTTGCATCTTCCGGCACATGATTATCGAACCCCGCAGCAGCCGTACCAAGACGACGGGAATATTTAAAAGAAAAAGAACTATCAAACCTTACTTTTTCCATAAGGTCAATAGTTTTTTGAAAATCTTTTTCCGTCTCACCCGGAAACCCGACGATTATATCCGTAGATAGACTTATCTCCGGGCATGCCTTTCTCAGTTTATCGACTTTGTCAAGATAATCATCAACCGTGTAGTGCCTGTTCATCTTTTTCAGTATATTATCTGACCCCGATTGGACGGGCAGGTGAATGTGCTTGCACAGCTTATCGATATCGGCAAAACAGGCCACCAGACTCTCTGACAGGTCTTTGGGATGCGATGTGGTGAAGCGAATCCGCCTGACGCCATCAATATCTGCTATTTTCCGCAACAATTGTGAAAAGTCAACATCGTCGGGAAGTGTCTTCCCATATGAGTTCACGTTCTGACCAAGCAAAGTCACTTCTCTTATGTCATTATCTGTCAGACATCTGATCTCTTCGATAATAGCATCGGGCAGGCGGCTTTCTTCCCTGCCTCTCAGGTACGGTACGACACAAAACGCACAGAAATTGTTACACCCCTGCATGATTGTGACGAATGAACAGATATTTCCGTTCGAAGGCGGTGTCACAATACCCAGCGACGGTACCGTTTCGTGAAACGTCGTCTCGGATACTCGATCGCCTGTGCGTTCGACAGTCCTCACAAGCTCGGGCAGACGATGAATATTGTGCGTACCGAACACGAGGTCGAGATACGGCAGTTTCTTGAAAAATTTCGTCCCGAGTTGCTGGGCCAAACATCCCCCGACGCCGATGATCATGGAAGGATTATCCTCCTTCATCCGCCTGAACCGACCCAGTGTACTGTACGCTTTCTGTTCGGCTTTTGCCCTTATACTGCACGTATTGACAATTACAAGATCGGCCCTTTTCTCATCATCAGTAACCCGGTAACCCTGATCTTTCATCAGTTCTGCTATCTGCTCTGAATCATGCACGTTCATCTGACAGCCGAATGTTTTTATGTATATATACTTATCCTGCACCAGCACCCACCTTTATTGCATGTTTACTTCGTCTACATTCATCATTAATATACGGGCAGTTGCCAGTCAACATAATTTTATCTCTACGTTGGCGGGAATACAACAGGGGAAGACAAATCAAGGAGCGGGTCAGGATCTCACATGGCCGGCCCGTTGCAGGGTTTTTTTCTCCCTTTTGGATAAACGACCGGAGGCACAGCTCTTAAGCTCCCAAATCGGGAGACATATCGATGTGCACTGCAGGAGGGGAACTGACGAATTTTATGATTTTTTTCAGTACTCTTCTCAGGTAGAACTGCGCAGTCGATTTTCCGTATAGGGATGCAGTTCAAAATTAAATTTCTTTTCTTTAAAAAGTTTCAGGCAGGTATCTACGACCTCCGGATCATAGAGAACTCCCCTGTTTTTTGTGATTTCATCCAACGCCGATTTGACACCGAGTGCCGAGCGGTACGGCCGGTGAGATGCCATTGCCTCGACAACATCGGCCACCGCCAGTATTCTGGCTTCCGGCAGGATTTCCTCACCTTTGAGACCCTTGGGGTATCCTGATCCATCATGTCTTTCATGATGTTGCAGTACAATCTGCGCCACAGGCCACGGGAACTCGATATTCTTGAGAATATCATACCCAACCTCGGGATGCACTTTCATCATAAGGAACTCTATTTCGGTAAGGATATCCGGTTTGCTGAGTATTTCCGCCGGCTCATAGATCTTTCCGATATCGTGGAGTGTGGCAGCCACCACTATGCCCTGCACCTGGTCCTCGGGCAGATGCATTTCCATGGCTATTGCCCTTGCCAGCTGAGTGACACGCTGTTGATGACCTGCCGTATATGGATCTCTCTTTTCCGTCATTGACGCCAGTGCCGCCACAGTTTCTGCAAGTCTTCGCTGTATCCGTTCGAAACTCTTGGTAAGCTCGGCCTCGGCCCTTTTACGCGCGGTAATATCTCGGAGATATCCCATATCCGCCGGTTCCTTGTTGATTGTAATAATACCAAAGGATATCTCCACATCCTTAATGCTGCCATCCTTGCATTTTATTTTGGCTTCATAAAGCGGCAGCGCTTTTCCTCCCCGCATTCGGGCTTTGTATCGTTCATTCACCAATCTTCGGTAGTCGGTAGTAAAAATGTCCAAAAACGGCATATCTGTCAACTCTTCAACGGTATAACCCGTTATGTCAGCCATGGCCCGGTTGACAAATCGGTAGGCTCCTTCTTTGATGATCATGACACCATACATGGCCTGTTCGACAACGGAGGCATATTTCTCCTCACTCTCTCGCAGATCATCTTCTGCTTTCTTGCGTTCCGTGATATCTTCGTACACGACGACAATCCGTTTTTCCTTCAACGTCCCGCCGACCCGCGACGAACTGACCATACAAACCAAGTCGGTGCCGTCTTTATGTCGACAGGGAAATTCTTCATGGTAGGTCATCTGTTTTTCGAGCACCGGGTAAAACCGTTTGCCGATCTCCTCATAATCGGCATCGCTGCGGTAGAGGACTCTGGTCCTTTTTCCGATCAACTCTTGCGGTTCCCAGCCGAAGACAGTTTTTACCGAATCGTTGGCAAATATAATCCGCCTGTTCTCCAGACCGATCACGGCATGGGGAATCGCCGACAATATGGATGAATCGAGTGTCTCTGCCTCTTCCAATTTATGAATGGCCTCAATTTCCTTTGTCATGTTCATGGAAGTACCGAGAATCGCCCGATGTCCAAAATAGTCGATACCTGTGATGGTTTCATATATCCATAATATTTTTCCATCCTTGGTAATCGTTCGATGTTCGTAAGGAGAATGCCGTTTCCCCTTAAGCATTTTTATTGCTTCCTCTCTTACCATGGAACGATCGTCAGGATGCACAAGGTTGTTCGAATCCATGCCAATCAGTTCTTCCTCGGAATACCCGCTATATTCAACCAGGTAAGGATTGACAAATTGAAATTTTCCTTTTTGCAGGACATATACACCCGCCTGCGAACTTTTCGCCAGTTTGTGGTAGAGCTCTTCCGCCTGTTTCCGCTCCGATATGTTGTGAATAATCCCGTGATACCCCCAGACAGCGCCACTGTCATATATCACAGTCATGGTCACAAGACATCCGATCTCCTTTCCGTCTTTCCGCCGAAAGAGAATCTTGTAGTTTCGAACGGAGCCTTTGGCCTCGATTTCATTCTGAAATGCTTTCCGGTCTTCAAGATTCACGTAAAGATCACTGGCATTCATCCGCTTCATTTCTTCCCGGGTATAACCGAATATATCCGTCGTTGCCCGGTTGAAATCGATGAATTGTCCGTCCTTTCTGCTTATGACAAAGGCATCTTCTGACTCTTCTATGAGCCCACGGTACTGCATTTCCCGTTGACGTAGTCGATTCAACTCACGGATGAGATCCTCTTTTGTCATCATCATATCATCCATACGTTACCTATACCTGTGTTTTTGTCACTTCATAGTGTATCCGGCAAGATAACCTGCTATGCCGCATTCGATTACATTATTATAATGCGTATTACGACCGTCGATGTCAATTCCATCAGTTTATCTTTGTTGATTATATCATATCCGAATTCCTTGGTTCTCGCGTTTTCGCTTGCAGGCCGTGGTAATTTAGGATTAAGATAAGATGTTATATAACCCCATTTTACAATCCATAATCATTGCCAGTGTAATAGATAATTTTGATACGGTCGAGATATTTTTGCATGTCGAATGACATGAAGTGCTTTTTTCATTGCTATATGGCAAAGGGCAAGAGTGAACGATGAAACCGGCAACACCGCATTTTTACAAGCACAGACAGCGATTAAAAGAACGATTTGTCAAAGCGGGACTTGACGCGTTTCTGGATTATGAAGTGCTTGAACTTCTTTTGATCTATGCCATACCGAGAAAAGATGTCAAACCACTGGCAAAGAACCTTCTACACAGGTTCGGCAGCCTGAAAAATCTCCTCGACGCCTCGCCGACAGAAATAGAAAGCGTCAGGGGCGTGAGCAGTCACACGTCGACATTACTCAAGCTTATCAAAGAAATGGGAACCATCTATCTCAGAGAAAAAGCTCGTGAAAAGCCGCAAATCGGATCGACGCGAGAATTACTGCAGTACTGCATGTCTGCAATGGGTGGCCTCAAGAATGAACGTTTCAGCGTTGTATTTCTCAATACACAAAACAGAATAATAAAGGACGAAATCATACAGGAAGGTACCGTTAACCAGGCAGTGATTTATCCGCGCAAAGTACTTGAACATGCCCTCTTGCTCAAGGCATCGGCCCTTATTTTAGTCCACAATCACCCTTCCGGTGTCGTAAACCCATCGAACGCAGATATACAATTGACCAAGGCCATCCATGATACGGCACGGACTTTGGATATTGCCGTGCATGACCATATTATTATCGGAGACAACTGTTACTACAGTTTTCGTGAGGAAGGCCTGATACCTTAAAATGGCACAGGTATAAACGTTATCACAAAAACGAAAATTGCTAAATATCCTGTAATCTTGCGCTTTTTATCAAGCGGAATCCAGTCGAACACGACGGGGGGATGATTGATTCCGATGAACAGGAGCAGTATAAACCATACAAACCATCCCATCCATCCGATGACTCCAAGAATCAGGAGCATGCCCATGAAGATTTTTGCGACGAATCTTTGCCGAGATCCGAAGACTGCGTAGGCGACGTGCCCTCCGTCAAGCTGACCCACGGGAAGCAGATTAAGAGAGGTAATAAGAAGACCGATCCATCCGGAAAACGCCACCGGGTGCAGTATAAGGCTCGAATTTTCAGACAGAGCACCATGAACAATCCAGCTGAGAAATGAAAACAGCATGCAGCTGCCGAGTCGTATGCCGTGACTTTCCTTATAGGGCACCACATCGGACAGTACAAGACCCACAACAAGTATGGGTATGGCAACAACAATACCGGCAAATGGTCCTGCAACTCCCACATCAAGCAGAGTTTTCCTGTCCAGCATGGGGGATTTCATCTTTATTACGGCCCCGAAGGTACCGATGAATGATGGTGCCGGTATAAAATACGGCAGGGTCACATCCACATGATGCCGCTTCGACATTACAAAGTGCCCAAGTTCATGTGTTCCCAGAATCAGCAGCAGGGTAAAGGAAAAGGGCATTCCTTTCCATAGAGACATTGGCTCCTTAAGGAGATTAATCCCCTGTTGCAGCGCGCCGGCGGCGAGGGTGGTAAGTACCGTCAATAGAAAAAGTATTATGTTGACCACGGGGCTGCCGGGCCTTTTCCTCCTTGTGGGCTCAGCTGAATCAAACGGGTCTTCCATAGGCACTCACTCTAAAAGAAAAAGGGGGGATTGAAGTTCCCCCCGAGTCAACTTTCATGCCACGCCTTGTTAATCCGATTGCAAAATCTAACTTTCGTTCAGCCTTCCTGCTGTATGGTGCATTCCTCGTGTAGGTTTTATTCAGTCACGCTCAGGTCTATTTTCCCCGGATTGATGCCCGACCCACAACCTCTTAATTCTTGGTATTAACTCTTTCCTTCAATTCTTTCCCGACTTTAAAGAAAGGAAGCTTTTTGGGCGCTACTTGTATTGTGCCGCCTGTTTTTGGATTTCTGCCGGTATAGGATTCGTAGTCACGAACGACAAAACTCCCGAACCCTCTGATTTCTATGCGACCACCCTTCTTAAGTTCGTCGTTGAAACCTTTGAAAATCAGATTTACTACTTCAGTAGCCTGCCTCTCCGTCAGATTCTCTTTTTTGCTCAAGGCAGCAATTAATTCAGATTTATTCATATAACCCCCCTGACAATCACTGAAATATTAGAAGGTTTATTTTTTCTCTCAAAGGCAGCACGGCACAGCCTTCTGAACATATATTCGCAGGATCTTATGCAAGGCTCTTTCTTTGATGAGACAGAACTATTTCATCACACGAAATAGTCAGTGTCTAAAAGACGTTGGAAGTATTATTTATTTTGTAACTAATGTCAAGATAATTTTGAGGATTTTCTTTTCGCCATCCTCAATAACTTACTCACTTCCCTCTCTGTCAGATGCCTGTACTTGCCGGCTTGCAGGGTCCCGAGCTCGGTATCGCCGATTGCCACCCGTATCAACCGTACCACGGGATATCCTAAATAATCAAAGTATCTTCGCAAGATACGGTTTCGTCCCTCGTGAATGACCACCCTCAGCCACGTACTTCTGGGATTGATCCTGTCAAGCGTTACCTTTACGGGCTCAAAGAATCCGTCTTCCAGGTGGCCCCCCTTCCTTACAACGCCCAGTGCGTCTTTCGAAAGCTTGCCCTTGAGCTTCACAAGATACGTTTTCGGTATGCCGAATCTCGGATGTTGTACATTGTGGGCAAACTCGCCGTCGTTTGTCATGAGCATCAGGCCCTCGGAATCATAATCAAGCCTGCCAACCGGGAATAACCGGTCAGATATATCCTCAAGCAAATCGGCAACTATCGGACGTTCCCTGGAGTCTTTTACAGTGGAAAGATATCCGCGTGGTTTGTGTATCATAATATAGACAGATGGCGTATCCGCACATATCAACGTACCGTCGATTCTGATTGCATGCTTTCCGGCATCCACTTTCGTACCGACTTCGGTCACAACCTGACCGTCCACACTTACCCGGCCATCCCTTATCATCTGTTCTGCGGCCCGGCGTGATGCAATACCGGCTTTTGCAATAATCTTTTGAATGCGTTCCGGCACGTTATGACT
>Ga0272442_10002897_pt1 | contig 24420 bp, 27 predicted proteins | sample SSMForm2O_FD_200262 | JGI IMG/M metagenome (GOLD analysis project Ga0272442, IMG submission 200262) | Marine sediment archaeal communities from Little Sippewissett salt marsh, Falmouth, MA, United States - SSM-Form-2O | ecosystem: Environmental > Aquatic > Marine > Wetlands > Sediment ...
CTACGACTACGGCGGGAGATCGAAGAAGAAGTGGCCGGCCAAGCATGACAACATTCTCTTCTACGCCAAGGATCCCAGGCGGTACACCTTCAACTACGAGGAGATGGACCGGATCCCCTACATGGCGCCGGGGCTGGTGTCCGAGAAGAAGGCCGCGCGGGGGAAGACGCCTACCGACGTGTGGTGGCACACCATCGTGCCCACCCGGTCGAAGGAGAAGACCGGCTACCCCACCCAGAAGCCGCTGGGGGTGCTCACCCGGATCGTAAAGATCCACTCCAACCCCGGCGATCTGGTTCTGGACTGCTTCGCCGGGTCGGGCACCCTGGGCGAGGCGGCGGCGCGGCTGGAACGGGATTTCATACTGATCGACAACCACAAGGAAGCGGTGAAGATCATGGCCCGGCGGCTGGCCTTCGCCAAGCCCGAGCACGTCAACTTCTAGGCTTTCTGTCTCATTTCATAATGTCTCACACCCGGCGGGCCTTGGTCACTCCGGATGCATGCCTTGAATTTGCATACGGTTTCGCTTCACGTCAAGAATTGGCACGGCGCTTGCTAACCTAAGGGGGGGAGCATACTATGTGAACCGAAACCATCCAGTGTGACCAGGGTTGAAAAAGGGAGGCTGTGGATGGATCCGGTCTTGCTAGCCAGAATCCAGTTCGCCGTTACCGTAGGTTTTCACTTCATCTTTCCCCCGCTGACCATCGGGATGGGCTGGCTGATCTTCTACTTCATGAACCGCTACAAAAAGACCAAAGACGAGTTCATCAAGGGTATCGCCCGCTTCTGGATAAAGATCTTCGCCCTGACGTTTGCGGTGGGGGTGGCCACCGGGATCGTCTTGGAGTTCCAGTTCGGAACCAACTGGGCGGCTTACTCCCGGTTTGTCGGCGACATCTTCGGCGCGCCGCTGGCCGCCGAGGGGATCTTCGCCTTCTTTCTGGAGTCGACCTTCGTGGGGGTTTTGATCTGGGGCTGGAAGCGGTTTTCGGCAAGAACCCTGTGGTTTGCGTCGTTGATGGTGGCGGTGGGGGCGACGCTGTCGGCTTTCTGGATCATCGTGGCCAATTCCTGGATGCAGACCCCCACCGGATATGAGGTAGTGGGAGGAAGAGCCGAGCTGACCGATTTCTGGGCGGCGGTTTTCAACCCCTCCACCCTGCCGCGCTACCTGCACACCATCGACGCCTGCCTGATCACCGGGGCCTTCTTCATGATGGGGATCAGTGCCTGGTACCTGATCAAGCAGAAGCACGTCGAGTTCGCCAGGCGCTCGCTGAAGGTCTCGTTGGTGGCCGGGTTCATCGCCGCCGCATTGCAGCTGCCTTTGGGGCACTACCACGCGGTGCAGGTGGCCCAGACGCAGCCGGAGAAGCTGGCGGCCTTCGAGGGGCTCTTCGAGACCCAGAAGGAGGCGCCGCTTTTGATCTTCGGCATACCCGACGCCGAAGAAAGAACCGTTCACGCCGCGGTCAAGGTGCCGGGGCTGCTGTCGTTTCTGGTGGGCTTCGACACCCAGACCGAGGTCAAGGGACTCAACGACTATCCCGAAGACGAGTGGCCGCCTTTGGGACTTACCTTCTATTCGTTCCACCTGATGTTCATCCTGGGCCTGTACTTCATCGGTCTGACCGCGCTGGGTCTCTTCATGCTGTGGAGGAAGAAGCTCTTTTCCAGCCGGTTCTTCATGACCCTGGCCTTTCTTTCGCTGCCGCTGCCGCTTATCGCCAACGAGCTGGGCTGGATTGCCGCCGAGGTGGGCCGCCAGCCCTGGATCGTCTACCGGCTGCTGAAAACCTCCGAGGCCATATCGGTCACCGTGCCGGCCGGCCAGATCCTGGCTTCTTTGATCATGTTCTCGGCCATCTACCTGCTGCTGGGCGCCTTGTGGGTATTCCTGCTGCGGCGCGAGGTCAAAAAGGGCCCGGAGGTGGCGTCATGACCGGCCTGCAGATCACCTGGTTCTTGCTGATCGGCCTGCTCTTGACCGTCTACGCGATCCTGGACGGCTTCGACCTGGGCCTGGGGTTCTGGCACCTTTTCGCCAAGAAAGACCGGGAACGCCGTACGATGATCCGGGCGGTGGGGCCGGTATGGGACGGCAACGAGGTCTGGCTGCTGACCGGCGGGGGCGCCATCTTTGCCGCCTTCCCTCCGGTCTACGCCACGGTCTTCTCCGGCTTCTACCTGGCGCTGATGCTGCTGCTTTTGGCCTTGATCTTCCGGGCGGTGAGCGTTGAGTTTCACTCCAAGGTGGAGTCGGCGCGCTGGAGAACCGCCTGGGACTACGCATTTTCGGTGGGCAGCTCGCTGGCCGCGCTGTTGTTCGGCGTGGCCCTGGGCAACCTGCTGCGCGGCCTGCCGTTGGACGCCCAGGGCAACTTCCAGGGCTCTTTCTTCACGCTGCTGAATCCCTACGCGCTCTTGATCGGCGCGACGGGCTTTTTCATGCTTATCACCCACGGGGCGCTGTATGTCTCGCTGAAAACCGGCGGGGAGCTGGAAACCCGCGCGCGCGGCTGGGCCAAAACCGCCTGGTACTTCTACCTGGGGCTGTTCGTGCTGGCGTCGGTCATCACCATCGCCGCCATGCCCGGGCTTTTGGACAACTACCGGCACTCGCCGATCCTGTTCGGGATTCCGGTGCTGGCCCTGCTCTTCATCGTCCTGATGGGGATATGCATCATAAAGGGCAATCCGAGGCGGGCCTTTCTGTTCTCGGCGCTTTCGATCGTGGGGCTGATGAGCACCGCGGGCGCCTCGCTGTTTCCGCGGCTGGTGCCCGCGCTGGGCGCGCCGGAGCTCAGCCTGACCGCCTTCAATTCGTCGTCGTCGGAACTGACCCTGACCACCATGCTCATTCTGGCGCTCTGCGGCATGCCGCTGGTCATCGCCTATACCGTCTGGGCGCACAAGAAGTTCGCCTACAAGATAAATCCGGGGGAGCTGGAGGGTTGAAACATGAAGACCAAGGAAATTCAGGAGAAGCTGGTTGACACCATGCAGAGGTGGCAGAAGATCGAGGACGCCGCGGTGGAGTCCACCGGGGGGATCATCGAGTCGACCGAAAATCCGCTGATCCGCCTGGTGATGGAGATCATCCAGGCCGACTCGCGCATGCACCGCCGGGTGCAGGAGTTCATCGCCAGCACGCTGACCGAGAAGGCGGTGAACCTGACCCCCGAGGAACTGGGTAAGGTTTCCGAGGCCATCGAGAAGCACAACGCCATCGAGAAGCAGATGGTCGGCTACGTCGACGAAACCCTCGGCGCGCTCAAGGGCAAGAAGATGCTGGTGCAGGAGTACCTGCTCAACTACCTGTGGGACGACGAGAAGAAGCACGAGACCCTGCTTTCCATACTGGACAAAGTCAAGCAGGGCATGTATCCATATGCCGGATAGGAGGTACTCCCCGACATGGACGAGCTGACCGTACTTACCAAAGCCATGAAGCTGGAGCGCGAGGGTCAGCGCTTCTACCTGCAGGCCGCCGGGGCCAGCCAGGATCCGGAGACCGCCGGGATGTTCAGGACCCTGGCCGAGGACGAGGAGCACCACTACGCCTACATCGAGCGCCAGGTCAACGAGCTCAAGGCCGGCAAGGGCTGGTTGCACATCCCCGAGCTGGACCGGGTCGAAGCGGTCGACGCCCAGGCGCCCATATTCCCCGCGGGCAAGCAGGCCCCCGAGGTCCTGCCGGCCAAGCCCTCGCTGGAGGAAGCGCTGCTGTTCGGCCTGGACACCGAGATCAAGAGCTACGAGCTGTACAAGAACTGCGCCGGGTCAATCGGCAACCCCGAGGCCAAGCAGATGTTCGAAAAGCTGGCCGCCGCCGAGCGCGGCCACTTCGACACCCTGATGACTCGCTACGAGTCCCACTTCGGCTACCCGCGCTGAATCACCCGCACCTGCCTGCTTGGAATTATTCTCGCGGATTTAATCTTAAAAAATACGGCGGGCGACCGTCGGGGCCGGGGGGAGTTGACGAACCACCGACAGCCACCCGCCACTACCTGGTTTATGTGAACCGTCCGCTGTTTCTTGCGGCGGGCTCGGCTTTCGTTGGATTGTCTAGAGCAAAGTTCATGCCAACCCACCCGCGATTTATTACGCCCGGATATCACAGGTTTTTAGATCGACGATTCCGGGCGGTGTGCATCGGAAAGTGAGACTGTTGAGACAAGTGAGACAAAACCCCGGCCGGAGGCAACCGGGTCATCGCTGATTTTCAATGTTTTAATATGCATACGGCCGGGGCACGATGCTTGCACTGAAGTGGACAGGGTGTTGAGACAAAAGTCTTGACAGATCCTGGAGGGAATAACAGTCTGGCAAACTATCCGGTAAAGGTACGGGAGGCACAAAATGAAGCGCTTCGAATACGATATCACCGTTCATCCGGTCGAGCAGTTCCGGCAGCTGGCCTACCTGTGCACCGACAAGGGGGAATGCTCGGCGGAGCAGGTCCCGGCCGACGAGAGGAAGGTCCTGGCCGACATCCTCAACGATCACGGGGTGGAGGGCTGGGAGCTGGTTCAGCTCATTTTTTCGAACACGGACGTGACCGCCTTCTGGAAGCGCGTCCGTTGACCGCGGGGGAAGGGTGACGACCATGGCGCGAATAGCCGAAGACATAACCAGGCTGGTGGGCAACACGCCGCTGGTGAAGATCAACAAGCTGGCCGCGGGCCTTCCGGCGACGGTGCTGGCCAAACTGGAGTTCTTCAACCCGCTTTCCAGCGTCAAGGACCGTATCGGTCTTTCGATGATCGAGGCGGCGGAAAAAAACGGCCAGATCAATAAGGACACCGTCCTGCTGGAGCCCACCAGCGGCAACACCGGCATCGGGCTGGCCTTTGTGGCCGCCGCCAAGGGTTACCCACTGGTGCTGACCATGCCGGACACCATGAGCGTCGAGCGGCGCAAGCTGCTTTCGGCCCTGGGCGCCAAGTTGATACTTACCCCGGGCAACCGGGGAATGCAGGGCGCCATCGACAGGGCCGAGGCCATCGCCAGGGAGGATCCCCGCCACCTGATCCTCCAGCAGTTCAAGAACCCGGCCAACCCGGAGATCCACAAAAAGACCACCGCCGAGGAGATCTGGAACGACACCGACGGGAAAGTGGACATCTTCGTGGCCGGGGTGGGCACCGGGGGCACCATCACCGGGGTGGCCGGAACGCTCAAGGAGCGCAAGCCCGGCCTGAAGGCCGTCGCGGTGGAGCCGGCCGACTCACCGGTGCTCTCCGGCGGGAAACCTTCCCCGCACAAGATCCAGGGCATCGGCGCCGGCTTCGTGCCCGCTATCCTGCGTACCGACCTGATCGACGAGATCATCCAGGTGCGGCACCAGGACGCCGGCGAGACCGCCCGGCGCCTGGCCCAACAAGAGGGAATCCTGGCGGGAATCTCAGCGGGCGCCAACCTGTGGGCGGCCCTGCAGGTGGCCGCGCGCGAGGAGAACCGCGGCAAGCTGGTCGTAACGGTGCTGTGCGACACCGGCGAGCGTTACCTGAGCACCTGGCTGTACGACCAGGAGCAAGGAGGCTGACGTGATCCCGGAAGAACTGGATTTTGCCAAGGTAGTCGACTCGCTCTGCGCGACCAACGACTGGATGTGCCGCGCCCGGGGAGAAATGCCCTGCCGGCACATACTGCCGTCGCGGGACACGCTGATCTCCATGGTGGAGGACCTGCGCTCGGTGCTGTTTCCGGGGTACTTCGGCTTGAACGAGGTCACCCGGGAGAACATGTCCTTCCATGTCGGGTCGACGCTCGACCGCGTGCTGCGGGACATGCAGGTGCAGGTGCAGCGGGGCTACTGCTTCACCTGCGACCGGGAAGAGCCCGACTGCGACGAGTGCCGGCAGCGGGCCCAAAGGACCACCCGGACCTTCATAGCCCGGCTGCCGGAGGTGCGCCGGCTGCTGGCCAGCGACGTGCAGGCGGCCTACGAGGGCGATCCGGCGGCCACCTGCCCGGACGAGGCCATCTTCTGCTACCCGGGCGTTTTGGCCATCACCAATTACCGCCTGGCCCACGAGCTGCACCGGCTGGACGTACCGCTGCTGCCGCGGATCATCACCGAGCACGCCCACAGCATAACCGGGGTCGACATCCATCCCGGCGCGACTATCGGCGAGCACTTCTTCATCGACCACGCCACCGGAGTGGTCATCGGTGAAACCACCGAGATCGGCAAAGGGGTCCGCATCTACCAGGGCGTAACCCTGGGAGCCAAGAGCTTCCCTCTGGACGACAAGGGCAAGCCCATCAAGGGCATTCCCCGGCATCCGATCGTTGAGGACGACGTGATAATCTACGGCGGGGCGACCATTCTGGGCCGGGTGACCATCGGCAGGGGTTCGGTCATCGGCGGCAACGTCTGGCTGACCCGCTCGGTGCCGCCGGGCAGCCGGATCACCCAGGCCCGGCCGCCCGGGGAAGGCTTCGAATCCGGGACCGGGATCTGATTGCCATGACCGCGTCCGGCGACAAGCGTGTGCTGGTGGCCATGAGCGGGGGCGTCGACTCCAGCGTGGCCGCCGCGCTGTTGAAGATGCGCGGCTATGACGTAATCGGGGCCTCGCTGAAGCTGCGCGACCTGGAAGCCGGCGTCGAGAGGCAGCCGTGCTGCTCGCAGGAAAGCATCGAACAAGCCGCCAAGGTGGCCGGTTTCCTGGGCATCGCCCATCACGTAGTCGACGGCCGCGCCAAGTTCGAGCAGCTGGTGCTCAGGCCCGGCTGGGCCGAGTACGCCCGCGGGCGCACGCCCAACCCCTGCGTGCTGTGCAACCGGCGGCTCAAGTTCGGCGTCCTGCTGGACTACGCGGAAACCCTGGGGGCCGGCCGGCTGGCCACCGGCCACCATGCCCGCATCGAGATCGACAACCGGACCGGGCTGCCCGCACTGCGACGCGGGTTCGACCGCGAGAAAGACCAGTCCTATTTTCTCTACGCGCTGGACAGCCGCCAGCTCAAGAAAGTGCTTCTGCCGGTGGGAAACCTGTCGAAGGACCAGGTGCGCGAGCACGCCCGTGACTTCGGCCTGCCCAACGCACAGCGGGCGGAGAGCCAGGACGCCTGCTTTTCGGTGTCCGGCGAGCCGTTCGCCGAGACCCTGCGGCGCATCTTCGAACAACCCGGTTCCCCGGGGGTCGTCGTCGACACGAGCGGCAAGACGCTGGGCCGGCACGACGGGCTGCACAAATTCACCGTGGGCCAGCGCCGGGGCCTCAGGCTGGCCCTGGGGCAGCGCGCCTGGGTGAAGTCCATCCATCCGGAGGGCGCCCGGGTAGTGGTCACCACCAGCCCGGACGAACTGCTTTCCACCGGACTGACCGCGTCCGGGGTCGTCTGGAGCCCGCAGTTCCGCGATATCCAGGTCGGCGACCAGATCAGGTGCCACGTGCAGATCCGCTCGCGGCACACCCCCGCCCCGGCCCGGGTGGTTGCGCTGGACGGCCGCCGGGCGGACGTCCGCTTCGACGCGCTCCAGCGGGCGATCACCCCGGGCCAGGCGGCGGTGTTCTACCAGGAAGACCTGGTGACCGGCGGCGGCTGGATCGAACAGCCATTTTCGGGGGCAGTCTGAAATGAACCCACGCTACGCCCAGCAGATCCTTCTGAAGGACTTCGGCGCCGGGGGGCAGCGGAAACTGTCCGGCGCATCGGTGCTGATCGTCGGCTGCGGTGCGCTGGGCTCGGTGCAGTCCCAGCTGCTGGTGCGCGCGGGCGTCGGCCGGGTGCGCATCGTCGACCGGGACATCCCCGAGCTCGGCAACCTCCACCGGCAGATCCTGTTCGACGAGGACGACGTACGGGCCCGCTCCCCCAAGGCGGACGTGGCCGGCTTCAAGCTGTCCCGGGCCAACTCCGAAGTGGCCGTCGAAACCCGGGTCATGGAGGTGACCGCCGGAAACATCGACGGGCTGATCTCCGACGTCGACCTGGTCCTGGACGCCACCGACAACTTCGAGACCCGCTACCTGATCAACGACGCCTGCATCCGAAGCCAGAAGCCGTGGATCTACGGCGGGGTGATCGCCACCTCGGGCATGTCCATGACAATAACCCCCGGCCGGGGACCCTGCCTGCGCTGCCTGTTCCCCGAGCCGCCCGGGCCCGGCGCGGTCCCCGGCATCGACACCGAGGGCGTGCTTTCCACCGCCCCGGTCACCGTGGCCGCACTGCAGGTTACCGAGGCCATCAAACTGCTCTGCGGAGCGCAGCCGCGCGAAGGCCTCTTGACGCTCGACGTCTGGACCGGCAGCTTCCAGAACGTTCCGGTGTACCGCGACGAGAACTGCCCGGCCTGCGGGCGGGTGGAGTGAAATGGACCAGGTCCCGGTATACATACTCGCCGGCGGAAAGAGCAGCCGCTTCGGCCGCGACAAGGCCCGGGTGGAGATCAACGGTCAGCCGCTGCTGGCCCACGTGGCCCGCTTGCTGGAACCGGTCGCCACGGACATCACTGTCGTCGCGGACCGGGCGGGCAAGTATCGCGACCTGGGATTCGAAACCATAGCCGACCGGCGACCGGGGCTGGGCCCTCTGGGTGGATTGCAGGCGGCCCTGTCCCACTGCCGGAAGGGCTGGCTGCTGTGCGCCTCCTGCGACCGGATCGGAATCCGGCCCGGGTGGCTGCAGGCTCTCTTCGCCGGAAGGAAAAACGGCGTCAAGGCCGTACTGTTCCGCGGCAGCATCTGGCAGCCCCTGCCGGGGCTCTACCACACTTCGCTGGCGAAAGAGGTGAACGCGGCCGTCGCCGCGGGCCGGCTGACTCCCTGGGCGCTCCTGGAGCAGACCGACACGGTGGCGCTGGAGCTGCCGGATGACTGGGGGACTTCCCTGGACATAAACGAACCCGGGGAGCTCGAGAAGGTTGCCTCGAAAGGAGGTAGGCCATGACCGGAAAGGTGAAACTGTATGCCATCAGCACCTGCGGCTGGTGCAAGAAGGCCAAGAACTTCCTCAACGAGAACAATATCGAGTTCGAGTTCGAGGACGTCGACCTGCTGGAGGGCGAGGAGAAGGAGCGCGCCCGCGAGGAGGTGGCCCGCCACAACCCGCGCAAGAGCTACCCTACCATCATCATCGACGGCGAGGTGGTCATCGTCGGCTTCGACGCCGACAAGCTCAAGGAGGCCCTGGGAATATGAACCCGGAAGAACTGTACCAGCGCCTGGAGAAAGTAGCCCAGGCTTCCGGCTACCGGCTCAATCCGGACAAGCAGTTCGTCCTCGATCTGATGGAAGGCCTGCTCACCAACCAGGAGCGCTACGGATACTGGGCCTGTCCCTGCCGCCTGGCCGACGGCGTCCGTGAAAAGGACCGGGACATCATCTGCCCGTGCGACTACCGCGACGCAGACCTTTCAGAGCACGGCACCTGCTACTGCGCCCTGTACGTTTCCGAAAGTGTCGCCCGGGGTTTGAAGAAACCCAAGCCGATCCCCGAGCGCCGGGGCCAAACCCCGGAGCCGATCACCTGAGCAGCAGCAGGGAGAGCGCCATGACCGCCATGCCGGCGATCAGGCCGTAGATGGCCGCGTGGCCCTTGCCGTATTCGCGGGCGGCGGGGAACAGCTCGTCCAGCGAGATGAACACCATGATCCCCGCCACCGAGCCCAGGAGCACCCCGAAAACCGTCTCGGTGAAGAAGGGACGCAGGAACAAGAAGGCCAAGAGCGCCCCCAGGGGTTCGGCCAGGCCGGAGAGGAACGACCACCAGAAGGCCTTCTTGCGGTTGCCGGTGGCGAAGTAGATCGGCACCGAAACGGCGATGCCCTCGGGGATGTTGTGGATGGCGATGGCCACGGCGATGGTGACGCCGATGGCCGGGTCGGCCAACACGGCGGTGAAGGAAGCGATGCCCTCGGGGAAGTTGTGAATGGCGATGGCCATGGCCGCCAGCACGCCGATGCGGGACAGCCGGGCGTCATCGACCGGCTCGCGCATCTCCTCGATGGGCCGCGGCTCGTGGGGGTTCTCGTAGGAGGGCACCAGCCGGTCGATCCCCGCGATGATCAGAACTCCCCCGAAGAAGCTCGCCGCCGCGATCCAGGACCCCGTCGACTCGCCGTAGGCGCCCGAGAGTGCTTCCCCGGCTTCGGAGAGAATCTCGACGAAGGATACGTAGATCATCACCCCGGCTGAGAATCCCATCGACAACGACAAGAGCAGCTTGTTGGTCCGCCGGGAGAAAAACGCCAGCGCGCTGCCGATGCCGGTCGAGAGGCCGGCCAGCAAAGTCAGCGAAAAGGCCAGCAGAACGTTGTCCATGCTTTTGAAATATATCAGGGGGCCTTTCCAAACAAGAAGAAATGCATACACTTGTTGAGACAGTTGAGACACCAGGCTTGACCGGTGTGAGACAGTGTGCTAGACAACCACTCTGTTTTAGTATGCGGAGATTATTATGAAAAAGCTCCGGGTCCTGTGCATGTGCGGGGAAAACACACTGCGTTCGGTGATGGCCGAGGGATTCTTGAAGAAACTGGGCGGTCCCCAGGTGGCGGTGCAGAGCGCGGGGGTCAAAAAGGGAAAATTCCGGCCGGAAGTGGCCAAGGCGCTCGCCGAGGTCGACATCGACGCGAGCCGGCACGTCCCCCGAAACCTCGCCGATCTGAAGAAAGCCACCTTCGACGTGGTAATCACCATGTGCGACGAGGCCAAGGACTACTGCACCAGGCCGAGCGAGGGGGGGAAGTTCGATCAGGGCCCGGTATTCGTCGGCGATCCGGTGCATATCCACTGGTCGATCCCCCACCCCGACCTGCAGGGCGACCGCGAAGAAGTGCTGGCTCGTCTGCGGGAGACGCGCTCGCTGATTGAAAAGCGGGTGACGGCCTTTCTGGAACACGGTTATCTGGCCGCCCTGCGGCGGGAGCGCTGGCACCTCAGCCAGGTCATGGACTCCATGGAGGACGGGGTCATCCTCCACGACAAGAACCGCCACATTTATCTTTTCAACCGGGCCGCCGAGCGCATTACCGGCTACCGGCGCGAAGAAGTCGAGGGATCCGACTGCCACCAGGTCTTCCACCCGGACGGCCTGTGCGGATCCCAGTGCCCCATGGACAAATGGGACGAATCCTTCGAGGGCAAACAGTACGAGGTGGCCTTTACCACCAGGGACGGGGTGGACAAGCGCCTGCGCATGACCTCGGGACCGATAGAGATCGAGGAGGGCGGGGAAAAGGGGGTAATCGCCACCCTGCGGGACGTCACCGAGTACAGCGAGCTGCGCTTCAAGATGAAGGAAAAGTACAGCTTTCACGGGATGGTGGGAATGTCGCCGGCCATGCAGGACGTCTTCTTGACCATCCGGCAGGTGACCACCGCCGACTACCCGGTGCTGATTTCCGGCGAGAGCGGGACCGGCAAGGAGCTGGTCGCCCGGGCCATCCACAACGAGAGCCGGCGCAAGGCCAGGGCCTTCGTCCCCATAAACTGCGGGGCCCTGCCGGAGACCATCCTGGAAAGCGAGCTGTTCGGGCACATGCGCGGCGCTTTCACCGGGGCCATCCGCGACAAGAAGGGCCGCTTCGAGCTGGCCGACCGGGGGACGTTGTTCTTGGACGAGGTGGGCGAGCTCAGCCCGGCATTCCAGGTCAAGCTCCTGCGGGTTCTGGAGGAGAAGACCTTCGAGCCGGTCGGGGGAGAAAAGAGCGTGCAGGTGGACGTGCGGGTGATCAGCGCCACCAACCGCGACTTGCGCAAGATGATCAAGGAAAACCATTTCCGCGAGGACCTTTTCTACCGCCTGGCGGTGGTGCCCATCCACCTGCCGCCCCTGCGCGAGCGCCGCGAAGACATCCCCCTGCTGGTGGAGCAGCTGCTCGAGACAATCCGCCAGGACACCCAGAAACCCATAAAATCTGTGTCCGACGAGGCGCTGGATCTGTTTTTGGCCCACGGCTGGCCCGGAAACATCCGCGAGCTGATAAACTCGCTGCAGTTCGCGGCGGTGCGCTGCGAAACCGAGAAAATCCAGCGCCGGCACCTCCCCCCGGAGGTCCGCAACCTGGTGCCCCCCCTGCAAACCCCGGGAGCCGGATCGGGCCTCAACAGCCAGCCGCGGCGCCGCAAGCTGGACGAGGAGTCGGTGGACCAGGCCCTCAGGGAGACAGGCGGAAACAAAGTAAAAGCCGCGAAGTTACTGGGAGTTGGCAGAGCCACCCTGTATCGTTTCCTCCAGAAGCACCCATCTGTCTCGTAGCCGGGTGTCTCACCCGGGGGGCGGACCAAATTCGTCTCGCGACGAAGGCATTGAAAAGTTTGGTTTTTTTTACGCTTGGCAGCCTTCTGAAAAGGTGGCATGCTGCTTGCTTTGGTTTCGGCAAGGGTGGGTAACGTCAGGAGTGACAAGTGTCGAAACCGTACAATGACAACCTGAAGCGCTTGATTCAGATGACCCGGGATATGCTGGCCTTGTCCGATGAGGGAGACCGGGACCGCAACGACGACACTTGCGGCATCATTTACGGAATCCTCCGGGACACCGGCTACCGGCTCAGAAAGCTGGCCGAAGAAGAATGCGATAAACACAAGGATTCTGGTAAATGGGACTAGCCCGGGAGGAACGGCATGTGGGACTACACCGACAAGGTAATGGATCATTTCAAGAACCCCCGCAACGTGGGCGTGCTGAGTGACGCCGACGGGGTCGGGGAGGTGGGCTCGCTGGCCTGCGGCGACGCGTTGAAGCTGATGTTCAAGCTGGACGAGAACGGGCGCATCCAGGACGTCCGGTTCCAGACCTTCGGCTGCGCATCGGCCATCGCCTCTTCCTCGGCGCTTACCGAGCTGATCAAGGGCAAGACCCTGGAGGAGGCCGCGAAGGTCACCAACCAGGACATCGCCAAGTTCCTCGGCGGGCTGCCCGAGCAGAAGATGCACTGCTCGGTGATGGGCAAGGACGCCCTGCTGGCGGCCATAGACAACTACCGCAAGGGCACCAAGGCCGGCGAGAAGGTGGACGTCAACGTGGTCTGCAACTGCTTCGGGGTCACCCGGCAGGAGATAGAACGCGCGGTGCGGGAGAACAACCTGACAACCGTAGAGGAAGTCACCAACTACACCAAGGCCGGCGGCGGGTGCGAAACCTGCCATGACGACATCAAGGAGATCATCGCCCAGGTGATCCGCGAGAAGGCCGAGGCCGCCCGGCAGCCCAAGAAAAAGAAAATGACCAACATCCAGAGGATCCAGATGATCCAGGAGACCCTGGAGCGCGAGATCCGTCCCGCCCTGAGGAAGGACGGAGGGGATATAGAGTTGGTGGACGTGGATGCCGACCAGGTAGTGGTTTCCATGCGCGGAACCTGCGCGCAGTGCAAGGTGGCCAACTTCACCCTGAAAGAGGTGGTGGAATCCAAGCTGCGCGAGTTCGTATCCGACGACCTCCGCGTGGTGGAGGCCAGGTCCCTGGAGGACGCGCAATGAACGTCTATCTGGACAACAACGCCACCACCGTCACCGCCCCCGAGGTGGTCGAGGCCATGCAGGCCTTCTGGACCGAACGGTACGCCAACCCCTCCAGCGTCCACCGCTTCGGCGGCCGGCTCCGCAAGGTCGTCGCCGGATCCCGCGAGCAGGTGGCCCGGCTGCTGGGAGCCTCCGCCGACGAGATCGTCTTCACCAGCGGCGGCTCGGAGGCCAACAACCAGGCCATCCGCGGCACCCTGGAGGCCATGGCCGGGCGCAAGCGCCACATAATCACCAGCCGGATCGAACATCCCGCGGTGCGCGGCGTCTTCCACTACCTGGAGAAGCAGGGATACCGACTCACCGAGATACCGGTGAACCGGGACGGAGATCTGGACCTGGCCTACCTGGAAGAGTCCATCACCCCGGATACGGCCATCGTATCGATCATGTGGGCCAACAACGAGACCGGGGTGGTCTTCCCTATCGACAAGATCGCCGAGATGGTCAAGGCTCGCGGGGCGGTGTTCCACACCGACGCGGTCCAGGTGGCCGGCAAGCTCTCCATCGATGTGCGCCGCGTCCCGGTCGACTTGCTGTCCATTTCCGCCCACAAGTTTCACGGGCCCAAGGGCATCGGCGCACTGTATATCCGCAAGGGCACCAAGCTGACCCCGCTGATCATCGGGGGCCACCAGGAGGGCGGCAAGCGCGCCGGCACCGAGAACGTCACCGGGATCGTGGGAATGGGCCGGGCCGCCGAGCTGGCGCGCGAGCACCTGGGCGAGGAGACCGACCGGGTGCGGACGCTGCGTGACAAGCTGGAGCAGGGCTTGCTTAAAAACTGCAAGGGCGCGGTGGTAAACGGAAAGCACCGCCTGCCCAACACGCTGAACATAAGCTTCGAGTTCATCGAAGGCGAGTCGATCCTGATAATGCTCGACGAGCTGGGTATTTCGGCCTCTTCGGGCTCGGCCTGCACCTCGGGCTCCCTGGAGCCCTCGCACGTGCTGCGGGCCATGGGCATCCCCTTCACCCTGGCGCACGGCTCGATCCGCTTCAGCCTCAGCCGTTTCAACACCGAGCAGGAGATCGACTACGTGATCGAGAACATGCCCGCCATCGTGGATCGACTGCGGGAGATATCACCGTTCGTGAATAAATCCGCTGACGCATTTGGCGCTCCGCCGGCTTGCGACACCTGACCAACAAACGAAAGGGGAAATAGAAATGCCGAGTATCAAGGGAACCCAGACCGAAAAGAACCTGCTGGCCTCCTTCGCCGGGGAGTCCCAGGCCCGCACCCGCTACGACTACTTCGCCTCCAAGGCCAAGAAGGACGGTTACGTGCAGATCTCCGAGATCTTCGCCGAGACCGCCCGGCAGGAAAAAGAGCACGCCAAGCGCTTCTTCTCCTACCTGGAGGGCGGCGACCTGGAGATCCAGGCGGCCTACCCCGCCGGGGTGATCGGCAGCACGCTGGAAAACCTGAAAGCGGCCGCCGCCGGGGAAAAACACGAGCACACCGAGCTGTACCCGGGGTTCGCCAAGGTGGCCCGCGAGGAGGGCTTCGAGGAGATCGCCGTCCTCTACGAGAAGGTCTCGGTGGCCGAGAAGCAGCACGAGAAGCGCTACCGGGATCTGGCCGCCAACATCGAGGCCGGACGGGTGTTCAAGCGCGAGGAAAACGTGGTCTGGCGCTGCCGCAACTGCGGGTATCTGCACGAGGGCAGCGTGGCGCCCGAAACCTGCCCGGCCTGCCTGCACCCGCAGGCCCACTTCGAGTTGCTGGGCGAAAACTGGTAACACAAAGGAGGGGTCATGAGAGACTTCAAATCCGTAGACGAAATACTGGACTTTGCCATCGGCGAGGAAGAGGCCTCCGCCGGCTTCTACCGGGTGCTGGCCAAGAAGATGGACCGGCCCTGGATGAAGGAGGTCTTCGAGGAGTTCGCCCGTGAGGAAGACGGCCACAAGGCCAAGCTCCAGAAGTTCAAGCGGGGCGAGATCCCCCTGCCTCCGCAGGAGAAGGTGCTGGATCTGAAGATCGGCGAATACCTGGTGGACGCCGAGCTCAACCCGGAGATGGACTACCAGCAGGCCCTGATGGTGGCCATGAAGAAGGAAAAGGCCGCCTTCCGGATGTACACCGCCCTGGCCGGCGCCAGCGCCGACCCCAATGCCAAGTCCCTGCTGCAGTCGCTGGCCCAGGAAGAAGCCAAGCACAAGCTGCGCTTCGAAACCGAGTACGACGACTCGATCCTAAAGGAGAACTAAGCCATGACCGAAAAACTGCAAATATACAAGTGCGAAGTCTGCGGAAACATCGTCGAGGTCGTGCACGCCGGCAAAGGCCAACTGGTCTGCTGCGGCCAGCCCATGAAGCTGATGACCGAAAACACCACCGACGCCGCCCAGGAGAAGCACGTCCCGGTGATCGAAAAGACCGCCGCGGGCTACAAGGTCAAGGTGGGCAGCGTGGCCCATCCCATGGAGGAGAAGCACTACATAGAGTGGATCCAGCTGATCGCCGACGGTCAGGCCTACCGCAAGTTCCTCAAGCCCGGCGAGGCCCCCGAGGCCGACTTCGCGGTACAGGCCGGCAAGGTGGCCGCCCGCGAGTACTGCAACCTGCACGGCCTGTGGAAAGGGGAAGGGACATGATCAAGGACAAGATCAGAGAAGCCTTCAACCAGCAGATCAAGGAAGAGCTCGAGTCGGCCTACATCTACATGTCCATGGCGGCCTGGTTCCACGCTCAGGGGCTGGACGGCATGGCCCAGTGGATGAAGTCCCAGACGGTCGAGGAGATCACCCACGCCATGAAATTCTTCGATCACCTGGTCGAAAGAGGCGGCCGGGTGGAGATGCTGCCCATCGACATCAAGAAGACCGAGTGGTCCTCACCTCTGGAAGCCTTCCAGGACGCCTACAAGCACGAGCAGTACATCACCGGCAAGATCAACGAGCTGATGGGGCTTTCTAACCAGGAGAACGACTACGCCGCCAACGCCATGTTGCAGTGGTTCGTCACCGAGCAGGTGGAGGAGGAAGCCTCCACCTCCAAGGTGGTCCACGAGCTGGATCTGGTGGGCGGCAAGGGCAACGGCCTGCTGATGCTGGACCGCGAGCTGGGCCGGCGCATGATCAAGTACCCGCCGCCTGCAGAGGAATAGCGGCACGGATAAGGTCACCTGATGGCGGTCCAGTCCGGGCTTGACAACCTGCGCGGACTGGGCTACTGGCTGGATATTCAGGAATTCGACCTGGAGGCGGGCTGAAGTCGAAAGGGGGACTCATGAACGATGCCGCGAAACGCGTGACCGATGGCTTGAAGCAGGCTGTCCGCACCGAGGCCGACGGATTCCACTTCTACACCATGGCGGCCAACTCGGTGCAGGATCCCAAGGGCAAGGAGGTGTTCACCCGCCTGGCCCAGGACGAGCTGTCCCACCTGCGGTTTCTCAACGTGCAGTACCAATCGTTTGTGGACAAGGGCAAACCGGACCAGCAGATCCAGCTGGGGCCGCGGTCCGAGTGGGGCGGGGAGAATCCGATCTTCTCGGAGAAGATCCACAAGCGTCTCGATCAGGCCCACTTCGAGATGAGCGCCCTGTCCATCGGCATCCAGCTGGAGCTCAACTCCGAGCAGTTCTACCGCCAGGAGGCCGAAGCCGCCGAAGATCCCGTGGTTAATAAGTTCTTCACCGAGCTGGCCGAATGGGAATCCGGCCACTACCACGCCCTGCTGAAACAGCAGGAATCCCTCAAGGAAGAATACTGGTCCAAGGGCGGCTTCTCCCCGTTCTAGGACTTCCTTCCCCCGGCAGCGCAGTGGGGGCAGGTGGCTTCGGGCGTCTCGTCAACCGGGGGCCTGGCAAACCTGGTCTTTATCTGCCGACCCACATGATACAGGGTCAATGCACCCAGCAACGCCCCGCTTACAATCTCGAGCCACGACAATCCGGACATGTGATGGGCCCCCAGCGTCGAGAAGTCTGGCAGCAGTGCCGGGAACCACCCGAAGAAGGCGTCGGTGGCGATTCCGGCGGCGAACGACCCCGCGATCAAGAACCCCAGGAATATGAACAGCGCCCTGCGCCCCAGCATGTTCGAGACCACCGTCATGGTGGCCGCGTTGGTCGCCGGCCCGGCGATAAGAAAGATCAAGGCCGCCCCCGGACTGATCCCCTTGGCCATCAGCGCCGCCGCCAGCGGAATCGACCCGCTGGCACAGACATACAGGGGTATGGCCACCGCCAGCATCACCAGATAGGAAAGAAACCCGGTCCCCACATACTCCCCCAGAATCCCCGGCGGCAACAGATAAGCAATCAACCCGCCCAGCAACGTCCCGTAAAACAAAGGCCTAGCAATCCCCCCCAACAACTCCCCGAACCCGTAAGCCAACCCGCGAACTATGAATCCTTGTTTCGCGCCCGCGCCCGAGCCCGAGCCCGGCTGTTCGACTAGCGGTGTTTCCTCCTTCTTCCTCAACCCCAAACTGGTAGCAACCCCCGCCGCCAGCCCGATAATGAAAGAAACCCCCACCCGCAACAGCGTAAACGCCCCGCCTAAAAGCGAATAAGTCGCCAAAATCGAATCCACCCCGGAAGTGGGCGTGGTAACCAGAAACCCCACCGTAGCCCCGGAACTGGCCCCGCTCTTCTTCAATGCTGCCGCCACCGGAACCACCCCGCAGGAGCACAAAGGCAGCGGCACCCCCAGGGCCGAGGCCTTGAAAACCGGGCCGATGCCCCGCCCGCCCAACTGCCGCGCCACCATCCCCACCGGCAGCACCAGATGCAAGGCGCCGGCAACCACGATTCCCAAAAGCAGATACGGCGCCATCCGGGCCAGCAAGATGAAAGTCTCGGCGGCGAATCCGGTTATAAACTCGATCATTAAGACCACATCCTTCCATTGCCAATTATCTGCAAGTGCCGTACCAGACGTAACTCACTGTTTTCACACGGGCGCAGTCTCACTCCCTATGTCTCACATCCCCATACAGAAAAAACCTCCTAGATATCAGGTAGTTGAAAGGTGAAACTTTTGGCCGCTTCCGTAAGAACTTAAACAGGAGAGAGTCGTCTTTAGTAAAATAGAACTTGGGAAAGGTTTAGGAGCCACCTCCGATGGAATACATGCCGCCCGAAATAATCCGCACCCGAAGAACGCCCAAAAAGCGGGCCCGGCGGGCCAACTCGAGGAAAAACAAGGAGCTCCTGAGAAAAAAGCTCTCCGACGAGGAACTCCTGGTCCGCTACGAAAAGGGCGACCGGGCGGCCTTCGACGAGCTCTTCGCCCGCTACCGGCGGCCGATCTTCCACTTCATCCTTCGTTTCTTGCGCGACGAGCACGCCTCCCAGGACGCGGTGCAGGATCTCTTCCTGCGGGTGATCCGGGATCCCTCGCGCTTCCAGGCCCGCAGCCGCTTCTCCACCTGGCTGCACGCGGTGGCCCGCAACCTGTGCATCGACATGCTGCGCAAGCGCAAGCATCGCCTGGCGATATCCCTGGACCAGCCCGGGTACCGCCCCGACCAGAACTCCAGTTTCACCCACACCGGGCCACCCCTGGTCGAAAGGATCGAGGGCAACTCCTCCTCGCCGGAAGTTTCCGCCCGGCGTGGCTTTCTGCGGGTCAAGCTGCTGGTGGCCATCCACACGCTGCCCGACGAGCAGCGGGTCGTCTTCCTGCTTCGCGAAGTCGGCGGCCTGCCCTTCGCCGACATCGCCGAGATCCTGTCGGTGCCGCTGAACACCGCCAAGAGCCGCATGCGCTACGCCCTGATCAACCTCCGCAGGATCATTGAGGAACTGGGCATCGACAATCCAGTTAGGCGTTGACAGGCCCGGCTCTCCAAAATACGATTGCCCCACCAGACCATTCTTACAGGTGCAATCATGGACGAGCATGCGACCCTTTTAGAGGCCTTCGACGGGCTCAACGAGCGCAAGCGCAGCGATCCCGACGGTCTGTCGAAGCTGGAGAAAGCCCGCTGGAGAATGATGCGCTGCCAGATCGAGGAGGCGCTGTTCCAGCAGACCCGCGATCCGGCCAAGGACACCCGCGAGTTCCTGCGGGTGCCCATCTCCATGCAAGTACGCTATGAGCAAGGTGGCAAGGTACACGAGCGCTTCCTGACCGTACTGGGCGAAGGCGGCCTGTTCATCTCCGCCTCCGACCCCGCCCCCCAGGGCACCGTCCTGAAAATCGAGGGCGTTCCCACCGGAAAAGGCGAGCCGTTCTTGGTAAAGGGCGAGGTGGTCTGGTCGAATGCCAAGGGGCCGGAAGAAAACCATGGAATGGGCGTCAAGTTCGTCGACTTGAACGAGGATCAGAAGCAGCTGATCTACACCCTGGTCGACGACACCGTCCGCCAGGGGCTGCTGGAACGCCGGCGCTTCGCCCGCATCGACACCCGCCTGGACGCCAACCTGGAGCACGGGCTCAGGAACATCAAGCTGCAGACCCACGACCTGAGCCTGGGCGGCATGTTCGTCGCCTGCGACCTGCCGGTGGAAGTGGGCTCGGTGCTCCGCTTCGAGCTGCGGGTGCCCGGCGGGCTTCCCGCGGTCAAGGGGAACGCCAAGGCCGTGCACCTGGCCGAGAAGATCTCCCAGGGCCAGCGCAAGGGCGTGGGAGTCTCCTTCGACCAGTTGGGCGTGGAGAACAAGGGCATCATCCGCAACTACATGGCCAAGCGGGTCACCGGCGAGATCCGCCACGCCGCCGACGAGCCCCGCAAGCACGCCCGGCTGATGCGCAGGATCAAGCTGCGTTTCCAGGCCCCCACCGGCTTCGGGACCACCGACGCCCGGGACATCAGCGGGGGCGGGGTCTTCATGCAGAGCCGCCAGCCGCCGCCGCTGGACAGCCTGGTGGAGGTCGGGCTGATCGACCCCGCCACTCTCAAGACCCTGGAGCTGACCGCCCAGGTGGTCCGGGTCATCCAGGCCAACCCCAAGTTCCCCCACTCGGTCCCCGGCGTAGGCCTGGCCTTCAAAGACATCGGCTCGCTGAAACAGGAGCAACTAGACGAATTCCTGCGCAACCTGGTCAACCTGGAGACCACCGCCTACTCGCTGAAGAAACGGTAGGGGCAGGCCTCTGTGCCTGCCCTTTCAGGGCGCACACGGAGGTGCGCCCCTACATAAACGGAGGCAAAATGATCCGGGTCATCATATGCATCTTGCTGATCCTGCCGCTGACTGCATCCGCCGGCCCCTTCCGCATGGTGGGCTACGACGGCTACTCCGCCGGCCAGGCCAACGCCCCGGGCGCCTTCGGGGCCGGCCCGGGAGTGCTCTACAGCAACCCGGCCCTGCTGGTCGATCTGGACGAGCAGTTCGGCTTCGGCCTGACCGTCGTCCAGCCATTCCTGGAAACCAACCTGATGGACCGCCCGCAGAATGCCGACATCCCCCTGTCCCTCTACGACTCGGACGTAGGCATCGAGGGCAGCAACCTCGACCGCCCGCTGCCCACCGTGGAGCTGCCCAACCGGCGCGCCGACAACGACCGCACCGACCTGACCGGATACATCAGCTTCGGCCTGGTCCACTCGCTGGGCCTGGAGAACTTCCGCCTGGGCCTGTGCGTCCTGGCCCCCCATGACGGCCTGGCCACGGTCAGCAGCCACTACCCCGACGAGCGCGACCAGTACTTCAAGAACACGGTCCACTTCCAGCGCTTCGGGGAGTGGAGCCGGGTGCTCTCGGTGCTCTTCGGCGCCGCCTACCGCCCCCTGCCCTACCTGACCGTGGGCGCCTCGGTGGAGGGCGCCCTGGCCACCGGGGCGGTGCTGGACGCCTACGTCCCCGAGGCCACCGTCCAGGACTACTCGCTTTCCAACGCCACGGTGGACGCCGATCCCTCCACCCGGGCCATCGTGGGGGTGACCTACCGCCCCATGGACCTGCTCTCCTTCTCGCTGGTGTGGCGCGACCGGCGCTTCACCAAGGTGGACGCGACCGCCTATCTGAAGCTGTGGAACTACCACGAGTCCGGCGATTCCACCATCCCCAAGCTGGTCGAGCAGCGCCACACCCTGGCTTTGGACTTCGAGCCCATGGAGGTCATGCTCTCGGCGGGTATAAAACTTGAAAGCTTCAAGGCCCAGGCCTCGGTCACCTGGAACCACTGGTCCGACTACCTGGACACCCACCACCAGCGGGCCCAGGAAACCGCGGTGCCCGGCGCCATGAGCGACCCCGACTACGAGTTCTCCGACACCTTCTCGGTATCGCTGGGCGTAACCTGGGAGTACACCGAAGGATTCACCCTGCTGGGCGGCGCCAGCTACCGCCCCACCCCGGTGCCCCCCCAGACCGGCCGCACCAACTACGTGGACAACGACCTGCTCTCTCTGGCCGTGGGCCACCGCTTCGCCTTCAACCTGTGGGGCCGCAATTTCATAGCCGACGTCGGCCTGCAGTTCTGGACCATGTTCGAGCAGACCGTCCACAAGGACCCCTCGAAGATCGCCGACGAGTTCGCCGACCACGCCAAGACCCTGATCGGCCAGCAGCCCATGCCCGAGGCCGAGGGCCTGCAGACCAACAACCCCGGCTTCCCCGGCTACGACTTCGGCGGCTTCTCCCTTATCGGCTCGGCCTCGCTGACCTACCTTTTCTGATCGGATCCTGCTAGACTTTCCGGCATGAAAACGATTGCGCCCGTCCTACTTGCGCTTCTGCTGGCCGCCTGCGGGGAGGATTCCCCGCCGGTCGACGACACCCCCCCGGTGGACCTGGTCAACCCGTTCATCGGCTCCGGGGGGCATTACTGGGAGTTCGCCAGCGTCTTTTTGGGAGCCACCCGGCCCTTCGGCATGGCCAAGCCCGGCCCGGACACCTGCCCGAGCTTCGATCCCTGCTTCGAGTTCCACCACTTCGGCGGCTACCACTACGACGACGACCAGATCCACGGCTTCTCCCAGGTGCACATCTCCGGAACCGGCGGGGTGGACTACGGGGCGCTCTTGTTCATGCCCACGGTGGGCTTCGACGCCGAAAAGACCACCGAGTCGAAGTACCTGTCGATGTTTCAAAAAGAAAACGAAACCGCCTCGCCGGGTTACTACTCGGTCCTGCTCGACGACTACAACATCCAGGCCGAGCTGACCGCCAGCGACCACTGCGCCTTCCACCGCTACACTTACCCGAACGGCGCCCAGGACGCTTACGTGATCGTCGACCTGTCCCACGCCCTGGTCTCCAACGAAGTCTCCCAGGCGCACGTTGACGTCGACGCCGGGGAGATCTCCGGCTGGCTGCAGTACCACGGCAGCCTCACCGGCCGCTCGGGAGGGTTTAGGCTGTACTTCTCCGCCGTCTTCAACCAGACGCTTGCCGACTGGACCGTCTGGCAGGACGACCAGCGACTCGATAAAGCCGCCACCGCCGAGGGAGTCGATGTGGGCGTGGCGTTGGCGGTCGACACCGCATCTCCGGTCGAAATCCAGATCGGGCTCTCCTACGTCGACGTGGAAGGGGCCAGAAAGAACCGCCAGGCGGAGCTCGAAGGCCAGGACTTCGACACAATCCACGCCGCGGCCCGCCAGGCCTGGGTGGAAAAGCTGGACCTGGTCACCATCAAGGGCGGCACCCAAGAGGAGCGCATCAAGTTCTACACCGCCCTCTACCACACCATGCTGCACCCCACGCTGTTTACCGATACCGACGGCCGCTACACCGGCTTCGACAAGCAGGTGCACACCGCTTCGGACTTCCTCTACTACACCGACTTCTCCCTGTGGGACACCTACCGCAACGTGCACTCGCTCTATGATCTGATCCTCCCCGCCCGCCAGCGCGACATGATGATCTCGCTGATCAAGATGTACGAGGAGGGCGGCTCGCTGCCCAAGTGGCCGGCGGGCACCGGCTACACCGGCTGCATGATCGGCACCCCGGCCGACATCGTGCTCGCCGAGGCCTGGCAGAAGGGCATTACCGATTTCGACGTAGAGACGGCGTTTACCGCAATGAAAGAGCACGCCACCGGCCCGGTGCAGAACTCCGGCCGCGACGGGATCGAGTACTACATGACCATCGGCTACGTCCCGGCCGACCAGGTGGGCGGCTCGGTCTCGCGCACCCAGGAGTTCTGCATCGCCGACGCGGCCATCGCCGCCCTGGCCGATGTATTGGGCAAGACCCAGGACGCCGCCGACTTCAAAGCCCGCTCGCTCAACTACAAGAACCACTGGGACCCCGACGTCCAGTTCATGCGCGGCAAGAACCAGGACGGCTCCTGGTACGAGCCCGACGAGGAGTTCGATCCCCTGGACTGGAACGCGGACTACTTCACCGAGGGCGACGCCTGGCAGTACCTTTGGCTGGCCCCCCACGATCCCGAGGGGCTGATCGAGCTGTTCGGCTCGAAGGACAAGATGGGCGACAAGCTGGAGGAGTTCTTTTCAACTCCCGAGCCGGACCCCGGCGGCCTGCCCCCCGAGTGGATCCCCCCGCGCTACTACTGGCACGGCAACGAGCCCGACATCCACGCCGCCTACTTCTTCAACGAGGCCGGCCGCCCCGACCGCACCCAGCACTGGGTGCGCCACATCCTGGCCGACCGCTACCACGCCCAGGCCGCGGGAATCCCCGGAAACGACGACCTGGGCACCATGTCCGCCTGGTACGTCTTCTCTTCGTCGGGCTTCTACCCCATCGCCGGCCTGACCCACTACTACGTAACCAGCCCCCTGTTTTCCGAGATCACCTTCCAGCTGGGCGGCGGCAAGACCCTGGTGATCAAGGCCCGGGGCGCATCGGAAGAGAAGAAGTACATCCAGTCCGCCAAGCTCGACGGCGAGCCTTTGGACAAGCCCTGGTTCGACCACGAGCTGATCAAGGACGGCGGGGTATTGGAACTCAAGCTGGGCGACACGCCCTCCGACTGGGGCCAGTGAGCTTCCTGCTTAGAAAACTCCCCCACATCCACCAGGAAACCGAGCACTACCGCCTCGAAG
>Ga0272442_10002899_pt1 | contig 24401 bp, 43 predicted proteins | sample SSMForm2O_FD_200262 | JGI IMG/M metagenome (GOLD analysis project Ga0272442, IMG submission 200262) | Marine sediment archaeal communities from Little Sippewissett salt marsh, Falmouth, MA, United States - SSM-Form-2O | ecosystem: Environmental > Aquatic > Marine > Wetlands > Sediment ...
TGATGGTAAGAGAAGGTTCAGGAAGATGTTTGAAGATAATTTCAGTTGTTATGTACCTGATAAATATTATAATGAATATATGAAGATGAGAAAGAAATACCTAAAGGATATAAATGACAATCTAAGGAAACTACGTGATAAACTTGAGGAAAAGAAAATGGCATCTAACGGATAAGCAGGCATTTACATATCTTGTTTGTGTTATGGCTTTGCTTATGTTTCTATATCATTTCCAGTTTGTACACAGTAAGTTGGATATATGTTGGGTTGTATTGGGAATTGCAAGTGTTATCTTTTTTTGTATTTTTTTCAATCCACTATGATAATACTTTCACTAACCTTTTGTTATCATTTATTAACACAATAGTCGTTATTATCATCAAAAACACAAAAAAAAAACGCAATATTAATATATTATAGGCGACGTATTGATTACCCCTTTTAGTCATTTGGGGAATTGGGTGGAGGAATAATGGAAAGCGAAACCGTAAAAATTCCCAAAGAGCTATATGAAAAAGTATGCAAAACATGTACCAAACCAAAAGAATTTTGTGTTGAGTGTGTAAAAGAATATATTAAAAACTTCAATCATTAGTTTCTTTAAACTTCTCTAATCTTATTCTTATTGCCTCTTTTATAAACTCTGCTCTACTTTTATAACCTAACTTATTGTTTGAAATTATTTTATCTACTTCTTCGAGTAAATCCTTTGGAAAATTCACACCAGAATAATCTTTAGACATTACTATCTACATAACACTTGTTAATTTAAATATTTTGTTATTGATGTTATACAGATATGACACCCATATAGCAAAGTTTATATATGTGGGATTATATACACACCAGTATGACACAAGTATCATATAGGGGTGTAAGCATCCCTTCTGATCTGGTTGAAAAAATAGAATCAATCATATCTAAAGGAAATCTTGGATATAAGACTGTCGGGGAGTTTGTGAAGGATGCAGTCAGACAACATATTTTTCGTGTAAATCATAACAATAACATTGGTGGTGGGAATGGGAGTAGTAAAGACGATTAATCCAATAGTTTTGAGCAATCAGGATATAACACTTGAAAGTGGGAAGCTGATGAAGATATTTTGGAGAGATAGAACAATAAATAACATAATGTGGAGGATAGGAGATGAAATGCGTTTGTAAAAGCTGTAATGCTGAAATTGAAATTACCGATCCAGATGGAAAACAAATTAAAATTGTTTGTTGTAGAAAAGAGAACCATACAGGACCACATCTTAGTCAGGTAACTTGGTTATGAATAAAAATATTTAATTGGAAGGATACAATGAAAAGATATGTTGATGTTGTAAGCAGATATGATTTGGATGATCCACAGGATAAAAGGGAATTGCTTGAAAGAATGGGGGAAAGCATACCAACATCAAATTCAACCCAGTCAAACCTAAAAGAACTGGTTTGTAGCGACTGTGGTAAGAATGTAACAAAGAAGGTTGCAGAATACTCAAAAAACAATTTCGGTTCAATTTTATGTTTTAACTGTCAGTCCAAGCACAAGGAGGGGAATTAATGTCATGTTCTGTAAGGATTTACGGAATATTGGAAGCAATTGAAAATGGAACATTAAACGACTACCATAACAAACATGGGAGGCATTAATAGTAATGCTTAATAACATCCCTGCCGATTTCAGTATGCACTTTGACATTTTAGATCAAGGTGGAGAGGTAGGGATGGAAAATGTAAATGCATCAAGTTTTAATAGATTGGAAGTGCCAATCAAATTAACGCCAGAAACATCGACTTTTGATGACGTTGCCATACACGCACTAATAAGGCAGCGATTAAGCTTGGGTACGATAAACAGAAGATTGAGATACGCAAGGTTTATGGAACGATATGAACCAAAGGACTTTGCTGTAAATTTCAAGAACCCGAGTGCAGAGAATTTTATCAGACATTTGGATTATAGAGAACAGATCGAGGGTGCAGGTCATGGTGCATTAAAGCACGAATACCAGGCATATAGGATGTTCTGGGAGGCATGGGGAAAAAACCCAAGTGATGTACCATACAAGCCACCAAGAAACCCAAAATACACAATCATACCGATAGCTTTTCCAGAACAGATATATAACATTCTACATACAAAATACTCAAATGATTACTATGAAGATAGCAACATAAAACACATACTGGCAAAGAATCACATAATGGGATGGAGATTCCCAAGTGAAGCAAGTATCCTGAAACTCGATGATGTAGATCTTGACAACAACACCATATTGATTACCAGTCCAAAACTAAACAATGCTACAAGATTACTGGACATATCAGAACTCGAAAACAAGAGAAGTGCATATAATTTCAGAAACTACATTGATAAGATAAGACCGAAGTTTGAAAACCAATATAGCAAAGATTATCTTTTCATACATCCAAGTGGTAAACCATTTGAAAAACCAGATCAGTTGAGGATGTATGTAAACAGAAAGGCAAACAAAGAGATAAAATCAATATTTCCAAGATACTACAACTATACAAGCAGACATTGGTGTGCAGTGGCAAGACTTATCAGAACCAAGATTGAAACAAAGCATTTCGATGTTTACGAGGTAAAAGAGTGGATGGGTCACACTAAGATCCAAACCACTATGACTTATCTGCAACATGCCAAATTCTACTACAAAAAGATGCCTTTTGATTGGATTAAGCGTGTGCTTAAATTCCACAAAAAAGTGGGAGAGCAGAACACGTTGAAAAACCCAACAAGGCCAAAAATGGGCGTTGGGCATGAATTTAACAGGAGTGGAACTGAACGCCGCCTACCGACTGCGATTTGTTCCAACAGATATAAATTAAAACCCGAAAATAGTGTTTTTGGTGGGTTGGACATTTCAATCTATCCTTTTTCTTCTTTTTCTTTCGTGGGGGTGGGTGCATAACTAATTATCTAAATTCAACCAGATTATGTTATTACTGTAAATCATGTCATCATAGATGGGAGAACAAACAAGGGGATTTTGCTATTAACTGCCCATTCTGCGGTTCAAAGTCAATAAACAACATAGATCACATTTCTTATGATAATTGGAAGGAGATAAACGAATATTCTGTGAAATGGCTTGAAAAGGAATATAGTGATCTCCCACTAATAAATAAAAATCTTCCCTGCGATGCGTTCAGGGAACTACTTTTAAATGGTTATTTTGACAGTTTGAAGTGGAGTTCTGCTGTCAAACAGTATTTGTTTTATGAGGAGGAAAAAAGGTATGGGGCAACAAACAACATTTGAGCATAATGAATGGGAAGCATATCAACATAAGTCTATTAGCGAACAGGCAAGAGATGAAAACTACAAGAAACTACAGAATGATGAATGTCATCTATGCAAAACACAGGAATGTGTTTTAAAGGCACTACAAAACAATCCAGAAGGTTTGTGTGATAAAGAAATCAGTAAGAAAACAGGATTGCCGATAAGTTCTGTATGCGGTAGAAGAAACGAACTCGTAAAGATGGGATTAATACAACCAGATGGCACTATAGAATATCCAGATTATAAAAATTCAATGAGAATGGTAACCAGATGGAGGTTATCAGTTTGAGTCTTATTTTTTTACCAACATGGAGAGATAGGTTTGCCTCCCCCTATAAGTCAATCTTTTTAAACAGCATGGGTAAAACTATCTCTCCAACCATACCAGTAACAAAGGGATGCACAAAGAATTTTGTTAATCATTTATCCTATCTCTCCTCACCACCTCCCATGCATCCCTTTTTTACACCATTTGTCACAAGTTTGTTACAAAAATCTGTCACATTTGGTAGGGGTGATAATAATTAATTCCAAACAAAAGGTCTTGGAATTTCTACAAAACAACATCCGATATTCGTATAATGCAAAAACGATTTACAGGCATCTAAAAGGCACAATATCAGAATCAACAATACGCCAAAATCTACGAAGATTATATGAAGAAAAACAAATAAACAAGATTGATCGTGGGTTCTATCAGGCAAAAGTGAACAAGAAGGTTCTGAACATTCTTGAAAGGCCACCGACATTATTACATGCAATAACAATTTGCTGTGACTGCCCAAAGTTACAAATTTCAGGTCAGGGGGCTAAACGCCATAGTTACAAAAAAGAGATTTTGAATTGGCTAAAATACAATGAGTTTGAGTTCACAAGTTACAACAAGAATAAACCAGATGTAGGTATGCACATCAAAAGGTTCTGGTTCTCGGAAGATAGGGATGCAACAGTGTCATTACATAGCAACGGAAGGATGGAAACATTCATAGGTTGTAGCAAACACCCAATCAATTATCTTGAGTTTCGTGACATACTCAATAACATTGAAGGACGAATGTCATTTCTTTCGCCATTTGAGAATCAGATTGTGACACAGATAGGAATAAACAAAGATTACAGGCAATTCGATTTATCAGGCATAAGAAGTCTGAAATTAAAGGAATATTCAAACGCATGGTTTCAAATATACAAAAAAGAATCAATAGGATCTGTCAGGTTTGAATCGCACATTGCACCCAAACTTGATCTAAAGGATGCCTTCCAGATTTTAGAATCATTAAGTAATGGTTACAAATCAGAAGAAATCAGGGGGTATGTCTAATAAAATGGACTAACTCATTCTATTCTTTTTTTCTCTTTTATGAATATTTTCAGGGTTATTATGGTTCAATAATAGGAGTGTTAGTAAATGGATAGGGATGTGAAGTTATTGAAAGAGGCAGTTAAGCACGATCTTGAACTGATAGTTATAAAGATGACAAAACAGGAAAAGGATATACGCAACCTGAAACTCGCACTTGAATGTCTTGTAAAGGAAGCAGATCAGGAGGATGTCAATGCATACATCAGATGATGGCATGGACGTGGAGGTGTTATGCCACATGTTGTGCAGATGTATCGCATGTAGTGACAAACCAGACACAGTAATATTTGAAGTCCAAAGAACACTTGATGATGCAAAAAAGACAGTATATGAAAACAGGCAGGTGGAACAAAAAACATACTATGGGAGGGGATTATGATTGCTTGGATATTATTTGGCTTCTGTATTTTTTGGATGTGTGTTTATGTGGTGGATATTTTCAGAGCATATGTCAAACTCTGGAGGGAAATAAAGAAATGAAAATACATTTAACAATAGATATTGAGGATGAGGATTTGAGTGAAGCTGTAAGGAAGTTGATTTCAGAATTGGATTTTATATTCAACAAGATAAGTGAGAAGTAAATATGTACTATCCAAAGTTCATTAAAAAGACATTGAACCTTTATTCGGAAAAGGAAAAGATGATACAGAGGGCAATGACACTTTTAAAGTATGGTGGAATCGAAGGTGACTATCTTGAGTTCGGAGTATGGGAAGGCAATAGTTTCTCCATAGCTTGTAAGACAGCAAAGGAATATGGATTGAAGGGCATGAGGTTCTATGCCTTTGACAGTTTCGAGGGTCTGCCTGAAACAAATGGAAACGATAACTGTTCAGTTTTTAAGAAAGGGGATTTCAGATGCGATGAAGATAGATTCAAAACCAATCTGAAAAGGCAGAATATAGATCTGGATAAAGTCATCACAGTAAAAGGATGGTACAGCGACATATTGAACTACCAGTTGAAAAGCAAGTTGGAGATACATCGGGCATCATTGATAATGGTTGATTGTGATTTATACAGTTCTGCAAAGTATGTTATGGACTTTATAACTGATTACATACAGGATGGCACAGTGATAATGTTTGATGATTACTTTTGTTATGGTGGCAGTCCGTTCATGGGTGAGAGAAAGGCATTTGAAGATTGGTTAAAGGAAAATCCAGATATAATTGCAACCGAGTTCTATAAGTTTCATACTTTAGGTGATAGTTTTGTCTTGCATAAAAGGTGATAATCGTGTCAAATAGATTTTATGTTGTTTCTTACAATAGGGCATCAGAAAGCATCAAAAAGAATATAATAAAGGAACTAAAAGCATACAATATGGATACAGATTACATTAAGGGAGCAGACTATCTAATAGCGGTAGCAGACAGGGAAGAAGTTTATGATGTATGTCTTAAATGGTTCAGGCAGAACAAACCAATCATACACCTGTTTGCTGGTGAGATAAGTTGTTGGGCAACCCATGATGATGTTTACAGGCACTCATTAACATTAATGTCGGATTATCAGTTTTGTATAAATTCAGTAGCAAAGGATAGGGTGGAAAAACTGTGCAAAGCAGTAAATAAACAACCCCATGCCTTCATAGTTGGTAATCTATATCTGGATAAGTTGGATATTGATTGCAGTGAGATACCTAACGAACCTTATGATTTGGTATTGTATAATCCACCAACAAGATACAGCAAAGAAAAGGTTATAGAAGAATGTGAGGAAATTTATAGGGTATTAAAAAAAGGCAAAAGAAAATATATTTGGGTTTCCCCAAATGGAGATAACTTTAGTGATGTCATTGATAAATATACAAACGAGGGCAATCTGCCAAGACCAAAGTATTTAGGATTATTAAAAAAGGCAAACAAGTTCATTACCAACAGTTCCACGCAATACTTTGAAGCACCTTACATAATGCAGAAACCAAATATTATTAGTATTGGTGTAAGGAACAGGACAAGGGAAAGTAGATACACAGACACATCAAAGATTGGAACAACAGAAAATTTTGTAAAGATATTAAAGGTGATAGAATAAATAAAACAGAATTGAAAAAATATGGAATATTTACAAAATCAGTACATGTGGAAAAAATAACTAAATATCTTGGTGATAAAAACATATCTTTTTTCATATCAACCCGTAAAGATGACATGTGGCGTAATGATTTTGACATAGGAATAAGTTATTGTTATCCATATTTGGTAGATACAGAAAGAGATAATCGCAAATGGTATAATTATCACCCTGCACCACTTCCCAAATACAAAGGGGTTCGTTGTATAGTAGATGCCCTTAACAATAAAGTTGATACTTATGGTGTAACACTTCATGTTATGACAAATGAAGTTGATGAAGGAAAAATAATAGCATCTAAAACTTTCAGCTTGTCAAGCATACCATGTGATGCAAATGAACTTGGATGCATAGCACATTATCATTTATTTCAATTATTCAAAGAAACTATTTGTGATTTACATACTTTAGGAGAAATAGAAATTAAGGCAAGAAAATGAATGAATATCAAATTGTATTGGACATAGAAATAGATGTTTCAGAAGATAAAGTTGCTGAAATCACAGAGGCAGTAAAAGATTTCATTAGTAAATCTAAACATAGTAATTTCATATCTGATATTTATTGGGATGAAATCTAAATTAAAAAGGAATACAAATGAAAAATAGAAAAAAGATACATGATGATTGGCAAACGCCTGATTATCTTTTAGATTATATTAATTCCAAATACTTTGACAATAAGGGCTTTTTTGATCCATGTCCAATTAATTCAGATTTTGATGGTTTGAATATTGATTGGCAAGATCGTAATTATGTTAATCCACCTTATAACCGAGAGTTGAAAGAGGCATTTATTGTAAAGGCATTTTATGAAATGCTTAAAGGAAAACATATAGTAATGTTATTGCCTGTTTCAACATCTACAAACATTTTTCATTCTATAATATTGCCTTATGCTAATCAGATTGAGTTTTTATATAAGCGAGTTAAGTTTAAAGGCATTAATACAAATGGAGATTTGGTAAAAGATAAAACAGGTCAGCATGATAGTATGCTGATTGAATTTAAATTAAAAAGGCGATAAAATGAAATATTGGCGATGTAAACTTTGTGGGAACAACAATCCAGAATATCAAAAAGTATGTTCGATGTGTTGGAGAATGACTAAAAGTAATAATAAATTAAAAAGGCAACTAATATGAAAGTCTTAAACTTATATGCTGGTATCGGTGGTAACCGTAAACTATGGAAAGATGTAGAAGTTACTGCTGTTGAAATTAACGAAGATATTGCTTTAGTGTATAAAAAATTCTTTCCTGATGATAAAGTATTAGTTATGGATGCACATGAGTATCTTTTAAAGCATTACAAAGATTTTGATTTCATTTGGAGTAGTCCACCATGTCAATCTCATTCTGTATGTAATCATTTTCTTAAAGGTCAAGGTATTATTCGTTATCCAGATATGAAATTATATCAGGAGATAATTTTGTTAAATACTCATGCAAAGTGTAATTGGGTTATAGAGAACGTTAAAAGCTATTACAAACCATTGATTAAACCTCAAGAATGTGGTCGTCATTATTTTTGGAGTAATTTTGTTATTTCTGATTTGCCTGTAAAATATGATGTTGGTACAATGAATAGAAACTCATCTGAGATTGTACAGAGAAAAGCTATAATTAGGGAAGCACAAATCCCAGAACTTATTAGTTTGCATGATATTGATTTATCAAATATTAAGCTATCAAATAAAAGACAGATTTTAAGAAATGCTGTCTTGCCTGAAATTGGTAAACACATTTTTGATTGTGCATTTAAAAATAGACAGGAGTTATTAATAAAATGAAATCGATGTTTATTGATTACCCAGAAAATGAAAGATGTCCGTATTGCAATAAAAGATTGTATAAATTTTTTCCATTTCATTATTGTAAATTAAAAAGGTGATATGAAATGGTAAGAAAACATAAATTTTGTGAAAAAACAGGATGTATGAATAGAAGCAGACGGAAAGCAAGTAGTGGTCGTTGGTATTGTGAAAAACATTTTAAACAATATCAAAAAGATATTGCTTGGTTAAATAGAAAGAAGTAAATTAAAAAGGTAATTAAATGTTGAAAACAATATATGATAAGAAAATGAAAAGGAGGTGAAAAAGAATGGCAAAATATAGAGTTAGAGGAATAAGTCCATTTACTGGAAAAGATGCTTATATAACAAAAAAATGGACAACAAAAGAAAATGCACAAAGAACTGCAAATCTACATAGAAAAAAAAAGGCATTTAAAACTTGGAAAAATGTCAGAATAGTAAAGAAGTAAATGGTGTAAACTAACCGAGAAGGATCGTAAATTAAAAGAGGTAAGAAAATGAAGAATGTAAGCGATTTAACTGAAGATGAAGAATGGATGATAATTAAAAGTCGTGTTGATAAACTTATGATTTTGTTTCCATTGATTGTTTTAAGTTATCCATTTAGATTTGCTTATTATAAAATGAAATGTATGATAGAGGATTGGTATAAATCCTAAATTAAAAGAGGTAAGAAAATGAGTTGGATAGATAATCCAAAAATAGAGTGGTTATATCAAACTAAACAATACAAGAATGTTGAGTTTCATAAGTTTAGAATTTGGGATAAGACAAACAAATGTTGGCATACTTATTGGTATCTTGATAAAATAGATATTGAAAGATTAACTAATCCAAGTGAATTGGATAAAAGATTATACGGTATAAATTAAAAAGGTTAAAAAGTTGAAAGTAGATATAAAATAAAGGAGGTAAAAGAATGGAAAAAGAATATAGAAACTTTTGTCCAAGTGCAAAGAAAGGAATAAATAAATATTGTGGGCTTTCAAGCAAAGGTATGGCACAATATAGAACGAAGTATAAAAACAAAACAGGTAAACGTGCCACAGCAATATCTAATAAAGAAGATTTTTATTCTTTTGTTGCACGAAGTAAATTAAGGAGATAAAAAATTTGATAGAGTTGTTAAAAGAGATTTCTGATAATCCAGAACCACTTGTAGTGTATGGTATCTGTGTTTGTATCATTCGTAAATTAAAAGAGGCAAGAAAATGATTGAAATAAAAATAGAAGCGAAGAACAGGAAGATACAATCGCAGTATGAGATTAAAGGATATACTGAACTTAATGATGTTGCTATGACTTTGTTAGAATTAAATAAAATTCAGAAATGGTTATTGGATGAAAGTGAAGAACTCAAGAAAAAGGAATCAAGAATTACATTAGATATAAATCCAGAACGATTTGACGATGACATGTAACCATGGTAAATCAGGTTCACATCCCCTTTGTTCTGTTTGTAAAACAGATAAATATTTAGTTATTGAAACAGATGGAAAATATTTTTGTACGAATCATAAATTAAAAGAGGCAAGAAAATGAATATTGAAAAGCTTATTAACGATTGGTGTAAACTAAATGATAATTGAAATATTGGTAATTGGAATTATTTTATTAGTTTTCGGAATAATAAATATTTGTCTTGGATGGAAATGTGATGAGATGGTTGCTATGAGTTGGTTATCGTTTATAGGTGGTGTCATAGTAACAATATCAGGATATTTATCCTAATTTAAAAAGGAGGATGTAGAAAGATGAAAAAAGAAGTAATAAATGAATTAAAGCGATTAAAAAAACATTATGAGAATGAAGTAGAAAAAAACAAACATCCATTTGATGGTGGAATAGTAGAAGGATTGTCTTATGCTATTAGTATATGTGAAAATGAAGAAATAAGTTAATGGTGTAAGCAAATGGAGAAATTGATAAATTAAAAGAGGTAAGAAAATGAAATGTTGGATATGTGGAAATGATGAGGGAAGTCGCAAAAATATGGTTTTAGACCATTGGGCTTTATATGAAATACAGAGATGTGTTTGTAATGAATGTTTCCAATCGGTTAGAAATGATGAATATGAAAGTTATTCAGTAGATTAATATAAATTAAAAGAGGCAAGAAAATGAAAATAAAAATAATTAACATCGGATTGATATTAATTGCAATTTTATTAATTGCAACAACTTATTATCAACAACAATGGGTTGATGAATTTGGTGATATTGATTCTTGTTGTAGTGGTCTTTGTTGTAGGTGTCCACCAAGCTTTTGGGAATGTAGCTTTATGATGTGGAGTCAAGTTCTTATTATGATGATTTCAATTGGATTGATAATGATTGGTGTTGTTGATACTATAGTAAGTGAGAAATCATAAGTTATAATGGGTCGTGAATTGGTTATGATGCTGAAACTCGTAAGACCAATCAATAAGATAGTAGGCATTAGGAGGTTCAACTCCTCTACGACCCGTCCTAAATTAAAAAGCCCACCTAAATCTAAATAAGATGTAATAGGAAGAAATAAAATGACTACCAAATCACAGCATTTAAAAAATAGTTGTTACCGAGAGCAAAGATCAAAATCATCATTTTGGTAGATATTTTAATATTATTTCCCTTAATATAGAGAAACGGAAATGTTATATATTGGGTTTGCATTAGGAGTAGTATGAACGAACAACCATATAGTAGTTCACAAAAACAACTTCCGAAATATATTAGCAAAGAGGAAATATTAAACATCTTGGACAAAGCAAAAAAAGACCGTTATCGTAACTACATTTTGCTTTTGACATTGTGGCGAACAGGCATGAGAGTAAGTGAAGTTGTTGAATTGAAGAAACTTGATATTAATGATGGCACAATAATTGTTCGTGATAGCAAACACCACAAGGATCGTGTTATACCATTGGAACAAGAACTTTCTAATCTGCTTGGATTGTTTTCCGATAATATGAAACCAAGAGATGTATTGTTTAAATTATCTGCAAGGCAGGTTAGGAATATTGTTTATAAGTATTCACCAAAGGATTTGAATGTACATCCACACACGTTCAGACATTCCTTTGCTGTTCATTGTTTAAAGAATGGAATGAATATCAGATCCTTACAAAAGATACTTGGACACAGCAGTTTGACGACAACACAAGTATATCTTGATCTGGTTGGTGAAGATATTAAAAATGATTTCGGGAAGGTGGAATGGTAATGTGTGATGATTGGTCAAAAGCTAAATTTCTCATTCCTCGTTTTGCTAAACATATTCCATGTGTATATTTTCTAACTAATGTTGGTGAATCAGGTTTTGTTGATAATGTTATTTCACTTGTGTATATTGGTCAGACTAAGGATTTGCGTAATAGACTTAGTTCCCATAATTCTAATGGTTTTTATTACTATTATGATAGTGTTTTTTACATTCCCATTTATGATACTGATTTAAGAGTAATGATGGAAAAGGAGTTTATAGAAAATTATGAACCAATGCTTAATCGTTATTGAGATCCAAAAGTATGTTGAGGGATGGGTATGAGTGAAGAAAAATTACCATTAATGTATGATGTTGTATATCCTTCGAATTTGGTAGAAGAAATAAAGCATAAAGGAAAATGTGATGCAAAAGAACTTGCTAAAACAGGAATGGTGTTAATTTTTGATAGTGTATTGCCTAAAGAAGAATGTAATGAAGAAACTTTTTCAACAATACCAAAAATGTTTGTTCACGATGGAACAAAAGTAATAACTATTGATTTAGATAAATATTTTCAAGAGGTTAATGATGCAGCAAAATTCATTCAAACAACAGGAGTAGTTGGTAATTTTCCTTTATGGTTATTTGAAAATACTTTTTATATTGCAGAATTGTTTAGTAAGAAAAAAATGGAAGAAATAGATGAGCAAGAAAAAAAGTTCCCACAAATATCTGCACAATTTATACAAATAGAAAATGAAGAAGCAAAAAAAGTCGGTAAAGAACATTGGGTTATTTTAGTATCTACTCATAAACATTTAGTTAAAGGATTTTATTTAGATAATCTTTTAGAAGTTCATAGACGAAAATGGAATAATATACTAAATGGTAAAACAAAAAACAAAAAAAGGAATGGAAGAACACCATTTACAAAATCTATTAGGCACGAAGTTTTTAAACGAGATAATTACAAATGTGTGGAGTGTGGAGCAACCAAAGAAAAAAGATGTTTACATATAGACCACATAATTCCAGTAAGTCGTGGTGGAACAGATGAATTGGATAATCTACAAACCTTATGTGAAGGATGTAATCTGGCAAAAAAGAATAGAATAATTAATGGCAATAGTAAAAAAAGGGGTGTACCATGACAACAGGAAGTAAGGAGAAAGATTGTAATAAAACAAACGACCGTTTATTTGGATGCGTTATGTCGAGATGCAGCGATTCCAAAAACATTCTGGATGGTTTGATGGGGATTTTATCCACTTGCCTAATTATAAGGCAAGTAGGAAGGTAAATCGCAAACAACCTGAAAGATGGGTAAGATTAAACAATCAAGGCAAGATGGCAATAGAATTGTTCTGCAATCTTGATATTGAATTGCCTGGATACAAAGGATGGAATAAGAATCTAACAACCTGGTGTAAACGAGCAGAGCTTGATCCAAATGGTGTAAGTGCAAAGACAACACGAAAGACTTGGGAGAGTTGGTTGATGTTCAATTACCCGACACGCATAATGGACATTGTAGGATCACAAGGGCATACTCAAACCATTTCCATTCAGCACTATTGCAATATGCCATTTACTGAACGAGATAAAGTAGAGATCCAAAAGTATGTTGAGGGTTGGGTATGATAACATATTTTTTTCACAGTTTTAAAATATACAATATATCGTTTAAACGATAGTCATAGTATATAAATGTATCGGGATAACTATATATAGTTATGACGACATATATATTATTGTGATTTGGTATGGAAACCGAAAATGAAAGAGTGTATCTGTCTTGTGCTGAAACAGCAAAGTATGTAAGACAGGCACTAAAGGAGAACTTCCCAAATACGAAGTTCTCAGTAAGAAGCAGGACATATGCTGGTGGTGCATCGATAGACATCTATTGGAGAAATGGTGCAGCAGAATCAGAAGTTAATTCGGTAGCAAAGAGTTTTGAGGGTGCAGGGTTTGATGGATCAATCGATCTCAAGTATTATAAAACACATTATCTAACAAAAGATGGTAAGGTTGTATCAGGCAATAGTCCAGGAACAGCAGATTCTGGTGGTTATCATAATGGATATGAATATCAAAAACCAGAGGGTGCAAGAGAAGTTCATTTTGGTGCTGACTTCATCTTCTGCAATCGTGAAATAACTGAAGATGTTGCAACCAAAATCGCAGAGGGCTTTTCAGAATATAACGGACATAAGTTTAACGGGGATTTAACTGCTAATGTAGATCCAAATGAACCATACAGAACTCTCGGAACTTGGTGGAACTGTGTTTGGCGATTTGTAAATGACAAAGATTTAACAAATTTCAATGGTGTTGAAAAAAATGATTGTACTTGTGGACAATGGCCAAAGGACTTTTTCAAACTAAAGGAGGCAAACTAAATGTCAATGAAAGGCAGTGAATGGCAAAAGGAGATTTCAAAACTTTCTAAAGCAGATCGTGAGAAATATGCAAAGGCAATCGGAACAATATTAGAATGGGATACTTTCGAGGAACACTATGGATGGACAGGACTTGGAACAATCAAGTTCTTTTTGCAGGAGGAAAAATAATGGCAGAAATGTGGTTTAGATCAGCAAATAAAAGAGATGCAGTTGCAAAGACATTCAGAGAACAAGGAATAAGAGTTTATGCTGAAGGTCATTCACCATTCTCTGGGCAATATGGTTTCTACTATGAGGAGGACTAAAAGATGAATAGTTATGAAGAAAAACAAGCAGCAAGAGCAGAAAGGTATAGAGAACTCGCAGACAAAGCAAAGAAACAATCAAATGCAGCATATGAAAGATCAAACAACTTGGCTGATGCGATTCCCTTTGGGCAACCTATATTAGTTGGGCATCATTCAGAAAGTAGGCATCGTAGAGATATTGATAAGATTCATAACTCTATGCGAAAGTCAATTGAATTATCTGAAAAAGCAGAATACTATAAGAACAAAGTAAAAAGTATTGAAAACAATAACAGTATTTCATCTGATGATCCAGAGGCAATTGTTAAACTTAAAGAGAAACTTGAGAAACTTGAAGCAAAAAGAACTACATACAAAGAACATAATAAGAAAGCTCGTAAAGAGGGAACTGAATCATTACCATCTTGGGCTTTATCAAATATTAGTCAAAACATTAGATCAGTTAAAAAGAGAATCGAATATCTTGAAAGGCAAAAGGGTGTCGAGAATAGCGAAGAAGAAGTTAATGGTGTTACTATCAAAGTAAATACAGAAGATAACAGAGTTCAATTATTCTTTCCAGGAATCCCAAGTGTTGAAACAAGATCTAAACTAAAGAGCAATGGTTTTCGATGGAGTAGATATAACGGTTGTTGGCAACGAATGGTTAGTGGTTGGGCTATTCAATTAGCAAAAGATATTGCAGGTGAATATCATGTGTAAATTATCTAAAAAAGAGTTGATCCTTTTGGATACAGTTCTAACAGATTTTATTAGTAGTAGAAACCATTTTTACAAAGAACTTGAACCTTACTATAATTTAAGATCAAGGATACAAGCTGCAATCAAAGAAACCGATAAATAAATATATCAGTATAACTATATAGGGTAATTATATGACTAAAATAGAAATACCTTATCTAAAATGTATAAGATGTGGACACAAATGGATACCAAGATCTTCAAACATTCCAAAAGTTTGCCCTAAATGTAACAGTCCATATTGGGATAAAAAATATACAAGGAGTGATAAAATAAAAGAAAATAAGAAATTAACCAAAAAAGATGCAGAAGAAATCTATGAAATGACTGAAATGGCTTACTATTCACCAAAGAAACGAAAAAAATAAGTAATAGTAATGACATATATATATTCCGAATATACTTATGCAAGTTTCTCGTAAAACAACCCATAGAAGTTATCTATTCGGTGATTTTGATAAAGATGGTGTTAAGAATATAGATGACTACAAACCTTTTGATCCAAAAGTAAAAGATTGGCCGGATCCAACAAAAAATCCAAGTTTTTATCATAAAGCTCGTTTTGGTGGTTTTGAAACAAAGTTTTCAGATGTGTTGCTTGAAATTGAAAGAGATAATAATAGAAATGCACCTTTTCTGAAAAAAGTAATTGCAGAAAATCCAGGAAGTTATGGTAGGATAAAAACAGTTCCAAGTACAATTCAAAAACTAAAACGTAAAAGCTACAATCATTTACATGATATTTCGGGTGCAACTATTGTTGTAAGTAATAGAAAACAAGTTAGGACGAAAGCAAAGCAAATAAAAAAGAAATACAAACACGATTCACGACAGACAGATGATTTTTATCGTAACCCTAAGGGTGGAGTATATTATGCATATCATCTTGGATTATTGGGTAAGGATAAAGCTCCTTTGGAAATACAAATTAAAACAGAACCTATGGAAAAATTACATAAGAAAATGCATACAGCATATAAACAAAATCCAAAATCGTTAAAGTCATTTAGAAAGAAAGCAAAGAAGTTATTTGATTTGGGTTTCTAATTCTTTTTTTAACTTTATATAATAGTAAAAAAAGGGGTTAAAATTATGACACAAGAAATAACACCCAAAAAGCAGGACAAAACAAAGGACCGTTTATTTATGTTGATAGCAACAACTGGAATTATACTATCTGTATTTCTTGTTGGTTATTATGTTATGATTGAACAGGACACCCAATTGCAGGAATGGATGGATGAACATCCAAACCAAATGCCAGATGTTGGAGGCCCACCACGACTTGATCTTATGGCATTGGTAATAATCCCAACAGCAATTGTAATTATGATAATATTAAAGTGGGTTGAGTATAAGGAAAAGAAAAACAATGTAGTTTAGGAGGTGAATATATGAAAAAAGGAACACCAAAGCGTGATGGATCAGGCAAAGGCACTCGTGCCAACAGGGGCAGAGGTGGATGCCAACAAACCAGATCCAAAGGCAGAGGAAGGAATAGAAGATGAACCCATGTGATTTTGTCATATGCGATACAGAACCATTGATAATTGTGGTAGGTTCTCTGGCATTGGGAGTATTCATACTATTGAAATATACAGAATGGAGTGAAAAGAAATAGAAGATAAATTAAAAATAAGTATTTACCCATTTTTTAGTTGTTACTTATATTAAAATTAAGTTGTTACTCATTTTTGGGTTAATTATAAATACTATAAGCAACATATATTAAAACCCAGATGCATCATCCCTTTTCCCATCTGGGAGGTACGTACTGCCCAATATATTCAGAGTCTTTTCTATGCTTTTCTATCGAGAGTTCAGCAGGTAAAAGAGGTCGCCAAACTTCTTTCTGAAAACCTGCCAAACTCTCAAGTATGTAATTATGCATCTTATATAAAAAGAGGTCGCCAGTATGAGTCCATATAGAAAATTAAAAAAGAATTTTGAGGCAAGAGTTTTACCATTTAGTATTTTGATGTTGCTTATTGCAACAACATTAACTGTCTTGGTTGTAATAACGCCAACTGAAAATAATGCTGTTTTAGCAAGTACAGTAGGCAATACAGATACAGGGAACGACAGTGCATACATTACACTTCAGGATTATAATTTTGCAATGGGAATATGGTTTGAAGCACCAGAAGATGGAACTGTCGACAACATCTCGGCACATTTTGACCAAGTGGATGGAACTTTCGACTATCAATGTGCTTTGTATGAGTTTGTTGACTATGGTACGAATTGGGCAGGTGCGTTGATAAATACAACAAATGTTGTGGAAGTGGCAAATACAGAAGATAACACATGGCAGGTTTTTCCTTTTAATGTATCTGAAAAACCAAGTATTGTTTCTGGAACGAAATACTATATTATGATAAGACCCTGTGGATATACAACATCTATAAACAAGCTGGATACAAGTAATAATGTTGAGGGGTACGCATTTTATTATCAGGATACGGAAGGAGATGACCCACCAACATTTGATGATCCATATACATCCGAGTCAGGAAGCACCAGTGCATATTATTGTTTGTACGCAAGTTATTCTACAGATAGTAACACTGCACCAACGATAACAGGTGAGAACCCATCAAATGAAAGCACAGATGAGGAATTAACGCCAACATGCAATGCAACTGTAACGGATGCAGATGGGGATGCAATGACCGTTACCTTTGCCAGTAACTATTCCAGCAGTTGGGTAAATTACCAAACTACGACATCATGTTCAAATGGTTCTTACAGTTGGGAACATGTAGGTGCAACAACTGGAGATACAACTTATTATTGGCGAGTATATTGTGATGACGGAACAAGCAACATTTCCAAAACATATCATTTTACAACATTGGACATAGGTTCATATGATATTGACTTTACAAATAATACAAACGATAAGTTCACATGGACGGGTGAAGCTGGTGATACAGTATGGGCAAACTCGTCTGGAAGTTATTATGAAACTTTGATAATCTATACGAATTTAAGTGGTGTTAGTGATGTATACTGCACAAATATATCAATCGACTTTACAGATTTCGATAGCGATATTGTCCAAGAGAATTTAAGCATAGAGTTTTCAAATTCATCTGATGGTGTTTGGAATGGTACAACATACACAGTTCCAGCAGCAGATGGCAATGTAACAATCAACAGCACAGTATGGACGGAATCTGGTTGGTGTCATGGTACAGATCCATTTAATATCACTGGATACGACAGTGAGATACATGTCAGGGTAAAAGTTGAAATACCGTCAGGTATAAGCACTGGTACTAAAAGCAATAGTGCAGCATGGAAAGTTCTGTGGAAAATCGAGTACTGATTTTGGGGGGCTTTCTATGGATGGTTTTTTAAAAAAAGGCAAACGAAAAACTATTCTTATAGTATTAACAATTTCAATATTAATGATGGGTTTACTTTATATTCCAAACTTATTTGCAAGTCCAACATTTACGGAAAACACTATTGATACATCATTGGATTGGGCATTTGATGTGGCCTTTGGCGACATAGATAATGATGGCGACATCGATATTGTTGCATGTGGTGAAGAAGGCAATGGGCAGGTTGTATGGTATGAAAACGATGGTGCATTACCTTATACAAAACATGTTATTGAAGATAACCCCTGTATGCAAGTAAGGATTTGCGATTATGAAGGCGATGGTTATCCCGAAGTAATTGCTTCAGATTATTATGATGATACTATTTTTTTATATTATCATTCAGGCAACCCATCTGGAACATGGTCAAAAACATCCATAGGTACTGTTGATCCTGGATATTATATGGAAATTACGGACTTGGATAATGACGGTGATACCGATGTTGTTGCATCAAGCCCATATGATAATTCAATGAGATGGTTTAGGAAAAACACAGGATGGTCATTCACAAAATTTGAAATTTCATCTACAAATGGCATAAGGGGAGTAGCTGTTGGTGATTTGGATGGCGATGGATGGACAGATGTTGTTGGAGGTGCTGGTAGTGGTGTAAGTACAGTATACTATTATTATAATGACCATACAATAGAAAATAATGATACTTGGAGTAAATACACAGTATGTTCAAGTGTGACATCGCCAACAGGCCTCCATTGTGCAGACGTCAATGGCGATGGCGATATGGATGTAATTGTAGGCGTAATGGATGATTCGGAAATAATATGGGTGGAAAATGATGGAACGCCAACTGCTGGATGGGTCGAACATACGGTTGATGCAAGCCAGGTATTAATCAGATGTGTTCATGGTGCAGATATTGATAACGATGGCGATATTGATATAGCATATGCGACAATAGACGATGACGAGCTTGGATGGTTTGAAAATGATGGTGGAACAGGATTGTCTTGGACACAACATATTTTAACAAACTCTCTTGATTATGCAACAGATGTAAACGTAACTGATTTTGATGGCGATGGTGATATGGATATTTTTGGTGCAGGATGCCATGATGATACAGTGGTTTATTTTTCACAAGATAGTTCACCAGCACCACCAGTAGAAGTACCAGACATAAATTTCAGTTCTATAAATAATGAAGGGAACAATACCTATGACAATCAAACATCAAAAAACTTGGTATGGGAGCAAGTAGAAAATACAAACAACTACAATCTTCAGATTGCAAACGATAGTGCATTTACAGACATTTGGCTTAATTGGACTAACATATCAGATGCAGAATTTGGTATTGATTATTATGAATTTACAAACGCAAGTGGAACATATGTATCTTTTAATTTGACTGTTGCTGTTGAATATGGATGGAAGTTTTATCGGGTGAGGGCAAGATACTATGATTAAAAAAAGTATAATTTGTATATTATTGTTTATCGCCCTAATTTTTACTAATGCTATAACAGCATCAATAATGTGGACGGATTCGGAGTTTGATGGTGAGGTCGAAGTTACGGGTGAAGTAAGTAACGAAACATATATTGACAGGGAGTTCGATGGTGAAGTTAATGTAAGGGTTATGAATTGGAGCAACTGGTCGCCATATTGGTGTATCGGTACAGCAAAGCAATCCCAAATTAATAATATCGTTATAAGTACATACAACAGCACAGCAATAAATCTAACATGGGATGTTGGTGCTGGAGTTGACAAAACATATATAAGATATGGCAAGGACGAAGGGGCAACATCATTAACCGAAGGTAATTTACTGGTCAACACATCAAATGATTATTACAACCATAGTAATTTAACTCAAGGCACTCACTATCTTTACACGTTTTGGAGTTACAATACAACTGATAATATGCACTCATATAATTATAATATAACTGGGAACTATACAAATCCAGGACAACCAACTGATTTAATTGCTTCAGATGTGTCAATGGAAAGCATAACATTAAGTTGGTCTAAAGGGCTAAACAGTACAAATACTATTATCTATATGAATGATACTGGGGAAACAGGCAACCCCACTAACAACAATGGTACAGAAGTAGTTAACAGTACAGGAACTTCATATGAAGTACCGAATCTTGCATATAATGTCACATATTGGTTCACAGCATACAGTTACAATGTTGCAAGTAAGTTGTGGAGCTTGTCAAACATTTCAACATCTGAAACAACATTGGCCAGTGCCGACAGTCCATATAATTTTGCTGTCGGCAGATATAATGATACTCAACTGAATTTAAGTTGGAGTAGGGTGAACATAAGCCATTCAACAATAGTGGTTCGCAAAACTGGTTCATACCCGACAGATGTAAATGACGGTACTGAAGTGTATAATGGTTCGGCATTGCTTTATAAGGATGTGGATTTAACACCAGCAACAAAGTATTACTATCGGGCATGGGGATGGAATGGAATAAGTGTAAGTGCAGGATACGTTTCAGATTACAATATTACAAGGCCAGAACCACCACAGAATTTTACAGGGGATATAGAAGGCGGTAGTGTACTTGCAATGGCATGGGATAAAGGAACAGGGGCAACAAAAACAGTTATAAGAAACAACACTGGCAGTTATCCTGAACTACATCCAGGTGCAGGTTATAATGTGACAAATACATCTGGAGAATCGCATAGTATAGAAGGCGTGAGCAGTATAAACTACATTTCAGGATGGAGCTATGCATCAGTTGATGGTACACCCATCTATAGTTTGTCAACTCCTTTAATGTGGGGGGGGCTTGAAGTAAATGTGTATAAGGAAGATGAATCATGGATTGCAATTGGAAATTATACTGTTTTCATTACAAACAGTGATGCAACCGAAACATATATGAATGTGAGTTGCAACAATCCATTTAGGGTTGGTGTGGAGGATGTGCCAAATGGTGAAAACATCATCATTCAGATACAGAAACAAGGGTACAAGACAAGAAGTAAAACCATGGACTTGTTTGAAAATACATGGTATGCAATAAATTTCTATTTACCTGCAAGTAGTGAAGGTTCTCCATCTGGTGAAGAAGGCGAACCATGGTATGTAAATGGATCTGATATGGATAATGAAACAATATCATCACATTATATAATATTTGTAAAGAATAATGCTGAAGAACCTATAGAAGATGCAATTATAACAATAAAACGTTTTATAAATGATACAGCAAACGAAAGCGATTATGATGATTATGATACAATATTAAGTGGATATACAGATGGTTCAGGTCAGGTGGATGCGGATCTTATACCAGACACAGTATATTATGTTACAATAGCACATGATGATTATTATACTGAAAATACATTTTGGACACCACCTGAAATATCATATGTTGAAGATGCTTACAAGACTTTTTACCTTACAGCATTACCAGAAGATTATCCAAATGAAACAACACCATCAGATTGTGTAACATTTACAGGTGAGATTGAAGGATCAACAGGATATGTAAATCTAAGTAATGCTGATGGAACGATATGTGGTGATTTCAATAATTTCACTATATGGATATATGAAATCAACACTACAACCAACATTACAAGTTATTTTGATAGTTACAATTCAACAAACCAGAGTATTGAAATTGAAATTACAATTGATGTTGATAACACATATCATGTAGTGGCATATATCAATCATACAATATTTGGCGTATTCCCATCTTCATTATATCTAAATCCTGTTGGATCTCCAATTACAAACATTTCTGAATTTGATGATATGTTTAAAAATATTTTTGGTGATAATAATCAATTGACATGGAGTGCTATATTTGGTTTGTTTATACTGTTGGTAATGTTGTTTGCATTTGACCAAAAAAGTGCAGGGGTTGGCATTGTTATAACCGGTGTAGCAATGTTGGGATTCAATGCATGGTTAGGATTAGCATTGTTAACAACAACAGTATGTGTTTTCATTATAATAATGGGGATTCTTCTCCAATGGAAATTGAATAGGAGGTATGCTTAATGTCGGATGTAGTTGAAAAAATAATATATAAACAAGCAGGTGGTGGAAAAAAAGGTGATAAGTGGGTCAAAAAGTATAGGGTGGCAAAGTCACATAAAAGATCATCTGGTGGTACTTCAAGCAGTCCACCAGTTAGTAGTCCACCAAATAGTAGTCCGCCACCAGAAGATACAAGTATGGATATTTCAAATATTCCATTTCAATTATCACCTGAAGCAAGACAAAGGGCAGCAGACAAATATGGATTGAAACCAAGCGATCCATTTGCAAATGTAAAAGTAGCTACTGTCGATGATAAAACAGTATCGGATGCAATAAGAGTTGATACAAACCAAAGAATAAGTCAGGGTTCACAAACATCCATGCCAGAAGATTTAGCATGGACACCAGCAGGTTCTATTAAAAGAACACAACAGAAACAAGGGAAGTCATCATCTGGCGGAGTTACATTAAAAGATGTTAAGAAAACAAAAAGTTCTGATTTGCGTTCAAGAGGGCATAGAGGACAAAAGGAAGGTTCACCCAAACCAGGTGAAGAATTAACAATAGTGGAATATAAAGGTGAACTTAACCAAGCTCAAGATAATATAACTAAAGCATTACAAACAAAAACAAATTTGTATGATTTTGGACAAGAATTGATAGATTTTAATCGGTCAAAACCAGTAGAAATCGAAGGTAAAATATATGAAGGGAATAAAGTAGAATATACTGTTCACGAATTTTATCGGCAATTTTTATATGGTGATGGTACTGTAGACTCACCAGTTCAATATAATAAAACACTATCTGCAAAAGATTACGATATTTATCTTGCAAATATGGGTAGGTATTACCAAAAAGAATCTGATAAAATTGATGAAATAACACTTGAAAATATATCAACTCAATTGGATAAAGCAATAAATCAAGCAGGAGATTGGCATCCAGATACTAAAGTAAGAAAAATAAAACAAAAAGATGGTACTTATAAATATGAGGTTGATTTTCCATTTTCAGGGGCTGACATATATTATAGCACTCGTAAAGAAATAGATAAAAGAAATAAGAATCCATGGTCTTTGGAGGGGATTACATCACGTTTTGCTTTGGCATTAACACCAGAGAATTTTGCGGGAATTCCTGCAACAGTAGAATATCTTTTGGGTAATAAGGAGAAAGCACATCAGATTGAAGTATCAGCAGTAGCAGGTACAAGAAATGTTAAAGACTTTTGGAGTGCGGCAGGATGGTATCTATCAAGCCCAATGGGAACATTAGGTTTAACAACAGCAACAGCAGGTGTGAGTTCGATAGCTGCTCCTCATATTGGACGTTTAAGTACAGCATATCCATCAGCATTTGGAGTTACGAGTAAAGTAGTTGGAGCAGGGATGAAAGTGGGGGTTGCAACATATGGAACATATGAGTTTACAAAAAATGTTTCAGAAGGGGAGATTGGAAGGGCTTTTGGTGGTGCAACAAGACTTGGTTTAACTTATTATGGCATGAGCAAGGCAAGCGAAGCAGGGATGATGATGAAAGATCCAAAAACAGGATTACCACGATTTAAGGTTGGTGCTTACAAAGGACAGAAACTATACATTGACAGAATGTTCGACAAGGATGCAAAACAGGTCATTTCTTTATTGCGACAGGGTAAATCGGCAGATCATCTTATGACAGCTTGGAAGGCAGGTGCAAGCAAGGAATTCGCAGGAATGAATTTTAAAATACAAAGTAATATGGCATTAACAAATTTGAGAGTTAATCAACCAGAACCAACATTCACAAACATTAGAAATTTATTTGGAA
>Ga0272442_10002900_pt1 | contig 24395 bp, 14 predicted proteins | sample SSMForm2O_FD_200262 | JGI IMG/M metagenome (GOLD analysis project Ga0272442, IMG submission 200262) | Marine sediment archaeal communities from Little Sippewissett salt marsh, Falmouth, MA, United States - SSM-Form-2O | ecosystem: Environmental > Aquatic > Marine > Wetlands > Sediment ...
TCGTCGCCACGAGCCAGCCGCTTGCCAGCCTCGCCGGCCTCGATGTCCTCAGGGCAGGCGGAAACGCGATCGACGCCGCCATTGCCGCCAACGCCATGCTCGCCCTGGTCGAGCCCATGAGCTGCGGCCCGGGAGGCGATCTCTTCGCCATCGTCTGGAGCCAAAAGGACAGGAAGCTCTTCGGACTCAACGCCAGCGGCCGATCCCCCTACGATTGGAGCCTGGAAAAGGCCCGTGCTCTGGGCCTGAAAGAAATTCCCACGCGCAGCCCGCTGGCCTGGAGCGTTCCCGGCTGCGTCAGCGGCTGGGCCGACCTGCACGAGCGATTCGGCAAGCTCAGCTTCGGCCGGTTGCTGGAACCTTCGATTCATTACGGCCGCGAAGGCTTTCCCGTCTCGCCGATTATCGCCCGAGGCTGGTCGTTCGGAGCGATGGACACGCCCGGCCTGCGGGAGACCTACCTGCCCGACGGCGCGCCCGTTCGCTTCGGCACGATGTTTCGCAACCCGAACCTGGGGCGCTTCTACGAGACCCTGGCGCGGAGCGGGCCGCAGGCGTTCTACGAGGGCGAAATCGCCGAGCGCATCGTGGCGTTCTCGAAGGCCCACGGCGGGTACTTTTCGCGACGCGACTTCCGCGACCACCGCGCCGACTGGATCGACCCGGTCAGCACGAGCTATCGCGGCTACGACGTGTGGGAGCTGCCGCCGAACGGACAGGGCATCGCCGTGCTGCAGATGCTCAACCTGCTCGAGCATTTTGACATCGGCTCCATGCAGCCCAACTCCGCCGAGCATCTGCACCTGTTCCTCGAAGCCAAGAAGCTGGCCTTCGAGGATCGCGCCGTCTACTACGCCGATATGGACTTCGCCGACGTCCCGCTGGCGCAGCTCATCTCGAAGAAGTACGCCGCCGAGCGCGTCAAGCTCATCGACCCGCACCGGGCCGCACAACAGGTGCGACCGGGCCGGCTCAAAGGCTCGTCGGACACGATCTACCTGACCGCCGCCGATGGCGAAGGCAACATGGTCTCGCTCATCCAGAGCATCTACTACGGGTGGGGCTCGGGTTACGTCCCCGACGGACTGGGCTTTTGCCTGCAGAATCGCGGCCAGCTCTTCGCACTGGACCCGAATCACCTCAACAAGCTCGAACCGCACAAGCGCCCCTTCCATACGATCATCCCGGCGTTCGTTACCAGAGACGAGCGCCCCGCCTTCTCCTTCGGCGTCATGGGCGGCAGCTTCCAGCCCCAGGGACAAGTGCAAGTCCTGATGAACATTATCGACTTCGGCATGTCGGTCCAGCAGGCCGGCGAGCAGCCCCGCGTCGAGCACGGCGAAAGCTCCGAGCCCACCGGCCGCAAAATGGTCGGCTCCGGCTCCGTCGGCTTCGAACGCGGCATCGGCGACGACGTCAAGCTAAACCTCGCCTACATGGGCCACCACGTCCGCCCCAACCTCGGCGTCTGGGGAGGCTACCAGGGCATCTGGCGCCAAAACAACCCCCTGCGCTACTTCGGCGGCTCCGACCCCCGAAAAGACGGTTGCGCGATCGGCTATTGATCAACAGCGGGCTGTACATTCTCTCAACCGGCCTGCACAATAGAATCTGCAGATCACAACGGAGGTTTTCTCTGCGTCGCAGAGGAATCCCCAATTGGAAGTGCGGAAAGAGAATGGGTACAATCGCAGGCTAAACTGGAATGCCATCAACTGAATGTGAATACCGCAGACAGCTCCAGTGAAGGCGTAGCCAAACCGGTGGCAGGTGTGAGCGCCCCGAAGCAGGGAGAAAGCATAGGAGACAACAATGGCCCTGTTCAAATGCGAGAAATGTGGCTTTCAGAAACGTGTGCCGGACCACTTCAACGGCAAGCGAACTCGCTGTCCCAAATGTCACCAACCGGGTCGAATCGCCGCAGATGAGGTCGGCGGTATTTCGCAGGAGCCCATGGTCGCATTCCGCTGCAGCAAGTGTGGCCAGACGCTGAAAGCACATCCAGAGCGTACAGGCAAAAATGTGCGCTGCCCCGCATGCAACAATCTGTCATCCCTTCCCACTGGGCGGCAGGTGGCCCCGGATCGCTCGCCAGTGCAGAAGCACATGGCGGCGTCGGCGGGAGAGAAACATTCTCCCGGCATTGATGCAGACGGAAATTCACCTGAGACCCGTCAATCAGTAGCTGGACCTCGCCCGAGTAAGGGACCCCGAAAGACCGTGAAGTGGATCATGGCGCTTGCGGTCGCATGCGCAGGCGTCGTCGTGGGGACATTGGTAGGCAAGAGTCTGTTCCTGCAGTCGGGCAAAGGCAACCTCGATCATACGAGCCCACTGGACATGGCTCCTCACGATCCAAACCCGCCAGGCCCAACCAATGTGACGGAAACTGCGACCGCCCCGCCCGCCACGCAGGCTCGCAGCGCTGCAGTTCGCTCGCAGTTCATCGCACGAAGGGAAAGTCTCCGCAGAGTGGTCAGTGCGAATCCTGGGAGGTGGGTTGACATGTCTTGGAGCGTACCCGAGATATCAAAAAACCTGTACGATCCTTCGTACGATTCAGAAGCCTTGGCCCAGAAGTTGGGACCCCTTGTTCCGAACCGCGGGAAAGACTGGGTCTTGGTCCAGGAGAATGGCCAATTTCGTAAGGGACGGAAAATCTATCAGACTGGCGAGGACGGCGTGGCTCGTGTGCTGGACGGAGACGTTCGGGGATTCTGGCTGAACGGGCGACGGACTACTGGATTTGTCAAGCACGGCCTGTGTCGGCTGCCACGGGACGCATGCAATCTGTACACAGTTGCGTATGGCGTTGGGACGCAGATCGAGGGCGCCCGATTCTTTCCAGAGATCGAGACGATGAATGGAGATGTCCGGGAACTGTTCGTGTACCTTGACCCTGAAGACCGGGCCAAGGGCTACTGCGCCGACGGCAATAAACGCTATCTCGTTGAGTTGAGGAGAGAGGCGAGTCTTCCAACCGGCGGAAAGCTAATCGACATGGGAGCACGAGCCGATCGAGACGGAAACGTCTTCTTCATCGATCCAGCCGCCACACAACGGTTTGGCGAAGGGGATATTGAGGGTCTCTTTGGATTGTACGGCGCGTACGGCATCAGTGGGCAGAAATACAACGACGTGTGTGGCGTGATGAAGACCGAATACGGCTACGTCCTCGTCCGCCGCCTGAAGACTGGACGTTACGTCCACACTCGCTACGACTCCGACCAAGGGATCATCACACGAGAAGCTGACCGCGAAGTCATCCTCGTGCCAAAGAGACGACCGAGAGGACGCTGACACGCGCTCTTGCCCGAAGTCGCAGGTCTATTACGGGAGGTAATAGTAGTAGACCAGCGAGGAGTAGTTGGCGGGGGTGTCGTTGTGGTTGCCGTGCTCGGTGGAGATGGGGATGGCGCTTGGGAAGTGGGTTTTTCCGGGCTAAGAGCGGTACCCGGTGCCCGAACTGGCTCCGTCAGCTCAATCAACGCCTTTAGAGTCGGAGCCATCCATCGCTCATCCCATCGATGCGGGACGTTGAGGCCGTTATCGTAAACGTGTTTGACACCCTGGTCCTCCAGCAGTGTGTGGATCTCCGACGTATGGCTGCCGCCGTTGGGAGTGGGAACGGATTTTCCCCAACCCCGTTCTCCCGTCACTACAAGGCGGGTCTTCTTCTGGAAGTACGTCTTCTTCCTGGAAACAAGCAGATCGGGTCGATAGGCATTGAGTCGTTCGGCGGTCCCGTAGACCTCCGCCATGCTGTAATGGAACCGGTCGAGGAACATGGGGGCATCCCACGAAGCGGCATACCCATAGAACTCAGGATACTTCAAGATCAGGCTGAACGCCCCCCAGCCGCTCTTGCTGAAACCAAAGAGGAGCCTGCCTTCCGGCGTCCCCGGCGTCGAATAGCGCTCTTCAATGAAGGGAACGACGAATTCCTTCAAATAACTGGCCTGCCGGGTCTTGGAATCGGTGGCATGATCTCCGAACCAGGGCTCCTTCTCGAATCCCATCTGCACAATGATGATATCGTATCTGTTGTGGGCATCCATCTTCTTGAGTACGCCCAAACCGTAGCCGTACTTCCGGTCAAAGCCTTTCTCGACGGGAAGCACATACAGGACACGGTAGGACTTATCTTCGCTGTAGCTGTCAGGCAAGAGGACGCGAATCTCCTGCCTGCCGTTTTGGTACTCCGTCTCAACCGTATGGATCTTCACGCCCTCTTGCACTCGGACCGGCGTTGCCTCCGGATCGGGCCTCCGGGAGCGCGACCGCATGGCCCCAACCGACCTGAGCAGCGCACCAATCTCACTCAGCACCGGAATCCTCGGCCCCCTGCCGTCTTCAACGATCTCATGGAACTTCCCGATCCTTCGCTTCCACTGCCCGAACTTGGACCAGTCCGCCAACCCAAAAACCTCCTTCTTCCCGACCGAGAGCCATAGCTTGCCCTCCTGACCCGACGGAACGAAGGCGACGAGGTAATACCGTCCCGACCCGGGCAAAACGACGGTTTCGCTGCGTAGAATCCACGAGTCCGTGCCCGTGAAATGCTCATGGAAGAACCTGGGGTTTTTGACACCGTCGGTGGGAAAGCACTTTGCCCCCGACTCCCCCGGCAAGTCAACACCAGACGTCCCTTCCGGCAACCCCGGTCCGACAACCATCATAGCCGGTCGAAAGTCCTTCAGGCGATCGAGAACGGGAACGCCGATCTGTATGAACAATTCGAATCTCTCGTTCGCGTCGAAAGCGAGCCAAACCTGTCTGGCTTCTGCGGATATTGCCCGATAGATAACCTGAGAAACAGAAGGTTCGCTGATGAAAACGGCCGTATTTGGATCCGTGGCGGCTTTCTCACTAAAAACAGGACGATGAGCCTGCCCCGTCTGGCACAAAGCAAGGAGCAACACAACGAAGGCGTTTGCGGTCTTGTTCATGCTGACGCCTATTCTACCAACAAGAAGTTGCGCAGGCAACCTGCGCCGGCTACTCGGGCAGATAGTAGTAGTATACGAGCGAAGAGTAGTTGGCGGGGGTGTCGTTGTGGTTGCCGTGCTCGGTGGAGATTCGGATGGCGCTGCGGAAGTGGATTTTGCCCGGCCAAAAGCGATACGCGGTGACCGAACCGTTGACCTGGCCGAAGACGTTGATCAGGTCCGCGCTCTTGGGCGCGCCGAAGAGGGGCAGGGAATACGGGTTCTCCAGCCAGAAGGTGGACCAGCCGCCCTGGTATTCGTCCTCGTGGCCGGTGCCGTGGAAACGCGGCGTGTCCTCGCCGTCCATATAGATCCGCATGTCGCCCTCCCACCAGCGTTTGCGGTCGGGCTTGACCGGCTCGACCGTCATGACCTGCCCGATGACCGCGCCGGTGCCCTGGCGATCGAACAGGACGTAATCTTCCCGCTCGACAAGGGGCCAGGCGCGGTTGTACCGGGCGCCGAAGTACCCGAGCCGGCCGGGCGGACGCGCGGCAGGCGGTTGGTTGCTGTAGCCCACCTGGCAATAGAAGTGGCCGCCGGCGTCGAAACTCCGGTTCTGCAGCGTGATGCGGATGCCCTTGCGGTACGGCATGGGCAGGTAGCAATAGTAGGTTCCCGATGGAGACATGCCGACGAACAGACTGCGCACGTCCGCCTCCCCGAGCCCGGAGCCGAAGAACGGTCCGATGGGAACCTCGACCGCTGGCTCCTTGGCGCCGTCATAGAAGATGCGCAGATAGACGTGGTTCAGGTCGTAGACGCGCGGGGCGAACATCGGATTGATCTTGATGTGTTCAATCGTGCCGGGTCGGTCCAGTTCGACCAGTTCGCTCTCGGGGCGGTTTTGCCCCGTGGCCTTGTCCAGCACGACCACATCGCGATCGATAGACATGTCGGGCCGTGGCTTTTTCGGGTCGCTGCCGCAGCGCTCGAACAGGTCGATCAGGCGCGAATAGTCCTGCTGCGGCGCCCAGGATTCCAGCGAAACGTTCTCGTAGAGCTGGTAGTAGATGTTGTAGAAGCCGACGGTCTTCTCGGCCGTGACCTTGAGCCGTTCCGCGAACGGAATCGGCGCCGAGCAACTGAAACCCCCGCTGGAGACGAAGGCGTCCGTCACGAGCGGCGTCGCGAAGGGCGCGCGACACCCCGCGAAGAGCGCCCGCGCCTCGCACTCGAAACGCGGCGTCGTCTCGCCGTCGAAATACAGACGCAGCTTGCCCCAGTGCAAATTTCGCCCGCTGCCGGTGAACCAGAAGTTGTAGATGCACCCCGGACCGTTGGCGTCGAAGAGGACACGCTGCCCGTCGTCATCTACGTAAAGCTGCGAGTAGGTGCCCCGGAACCCGTCGTCGTTGCCTCCCGAGCGGTCATAGCTGGACAGATAGTACGACTGGACGTTCGGATAAATGGTCGCCAGCGACGAGAGGTCTTCGTAGAACGCCGAGCCAGCCGGCTGCGCCCCCGCGCGGCCGGCCCAGACGACCACACATCCAACCAGAACGACCGCCGCCCTGCTCGCGATTTCTTTCATGTTCCTCGATGTCTCCTGCAATCGTGCGGACTCATTTCTCCAGCTTATGGTCGGAGGGTTTCAGGCCCTTCTTGAAGTCGCCGAAACCGATGTCGTTCGGATTGTACTCGCCGAGGATATCCACCTTGCTTTTGGCCGGGATCTTGTCCTCCATGCCGAGCCCCCAGTAGCAGGCGTTGACGAGCAGCCGGCGGAAGTTCTCGTCCTTGAGATCGCCGCCGTGTCCCATCGTCGTCGCGAACACGCGCGACGTCTTGCCGAGCTCGCCCGTATAGGTCTTCGTCCAGGCCACGGGCAGCGCCGGCTTCTGCGGGTTGGGCTCGTCGCCGGGGTCCATCCCCTTGAGGACGTGGCCCATGATGACGGGCTTGCAGTCGCCGTGCAGGGTCGTCAGACCGTAAACGTCCGAGGGCCCCCAGATCGTGCCGACGCCCTTGACGATGGGGTGGTTTTCCATACCTGCGGCCACCAGCCCGCGCGTGCTCTCTTTCTGGTGGTGCCCGTAGTGATTGATCCACGTCTCGCCCAGCACCTGCCGGCCGTACCCGCCCTTGAAGTCGCCCTTGTTGTTGAAGGTGTACTTCGCGTAGGGACTGTTCTTGTTCTTCTTGTAGAAGAACGCGTGCGTCGCCGTCCGCAGGGCCACGATGGGCTTGCCCGAATTGGTGTAGTCGATGATGCATTTCATCTGCTCGTCGGGCAACTCGCGGAACCGCGTGAACAGCACCATCAGATCCGCCTTCGTCAGGGCCTTGAGCCCGGGGATGTTATCGACGGTGACCGGGTCGATCTCGCCACTGTCTTTGTTGATCCCGAAGAGCACCGTGCATTTGAAGCCATGATGCACGGCCATGATCTTGGCCAGCATCGGCATCGACTCCTCCGAGCGGTATTCCTCGTCGCCGGTGACGAACACGATGTGCTTACCCTGCCCCGGACCCGAGCCGCCCGGGTACACCACCCACGGTTTCTCCGCTGCAACCGCCAGGCCCGGCAAGACCACCAACACCATCAGCACTATCCATCCCACATTCCGCGCGAATGTTCTCATAATCGACACCTCCGTCAATTCCAGTGACACTCCAGCAGCCACGGTGGCCTTTTTGCCTATTCTTTCACTCTTCCACCCCGCCGTCAAGTCTCCAGGTTTGCCGCGAACAGTCGGACGGCGATGAAGCGACAACACAGCAGTTACCCCCCCGCCGGAGGATTCGCCGCCGGCTCCCGCTCCCTGCTACCCAGCGCCAGCAGTCGCTCGGCAATCTCGGCTGCGGCGTCGGGACGGGCGACCTGCGCACACGCCTCGGCCATCTCGCGGCGCTTATCGTCGTGGGCCATCAGATCCTCCAGCTCTTCCCAGAGCCACCCGACGCGGTCGTCCACGTCAGGCACATCGTCCACGATGACCGTCGCTCCCACTTCGACCAGCTTGCCGGCGTTGCGGTACTGGTGCATGTCCTTGTGATACGGATACGGCATGCAAATGCTCGGCACGCCCGCGGCGGCGTATTCGGCGACGCTGACCGCCCCGCTGCGCCCAATCACCAGGTCGGCGGCGGCAAACAGGTCGGCCATGTGATCGTAGTAACCGGCTACGCGGTGAGCGATGCTCGCGTCCTTGTACCGGCCCTGCACTTCCGTGAGATTATCAAGACCTGTCAAATGCACAATCTGCCAGGTATCGGCGAATCTCTCCAGCCGCCCCAGCAAACGGCACACCGCTTCATTGATATGGGCCGAACCACTGGAGGCACCCGTCACCAGCAGGACCTTCTTACCGGCGTCCAGAGAGAAGTCCTGAATCGCGCGGGCCCGCTCAGGATGAGCGAAGTCACGACGCAGCGGACAGCCCACCACGCGGACGCGTCCGCTGCGCCGTCTGAAATATGCCCGGCTCTCCTCAAATTGCACGAAGATCTCATCGGCCCAGCGGGCGCTGAGCTTGTTCGCCCGCCCCGGTATGATATCCACGTTGATCAACACCACGGGCACACCCAGTTTGTGACCGGCCATACAAACCGGCGCAGCAACGAACCCTCCAACACCGACCACTACCGGATTGAGCCCCTCGGCCAGGACCCGACGGGCTCGCTTGTAACTCTCCCGGAAGGTCGTGCAGAAACGAATGAGCTTGGCCGGATGCAGGAAAAGGCCCGTCGCCGGCAGCGGCGTCCGCAGATAGGATGTTTCACCCAGAACGCGTTCGTCAATCGCCCGCTCGCTGTGAAAAAAATGAATGCCGGCGTCGCCCTGTCGCTCGACAATCTGTTCGGCAACCGCCAGGGCCGGGTAGATATGCCCGCCCGTCCCTCCGCCGGCAAAGAAAAACGAAACATTGCCCACGTAAGCCTCCTTGCTCGGTATCGTTCACTGTCAGAATCACCAGGGCCTTTGCCAACGGCATTGCCCTGATTACCGTAACAGCCGGCCCACACTGCACGTCCTTTCGTCGGGGCGCACAGCTAACGAGACATGTGCAACGCGTCAGATCGCCGGCTCCATCATGGGCCCGAAGAGCGGGTCTCGTGGCGCCATTCCTGTCCCAGCAACGTCAGATCCGCCGTCCCGACCGCGCCGTCACGCGACAGGTCGCCGCATGGTTTCTCGTCCGTCTCCGTCATCCAGTCCGCTGTGACCCCGGCAAGATCGGCCCAGCCCACGCGACCGTCGTTGTCCACGTCGGCCAACAGCGTCCGGCCGGCCGGCGCCAGGCTCGCCTGGGCCGTTCCGCCGTACGCACCGAGGTTGATGCGTTTGTTTGCCCCAACCGTGCCCCCCGGAGCATCCGGGACCGACGAAAGCTCATCTTCAAGAGACCAGCCCGGATGGCCCGCATCGATGCAGGGACTCGCCACAGCATCCCAGGTCCAGCAGCCACAGGCGGCGTCCCAGCGCCCGCCCTCGCTGGCCAAATGCAAATCCCCGCCCGCAAAATCCACGAATACGGGGTCCAGTCCAAAGCTGCCCATGCCACCCAGCGAGCCGCTCCAGCCCTCCACACAGCAGTACGCAATCTCAAAATACCCGCGCTCCGCAGAAACTTGCGCCGGCTCGTCCCGCCGGCTTCCGTTTTGTTCCGTATTGCCCCAGAGAATGCAGTTGGCCAGTCGAAGACGGCTCGACGCACTGTTCCAAATGCCCCCGCACGTCCAGGCCGCCGAATTGCCTGCCACCGTGCAGTTCCTCAACGTCATGGTAGCCCGGTGATTCTTCAACGCACCGCCGAATCCGTCGGCCGAGTTGCCGAAAAAAACGCAGTTCTCAAAGACAGCGTCGCTGTCGCTCTGGTTGCACGCCGCCCCGCCGTCATCCTCGGCGCGATTCTCCCGGAACACACACTCGCTGAACATGGGTCTGCTGCCGTCCCAATTCCCCACGGCGCCGGCGCTGTACCTGGCGGAGTTGTCCTGGAAAACACAGCCCACTACGCGCGGACTGCTCGCGCCGAAGTTCCCCATGCCTCCCGCCCGGTAGGTGGCGGCATTGTCCTGGAACGTGCAATTCTTCACTACAGGGTGACTGTCGCGCCGATTGGCCATCCCGCCGCCGTAGCCCAAGAAACCCGAGGGCGCGCACGAGTTGTCCCGGAAGATGCAATCGACGACAATGGGGCAGCTTCCGTAGCAGTTGCACAGCCCGCCGCCATACTCCCAGGCTGAGTTCGCCACAAAGATGCAGTTGCGAATCGTCGGGCTGCTGCCCATACAACGGACGCCGCCGCCGTAGTCCACGTTGCCGCCGCCGGTGATCGTAAAGCCGTCGAGCACAGCGTTCTCATCCTCGCCGTTGTGGAAGTAAACGGCGCGACTCTCCTGCTGGCAATCGATCACGCAGCCTGACGGCCCGTTCTCGCTGCGCAGCGTAATCGCTTTGCCGCCGAAGTCGAGATCGATGTTCCCTTCGCCCGAATACGTCCCGTCCGCCACCCACACGATGTCTCCGTCTGCCGCCTCGTCAATGGCCGCCTGGATGGTGGCGTAACGGCTCGGCACGCGCAAGGCCTCTGCCACGACGCCCGTGAAGAAGGAGTAATCGCGTCCGCCGTCGTCGCAGACCGATTCGTTCCCCGCCTCGTCAACCAATACAACGACAAAGTAATACTCCATCTGGGCCGACAGCTTCTCCAGCTTGAGGCTGTGCCGATCCAGGATTTCCGTAGAACTCGTTTCCAGCGTGCGTGGCCCGCCGGGGACGGTACCGCATCTCACCGTCGCACGCGTCGGCTCGCTGGTTGCCAGCTCTATCGTCACTCCGCGGCCTCGTGTCACCACATCCAGATCGACGACGGTGGCACCTTCGTAGTCCGCCTGGGCATACGCCTCGCTGACGCTTACCGCCTGTCCCAGGGCGTTATCGATGTCGAAATACCGCGCGGTGATCCGCCCGCCGTGGGCGACTTGAATTCGCCCGTCTCCTTCGCGCGGCGCGCCGCTCTCACTGGCCAGCACGGCCGTGAACACCCCCCATGCCGTCGCCGTCTCCGCCAAGGTCACTGCCTCGGCGTCGCCGCGATCGCTCTCGACCAGCACATCCTGCGTGGCCTTCCCGCGCAAATCGCTGTCCGCTAGGAGAATCACAATCTCGTCATCCTGCGCATAGACCGCGCGGTCGAAGCGAACGACACCCTCGGCGGGCACCGCCACCTGCAGCGCCCGAGCGACATTGAGCCGTCCGTTCGACGCGCAGATGCCCTTGGTGATGGTATCGGCCGTGGCGCTGAGGATTCCCCGAATCTCTTCGTTCGTCAGAAAAGGGTTGGCCGCGAGCAGCAAGGCGCACGCCCCCGACACATGCGGGGTCGCCATCGACGTGCCGGACAGTCTCGTCGTGAATGCGTCGCGGGTCACACCGCCGGACGTCCCGGCCGCCCGCAACGACAAAATGTCGCGCCCCGGCGCCGCCATATCCACCCAGCCGCCGTAATTGGACAAATACCATCGCCTATCACTCGACTGCGTCGCCGCAACACCGATCACTTCGGGATACGCCGCCGGATAGAATGGCACGCTGGAATCCTCGTTTCCGGCCGCGGCCACCACCAGCACGCCCTGCCTTTTGGCATAGGCAACCGCCTCGGCCAACACCCTGGATTCGTCCTCGGAGCCCCAACTGCTCGATACCACGTCGGCTCCGTTGGCCACGGCGTAGTAGATTGCCTGCGCCGCATCGGCGGCACTGCCGTCGCCGTCGGCGCCGAGAACCTTCAGAGCCATGAGCCGCGCTTTCCAGCACACCCCCGCCACATCCAGGCCATTGCCGCCAACGGCCGCCACGATGCCCGCGCAATGCGTGCCGTGCCCGTGGTCGTCCGTCGGGTCGTTGTCGTTGTACGCGAAATTGTGGCCCCGCACATCGTCGGTGTACCCATTGTTGTCGTCGTCCACACCTTCGTGACCGTTCAACTCGCTCTGGTTGAACCAGATATTGCCCTGCAAATCGCGGTGGCCGAAGTCCAGACCCGTGTCGACGATAGCCACGACGATTTCGTTGCTGCCCCGGCAGGTATCCCACGCCCCCGCCGCGTCGACCGTGCCCAGGGCCCACTGTAAGGCCAGGAGCGGATCGTTGGGCTCGGCACAGATGGACACGACCGGATTCAGCTCCGCGTACTCAACGTCCGGGTCGGCGCGACAGACCTCCAGCATATGCTGCAACGCCTCGTCGCCGACCTGCCCCAGGTTCACGCGATAAACCCGACGCAGTCTCACCGAGCCGTCCTTCGGCCGACGGGCCCGGCGCCGAGGCCAGCGTGGCGCTTCTTGCAGCCTCGACACAGGTGCCTCCGGCAACAAAAGCGAGCGTACCTCTCGGACCTCGTGCTGCCCGCGCAGCCGCCGTAACACCCGGGGCAAGCCGGAAGGAGCCGACGGCATGTCTCTGCTCGCTCGCCCCTGGGCGTCAGGGCGCAGCTTGACGATGATCTCGCCCGGTACGAAGCGGCTCGGACATGTTGTCTCGGCGCAGACGACGATCGTCCAGACGAGCAGCAGAGCAATCGCGGCCGGTAGTCGTCTGATGCTTATGCCCTTTCCCAAAGCAGTGCAGCAGCCCCCATATCCTCCCAACAGACCTGCCCGCGCAGACCCTTATACCAAGCTATTATACCTGAAATACCTCGCAAAAGCACGCCCAAAAGTTGCTCCCTCCGGCAGTGCGCCGCAGGCTCTAAGTCTCTCCTAATGCGACACTTATGGACCCCTCGGCTGGGCCGCGACAGGCGGCGATATTCAACAGGACTCCCACGGCGGCCGACGACAGCAGCATGCTGGTGCCGCCGGCGCTGATAAAGGGCAGTGGAATGCCCTTGGTGGGCAGCACGACGGTGACCACGCCGATGTTCAGCGCCGCCTGCACGGAGATCGTCAGGACGATCCCGGCCGCCAGCAAACGACCGAAGCGATCGCGGCAGCGCAGCACCAACGCTAACCCCAGCACTACAAACAGGATAAAGAGCACCAGCACACCGACGGTGCCGACGAAGCCCAACTCCTCGCCAACGATAGCGAAAATGAAATCGGTGGTGTCTTCGGGCAAGTGGCCGTACTTGGACGTGCCCTGGCCAATACCTTTGCCCCAGAGCCCGCCTGAGCCGATGGCAATCAGCGACTGATTGGCCTGATAGGCGACCGAATCGCTCCAGCGTTCGGGACTGAGGAAGGCAGCCAGACGAACCAAACGGTGCGGGGAGTGGAACAGGGCCGCGACAAACCCTGCCACGCCAACGGGCAGCAGCGTCAGCAGGTGCCACCATTTCACGCCGGCGGCGATGAGCATCAGGAAACTAATCAGCGCGATGAAAGCGGCGGTGCCAAAATCCTCGATCACGACCAAGCCGCACACCAGGCCGATCACGCCGCAGAGCGGCAGAAACCGCCTCCAGTACCGCCGGATGCCGCTGCCGAGCCGCGCACACGCCCCGGCCAAGAAGAAGACCATCGTCCATTTGGCCAACTCCGAGGGCTGGAAGCTCACGCTCACCGGCCCCAGCGGAATGCGGAGCCACCGCCGGGCCCGGTTGATCTCCGTGCCGAGCTGCGGGACCAGCACTACGATAAGTAACACAACCGCAAGCACTAACACCCAGAGAACGGGCCATTTGTACCACCGCGAGCGGAAGGCCCAGCGACGGTAATCCGGCACCGAGGCCGCGAACAGGACGATTACGGCGACGGGAAAGAATAGGATCTGCCGCAGGCCCGGGAACTCGTAGACCCGCCGCAGGTCGAACTCGTGACTCAGGTTCGCCCCGGCTGAGAAAACCATGACCGCGCCGGTGGCCATGAGAAACAGTATTACAATGGTAATCAAGTCGGCCAGCCGGCTTCGCGGTTCGGTCATAACGTCATTAACGGTAAGCATTTATCCTTAGCACCCTGCCCCGATGGGGCGAACATCTATATTCTCTATCTTATCTTTCGGCACATCACCAGTTCAATCTGCAAAAAACCCAGCCTCGCCCGCTTGTATGCCTCCGAAAGGCCAAACTGCCCTTGGCCGAAAGGATACGCCACAGGCTTGACGACCGACAGGCTGATCCGGGTATCTGGCTCAATCACTACAGCCGGTCAGAGTTTCCCAACCGAGAATACAGCTTCGCCCCCCCATACCGACCCTGCCCACGTTGAGCAGGGAACACATGTTGACACACGACTCACTGCTGCGACCTCGCCGCCAGACCCGGTATTGAGTCCAGGCCTCGTGGCCCGGAGACCAGCCATGACAGGCGCGCATCCCTGCTGCCAAAGCCTGCAGAGCGGCACGCGACGAGCCTATTGGCCGATGGCAGCAAACTTGGCCGACTCTGCGTGAGCATTGTTCCTGCTTCCCCTACCGCCCTCTTGACACGTATCGTAGGGATTCACGACGGCGATAATGTACAACCTGATGTTGTGGAAAGCCACGGGAGGTATGAGCAAACGCGTGCTGACTGACGCCGACTGACCTGGGGCAATTGGTGGAACGTAGCCGCTGCTCAAGTAATAGTCATCGTCACCGAATAGCGCATTGGTGGAAAGATAAAACACCAAATCAGTCGTGCATGATGCCCCCGACCCAACATTCTTTATAGTGGTTTCAATGCGCAGAAACTCTCCACTCTGTATGGTCGCAGGCAAATCCATGTCAAGCACAGTCAAGTCCGCCAATCCTATTGGGTCCGGCGCTGCTGGTACCACCGATATCGCCCCCCCATCGGCAGTATTGTTGTTCTCGTCCGATTCGCTCACCTGTTGCGACGAATCAACGGTCACCAGAATATGGTAACTGCCTTCAGGAACCGTCGGCGGAACGGTCGCTGTGATCCTTATGACCTTACTCTTTCCCGGTGCCAAACTGCTGACGGACTGGTCCGACAAAGTCTTGACCGGCAAGATCTCACTGTCGCCGACCTTCTGTAATGAAACACTAACGTCAATTGTCTGCCCACGCGCCAGCGAGTCATTGCCCTGGTTTGTGATGGTCAGCGGAAGAATCACCTCTGCACTGCTGCCTGCTTCCACCTCTGCTGGAACCTCGGCATTATGCACTTCCGCCTGCAAATCCACGAAAGGCTGAGAGATTGCGATCTCATCGCCGACGACCGGCGGCACACTGAGGCTCCGATCTTCCGATTCAACCACCGCGACAAGATCGTACGTACCTTCGGGCACTTCCGGCGTCTTCGAGACACGTACATTGGCCACCTTGCTTTTGCCGGCCCCCAGGCCGCCAATCGTGAAGCTGTCAATCGCCTCCAACTCATACTGAAGAGCGGATTGCTGGTTCTGCAGCAATACTCTGACACGGACGGTCGTGTTCTTAGCCACGGCAACGTTACCCTGATTCGTTATCCGAACTGAAACAGCGCCGGTAATATCGCTGCCGGCAAGGACCGCCGAGGGCAACGTATTCTTGGTGAATTCACTGACCAGGGCGACGTGTCCGTATTCAATGGTCATGGGCTGGTCGACAGGCGTCGTCGCTTCCACCGTCCCGACCTGGACGACGAGAAGGTAATCGTCTGTTGCCACTCCCGGTGGTACGTACAGCGCTGCGTTGGTCTTCTTCACGCACCCAGGTTTGAGATTGCCAATGGGCCGGTCAAGAAGAACCATCAATCTAACGTCCGGCCCGCCGGTCACTGGCCTTGCCTTGAGAATGAAGTCAATGGTCTCTTCCTTCGGCAGAACCTCGGCGCCAAGATTGGTCACGCTAACCGGCAAGAGGATTCTGGTGCCGTCACCGGACACCACCTTCTCTGGTATCCTGGCATTGACAATCTCCAATCCCAACGACACTTGCCCTGCCGTGATGACAGCCATCCACGGCTCAACCAGGCCGTCAGGATTGACACCATTGCCCACGATGGTAGTCCCATCGGCGGACACGCCGACCGCGTCGATCAACTGCCAACCCGCCACATGGGCGTGATATCCCCGGGCCAATACGTCTTTCAGATTCTGCAGGCCATACTTGCGATCCCAGATGAACGCCTGAGAATCACCGGCCACATGGTCCATGCTGAATTCATAATCGGCTGTGGAACACAGTCCCACGACGATACCGCCATCGGCTGAAACCGCACAGGCCCTGCTGTCGACGTAGCCCTCCAGAGATCCCAGGCCGGTCATTCCCTGCAACCGGCTCCATCTAAACGCCTCGTAACAGTTGCCATGACCCGCAGTCTCGCCGGTAGCACTGGCACCAACAATCACAGTCCCATCCGTGCAGAGCGCACTGGCTGTGCTATCCGCTCGGCCCGGCAGGAATCCCAATCCCACCATGCCTTCGGCCTGCGTCCAACGAAAAGCTTCGCCCTGGGATGCATCGCCCCCGGCGGCAGCGGCGGAGCTGCTCCAGCCCACCACGACCTGTCCGTCGCCGGAAACGGCAGTTGCCTCACTGCCCGCCAATCCGCCGGACAGCCGGCCCAGATCAAGCATGCCAGCGGCGCCGGTCCAACCGAAAGCGCGGGTCTGTCCGTCCACATCGCTGTACCGACCAACCACGTAGCAACCGTCTCCAGAAACACCTCGCGCGCAGGCCAGCAGGCCATCCACTCCCGATGGGTAACCAAGTCCGATTATGCCGTCCACTTGACTCCAGGCAAAGGCGTCCTGCTCACTCTTGCTTTGGAAGTCGAACACCACACTCGGACATGTGCCGACGACAACAGAGCCGTCGGAGGAAAGAGCATAGGCCCTGGTTGCCGCCAGGTGTTCCCCAATGTCCAGCGGCAAAGGTGACATGCCCGCGCTCCGGTTCCAGTATACCGGGAGCCCTTTGACTTCATCGTGGCCTATCATAACCTGGCCGTCGGCGGACAGCGCCGTCGCTATGCACCAATCGCTGCCGGGCAGCGGCCCCAGACCGAAGAACTCGGCCCCAACGGAGGGGGGTTCCGGCATGTCACGGGGTGGCCCGATCACAATATTGTCTATGATGGCCCATCCATGCTCATCAACTTCGAACACAATGTCGCCGATGTTGGCCCCCTGGGCACGGAAGTCCTGGATGGACGAGAAATCATCAAAGAGATTCCTCTGATAAAAGCCGGCATTGGGATCGAGGAAGACCTCCCGGTACGACGAGCCGGTGATGGGTTCGGCCCCCTCAAAATGTTGCAGCACGTAAACGAGGACATTCCCCCGCATATCTACGATGCTCAGAGAGATCTTGTCATAGAGAGGTCCCCAACCATGCATCTGCGGATCGAACAACTCGCCGCTTGCTTCAAAATAGATCGAGGTATCACTCCTGAGGGGAATCTTGAAACCTCTATTGAGTTTCAGCTCGCCGTATCTGGAAAAATCGGCGAGTGACACCCACACATTGTCAGCGCAACCTCCATCACTGTAGCCCGACGTCAAGCGCAAGGCCTTGTCCCCCGCGACTTGATCTATTTCCACCGCGTGGGGATTGGGCCCGCACCCTGGTTCCCCCTCACCCAATTCCTCTCCCTCTGCCCCGACGGCAGAATCCGCCAGCCACGTCCCCTCGTCGGCCTGGATCAAGGATTCCTCGATCCCCTCATCCAGAGAATAGAAGCCGACCCTCGCCGTCTCCCATCCCTCGTGGAAACGGGCAGCAGCACCGCTACACACCAACATCGCTATTACGGAAACGGGGACCAACCGCCTGTGGGATTGCAAGTGCCTCATGACAACACCTCCATTTTCAATGCTCAATGCCAAGCATGCTCGCGTTGTTTCATCGGCCAAGCTACTGTAAGGAATCTTGTCCCCATCGTCAAGAGTACATCAGCTTTTGCTGGGACGGCCGTCGCGTCCATATGAAAAAGGGCTGCAGGCAATGCCCGCAGCCCAGGGAAACAAGCTCAATGGAACGAATTGTCTACAGGGTTTTGCGTCTGCGCAGCCAGCCGACGAGACCTGCTCCCAGGCTCGCCAGCACGGCCGCAGCCGGCGCGGGAATGGTACTGAACTGTATGTTGTCGATGCCGGTTCCCGTATCGGCGGTGCTGAATGTCACGCTCGCCGAGAGAATATGCAGATCGCCCGCCACCGCCAGCGAAACGATATTCCCTTCGTTGGGCAGCGGCGTCGGCACCGTATACGTATCCGTACCTGCCGACGTGGAAAACGAATCTGAATAGGCTGTCAGCGTCACCATCGAGCCTGCCCCGCCTCCCGCGTCACCGCAGAAATCGTACAGATCCAGCGAAAGCAAAGAGACAGCCCGCTCGAACTCGATGTAGTAGTTCTTGCTGAAGGAATCAGACACGAACTCCTCGTCGGTCAGGAAGAAATCGCCGCTGACGCCCAGGTCTTCCGGAGTGTCAATCCCGCCGCCATAGCCGACAAAGGCCGTCTTCTGCCCACCAACCTCGGCGACGTACGCGGGGCCACGTACAGCTAACGAGTCGCCCACCGAGAAAGTCACGCTATTGTCGGCCAGCGCGACAGTTCCCACCGCTTGTTGGTCGCTAAACCCGCTTTCGAAATCAATCGTGCTCGCAGCGTGCGCCGAGCCTGCCGCCAACACAACTACCGCTACCGATGACAAAATCCTCTGCATCTCTCCTCCTCCTAAAAAGACTCCTACTCAGAAGCTGATGCTGTACGTTCAGCACCATCAGGAAACCCTCGTGGGGCGATTGAGGACCCTCTACAACACTCACCATACAAATCGCCCACTTTTCCTATATTACCAATTCTTACAGGAGTCTGTCAATAATATCAGTCGCTTTGGGCCAATATTTCTTTTCTCTCACCCGGCGTGAAGGGGTTCGCACTGAGGGGGCAGCGTTTCTACGCTCGCCCGGTCTGGTGCCGATTGCCCGGTCGGGGCCGTTTGGCGGCGATTTGGGAGCCGCGCGTACCGGCAACGCCGTTGTCAGAATTCGAGGGTGGCGGTCATGCCGGGTCTTAGCCTGGGATCCTGGTGGTTGAAGTGGACGACGATGAGCTTTTCGGTGGCGCCTTGGGGTTCGGACAGGGGAACGATTTCAGCGACGCGGCCTTCGAAGGTGGTGCGCGGCACGGCATCGAAGCGAACGTCCACTCTCTGGCCGGCTTTGACGCCGGCGGCGCGCTCGGCGGTAACGGGCACGGTGAACTTGAAATGCTCGGGGTCGATCACCTCGACGAGGGGCTGGCGATAACCGACGACCGTGCCGGCGCACATCTGCCCGGGGCGGAGGTTGAGGCCCCAGGGTGTGCGCGGATAGATGACCTTACCCGCACGCGGGGCGTGGACTTTGCAGGCACGCCGTTGCGTTTCGAGACGCCGGAGCCGATCCGATTCCACCCGGTATCTCTCCGCAGCCATCTCCCATCGGCTTTTCCTGCGTCGGTCGGCGGTGCGGGAGGCCTCTTCCCTGGCGCGGGCGAGGTCCTGTTTCCGGCGGCTGACCTCCAACTGCAACTCCAGCTTCTTGCGCTCCTGGACGACATCCTTGAGCAGGCGAATGCGGTTTTCAGCCGCTTTGACCTGCAACTCGCTCTCAATCAGGACCAAACGAGCCTCTTTGAGCCCGAACTCTCGTTCTACACCCGCTTCGGCGGCCTTCTCCAAGTACGACACGCGTGCGCCGGCCAGCCCCAGCCGCTCCTGGGCGAGGACCAGCTCGTTCTCGGCCTGCGACAATTCGAGCGGATACTCATGCTTGTGGAAGCTCCGCAGCGTCATCTCTGCCAGCTTGTATGCCCTCTCGGCGAAGGCCAGGGCCTCGTTTCGCTGCTCCCGGCCCCCCTCGTACTGAGCCTCGGCACGTTCCATCTGGGCTTGAGCCTCAATGACGCGGAGCTTCTGCTCGGCCTCCCGCTCGATCAGGTCCGAGTCGTCGAGCGTGACCAGCAGGTCGCCTTTGTCAACGACCGTGCCTTCCGGGACCACAAAGAGCACGGTCGTCGGCCGGCCGATCTTGCTATGGAGAAGCTGCGATTCGCCCGGCTGCAAGCCCGCCTGCCGCCGCAACGGCCCGCTCCCGCCGGCCCCGGCGGCTGGCAAGCTCACACAGACTACCACGCACAACACGGACAGGAACGGTAGCGAGATGTTTTTCGAGGTCTTCATGATGATTCTCCGAACTGCGTTTTCTCGGCTACGAACGGCGTTTATCCCGTAGCATAGACGGTGCTGCGGGCCTGATGTTACAGCTTTCGGTGATTTCCCGGCTTGCCGACCGCCGATTTCGCGCATAAAGTGAACTGGAGCCGCTGCTCCGTGTAGTTTCCTTGTATCTTGACGGCCCGTTGGGGCCGCGTCTTTTGTCCAAGGAAGGAGTATGGCTATGAACGGACACACTGCTCTCATCCTTCTGCTGGTGGCGACGCTTGTGGCCGGGTTTGGCTGTTCGACTACGGTCATCGACCCGGGCGCGCAGACCAGCGCGACCTACCGCTGGGGCAAGCTCAACGCGCAGGAGCCCGCCGACATTACCACGGTATACGCGGCGGCCGAAAAGGCGATGAGCGACCTGGGCCTGAGCATCACGCAGAAGACCAAGGACAAGCTCGAGGCCACTATCATAGCCCGCGATGCGCAGGACAAGAAAATCAGCATCGAACTCCTGGCGGTCGCGAAGGACGCGACGGAGATCACCGTTGCCGTGGGCTCCGTGGAGAAGGCCCAGCGTATCTATCAAACGATACACGACAACCTCCAGTAGCCTGCGGTGGCGGTTGCGGGCGCCGAGGCACGTTTACGGCTCGTATCCCAGCTTGCCCCAGGCGGCTCTTTGCACGGCGTGCAGGTCGGGGTTGCCCGGGTGGTGCTTTTCGGCCGAACCGTAGTCCTGGCTCTCCATCCGGGCGAGTTGGATGGTGCGCGCGTCCTTCCACTTCCAGTACTCGCTGTGCCCGTCGGCGAAGGAGAAGTCCGTCCCGTCCCCGTGGCGCATCGTGGGCTGGTCCCACCAGCTTTGCTCCTGGTAGTGCACCGTCCAACTGTCCGGGGAGATCTTGCCTTCGTCAACGAAGATAAAGCGCTCGCCCGGGCGCGGCAGTTGCGTCAGCAGTTTGATTGTCAGACCTTCCGTGCCCGGGATGCGGGGACTGCCGTCGTCCTGCTGGGCGCCGTTCATGGCGTCCACAATCGCATAGGTGACCACCTCGCCGCGAATGCCCGTGGGGCATTTGTAGATGTCCACGTTCTCGCAATACTTGTAGAGTACCCCGTCCTTGAGGTGCTCGCGCAACTCCTGCGTGGTCCCGGTCACCTGCCAGCGGGCGCCGATCCAGGCGGGCTCACCCGGGCGTGAGAAGAAGGTGCTGCCGTTGACGATTTTGTAGTCGTTGTCCTCGGCGTACAATATCCAGGCGAGCGTCAGTTGTCTGAGATTGTTCAAACACACGGCGCGCTCGCCCTGCTCGCGCGCGCGATGCAGGGTCGGAACCAGGATGGCCATGAGCAGCGCGATGATGGCGATGACGACCAGCAATTCGATGAGGGTAAACGCTCTGGTCTTCATGTGACACCTCCCGCTTGCATCGGTCCGCACACGCCAACGAGCTCAGCCGCCCGCCGGCGGCGCAGCTGTTATGACGCTATTGTAGAACAAGGGCGCCGCTGATGCAAGGCGGGATTGCCGATTTGCCCTCAGAAAGACCACGCCGGAGTGCCACGCGGCCCATTTCTTCCTCCGCGGGCGTATCCGGCCTGGGACCGGCTACCAGCGCGGTCGCCGGCGGTGCGGCCGGGGAGGCGGGGGCGGGCACGGTCGGCGCGGAGGGCCGGGGACGCGGATGACTTCGACGACCTCGACCGGAGGCGCACAGACAATGGGCGGGCGGTGCCGACGCCGGTGCCCCTCGACGGAGACAATCGTGCATCCACTGACCCAGAGGGCGGCTGCTGCCACTATCGCGATCAAGAACGTCCGTCTCATCGTCGTATCTCCTGCAATCAGGTTCAGCGTGTATTGGCTCTACACAGGAAAGGCACCGGACGCAGCGATGGTAACAGGGCATCCAGTGCCAGGCCGTCACCGCGAGACAGGCGGTGAAGGAAGGATACCTGCGCCAATGGAGAGGTGCGCCGGTTTGGCGTTGGTTTGCGGTCGTGATTGTGATATGTTCGGCACAGGAATGGAAAGGAGGTACCCATGCGTATTGGCTGGTTATTGGCGACAGCGTTGTTTTTCGGATTCTGCGGCGTCGGCAACGCGTCCGGAATCGAACCGGTGAATCCGAATCTGGATGCGACGGCCCGGCAGGTGCTCGAGTACCTGGACTCCGTGTATGGGACCAGGATGCTCAGCGGCTACAACGTGTACGTTCATACTCCGGACGACTACGAGCAGACGGGCATGCACGCCGCGATCTGGGGGCGCGACATACGATGGCTGGGCGACGCGGACGAAATCGCCGCACACGCCCGGCGGCATCGTTACATACTGACCCTGCACTGGCACTGGTTCTTCGACGAGGATTCGGCCTGGACGGGCAAGCGCCAGAGTCCCGTGGACGTCGGCAAAATGGTGACGCCGGGGACCGACGAGCACGAGCGGGCGCTGGCCGAGATGGCAGCGGCGGCCGAGAAGCTCCAGGTCTTCGAGGACGCCGGCATCCCCGTGCTCTGGCGCCCTTTGCATGAGATCGACGGCGGCTGGTTCTGGTGGACCGACAAGGACGAGCCGGAGAACACCGCCCGGCTCTGGCGCATGATGTACGAGTACTTCACCCAAACCCGCAAGCTCGACAACCTGATCTGGGTCTACAGTGCGGGCGTGGGCAACAAAACGCCGGAGTACCGCCGACGGTTCTATCCGGGCGCCGCGTACGTGGATATCTCGGGCATCGACATCTACGGCGTCGATTTCCAGGAGGACGTCGAGAAATATTGGGATTATTACAACGTCATGTCGCAGGTCTCGCCGGGCAAGATGCTGGCGTGCGGCGAGTGCGACGCGATCCCCGACCCCAACAAGACGCAGGACGGAAAGCTGCCGAGGTGGCTGTATGCCCTGCCGTGGTGGGGCGCGCCGAGCCACCGTCGGCCGGCCGACTGGGCGACGTATACAATGCGCCACGACTTCATCATCACCCTCGACGAACTGCCCGCCTTCGGCGCCGGCAATATCGCACCGCACGTGGGCCTTCTCGAACCTCTCGACGACGGCTCGGGCTGGTATCGGGGAGCCCCACCGGCTATCTCGGCGTACGCCGTGGACCGCGATGGTGCGATCCAGCGGGTCGAGTTCTACGCGGGTAACACACGGATCGGCACAGATAACGAGGACCCGTATGCTTTCGTCTGGAGCGGCGCGCCGACCGGCTGTCACGATGTCAAGGCGGTGGCGTTGGACGACGCGGGCGAGACCGCCACATCCAACAACGTCCGCATCGCCGTGGGTATGGTGGACCTGGCCCGCAACAAAAGCGTCACCGCCTCGTCGGGCGAGTCGGCCGCACAAGCCGTCGACGGCGATTATTATTCTACCTGGTCGAGCGACAAGAGTGACGATGAATGGATCTACGTCGATTTGGGGACCGTTCGCACCATCGACCGGGTCAACCTCTTGTGGGGCTGGAAGATTCATGCGGCGGATTATTCGATCGACGTGGCCGCCAGCGACCCGGAGCGAGAGGACAGTTGGCGCACCGTCTATGGCGAAGCCAACCACGCCTACATCCCGTGGGAGGCGACCTACCGCATCCACTTCGACCCGGCGCCGGCACGGTACGTCCGCGTGCACGCCACCCGGCGCGCCGGCAACCAGACGTGGGGCGGGTACCAGTTGGCGGCGCTTGAGGTTCCCGTCCCGACCAGCAGGCCGCGATGAACGACACGGCACCGACATGGCCCAGCGACCCTGCCGGCGCCGGCGGCAACGACGGAGTCCCCGGTTCATTTTGCCTTTTGCGTCAAACGCACGAGTTCGACGACGGAGTTGACGCCCGTCTTATCCAGGATGTTGGCCCGGTGAAAGTCGACCGTCTTCTGACTGATACCCAACTCGTAGGCGATGGTTTTGTTCGTCTTGCCCAGGACCAGCAAGTCCATGATTTGCCGTTCGCGGCGCGTCAGGTTCTGTACGCGCGTCTGCACGTCCTTGCTCTCCTGGCGTCTGCGGCGAATGCGCGCGTCCAGATCGATCGCCTTCTGAATGTTGTCCAGCAGCACCTGGTCGCGGAACGGCTTTTCAATGAAATCCACAGCGCCTTCCTTCATGGCCTCCACCGCCATGGGGACATCTGCATGACCGGTAATGATGATGATGGGGATTTGGTGGCCGAGTTCCTTCAGGCGAGATTGCAACTCCAGCCCGCTCATGCCCGACATACGCACATCCAGCACGAGACAGCCGCGCTGGGCTGGATTGTAGTCCGACAGGAACTGCGGCGCGCTGGTAAACGTTCTGACTTCCAGGCCGATATCCTTGATCAGCACGCTCAGAGATCGGCATACCGCCTCGTCATCATCAACTACGA
>Ga0272442_10002902_pt1 | contig 24383 bp, 19 predicted proteins | sample SSMForm2O_FD_200262 | JGI IMG/M metagenome (GOLD analysis project Ga0272442, IMG submission 200262) | Marine sediment archaeal communities from Little Sippewissett salt marsh, Falmouth, MA, United States - SSM-Form-2O | ecosystem: Environmental > Aquatic > Marine > Wetlands > Sediment ...
CACGAACAGGCGACCAGATCAGAGAAAGTACCAAGGTCATAACAATGGTTTCTATGAAAGATTTCATTGGGACAATCGGTAACATTGATTTTCGCAGTGTCAGATTAGCACATGGTGAGTTGTATCTTCAGACATGCCTCGACCGCGGTAACACGAAAGCAACCGTGGCCAAGAAACTAAGGCACATAAAGAGGCTGTTCAAGCTGGCGGTTAATCGTGAACAATTAGATGAGAACCCGCTGCAGCATATTGCAATGCCCAAATCACCAAAGAAGAAAATCAATATCTATTCCGATGCCCAGTGCAGAAGGTTGTTAAGAGCCGCCCAAGAATATACTACCGAAAGCTATTCGAGAAAATCTCTCAAATGGGATTTGATGATCACAGTAGCCTTGGCCACTGCCATGAGACGTGCAGAGCTTTTGAACTGCACCTGGGGAGATGTCGATTTTGATGCACAGACAATCGAAGTCTACCCTAAGCAAGACACCGAAGAAACCTGGGAGTGGCTTATCAAGGATACCGACCATCGAACTCTTCCGCTGACGGAGGAGATTGTTCAGATGCTCGCGGATCACCAAGCTCGGCAGCCTGAAGGGTATCCATATGTTTTTGTTCCCGCAGAGCGGTATGACTACATTCGGAATGTGCTCAGGCCAAATGGCAAATGGACCCTCATAGATGCTTCGATGAAGGTAGTAAACAACTTCAGGCGGCAGTTCAATAAGATCCGTGCAAAAGCAGGGATCAAAAAGGGAACTTTTCACGACATCCGAAGGACTGCCATAAGCATGTGGTTTGCAAATGGAATGAGTGAGCACGATGTGATGGTCCTTGCAGGTCACGCAAGTTTCGCAACAACCCATGAGTTCTACCTTGCGGTGGCCGATGATTTGATCAGCCGTGCAAAGGTCGCAACTGCCCAGGGCATGCGTCAAAAATTGGTACGTTTTGGTACGCCTCACTTTTGAGGTGAAAAAAAAGTTGACAGCGTGTGCAGGAAGTTGTTATGCTTCAAAAGCTTAGAATTTTTGGCGGCGTAGCTCAGCTGGTTAGAGCATGGGATTCATAAGCCCAGGGTCGTTGGTTCGAATCCAACCGCCGCTATTGATTTATGATTGATGAATTATGATTTACGATTGCGGCTTCGCCGATCCGAATCATAGATAAAAGATCGTAAATACGAAGGCCCCCATCGTCTAGTGGCCTAGGATATCAGGTTCTCATCCTGGAGACAGGGGTTCGACTCCCCTTGGGGGTAGTTTTTTAACGGCCAAGAACGTGGTTTTTAGCCCGTCTTGGCCGTTTTTATATAGTACTACAATCGCTTCGTTAGACGGATGCCGGACATTAGACAACCGTTTCCACTTGATTTTAACCCGCAAAAAGAGGATACTCTTTCTTAAATCGTATCACCAAGATAAATCATGGGAATAGTTGAAGCTGTCCAGTCTTAAAGTGAAATGGTAATGAAGACACCCCTGGCATTCCTGATCCTCCTGCTGCCGGCGAGTTCGTTTCACGATGCGAAAGCGGCAAACGCCCCGGTGATGACGTATGAGCCGAATGGCCACGGAGAACAGACGCGGCCATCAGAGGGTGAGAATAAAGTCACGGCTGAACGGCTCAAGAAAGCGGCGAGGCAGACGTATGCACTCGCCCAATATCTCTTCGGCTCCATGTGCCATTATGGCACGGGCGTCCCCCAAAATGACGGGGAAGCCGCCCGCTGGTATCGTATGGCCGCGGAATCGGGAAATCCACAAGCTCAGTTTGCCCTGGGTTCGATGTATTACGAAGGCCGCGGCCTGCCCAGGGACTTCAAAGAAGCCGCGACATGGGTCGCGAAAGCCGCCGAGCAGGGACATGCAGAAGCCCAGCACAACCTGGGTTCGATGTACTATCACGGCCAATGCGTTCCGCAGGACTTCGGAGAAGCGGTGAAATGGTTTCGCAGGGCGGCCGAACACAAACTCGCCAAGGCGCAGCGCGATCTTGGCTGGATGGTCGATAACGGCCTGGGGATTGCCAAAGATGGCCAAAAGGCCGTGGAATGGTATCGAAAAGCCGCCGAGCAGGGACACGCACAGGCACAGTACGATCTCGGACTCAAGCATTACCTCGGCCGGGACATTCCACAAAATGCGAAGAAGGCGATGGTATGGTTTCGAAAGGCCGCCGAACAGGGACACGCAGAAGCCCAATACAAGCTGGGTGCAATGACCGATAGCGCCGGAGGCGCTGCCCGGGATAAGAATGAGACCGCGACATGGTACACTCGGGCGGCCGAACAGGGGCACGCCCAGGCCCAGCAGGAGTTGGGCAAGATGCACTACTACGGCACCGGCATTGCCCAGAATTATAAAGAGGCGGCCAGATGGTTTCTCAAAGCCGCCGAACAGGGGCTTGCCGAATCCCAATACCTCCTGGGTCTGATGTATTCCGAAGGCCGGGACATCCCCCGGGACGACAAAAGGGCCCTCCAATGGCTCTCAAGGGCCGCCACTCAGGGAATCGCCCCCGCCCAGGACCGGCTGGGCCGAATGTATCGCCTCGGCCAGGGCGTCCAGCGAAACTATTCGGAGGCGATCAAGTGGTACACGATGGCGGCCGAACAGGGACACTCACAGGCCCAGCACGATCTGGGCCGGATGTATCATATCGGCCTGGGCGTTGCCGAGAATTACGAACAGGCCGCTCAATGGCTCCTGAGGTCGGCTCAACAGGGATATGCAGAGGCACAATATCGTCTCGGGATCATCTACCTTGACAATGAAAGCGAACTTCAAGACTACCGGTTGGCGGTCACCTGGTTTCGCCTGGCCGCAGAACAGGAATACGCGCCGGCGCAGAACACACTGGGTTTATTGTACCATTCCGGCAAGGGAATCAGTCAGGATACGGTCGAAGCCTACAAGTGGTATTCACTGGCCGCGATGCACGACGGTGAATTTACGCAGTTGGCTCAACAATTGAGAGACAATCTTCATCAAAACATGACACCCGCGCAAGTAGAAGAAGGACAACGCCGCGCAGAACAATTCCTGACCGATAAAAAAGAAAATGCCAAATAAGGAGTAAAAGAAATTCAGAGATAGCAACCAAACAGCAGATTGTGATCGAAAATATCGACATACCATTTAGCGGATTTCCGCTGCTTGCCGCTTCGGTCTTCGTACGTCGCTTTATAGATTCCCATTCCTTCGCCCTCGTATTTTTCTCATTCTTGTTCAACAATCCAAGGATATCGAAGCGGCGCCTCCCAATCTTCTGCAATAACTGGTTGCCTTGTCCCTGATCCGAGTCCATGACATGTTAATAGTAGGTAGTAATCACACCAAACTTCATCAATGATATCAAGGGCCTTATTTAAATCCTCGAACGTTGGCATTCGTTCAATTTTAGGTTTCTGGTCGAAATGGGCTATCCACTGGTCAGTGAAGTCACCTATAAGACGAGTTCCTTCAGCCAGTTTTTGCAAATCTGAATCGAGCCGCTTAGAGTCAATATATTGCTCTCCCGGCTTCGCGAAGGTATCAAAATCATTACCAGCCGTACCCATCTCCTTAGCGAAGTCATCTCTGCTTTGCGAGATGAAATAATCGCGAGTTATGGCATGGGGATTCTTCTTTATTTTCTCTATTAACATGTACAAAGAGACAGGCTTATTCCTTGGATTGTTTTCAGCTAAGGCGCGAACACAGGAACACATCTTGGCAACATAGTTATCGGCAACCCAATCGTGAAATATATGAGGTGATTGAATTTTCTCGTTGGAGTTGACAATTTCTTGAAGTCTCTGGAATATCTTACGTCCTGTCAATAATGAGCCTATTTCGTTACCGATTTCATCAACCCAACTTTTCAATTTCTGACGTAGTTGATCTATCTGCCCTTCTGTCATTTTTCACTTGTCCTTTTTCACTTTGAGCATACAGTCAAGCACGTAGCCAAGCCGGTCAATATAACACTGATACAAGCAGCTATCGCAGCTATTGCCGCCCATTTACAAGAGCGTTTTGCCAAATCTGAAGAAGCTTCGGCTGAGGCACAAGCATTTAACATCATTTCAGTCTGTAGTACAGTGTGAATGTTTTTAGTTATTGCGTTGATAGAATCTCTTGGAAACTTTACATGTATTCCAGGAGGAACAAACGCATTGAGTTCTTCGGCTAAAGCTCTCACCTGATCGCATCGCTCAACTTCATTCTTGCATTCTTTATTCAAAACTTCATATAGTCTTTGTTTGGCATTTCTAATTTCTCTATTCGTCATTTTTTGCTCTCCCTTTTTGCTTTATCAGCTTTTGCTGTCCAGCTTGACCAAATGAGTCTTGATGAATTTTTCTATCGCCATGACAACTTCATCTTTCAGTATAGCTGGGCTTTGAGCGATCCATACGGTGAAGTTGTAGAATTCCTGCGTATCCACCTTAAGCCACTTCCCGTTCCGATGCAAGAACACAAGCAGCGTCGTCAACGCAATCCGCTTGTTGCCGTTCTGAAACGGATGGTTCTTGATCAGCAAATAAAACAGGATGCTTCCTTTTGCCGCCAGTGAAGGATATAAAGACTTGCCCGAAAACTTCATAAACGGTGTCACCAGACAGCTTTCCAGCACATTCGGGAATCGCGTCGAGAAATCGGGAATCGGCTCATCGAACGACAAATGTTCACGGGCCAGCCGAAAGGCAAGGTATTCAACTTCCTGTACGGCAATAATGTCCATCATTCTTTACTGAGCCGCTTCAGCACCTCGCCATATTCTCGCACGGCTTTCTTAACGGCAAGGCTCACCTGCTTCTTGCTCTTGCTGCTCATTTCTTGGCCCAACACATGCGTAACGTCGCGGTCGGAAATCGCGTAGTTCCTGCCGATTCGGATAGCTGGTATTTGACCTTTTCGGACCTTTCTGTAAACCTGAATCCGGCTCAATCCCAACAGCTTTGCCAATTGCGGAATAGTGATATATGTCTGCTTAGCCATATTGATACCTATCGTCATAATGTTACATGAGATTTATTAGGTAACAAGAGTTACTTTATTTAGTACAATGTAACTTATCTATCACAAAAGTCAAAGATGAAAGCTCCATAGGACATAATTTATTATCACACTGACCAACTTTTGTTGTCATTGCTGCGAAAGGGCCTGTTGAAAAAGGTCTTATCGTAGCAATTGAGATTGCCGCGCGATTCTTCGAATCGCTCGCAATGACACAAAAATGCACTTCTCGTCATTGCGAGGAGCGAAGCGACGAAACAATCTCAACTTTAGCAACAGGCCCGAAAGCGGGAATCCATTTCATACGTTACATTCCTGGATCCCTGCCTTCGCAGGGATGACAGCACGTATCAGTCCGTTTGAGTTATTAAGTTTAATTTCGTTCACGTCTCAACGCTTTGATCTTGCTTTGAAACTGCGAAACGTGTACATTCAAGAGGGCGAGCCGTTGAAAATCGTTCATAACGTGAATAACACTTTGTACCGAATCAACGAATGAATGCCGAATCAGATGATACATATATGAAGATCGCGTTGGAGCAGGCGGGGATCGCCGAAGATAACGGGGATGTGCCGATCGGAGCGATTATCGTTTTTCAAAACCAGATCATCGGCAGGGCTTACAATCAACGAGAGCAGCTCAACGACCCGACGGCCCACGCCGAAATTATCGCCCTGACCCAGGCGGCGGCGTTTATGGAAAGCTGGCGGTTGCACGACTGTACGATTTACGTCACGCTCGAGCCGTGCCCGATGTGTGCCGGGGCGCTGGTTCTGGCGAGGCTGGACCGGCTGGTGTACGGTTGCGACGATCCGAAAACCGGCGCCGTGAAAAGCCTTTATACGATTACAACGGATGAAAGATTAAATCATCGGCTCGAGGTCACCAGCGGCGTTCTCGAAGAACCATGCCGCCAACAATTGCAGCAATTCTTCGCTCGAAGACGGCAGGAGAATCGTCATTTATGAATTACTGATACTGACCGCTCCTTGTCGTCATCCCTGCGAAAGCAGGGATCCGGGAACGCAACGAATGAAGTGGATTCCCGACTCCGGGCCTGTTGTAAAAGTCTTATTGTAGCATTTGAGATTGCCGCGCGATTCTTCGAATCGCTCCTAAGAAAATGACGAGCACTGTCATTTCGACTGGAGTCCGCCGAAGGCGGGCGAAATGGAGAAATCTGGTTACATAGGAACATCATATCATGTTCGTCACCAGATGTTTCGACTTCGCTGCGCTACGCTCAACATGACAAATGCGTTTTGACTACCCTATGATTTATGCAGCAAACGCCGTCACTTTCAATCATAAATCATAATTCATAAATCGAAAATCTAATGGGATTTAACGGTCTCGCTAAGCTCGGCGATGCGAAGCTCGAGCCGCTTGATTTCGCGTTTTAAACCGTTCCTGTGAATGATCTGCCAGGCGAAAATCTTCATCAAGCCCAGAAACTGACAGCACGTGAGAAAGATAGCCGCATACATGATCTGAGACTGAGTCTCGACGTTCCTGAAAAAGAGGATGGCGCTATACACCGCTCCGGCAACGAAGAGAAGAGCCCATACCCAGATGAAAATAATCATAGAAAGCATTCTTTTGTTGTAGAAATCCTTTAACATCGAGCTTATCGTATTTTCTCTCGATTCATCATACGTCTGTTCGATAATTTGCTGAATTTCCTGGTCGTTCATGATCTGTCTCCTTTGGGCTAATCAAGATGTTGCTGCCAAAGCGCTTTGAGCTCTTTTCTTGCGGCGTGAAGTCGCGATTTCACCGTCCCTTTGGGGATCTTCAGGGCGATGCCGATTTCCTGAATGCTAAGCTGCTCGAAGTGATATAAACTCAGAACCGACCGCTTTCGCATATCCAATTTCTCCAGCAATTCTTTGATCCCGACATCTTTGGATTCTCGGACTTCATGATGATCCTGGACATCATCGAGCCGGATGTGTTTCGACGCCCTGTTTTTTCGTATCCAATCGCTGGCCTTATGAGTGACGATTCGGTAGGCCCACGATCGAAATCTCGCCGGATCGTGCAATCTTCTCAAACCTTTAATAATACCCAGCCAGCTTTCCTGCGTAATATCCCACGCCGCCTCGGAATTGCCGGTCAGACGATAGGCGTACTTCCAGAGGCGCTTCTGCCACCGCGCGACCAGCGTCTCCAGGGCCTTCACGCTGCCGCTCTGGCAATCCATCACCAGAATTTCGTCAATGAGTTGTTCAACCGGTCTATCCACTCTATCTATCATAGTCTGTCTGTCATGCCTGATGGTTCACTTTTTCCAAAAAATGATGACATAATTTATCTCGCCTTAAAGGTTAATTACGATTGCAAACACCCCATCTTGCTGCTATATTGGCACAATAATCAATAGACAATAGAAAATAGTCAATTGACAAGGCCCTGGAGAGGTGTCCGAGTGGCTTAAGGAGCAGCCTTGGAAAGGCTGTGTAGGGCTTGCCCTACCGGGGGTTCGAATCCCCCCCTCTCCGTTAAAGACCAAAATAACCGCCCTCCGCCTTCAGGGCCAAGGTTCGCGCATTTTTCCCAGATGAGGCAATAAAATCCATGTGGGAATCGTCTCTATGCTTGAAGCCACTCGTGCTTGGCGTACAATCATTTTAAGGAGATCGTAATGAAAACAATGAAGTCAACGAAAGCTGTAAGTATCGTTTGTTTGTTTCTTATCGTATTGTTGGTGATGGATGCCGCGTTGGGCGGCGAGAACTGGCCCACCTGGCGAGGCCCCGACATGAATGGGATCGCCTCCGGATGCAATCCCCCATCGAAATGGGGTGAATCGCAAAACATCAAATGGAAAGTCAAGCTCACGGGGGATGGGTCGAATTCCTCCCCGGTGATCTGGGGACATAAGATTTTTTTCCAGACGGCCGTGGACACCAGGATAAAAGACGATACTCCCGCGCCGGCCCCGGCGCCGATGCCCCGGCCGGGCGGTCGCGGCGGCACACAGGCAGGTCCCGGCGGACGCCCGGGAGGCGGCGAACGCGGAGCTCGCACTGGCGGAAGACGCGGAGGCGGCGGCAGGGGTTTTGGCATGTCCGCTCCGACAACCCAGTTCAAATTCAACCTGGTATGCCTGGATCGCAGGACGGGCGAGACGTTGTGGGAAGAAACCGCTTGCCAGGTGAAGCCGCATCAGGGGCATCACCGCGACCACGGTTTTTCGTCGTTTTCACCGGTGACGGACGGCGAGCTTGTCTGGGCCGCCTACGGTTCCAGAGGCATCTACTGTTATGACGTCAACGGTAAGAAAATCTGGAGCAAGGAATTGCCCACACTGATCACCATGTTCGGCGAGGGCGGCTCACCGGCGCTGGCGGGCAATGCCGTGATTGTGACGTCGGACCAGCGGGGCGAATCGTTTATCTTTGCCTTCGATAAGAAAACAGGCGATATTCTATGGAAGAAGGCCCGCGACGAGGATACGTCATACGCCACGCCATTGCCCGTTAAGGTGGATGGGAAACTGCAAATCATAACCAACGCGACCAATTTCGTGCGCAGCTACGACGCCAAAACCGGCGAGGTACTCTGGCAATGCAGCGGCCAGACGCGAAACGTCGTACCCACGCCGGTCGCCGGCTTCGGCATGGTCTATTGCACGAGCGGATTTAGAGGGAGCAATCTCCAGGCCATCAAGTTAGATGGGACGGGCGATCTGACCAACACGGACGCCGTGGCCTGGCAGGTCAATGCGGATACGCCTTACGTGCCCTCGCCGCTTCTCTATGACGGCAGGATTTATGTCTGCCGCGTCAATCAGGAAGTCATCTCCTGCTATGACGCCAAAAGCGGCACACCGCATTTCAGTAAACAGAAGCTGGATGAAATAAAGGGCATCTATGCGTCGCCTACCGCGGCGGGCGGACGCATCTATGTTGTCGGTCGAAACGGGGTCAGCTACGTACTCAAACCGTCCGACCAATACGAGGTGTTAGCCGTCAATACCCTCGACGATAAAATCGATTGTTCGCCCGCTTTTGTCGGTGACGAGATGTATCTCAAGGGCAAACAAAATCTGTATTGTATAGCAGCGTCGAATTAACGGGGGACGTTCACTCTAACTTTTTTGGGAGACAAACAGCATGGAACACAAAACACTTTTGAAAGTTGTACTGGTCGGTATGCTCGTCATCTCGTTCATCCTGCCTGTGCATGTGTCGGCCCAGCAGCAACGGTCCCGCAGGGGCGGGCTGTACGGCGACTGGCAAATCAAAATGAAATTCGGCGAACGGGAAATGGAGTCGATCCTCTCGTTTTCCCGAAACCAGGAAGGCGAGTACACCGGCCAATGGATCAGCCTCTGGGGAATGAACGATCTGAAGGACGTCACGTTCGAAGAGAATAAGCTCAGCTTTACACAAATCACCCGGTTCCGGGACCAGGAGATGACATCGAAGTTCACGGGCACCATCGAGCAGGGCGAGCTTTCAGGGCTTCTGATCAGCGATCGGGGCGAGACGGAAATCCTGGGCAAACGAGCCCCGAGAACGCCACGCGGCGTTGGAAGCTGGGAGATGAAGATCAAGGCCGGCGAGAGAGAATTTACGGGAGTCCTCACCATCACGGCCGACAAGGAAGGCAATCTCAGCGGCACCTGGAAAAGTTCCCGAGGGGAGAGCAAAGTTTCGGACGTGAAATACGAAAACCGTACGCTAACCTTCAAGAGAGCGATCCAGAGGGACAGCGGTCAAACGGAAATGGCCTTCGAAGGCACCCTCGGCTACACGTCGCTCGAAGGGGTCTTCAAAAGCGAGCGGGGCGAAGCGACGGCCGAAGGAACGCGCCTCGGCGCCGAGCTTATCGGCACCTGGAATCTCGACATTGAATCCGAGCGCGGCGCTCGCAAGCAGAGATTGAGAGTCAATCCGGACTTGAGCGCGCTTTTCGGATCAACATTGATTAAAAAGGTTAATTTCGAGGGCGACAAGGTCAGCTTCAAATACACCTTCAAATTCGGCGACCAGGAATTCGAAACGAGCTTCGAGGGTAAAATTGCAGAATCCAAGCTCAGCGGAGAATTGAAGACGTCCAGGGGCACGTCAAAGGTCACGGGCGCCCGGCGCGCATCCAGAAGACGCAGTTCCGGTCAGAGATAAACCGGAATCGTTATTGCATTATCCAGGTGAAGTTCACACGAGAGCCTGCAGGAATATTTCTTCGCAGGCTCTCTTTTTGTTTGGATTGGCTTGCGTGGACGTCCTTCAACAGCAATTGATGATTATTGCTATATTCTTGCAAAATCGTTCTTCGATCGTTTCAATAGGGCCGTCAAACTCTTGGATTGAACTGATACGGACCACAACGCATGACAGAACGCGAACGATTTCTGCGATATATGCATTTTCAGCCGGTTGATCGAATCCCCTTAATGGAGATGGGCGTCTGGCCGGAAACGCTCGAACGTTGGCACCATGAAGGCCTGCCCAAATGGGTCACCTCCCTTCGGCACCTCGAAGATTACCTCCGGCTGGACCGCAGTTTCAACGTGAACTGGCTTGAGATTAACCAGGAAGTCTATCCCCCCTTCGAAGAGCGCGTACTGGAAGAAACCGAGGAAGAACAAGTCCTCTCCGACGCCAACGGCGTCATCTATCGCCAGCGAAAAACCCACAAGACGATTCCCAACTTTATCCGATTCCCAATCGAGAATGAAGCAAGCTACCTCGATTTGCTGCCGCGTTTGAATGGCGCCGATCCCGGTCGATACATCGATGATTTTGACGAGGACCTGCACTGGCGGCGCGAGCGGGGGGAGATCATCGGCGCGAATTTCAGGAGTTTCTTCGGATTCCCAAGGAACTACATGGGACTGGAAAACTGGAGCATGGCGTACTATGACCAGCCCCAACTGGTCCGCCGGATCATCAGCGACCGGCTCCAGTTCGGAAAAGACCTGCTCAAGCGCATCTTATCAGCGGGCCATCTGGATTTCGTCCAGATATGGGAAGATATGGCGTACAAAACGGCTCCGTTGATTTCCCCGGAGCTGGTTCGCGACTATATGCTTCCGGCCTACAAAGAATTCGTCGCCTATCTGCGGGAAGGCGGCGTCAAGCTCATCATGGTCGATTCCGACGGGAGGGCGAACGATCTGCTCCCGATCTTTCTGGAGGCGGGGATGGACGGGATGCACCCTTGTGAGATCGCCGCCGGCTGCGATCCCGTCGGCCTTCGACAACAGTACCCGCGCTGTGCGTTAATGGGCGGATTGGACAAGCGCGCTATTGCCAGCGGACGAGAGGGAATTGATTCTGAGTTGAAACGAGTCGAGCCGGTATTAGAACAAGGCGCGTTTATTCCTATGCTGGACCATTTCGTCCCCCCTGACGTTTCATATCAGACGTATCTCTACTACGTAGAACGCCGGCGCGAACTGTTGAGCCATCCTCACAGGGGTGGATGAATGTCACTGCCCCGGATGGGTATCTCGGAAAATAGTAAACATATAGATGCGATAACGCGGGTCATAAACGCAACGGATAGTCTTAATTCCCCGCTGATTACAGGTGTGAATTTAAATCACTCGACATTTAATCCCAATGCAACAGCTACCTCTTTGTCGATGACGGCTTTTCCCTCGTCCCGATTGACAACGCCAAAACTGCCATCAAATGTCCACATACACCAACCGATGCCGAATTTTTCACATGATTCTCTGACATCCCGCACCCAGGCAATTCGATATTCAGGGGGGCAGTACCGCTTATAAGTCCCCCATTCGTTGCAGATAATTTTGACGTTGTGCTTCTTCGCCCATTCGGATGCCTCCTTCATCCTGCCTTCGATCTTTTCGGCGTTCCATCGTTGCTCGCCATAACGTTTTATGTTGCGGGTAATGATCTCATCTGAATATTTTTCAATCAGGTCCGCCACGGCTTCAGGAGAAGAAGGATAGGGAATAGCACGCAATGGCTTGACCCAATCGGAACTCCAGGAGGCCCCTTGATGCGTGAATATGTGAGGTTCGTAAAAATGGAAGTTATAAATAATATTACCGTCATCCAAGGGTACGAGCTCGAGCAGAGTATCAAGGTTCGACCATCGTGCGCCTGTTGCAAGAATCGAATGTTTTGGGGCGCCTTTGCGCATTGCGGCGATCACCTTCTTCTGGACCGGGGGCCAGTTTTCTTCCTTCCCGCTCAACACCGGCTCGTTCATCGGTTCCAATATCACCCAATCGGGATCGAATTGACTCAAGTGCCGCGCAAACGACGTCCAGAAACGACAGAAGGACTCCGTAAATGTTTCATCCTGCCCCAGAGGTCCGGAGTAATTACTGCCACCTTCTCTTTGAGAAATACTGTGCAGATCGATAATAATGGCGAGTTGGTAAGAAAGGATTTTTCTTATCCCACGATCCAAACAGGGCAGACTTGTTTTGTTTAACAAATCCGGCTGACTCCGATCATACACATTCGCCATATCGATTGGGATGCGAACATGCGTTATTCCAAGCTTTATCATTAATTGAAAGTCACTATCCGGATAACGTTTTTCCAGTTCACCAACGGGTCCTCGATTGAGCCAGAACCAACTCGGTATGTTGATCCCTTTCGCCAGGCGGGCGATCCGCACTTCACTGACGCCCTTCGTCTCAGAAGCGATCGCAGTCGGCGGCCTAATCGAAACACATATAAGTACCAATCCGACGAGGCCAACAAGAAATAGTTTCTGAGCTGTTCTTAACATTGAAAAATCTCCTAACGAACGACGAACCTATCACTCACTGCTGATTAAAACCAACAAAAGGCATCTTTACGGCCTGACGGCGGTGCCGTCGCTTCTTCGCACGGGGCTCCAGTAGCCGGGATGATCGGGTAATGGGTATTTCGCGGCGAGTTTCTCGTTGATGTCAACACCCCAGCCGGGCGCTTCGTTGATAAACATATAGCCGTCCTTAACGGTCGGGCTGCCGGGAAAAACGTCTCTTGTCTTTTCGCTGAAGTGAACGCTCTCCTGGATGCCGAAATTCCAGATGGCCAGGTCCAGATGGGCGTTGGCGGCGTGGCCAACCGGGGAGACGTCGCCGGGGCCGTGCCAGGCGCTGCGAACGTTGAACCACTCGCCGAGAGCTGCGATCTTACGCGCGACACTCAGCCCGCCTATCTGGGAAATATGCACTCGGATGAAATCAATGAGCCTTTCGGACATGAGACCGACCCACTCATGCGGATTATTGAATAGCTCGCCCATCGCAATCGGCACGCTGGTTTGCTGCCGGAGCAGTCTGAAATATCCGTTGTCCTCGGGAGAGAAAGGGTCCTCGATAAAGAACGGCCGGTACGGCTCCAGGCGCTTGATGAGGTTGATCGCTTCCATAGGCGGAATCCGTTCGTGAATGTCATGCAGCAATTCGACATTAGGTCCGAACGTGCTGCGGACGTGCTCGAACATCTCGACGGTCCCTTCGACGTACGGTCTGACTTCCATCATGGAATCCGACGCAGGGGCGAATCCGGCTTCCTTAAAATGAGCGTCTTTGGATAGATGAGGCGAACCGTAGCCCCCTCGCTGGATTCGGATGTACCGGAATCCTCGTTCCATCCCCTGTCGAACGCTGGCCTCGATCTGTTTGAGGTCCCGGCCGCCGCAATGGGTATAGCAATCCACCGCGAAACGACACTTGCCGCCCAGAAGCTGGTACACCGGCATATTTGCCCGCTTGCCTTTGATATCCCACAGAGCTTGATCCAAACCGCAGAGCGCGTTGTTCAGAACAGGCCCATTCCGCCAGTAGGAACTTGTATAGGCGTTTTGCCACATATCTTCGATATTGTCGGCGTCCCTGCCTTTCGCAAACGGATTGAGATACTTATCCACGGCCACGGCGACGGGTAAGGGACGCTGGTTATACGTAGCGCATCCGAGACCGTACAAGCCCGGCTCGCTCGTTTCGACCTTGACCACGCATAGACGTATCCTCTGAGGCGCAGTTAAGATAGCCTTGACATTGGTGATTTTCAACGGGGGCAATCCCTTCGTCGCCTCCGCATAGGTATTGGCAACGGCATCGTCGTTCTTCGAGACCATGCCCAACGTACCCGCTGCTATTCCAAGCCCGACACCTTTCATTAAATGTCGTCGATTCATCTGTTGCTCCTTTCAATGGCGATTCTCGAACAAAGGCCTCAACCATCCCCATAACCGATGGCTTTGAGGCTGCCCCCCTTTCAATAGTCATTTGTCATTAGTCAATTTCTTTTGTTTTCCCCCGACCGGCTTGCGGTGCCACCACGTCGCCAGGACCGACCCGGAGACATTCATCCACGGCCCGAAGATAGCCGGCGCCAAAGCCGCCGGGGCGCTTTTAAGAACATTCATCGCCAGCCCCGAGGCCATCCCGCCGTTTTGCAAACCGACCTCGATAGCGACCGTCCGACACGTGTTTTCATCCAAACGAATGGCCCGGGAACCCCAATACCCCAGGATGTACCCGATAAAGTTATGGGCAATCGCCGCCCCGATCAAATACGGCCCGACGGTCATGAGCTTCTCCGCCGAGCGGGCCGTGATGATGGCGATAATGGTGCAAATCCCCACCATGGATACGATGGGCAACGCCTTGCTCATCCAATTCTCCGGCCCTTTTAACCACACACTGATGATCAATTTGGCCAGCGCCACAACGCCGATCAGAACACATCCGACGACAAAACCGTCTTTCTGCAAAGAAGCTTCGCCATAGGTAAACACCGCCGCCGGCGCCCAGAGAATCATGGCAACCGCCAGCAGTATCCCGGCGGCTCCAATGAGCACCAATACGCCACCGCTGCCGAAAACCTTGTGCCGACTATACAGGATGCGATTGGCAATAAGACCGGCCACGATCGGCACAATAATCATATTAATAATCCCGAACATCATGACCAGGAACTTGATCTCGATAAACTGGCCGGCCAGCTTGTCCATGAGAAAGGGCGTCATAATCGGTGAGGCCAGCGTCGAGCAGGAGGTCATCGTGACCGACAGGGCCACGTTCCCGCCCGCCAGATACGTCATCAGGTTGGAGGCGACGCCGCCGGGACAGGAACCGATGAGGACCACGCCGGCGGCAATTTCAGGTTCAAAACCAAAGCCCTTAGCCAGGGCCAGGCCGGTTAACGGCATGACTGAAAATTGCAGGACGAATCCGATGAAAACCGGCCAGGGCATTTTGAACACCCGCCCGAAATCGGCCACGCTCAAGGTCGTCCCCATACCGAACATAATGATCTGAATCAACGGAACGATCAAGATGCCCAGGTTGAATCCGAACCAGGTCATAAACGCGCCGGGATAAACCATCGAGGCCGCTACAAAGGCAAAAACCCATACGGTGAAAGCAAAGCTCTTGAGGAACGGATGCCCCATGAAATACAGAGCCAGCGAGCCGAACATCGCGATCAACGCCGGCCCCAGCGCCGCCCGGCGACCGCTGACGAGCATCACAACCGCGGCCACAAGACAAATCACAAAGACAAACTTGAAATAATCTAAGAACGATCTATCCTTTTCCATGGCACCCTTTCATAGGATTAACTGTTGAGTATCAAAGGGGGACAGCCTCAAGCGTGGCACGGGCTTCCAGCCCGTGAATACACGGCCAAGATGGCCGTGCCACGTTCCTTGAGGCTGCCACCCAATCAACGTGCGAATAGTCAATAGTCATTTGTCATTAGTCCATGTTTAGCTCCACAGCCGATCGTTGGAGCGATCCCGGTTCCATTCATCCGTTGGAGCAAAAAGTTGCTGGCCGCGCGAAAGGTGTTCCTTAACCACGTCAAGATTCAATTCGATCCCCAACCCCGGAGAATCCGGCACGGTCGCGAAACCGTCTGTATGGAGCGGCTTATCGATCCCGGTCACCAGGTCCTCCCACCAGTCCACATCGACCGAGTGATGCTCCAGGGCGATAAAGTTCTCCGTGGCCGCGGCACAATGCACATTGGCCATGAAAGAAACCGGCGTGCCGGCGAAGTGCATAGCCATGGCGATCCCCGATTGTTCCGCGTAATCGCCGATCTTCTTGGTCTCCAAAATGCCGCCCGCCGTCGCCAGGTCGGGATGGACCAAATCCACGGCGCGGCCGTCAATCAGCGGCTTAAAACCGTCGAGCAGGTAAATGTCTTCGCCGGTCAACAAGGGGGTATCGAGGGCGCTCCGGATCTCTTTGAGCATATCGGTATATTCCCACGGCACCATGTCCTCGAGCCATGCGGGCTGGTAGGGTTGGAGCGCCTTGCCGAGCTTGATACAACTGTTGACGCTGATATGGCCGAAATGATCGGATGCGATCGGGACCTTCCAACCGACCGCCTCCCGTGCTTCGGCGAAACGCTCGGCCAATAACGCCGCCCCCTTATCCGATAGTTGGATGCTCGTGAAAGGATGCTTGCCCCACCAGTTCGTATCCTTCAAAGGATAACTCAGCGCGCCGGGCACCTTGTAGATGTTCGATATGCCGCAGTCCATTTTTAGAAACGTGAATCCCTGTTCGACTCTTTTTTTCAAACCGGCTACGTCAGCACTGGGCGTGTCGGCATATAAACGAACCCGATCCCGATATTGCCCACCGAGCATCTGATAGACGGGAACGCCGTAGGCCTTGCCCGCCAGGTCCCACAAGGCCATTTCCACGCCCGAGACGCCGCCGCCCTGCCGTCCGTGATGTCCGAATTGTTTGATGCGTTTGAATATCTTCTCCACATTGCAGGGATTTTGGCCGAGCAATCGGCTCTTAAGCATCAGGGCGTAACGCTCGCTGGCGCCGTCGCGCACTTCGCCGTATCCGCAAATATCCTGGTTCGTATCGATGCGAATCAGCGGGCAACGCATCGGCGCCCTGGAAACGACCGCGACACGCAGATCGGTGATTCGTAATTGCGAGGGGCTGGAACTTCGCCGGACGTTCTGCGTCGCAAAAGCGACCTGTTCTTCGATCGGAGCACCGATCATATGGGCCAGACTCAGACCCGCGACACCGGTACCGAGACGTTTAAGCATGGAACGCCTGGAATATGTAGCCTGTTGAGGTTTGTTACCGTACTCCTTTTGCATAGTTATTCTCCATCATGGTGATTGACTATTGACAACGTAACGGATTGTGCATAACGGTCGGAGGTCCGCGTGGAAAGAGTCAATCGTCAATCCGATCACCAGTTCCGCGTCTTCGAATTCAACATGTTCTCGATCACGTCCCGCGGTACGGGCAGTTCGTTCATGTTCTCCTTCAGCCAGCCGCGAAAATCGTTCTGTATTTCGGGCGTCCACCGGCTGTCGATCTGTCCCGGTGTGTACTTACCTTCCCGCAGGCGCTGATGCCCGAACATGTCCCGCAGCATGATGGCCTCGGATTCAACGACCACCTTCTCGGCCAGATGGGCGGGGATAAAGACGATGCCCTCGCGTTTGGCGAGCACCACGTCGCCGGGACACGCCAATGCCCGGCCGACGCGAATCGGCGCGTTGATGGCGGTCAGCATAACCTCACGAAGAAAACTCGGATCCGCTCCTTTGTGCCACGCGTTGAAGCCCTCAACGGCTTCGATCCCTTCCAAGTCGCGGACGCCGCCGTCGAAGATGGCGCCGTTGTTGGAATTGGCATAGATGGCGTTCGCCAGATTATCGCCGATCAAGGTCCCATCGACGACCTTACCGAAACAGTCGGCGACATAGACATCACCCTTCTTGAGCATATCAATCGGCCATGAATTGGAGCTGCCGATCCGCCCATCGGCCCGGCCCCGGCGCATGATGCCGCGATTGTAGTCGGGATGCGAGGGCATATATTGAGCCGTCAGCACCCGCCCGACAAGGGTCTCACCGGGATCCACGACAACCCAGCCGGCTGCATTCTCGTAGCAGTTGGGATAGCCCGCCCCGCGAACAATGCTCCAGGCTTGAGTAATGGATACGTTCTTCATTCTCTTCAGAACGTCATCCGAGACCCGCGGCCGGCCGTCTTCCATTCGCGCCCCGGTCCATTTCGGCGTGCACTGCAACACGCGCGTCGGGCAGGAGACAACAGGCGAGGCCACACCTTCATCGGCCGCCTGGATGCGAATATTTCGCCAGCGCACCTGATACGGTCCGGCGTTCTTTCCCACACCGTGAACTTGCAAACCGATAAGGCCGCGACGCGTCATCCCATCCCTCAGATCGACGCAGGGGACATTGTTGATCCACGTCCTGATCCGGTCCCCTTCGCACTCGATGCGGAACGTATTCCATTGCCCGTCCTTGAACGCCTTACTCGCGACCGGATCGGACCGTGTGCTCGCCAGCATAAATCCACGACGGGCCTCATCGTAAATGCTTCCGGACGAGCCTCCCTTCTCAGTAGCGATTTCCACCTGATAGCCGTAAACGCGGTCCGGCGGTATCACCCGTTTTTGAGGCGTATCGTCCCGTCCCCTGAAGATAAAGGCCTTTTCAGCCTCGGCAATCTTGCTTCGTATTTGCACACCCGAGTTCAGCCGGGGATCCAGCGTAACCTCGAATGTCAATACGAAGTCGCCGTACTCCCGATTCGTACAGAGGAACGTATTGGGACTGCCCTTGACCGTCGTGCCGACAATCGCGCCGTCTTCGACGTGATATTTGGCAAAGCCGCTATGAACCGACCACCCGTTTAAGGTCTTGCCGTCGAAAAGAGGCATCCATTTGGTTTTTTCCCGCTCCCTCGCAAGACCAACAGACGCGGCGACAAACAACAGAACAACGGCACAGAGAGTCCTTTTGAAATGCATAGCATACTCCTTTCAATCACGAATGATCATTGTCTGGTGAATTATATCACGCTGAAGAGAGAGTACAAGCGGTAATAAAGGCAAAGGCCCGCACCTTTGATCGATACGGGCCTCGCATGAATGACAGTTACATTCCGGCCTGCATGTCGTCCATTCGCTAATAGATAGCTCACGGTCGATACAGCCGAATGTCGTCAAAGTACACCGTCCCGGTCCCTCCAGCCGCCGGGCTGTTCCTGGTGCCGAAACCAATCGTCATCGAATCGACGTTCGTCAAGTCCACACCCTGATTCGCGAACTCTTGAAGCTCGATGACCCACTCGGTCCACGGAATAATCTGCGTCACAGCAGGCTCATCATGATACACAACCGCCGTGCCGTCAAGAACCACATACATCCGCTCGATGGCATTCGCCGATTCGCCGCGGAACCATAAGGATAGCCTGGCGACACCGTGCTCGGTCCAGTCACGGGGGGCAACGAATGTCATGGTAGCCTCAGAGGTCCTCATGTTGTTATCATAGGACACCGGCATAGCCTGGCCGCCGCTATGAACGTTGCCCTGCTCGGTGAGCGGAACGTCCATATTGCCGACAAAAGCGCCGTTCGTCGTGGTTCCATAGCCGTCGATCCATGTCAGGTAGATCCTGTTACTGCCCGGCTCACCTTCGGCGAGGTCGTTGTAGGACTCAAAATCGTCCACGGTCAAAAAGTCGGCGACCGTAAAGCTCCAGGTCCCGCCTCTGCTGATCGTCCCATCGGTATTAACCTGGTCAATGCGCCAGTAGTAGGGTCCTCCGCCCCATTCGACACCTTCAGGCGGCGTATATGTGGTTGCGTTCTGACGGTCTCTGTAGATCCCGGTCGCATCAGAGGCATCGGCCTGCTCGACGGCCTCCTGGTCGGTGCCGAAATAGACATCATGCTGCGCGGCATTGTCTCCGGCCGACCAGCGAAGGGGCAGAGCATTTCCAATATCCGGGTTCGATCCGGGCGCCGGATGCGGATCCCACGCCAGCAACGGATCGCCTCGCATGAGTTGCAGGATCTGATCCTGGGCCAGCGCCGTATCGTAGATGCGAACATCATCGACCATCCCGACCAGGAAATCGCTGGCGCCGCCGGCATCCCACTCCATGGCGATCGACCACAGATCACTCGCGCTGAAACTGTAGCCGGCCGCATGTGTGTTTTCGAGAGTGCCATCGACATAGATACTCCCGGTCGGCCCGCTCCTGACATACGTCAGCAAATGCCACTGATCGTCGCTGACGACCGTCGTGGAGTAGCCTTCATAGACACTGTCGGACCCATCGTACATCGCCGCCTTTCGATTGTCGATCGACCACAGGGCGACATTGCCGCGACCGCCGGTATTGCAGGAGAGCCAAAGCCCGTGATCGTCGGTGGTTTTCACCCATCCACTGAGCGTAATATTGTCGTCCGTTATATCATCAGCGACGGCATCCATCGTCGCATAATTCGAACCCGTAAATTCCAGCGCACCATTGATGTACCCATCGACCCATTGCGGGCTATCCACAAGGGTGGCGTGATTGTTATGGCCGGACCAGTCCAATGCTTTGGTCCCGTGACCTTCGTCAAGCGTCCACCAGCCGATGAACGTTGGGTCCGTCATCGGTATGACGGGCAGGGTCGTGAAGCTCCAGACATCGCCCTTGTGCGTATCCTGGGAATCAAATTCATCGACGCGCCAGTAGTAGGTCCGGCCTAACTCGAGGGGACCGGGAGTGTACGTTGTATCCACCTGAGTAAGCCCCCCGGCAGCATTAGTTACATCGTCAAAATTGTCTCCGAAGTACACCGTGTGCAATTTCGCACCAAAGCCGGCCGTTCAGCTAAGGGTCACATCCGTTTCCACAAACCCGGCGCCGTCAGGGGGAACCGGATCATAGCCCGTCTTGCGTGGAATCGTAAAGCTCCAGACATCCCCTTTCCACGGACTGTCCGTGTTTGCTTCATTGACCTCGTCGATTCGCCAGTAGTAGGTCGTGCCCGGTACAAGGCCATCGGGGTAAGGGAATCCGGGAAAGCCAACGACAAAATACGTTGAGGCCTGATTGCCTCGAAACGTGTCGCCGGACCCGTTGTTCACATCCTCAAAATTGTCGCCCAGATACACGTCATGCGAAACGGCATAGCTGCCCGACTCCCAGGCAAGATTGATCCATGTCGCTTCAAGCATGGCCCCGTCCTCCGGGTCAGGACGCCGCGCCAGCGGAAATCCCTCGCCGCCTTCCATGACAATCTGAACCTCCGTCGCCAACAAGGGCCAGTCGTAGAGCCGCACATCGTCGATTGTCCCATGGAACCAGTAATTGTTGATCCCGATATCAAATCCAATCCCAAGATCCATGTTCGGTGCAACCGGGCCGGCCGGCGGAGTCGTGGTGGCCCAGGTCCGGCCTCCGTCAACGGAGATACTCTGTGTATTCCGATCTCTATCCAGAACGGCCGCCACAAACACCCATTCTTCCAGCGGCACCACCAAAAACGGGGTGTCTTTTCTGTTCGCGCCGGTGTCTCCCAGCATGAATCGATATCCGGTTTGGCCGGCATTGCCCTGATTTCGGTCCGCCCCGACGTAATATCCGACACTGCCCGAATCCCTTTTGTTCACCGCCAGGTCCCAGTTGGTCGATCCCTGGGTGCCCGGCGTCACCTCCACAGCCCCCCAGAACGTAAACGTGAAGCTGCCGGTCCCCGGATTCAAGCTATCCTGTTGTGGAACCCGGACATGCGACTGGGCGCCATCGAAGAACAAACATCCTCCGTACACACCGTCCTCTCGCCACACGGGATCGTCAACAAGCGTACCGTGCATGCCATGTCCGCTGGCATCGTTTGCGATCGTTCCGGAACCTTCGTCAAACCTCCACCAGCCGACGAGGCCGGGGTCGGCGGCCTTGGTCTGGCACGTCCACACCAAAGCCAGCACTAAAACGAATGAAACCTGATGAATCAACTTCTTGCACATAATAATCCTCCTTCAGTTTGTAGTATGTGCCCCATGAGAGCATTTAGAGAACGCTTTACGGTTTCACTACATACAACCGAATATCATCCACATACATCGTTCCTATGCCGGCGACCGATGCGCCGCCTTTGTCACCCAGTCCAATCGCAATCTTGTCCACGTTAGCCAGATTGATCCCCTGATCGGCAAACGATTGCAGCGGGAGGGTCCACTGCGTCCATGCGCGCGACTGCGCCGCCTGCGAGTCATCATGGGCGACAACGGCGGGCGATCCGGTTGAATTGGAGATCGCCACATACAACGGCTCGGCGGCGTTGTCGGAAGCACCCCGGAACCAAAGTGACAATTCACCGACACCGCCCGCCGTCCAGTCGCGCCGCGTCGTTAATGTCAGCACCGCCTCGGAGTTCGAGATACCGGCTTCGTTCGTGTATAACAGCGGCATGGACTGGGCGCCGCCGTGGACAATCGCCTGCTCGGCATAGGGCGGCATGAGATAGCCGACTTGCGCGCCGTTCCCGGCGAGACCGAAACCGTCGATCCAATGTTGCCAGATGGCCTCGCCGGCCGCGTCATCATCGGTATAACGCTCGAAATCCTCGACCAGAAGATACGCCCCGGTCGTGAAGCTCCAGACGGGACCTTTGACCGGACTGCCGTTACTAACGGCATCGACGCGCCAATAGTACGTCGTATTGGCTTCGAGCAAACCGGCATCATAACTTTCCGCACCGAGCGCCTTGGATCCCTGAGACTCCGGCGAGCTGGTATCGGCGCTGCGCACGGTGCCCTTATCCAGTCCGAGATAGACCTGATGCGACTCGGCACTCTCCGCCGGCGCCCAGCTTAGGATCGTCGCCATCGCCATATCGGCGGCGCCGTTAGCCGGTTGTGGATTGCCGACCGCCCCCGGCGTCGTAAAGGTCCACACGTCGCCTTTGTACGTGGCCGCGCCGTCAAACTCATCCACGCGCCAGTAGTACACCTTCTCTCGCGCGATCGCATCGGGCGAGTAGGACGCCGATCCAAGCGGCACGCCCACGGTGGCATCCTTCACCTGGTCATAATCTTCGCCGAAATACACGGTATGCAATTTCGCACCGAAGCCCGGCGTCCAACTGAGCGTCACGGCGTTCGCATCCGCCACCTGATCCCCTTCGGCCGGACTCGGATTGTAAGCGGTCTTGGGCGGAATGGAGAAGCTCCAGACCTCGCCCTTCCACGGACTCTCCGGATGCGTTTCGTTGACCTCGTCGATGCGCCAGTAGTAGGTCATCCCCGGAACGAGACCGTCCGGAAAGGCAAATCCCGGGAAACCGGCGACATAAAATACGTCCCCCTGGCTGCCGCGGTAGGTATCTCCCGATCCGTTGCTGACGGCGTCGAAATCATCGCCCATATACACGTCATGCGAGACCGCGTATCCGCCCGGCTTCCAGGAAAGGTTCACCCAGGTGTCGTGATGCAAGGCGCCGTCTTTCGGATCGGGTCCGAAGGCATACGGCCAGACCACGCCGGTCATCGTATCCGCAATCTCGCTTTCCGACAATGCATGATCGTAAATACGCACATCGTCCACAATGCCGAGCAGCGTGCCGTTGCCATCATCCCTCTGCCCAATCACCAGGGGGACGTCACAATCGATGTCTCCCCAGCCGATCAGGCTGTCACTGGACGGCCCCCCGCCGCCGGCGACCCAGCCTTCATTGCTCCCGTTAAGATACCCCCGTACCTGGTTCGCCTGGCGATCGAGCACCAACGCCACATGATGCCATTCGTTCGCGGTTAAGTTTGAAATGTGTTGCGAGGCCCGTTGCGCGGATGTGCCGTCGGCATTGCACCGGGCTAACAGGTTGTCGGACTCGGTCCAGATCGACCAGCCGATCATTCCCGACGTCCGATTGCCCTTGCTGACGATAAACTCATAGGCGTGCGTTGACGTCCCGTCGCCCTGATTGAGCCATGCCGTCACGGTCATGCCTGCCGATCCCGGATCGAGAAGGTTATTATCTTCCTCCCATAAGATGCCGTCCCCGTCGCCGTCAAAAGACACGGCGTGCATAAAATGCCCGACCACGAATGCGGCGTCCCCCTCCAACAATCCCTCACCTCCGTTGCCGACCACATCATAAACGACCGCCCCGTCGCCCTCATCCAGCGGCCAGTGGGCGACAAGATCCGCCGAGACAAGACCGGCCAGACTCAACAAAACAACCAGAGAGATGATGACATAGATCATTCTTTTAAACATAGGAATCCTCCATCACATCGAGTTAATAAAATCAGGATCGAAATCGTAGGGACGGCACCCCGTGGCCGTCCGAATCAGGCGATAGAAAACGGACAGGCACAGGGACCTGTCCCTACGATACGAAAATCATAACTCATAAATTCCATATCTACTCATGTATCCCCCCAATGATTTTAAGACTTGTCCCCCTCCTTATAATCCAAAACCTAACTGATCGTAAAAAAACGATAGTTTTGAGCAGTCAACTGCCCAAGTACGGCAGAATACACACATTATATTTATATAGAATCGAGCGGTTGGCGTCAAGAAAAATCTCGGTTGATTATTGCGGATTGCGCCCTTGTAAAAAACACAAAAAGGGCCTGTA
>Ga0272442_10002905_pt1 | contig 24371 bp, 12 predicted proteins | sample SSMForm2O_FD_200262 | JGI IMG/M metagenome (GOLD analysis project Ga0272442, IMG submission 200262) | Marine sediment archaeal communities from Little Sippewissett salt marsh, Falmouth, MA, United States - SSM-Form-2O | ecosystem: Environmental > Aquatic > Marine > Wetlands > Sediment ...
CCGGGGCATGGTGCAGATTATGAAGGATTATGTCGTGTCGAGCAATCGTTCGTTCGACTCGTACTCCGAGGATCCGGACACGCCGCAGACCCCCGTCGTTACCGCAACGGGCCCGGCTGAGTTTCCATTGAATGCCCTGACATTTCGCACGGGGCCGTTCAGCGATCCGCAAGGTGCCAACACGTTCGCCGCCATGAAATGGCGTCTGGGCGAAGTGGCCGCTGGTTCGCAGGTGGTGCAGCCGACCAGCGCGCCCGGTTTCGCCTTTGTGCCTGACGGGGCCCAATGGCGATATTTCAAGGGGCAGGCTGAGCCTTCTGCTGAGACGGGGGCCTGGCGCACGGCCGATTTCGACGATACCGACTGGCTCGTCGGCAACACGGCTCTCGGTTTCGGGGAGGGTTTCCTGACGACCAACCTCAGTGACATGCGCGGCAACTACAGCACGGTCTATCTGCGAAAAACGTTCGAGGCGGCCAATCTCAATGCCTTAGACAAACTGATCATTGAATTGAAGTACGACGATGGTGTCAACGTGTGGATCAACGGTCAATTGGTGTTCCAGGACAACGTCCCTGCCGCTGACCTGCCGTTTGATGCCACCGCTCTCTCGGCCATCGAGGTAGTGGACTTTATCTCATACGATCTGGGCCAGCCCGAAGATCTTCTTGTGGAAGGTACGAACATCATTGCCATACAGGTGCTCAACGCGTCGTTGGCGGGCAGCTCGGACTGCTTCATCGATGCGCGTCTCACAGCGGAACAGGCCTCCGACGATGATGAGACCCCGGGCCCCGTGCAGCCGCAAGTCTATCGTGGTCGTCCGGGACGGTACGAGATTGAACCGGTGTGGGAAAGTGCCGAACTGACCGAGTTCGAGGACGATATTGCTGTCCCCGCCTCAGTGGTGCGTGCCGGACGGACCTATCGACTCCGCTGTCGCATGAAGGATACGAGCGGTCGATGGAGTCACTGGTCGATGCCCGTACAGTTCGTGGCCAGCGAGCCTCTGGCGGCAGGTATCCTCGAGGACCTGCGCATCACGGAGCTGATGTACAATCCGGGGCAGGCAGCGGAGGCTGACAACGACGAGTACGAGTACGTTGAGCTGAAGAACATCGGCGACGAAACACTGGACCTGAGTACGGTGTCCTTCACCGAGGGGATAACGTTCGACTTCGCCGGCAGCGACATGGTTACACTGGGGCCGGGGCAGTTCGTCCTCGTGGTTCGCAACAGAGCTGTCTTTCTGTCTCGCTACGGACAGGGGTTGTCGGGCATGGTCGCGGGTGAGTACGCAGGCAAGCTGGCCAACAACGGCGAACGCATCAAACTCGTTGATCTCTGGAACGGGACGATTGCCGAGTTTGAATATGGTGACGGCCGGGGCTGGCCGCTGTCTGCCGATGGAGCGGGTCATTCTCTGGTCCCGGTGGACTCGGCCGTTCTGATAGAGCCGGCCGGTTCGTTGAATTACGGTGGCAATTGGCGAGCGAGCGCGTACATCAACGGTTCGCCCGGCGCCGACGATCCTGACCTCGAACCGAGTGTGGTGATCAATGAGTTCCTGGGCGGTAGTGGTTCGAGCGACTGGATTGAGATCTACAACCGTACGGATGCTGTTGCCAGTCTGGCTGATATGTATCTGAGTGACGATGGCGGAGACCTGAGGAAGTGGGCCGTGGCTGCTTTGGTGTTGGAGCCGGATGCCCTGCTAAGCTTCGAGCAGTCCGGCGACGATCTTGGGTTCGGTCTGAATCGATCGGGCGAGGAATTGATTCTGTCGTACCTTCCCGGAACATTGGAAGATCGGGTGATGGACAGCGTACAGTTTGCGGCGCAGGAGGATGGGATCTCTCTGGGACGTTACCCGGATGGTGGCGCCGGGTGGTTTCGCATGGAACCTTCACGGGATGCGATGAACGGTGTTCCGCTCGCGGACGTGGTGATCGACGAGGTGATGTATCATCCGGCTGACGTCAACGACGAGTACGTGGAACTGCTGAATCCGATCGATGGACCGGTCGAGTTGGCCAGTTCGGCCGGGGCATGGCGTTTGACGGGAGGCGTTGAATTCGTGTTCGCGCCTGGCACGATACTGGAGGCTGGGGACCGTCTGGTGGTGGTCGGCTTCGACCCGGCTGTCGAGACCTCACGGCTCGATACCTTCGCTTTAGCTTATGGGGGCGGTCCATGGATCGCTGGTGTGAACATCGTGGGGCCCTGGCAGGGCAGTCTGGCTAACGCGGGTGAGCGTGTGGCTCTGGAGAAGCCCCAGGCGTCCGCCGATAGCAACGATCCTGTGGCTTGGGTGATTGTCGACGAGATCATTTTTGGCGACGTCTCTCCCTGGCCGGATCGCGCCGACGGTCAGGGCGATGCCTTGCAGCGTGTCAGCAGCGAGCCAATTCACTCGGGCAACGACCCCGCGAACTGGCAGGCCTCGACGCCGAATCCGGGAGGTAGTCTCTGACGGATGACCGCCAGGGAGACGAGGCCTGATAGTGGCTTTCGGACGCGCAAGCAAGTGCAGATCTAAGAATGGATGAGGACATGACTGGTAGCCTGAAATACACTCTCCTAACACTGATCCTTGCTCTGGCTTTGTTTGTGTCGGCACCCGCCGATGCGAGCATCATTATCAACGAGTTGCACACCGACCCTGATGTGAAGACCGACCTGGTCGAGTTCATCGAGCTGCACAACCCAGATTCAGAGGATGTTGACCTGTCCGGGTGGTGTTTCGAGCGGGGGGTATTCTATACATTCCCGGGCGGGACCGTACTGCCGGCCGGCGGCTATATCATTGTGGCCGAGAGCCCCGAGCACATGCATGCGGAGCGGTCGGAAACGGGGTTCCGGGTCCCAGAGGCTCTGGTCTACGGCCCGTATGGTGGCAAACTCCGCAATGAAGGCGAGCGGATCGTGCTCCGTGATGCGAATGGCGAGATCGTCGATGAGGTCGAATATCGGTTGGGCTTTCCCTGGCCGACCGTCGGGGACCCTGCTGTGAACAGCCAGCCCGGTACGGGGCGTTCGATGCAATTGGTCAACCCCTCCTTCGATAACGACCTGGCCGGCAGTTGGCGCTCGGGCAGCCCAAGTCCGGGTACCCGGAACACTGTCTGGGCCGACAACATCCCGCCCCACATCCGGCAGGTCAAGCATTCTCCGAATCAGCCGCGATCGAGCCAGCCCGTGGTGATCACGGCCAGGATCACCGATCCAGACGGGGTGCAGATGGTGGCCCTGACCTACCGGGTAGTCGCCCCGGGCAACTACGTTCGCCTTGGCGATGCAGCATACGAAGCGAATTGGACCACAATCGACATGCATGATGACGGGCTGGATGGCGACGTGAGAGGCCACGATGGCATCTACAGCGTCCAGTTGCCTGCGGCCGAGCAGGTCCATCGCGCGCTGGTCCGCTATCGTATCTTCGTAATGGATGATCTGGGACATCACGTCACGGTCCCGTACGCCGACGATCCGCAGCCGAACTTCGCCTATTTCGTCTACGATGGTGTGCCGGCCTGGCGCGGCGCGGTGCAGCCGGGGGCCACACCGGAGATCACGTATTCGAGTGCGGTGATGACCAGTCTCCCCGTTTACCATCTCATCAGCAAGAAGTCAGACGTCGAGAGCGGCACCTGGTTTGCCCACTATGCCGGCAGCGACTATCGGTGGTGGGGGACGTTGGTCTACGACGGTCGCGTCTACGACCACATTCGCTATCGTGCCCGCGGCGGAGTCTGGCGCTACGCGATGGGAAAGAACATGTGGAAGTTCGATTTCAACCGGGGGCACTCCTTCCAGGCGCGAGATGACTATGGGAACAAATACGAAACCACGTGGGACAAGCTGAACTTCTCCGCCTGCATTCAGCAGGGCAGCTTCGGCCAGCGCGGTGAGCAGGGCATGTTCGAGGCGTTGTCCTTCCGACTGTTCAACATGGCGGGTGTGCCGGCCAGCAAGACCAATTACGTTCATTTCCGGATCATCGACGAAGCGCATGAGGATGGCACGCTGAACGCCGCCCATACGCCACTGACCAGCGGTGGCACCCAGTACGATGGGGATTTCTGGGGTCTCTACATGACCATCGAGCAGATGGACGGGCGTTTTCTCAAAGAGCATGGTCTTCCCGACGGCAATCTCTTCAAGATGGACAACTCCAATCGCGAGACCAACAATCAGGGGCCCACGCAGCCGACCGACCAGTCCGACCTCAGCTCGTTTCTCAGCCAATCCTCCAGTGCTTCCGACACGTGGTGGCACGACAATGCCAATCTGGACGCATACTACGGCTATTACGCGATCTATCAAGCGATCCATCACGGCGACATTACCGGCAAGAACTGGTTTCTTTACCATCATCCCGAGACGGATCGCTGGTGGCAATTGCCCTGGGATGTCGATTTGACCTGGACAACGTACTATGGCAGCAGCAACCCGAGCGATCCGTGGAGTCGCAGTGGCTTGCTCAATCATGCTACGCTCAGCATGGAGAACAAGAACCGTCTTCGCGAACTCATTGATCTGCTCTGGAATCCGGAACAGACAGGTCAGTTGATCGACGAGTATGCGGCGATCATCGACGATCCGGCTGGTGGACTCTCGATGGTCGATGCGGACCGGGCGATGTGGGACTACCATTGGGTCGTGGGCGACGGTGCGTATCCGGCGTACCTCAACCGCAACGCCAGTCAGAAAGCAGGGCAGGGGCGGTTCTACGCTGAAGCGGCCAGTCGTGGCTATGACCGAAGCTTCGAGGGGATGGTCCAGGTGATGAAGGACTACATCGCCGAGCGCGCCGGCCACATGGACGCCAGGGCAGCCGATTCGGAGATTCCCAATCGACCGGTGATCACGTCTCTGGCGCCTGAGGGTTATCCCGCCAATGCCCTGACGTTTCAGACGAGCCCATTTGACGACCCGCAAGGTGCAAACACGTTCGCCGCTATGAAATGGCGCCTGGCGGAAGCGGCGCCTGGCTCGCGGGTCACGCAGCAGAACGATTCATCTGCCTTCACCCTTGTGCCGGACGCGTCCCAATGGCGGTATTTCAAAGGGCAGGCTGAGCCTTCCGGCGCGACGGGCGCCTGGCGTACGATCGATTTCGACGACACGGACTGGCTCATCGGCCAGACCGCCCTGGGCTTCGGCGAGGGTTTCCTGGCAACCAGCCTCAACGATATGCGTGGCAACTACAGTACGCTGTATCTGCGGAAATCCTTTGAGGCAACCAGTCTCAGCGTCCTCGACAGGTTAAAACTCGATCTGAAGTACGACGACGGCGTCAACGTTTGGATCAATGGCCAGTTGGTCTTTCAGGACAACGTCACCGCGGCAGAGCTGCCGCACGATGCCACGGCGATTTCTGCCATCGAGCAGACCGACTTCATATCGTACGATTTGGGCAGGCCCGAGGACGTGCTTGCAGAGGGGACGAATGTCATCGCGATACAGGTGCTAAATGCGTCGCTATCGGGCAGTTCCGATTGTTTCATCGATGCACGTCTCACGGCCGAGCAGGATCCGGAAGGCAGCGACGACGAGACATCGGCTCCCTCGCAACCCCAGGTGTATCGCGGTCGCCCGGGGAAATACGAGATCAATGCCATTTGGCAGAGCGGTGAGCTTTCGGAATTCGATGACAGTATCACCGTTCCCGGTTCAGTCGTCCAGGCGGGACGAATCTACCGCGTTCGCTGTCGCATGAAGGATACGAGCGGTCGCTGGAGCCACTGGTCGGTGCCTGTGCAGTTCACGGCCGGCGAGCCCATGGCGGCCGGTGTCCTTGAGAACCTGCGCATCACTGAAGTGATGTACAATCCAGCCGATGCGTCGGTGGCCGACAACGACGAGTACGAGTTTGTTGAACTCAAGAATATCGGCGACGAAACGCTCGATGTGAGCTCAGTGTCCCTTACGGCGGGCGTCACGTTTGATTTCGACGGTGGAGACGTCACGATGCTGGAACCCGGGCACTTCGTTCTGATCGTCCAAAATCGGATGGCGTTCCTCTCGCGATACGGGGCAGACCTGGCGGGTCTGATCGCCGGTGAGTACGCAGGCAAGCTCGCCAATGGTGGCGAGAACGTCGAGCTGATGGACTTCTGGAACGGAACCATTGCGGAATTCGAGTACAGTGACGGTCGGGGCTGGCCGCTGTCGGCCGATGGAGCGGGGCACTCCTTGGTTCCCCTGGATTCGGCCGTTCTATCTGAGCCGGCCGGCTCGCTCAACTACAGCGGCAACTGGCGCGCGAGTGCCCATATCCACGGTTCGCCCGGCGCTGATGATCCGTCGCCACTGGATACGCTGGTGGTTAATGAGTTCATGGCCGGGGGCGATTCGAGCGATTGGGTCGAGTTGTACAATCCCACGGACGCCAGTATCGATCTGGCCGACGTCTATCTCAGCGACGATGCCGGCGATCTGAAGAAATGGGCGGTTGCGGCGGCGGCCATTGGGCCACGGGCGTTCCTGAGCTTTGACCAATCAGGCGACGACTTTGGCTTCGGTCTGAGTCGTTCCGGTGAGCAGTTATACCTATCGTATCTCTCGGGGACGCTGGAGGATCGGATCATCGACGGCGTTGCATTTCGGGCGCAGGAGGAAGACGTTTCGCTCGGGCGCTATCCCGACGGCGGTGACTGGTGGTTTCGAATGGACCCCTCGCCGGGTGTGGCCAATGCAGCGCCTCTGTCTGACGTCGTGATCGATGAAATAATGTATCATCCGGTCGATGCCAACGACGAATACGTGGAGCTACTCAATCCGACCGAAAGTACGATCGAGTTGGGAGAGTGGCGTCTGAACAGTGGAGCCGAATACAACTTCGAAGCAGGGCAATCCCTTGCTCCGAATGGTCGTTTGGTGGTCGTGGGCTTCAATCCTGTTACAGATGTCATCCGGTTCGGCGTGTTTCTCGACACTTATGTTGGCGACGTGCTGATCCCCGGAGTGGAGATTGTCGGTCCCTGGCAGGGCAGTCTGGCCAACGGTGGCGAGCGCCTCGTCCTGGAGAAGCCACAGATCTCCGACGACACTGATGATGCCGTGGCCTGGACGATCGTAGACGAGGTCATCTACAGCGATCTTGCCCCCTGGCCGAGCAGTGCAGATGGGCAGGGCGATGTTCTGCAGCGAATCGACAGCGAACGGATCCTTTCGGGCAGTGATCCAGCCAACTGGCGGTCGGCACTGCCAACGCCGGCGACCGCCCCGTCAAACTAGGCGTTCCACATGTCTGCGTAAAGGCAAGAAGGCGCCCGGACCATAAATCGTGCACAGGCAGATAAGAGAGAGCATATGATTAACCCCATGAAGTCTACATCGTTTGTGTTGGCTGTGATGCTTATCCTCATCGTCGCGGCTGAATCAGCAAGACCCGCTGTCGTGATCAACGAGTTGATGGCATCGAACTCGGAAGGCGCCCGGGACCCGCAAGGCCAATACGACGATTGGATTGAGTTGCACAATCCGGGAAACGTTGCCGTCGATATCGGTGGCATGTATCTGACGGACGACCTGGACAATCCCACCCGGTGGCAGATCCCCCTCGGCACGACTATTGAGTCGCTTGGATACCTCCTGGTCTGGGCCGATGGAGATGTCTCGGACGAAGGACTCCATGCGGTCTTCTCCCTGAGTACGATGGGAGAGGATCTCGCGCTTCTCGATAGGGACGGCGTAACGCTACTCGACAGTGTGAACTTTGGCGAACAGAGGACCGGCGTTTCGTACGGTCGCTACCCGGACGGTTCAGGTCCCTGGTCGTTGCGAGGCTATCCAACGCCGGGTGCGCAGAACGTTCGCATCTACGATGGCTTCGTTGCCGATCCCCTATTCAGTCAGAGCCGGGGATTCTATGACAGTGAGATCCTCGTGGCTATCACGTGCGATACCCCAGACGCGATCATCTACTACACAACCGATGGCACCGATCCTTATGGCCTGGATCGCATTGGTCCGAGCACCTCGTCGGTCAAGTACACTGAGCCACTGCGGATTGACAGGACCACATGTGTGCGAGCCGCTGCCCTGAGGGATGAATGGATGCCCTCATCCGTCGAGACCCATACCTATCTTTTCGTCTCCGATGTGATCGCTCAGTCGCCCAACCATGAGCGACCGGGGCTGGGCTGGCCCGCCGGGAGTGTGAACGGCCAGACGATCGATTACGGTATGGACCCGGACGTGGTTAACGATCCCCAGTACAGGAACTTGATGGATGATGCACTGCTGGCGATTCCGTCGATTTCGCTGGTGACGGATCTGGACAATCTGTTCCACTCGCAGACTGGCATCTACGTCAACGCTCGCAGCGAGGGACGCAGTTGGGAACGTCCGGTCTCCGTGGAGTTGATCCGGCCGGATGGCGGTAGGGGTTTTCAGATCGATGCAGGATTTCGCATTCGCGGAGGATTCAGCCGCAGTAGTGGCAATCCCAAGCATTCGTTTCGCCTGTTCTTCCGATCCGAATACGGCGCGTCGAAGCTGAGGTATCCGCTCTTTGGTGACGAGGGTGTGGATGAGTTTGACAACATTGACTTGCGCACGGCGCAGAACTATGCCTGGAGCCTGCAGTCCAGTAATCCCGGCAGTAAGAACACGTTTGTCCGCGAAGTGTTCTGCCGAGACATTCAGAGAGAAACGGGCCAGCCGTACACACGCAGTCGGTTCTACCATCTCTACCTGAACGGCCACTACTGGGGCCTTTACCAAAGCCAGGAGCGTCCGGAAGCCTCTTGCGCCCAGTCCTACTTGGGCGGCAACAGTGAGGACTACGATGTTGTGAAAGCCGACAACTACCAGACCTCCTATACGGACGGTTCCATCGATATGTGGAATCATCTGTGGGAACTGTGTCAGGAGGGCTTTGAGGCGGATGAGCAGTACTACGCCGTGCTAGGCAAGCGACGTGATATGACGGATGACCCCGTCTTCCCTGTGCACGTCGATCTGGAGAATCTGATCGACTATATGATCGGGATATTCTTCACCGGAAACGACGATGCCCCTGTAACGCTTGGCGGCGATCGAGCCAACAATTTCTTCGCGATTCGCGACCGCCGGACGGACGCCCGAGCCGGATGGAAGTTTTTCGCCTATGACTGTGAGCACTCTTTGGGGGTCTTGCGTGGTCTCCATGACGACCGCACGGGATCGGTCATCGCCGGTCAATCGCGTTCGCACTTCAATCCTCAATGGTTGCACCAGAAGATGGCGGCTCATCCGGAGTACCGCATGAAGTTCGCCGACCATGTGCATAGGCATTTCTTCAATAACGGTGCAATGACACCGGAAAACGCCATTTCCCTGTGCTTGTCCCGTGCGCAAGAAATCGACCTTGCCATCATTGCCGAATCGGCGCGGTGGGGTGATCAGCGGCCGGACAGGGTTAACAACCCGTACACAAAAGCTGACTGGTGGGCGGAGGTTGACGGTTATCTGCTCAATACGTTCTTTCCCGCCCGGACGCAGATCGTACTGAATCAGCTCCGCAACAGGGGACTCTATCCTCTCGTGGATGCGCCGAAGTTCCAAGTAAATGGCTTGTATCAGCATGGTGGATACGTTGCACGTTCCGACAGCGTGTCTTTGACCGGCGGCACCACCATCTGGTACACGCTTGACGGCAGTGACCCGCGCGTACCCGAGACCACTGCGGGTCCGGGTGAGACCGTGTCCCTGGTTACTGAGAATGCCCCCAAGCGAGTGCTCGTTCCTACCGGGCCAGTGGATGATGCCTGGCGGGGGGGCGCCGGGTTCGATGATTCGGCCTGGCAGACAGGCATAGGCGGCGTGGGATACGAACGCAGCACAGGTTATGAGCAGCTCTTCGATATCAATGTCCAGGATGCGATGTATGGACAGAACACCAGTTGTTGCATCCGGATTCCCTTTGAGATCTCGGAGGCGGACTACGAGGATGTTTCGAGTCTTGTTCTGAAAGTTCGCTACGACGACGGTTTCGTCGCCTACCTCAACGGGATGGAGGTCCAGCGTGTCCTTTTCAGTGGCGAGCCGTCGTGGGATTCTGCTGCCAGTGGCACTCATTCGGATATTGACGCGATTGACTTAGAGACATTCAACCTTGGCGAACATGTTGCCGCCCTTCGTGCAGGCCAGAACATCCTGGCCATCCATGGTCTGAACGCCGGCACCACCAGTTCGGACTTCCTGATCTCGGTGGAACTGACTGGGTCCACCGCTCCGGCTGGTGGTCTGGGAGGCGGTGTGTCAGCCAGCGCCATCCTCTATACGGAGCCGGTCACGTTGGACATGAGTACGGAGGTCAACGCGCGGGCATTAACTGGCACGGCCTGGAGCGCACTGAGTCAGACGGTCTTCTCAGTGGGTCCCGTGGCGGAGAACTTGCGAATCAGCGAGATCATGTATCATCCGGCTGACCCCAATGCCGAGTTCATCGAATTGACCAATATTGGTGTCGAAGCGATCGATCTGAATCTGGTTAGCTTCACGAACGGTATCGATCTGACTTTCCCCAGTGTTACGCTATCACCTGCCGGCTACGTACTGGTTGTCCGGGATCTCGCGGTGTTTGAGGCCAAACACGGGGAGGGTCTTCCAATCGCCGGCCAATACACGGGCAGCCTCAGCAATGCGGGTGAACGAATCGAGCTGCAGGATGCTGTTGGCGGCGTGATTCACAACTTCCGTTTCCAGGACGATTGGTATAGCGAGACCGACGATCTTGGATTCTCTCTGGTGGTCCGGAACCCACTGACGGTGGCCCCGAACTCGTTGGGCGACAAGGGAGCGTGGCGCCCCAGTGCCGCGCCTGGTGGTTCGCCCGGCTACGACGACACAGACGATGTGCTTTAGCTCGACTCCGTAGTTGCGACTGAGGGTTGGTGGCCAAGAGGCGAGGGTGCTCCCTGGAGAGCGGCCCCTTGTCACGTCTGAGTCAATGGCCTATTATGCCTTCGTAGCCGGAGATTCTCGATGCTCCGCACGGAGAGAAGTGACCTGGGCCAGTGGCAAGAGGCGAGATTATGTGGAATGTTCTTGAACAACCGTGGGCATTGTTGGGCGTATCGATCCTGACGCTCTTCGGCATGTTGACCTTCCGTAGTGTCTGGGTGGAGAAGCGCCGATGGTGGCAACTGCTGGTTCCGCTGGTCATCGCGGGGGCCGCGTTCGGGCTCGACTACCTCGTGGTGACAGATCTAGAGCGGGTTCGCGTGACGGCCAAGTCGCTTCTCGTCGCTGCAGAGAACGAAAACTCCGCCGCGCTGGCAGTGCTGATCGCCTCTGACTATAGAGATTCCCGCCACGCCAGCAAGGCGGCTTTGCTGAGACACTGGCGTCAGGAACTCAACGGGCCAACCATCGAGGTGTTGAAGAAGAAGGGTGATGAGGTTGAGCTATCCGGTTCAGAGGCGACCATGACACTCTCTTTGTTTGTCCGTTTCGAGAAGGAAAGCCGCATTGCCAAGCAATACAAGCAGATCTTTCTGGCCAGAGTTCGTCTGAACCTGACGAAGCAGGCGGATGGACGATGGCTGATCCGCAAGGCCGAACTGCTCGAAGTCGACAGGTTTCCTGTGACCTGGAGCAGTGTCTAGCCACGCTGAAATCCCAGGCGGAGAAACGAAGCGGGAAGGGTTCGGCTGCGCTGGCGGATCTGGACGGCAACATCCTCTGGCAGCGTTTCTTCCGTCCTGAGGAAGATAGAGCGGGCAGATGTGATTCTGCGGACGTGAGCCCAACCATCATTTGGTTCAATTCAGGGGCGTTGAGGTGATCCTGCCGTCAGGTCTTGGGAAGCTATACCGAGCATCTGCTGTCCCGAGGCATGAAGTTGCGCGCGCGTCATCTGGCTTTCAATAGAGATATCGCGAGATGCCACGCTCTTCGGGAGAGAATTTCAGTCTTCGCCAGAGAAACGATACGTGACCGCGGCCCGCTTTCGATGTAGGGTTAACAGGGCAGATGTGAAAGACTCGGCGCTACTCCTTACCAGTTACTGGCGCATCCGAAAAAGATCCTACGTCATCCCGGGCAGTGCCCCAACGTCGTGAGAAGATTACGCATTGCTCTTGACGTGTCAAGATCGTCGATAAGATCCTGAGTGATACATGATCGTCTGTGGCTCAATCGATCAGTGTAGATCAGCCACTATCCTATTACAGCACTCCTCACCGCTCCACTGGCACAGTCTCGCCAATGCCGCTGTCACTGATGCGATCCTGCCGCACATCGTCGATGTAGAACTCCAGGGAATCGTAATCCTCTTCCGACGAGACCCGCCAGTAGAAGCTCACCCTCCCCACCCATACCGTGGTATGGCAGCCCCTCTCGGATTCTCCTTAACTTGCTTGGGCTCCCAATCCGGCTGCTTCCTCACTCATCCGATTAACGGGTAGGAGAATGTTCCGGGTGGCTTGATACGGACGCGGCGCATGGTCCAGATTGCGTTGGTGCTTGTCTGGGGGCTGTGCTCACCGATCACTGTCCACCGATCCACTGCGCCGTTCGGCCTGAGTACATTGAACACGACGGTCCATACATCGTCGTCGAAGACGAACTGGGGATCCTGGAACAGTTTCCTGAGGACGGCCTCGTCCTTCTCAGTGCCGTACAGCCAATCCGCCAATGGCCCTATAGTTTTGAGCCCGAAGTTTGAAGCAGGGATGAGGCCGATCGGGCCGCTCTGCAGCGCGATGATCTTACTGAGAAACAAGTGCACGCTCTGCGGGCTGTCAAAATCCTGACGTGTGAATCTGTATTCGGTCAGAATCTCATTGATCGCGATGAGTTCCGATCCCGAGTCCACTTGTACATACGTACCATCCCTCTCCAAGAACGTCCCTTCCATACCTCCCACCACGGAGACGTGGTACAACTTCCGGGAGGGTCGATCACGGCTCATATCCCACACCCTTACACCGTCTCCGTTGAGTATCTTCCTCGCTCTGCGGATCAATTCCGGCGGGTAGCCTCCTTGTGAGTGGGTGATAGCTGGGCCGTAAGGGGTGACCACCTCGAGATCCTTAGCAACTGTCTTGTCCGATCGTTGTGCTTTTTTCTCATAGGGCTTCGATGGAGAGCCTGGTCGTGCGGTATAGCGACCTATGAGAAGAGATAGCAGACACAAAGCCACGGTCAGCAGCGACCACTTAGTCTGTGAGCGAGTTCTTCTGGTCTCAGCAGAGACTGTCATACCTATCACCTCCTATGGCTCCTCATCGGATTTGACAGGAACGATAAGTGGTACACCATATCCACTGTTTGCATACTGTTCCAGTGCATCGTCTTTATCCCTGCCTCTCGCTACGAGCATATCCAGGCGCGTCGCAGGGCGGGAAACTGGACGGTCGAGGATGGACGCTCTCCCCTGGACAACTTCGATGACCACTTCAACAGGATCAAGGCTCTGGCGTCCATCGAGGACGGAACGTTCCATGATCTTCGCCGTACTTGTCTGAGCAACTGGGTGGCTCAAGGGCTCAGTCTGTTCGAGGTCAAAGAGCTTGCCGGACACGCCAAGATCGAGACGACCGAGAGGTTCTATCTGGCAGTCAGACGGGATGTGGTAGACCGCGCCCGGGTGGCTTCCGAAGCTTCACGCAAGGGCAATTCTGTTGCGCATTTGTTGCGCGCCCCCTCCGAGGACGGAAAAAGAGAAGGGCTCCAAAGCGTAAGTGCATTGAAGCCCTAACCTTATAGATCGAGGCCGAAGGGACTCGAACCCTCAATCTTCGGATCGACAGTCCGAATAGGGGGTTTGTAAGTGTCTACTGGTAAGTGCGTTATGCTTGTGAAATAAGGACTTAGGATGCTGGCCGAAGCGCAACCAAAGCCCAATAGTAGCGCAGACGCGCATGTCTGTTGCAGATTCTGTTGCAAATCGACCGGCTCGGATTGACCCATGTTTCGATACGGCACTCAGCTGTGACTGCCCGCTAGGTTGCGTGGCCAGAAGGGGCGTCGTCCGGAACCGAACTCAAGAAGTATCAAGGTCTGTTGAGCACGCAAGTCCTTGTAGTTTGTCGCACCGCCGGATCAGCTTGCGGCAGGGGGTCATGGTTCTTGTTGAACTGCGTCCCCTCCCTGGGGAGCGAGTGGCTCTCAGGACGACCCCATCCGTGAGACTGGCTCAGACTGAGTGTTTCTGATGCAGCTGTGAAGGGCGTTGGCTCGTCCTCTCCGGTCGCTGCCATTCTGACAGTGAAGGACTACTTGCTTTTTCCTCTGTGCCTGTTCGCACGGTGCGTGCAGGGCGGTCATGAGGCTTCGCTGGGAAGACGCCGGCCGGCGCGACCGGGTAGCAGTAGTTGCTTGCTGCAGAACATGAGCCCATGGCCCCTGTTCTGGGCACAGCAGGGGCGCACGGGCTCGGCGCTTCAATGATCCCGACTGTGTCCGGTCTACAGCTAATGGTTACTTTCCGGCCAACAGAGTTCCATCAGGGAAATCCTAATCCTGTACCTCCAGCACGATGTAGCGGGTGACCTGGCCGTCTGTGGCAAGCAGCATGACGCGGCCTTCTTCCGATGCTTCGGCAACGGCCCGGTCGAACTGCCGCGCGTTCTGGACCGCTTTGCGGTTCACCTCCAGAACCAGATCGCCTTGCTCCAGTCCCTTCTGGGCCGCTTCCGATCCGGGCACGACTTGTGTGATCACCACGCCGGTCCGGCCCTCGTAACCGAGCTGTTCAGCAAGGTCTGGTGTCAGGTTCTGAACGGTCAGGCCGAGGCGCGAGGTTTCATCCCCGGCAGGTCTCTGCTGCTCGCGCAGCTCGCCGAGAGATGGGCGTTTGTCCAATCGGAGAGTTAGCGTTGTGCGCCCGCCATCGCGCAAGACAACGATCTTGATGCGCTCACCCGGCTTACGGCCGGCGACCAGATTGCGAAACTGCGTCGCGGACTCGACGGGCCGGCCATCGAACTCCAAAACGACGTCTCCGGCCTCCACGCCGCCCTTGTCGGCAGCGGCCCCTTCGGTGACCTGTGGTATGGCGACGCCTTTGGCTTCATCCAGGCCGAAGACCTCTGCCATCTCAGGTGTGATGTCCTGGGGCAGGACACCGAGGTAGCCGCGCTCGATGGAGCCTGTATCCATGAGCTGGTCGGCAATGCTCTTGGCCATGTGAATCGGAATCGCAAAGCCGATGCCAATGTTGCCTCCGGAGGGGCCTACGATGGCCGTATTGATGCCCACAGCCTGACCATCCAGATTGACCAGCGGTCCGCCGGAATTGCCCCTGTTTATGGCCGCATCCGTTTGAATGAAGTCCTCGTAGCTGGTGATATTCAAGTCACTTCGACTCTTGGCGCTGACGATGCCAGCGGTGACGGTGTGATCCAGTCCCAATGGATTCCCGATCGCCAGCACCCACTCGCCGACTTCCAGGGCTTCGGAATCACCCAACTCAATGGGTTTCAGGTTATCCGCATCGATCTTGATGACGGCCACATCCGATTCGGGGTCGGTCCCTATGATCTCGGCTCGGAAGGTGCGACCGTCGAGGAGTTCAACTTCCACCTTATCCGCTCCGCCGACGACGTGGTTGTTGGTGAGGATGTACCCGTCTTCGGTGAAGATGAAGCCGGAGCCCTGACCCTGCTGTTTGAACTCACGTTGGGGCGCCCGCTGCTGTGGCATTCGGCGCCGGAAGAAGAAGTCGTCACCGAACGGACCGAAAGGTGAGCCAAATGGCGATTCATCCATCGGCATGCCTGGCCGGGCCACGGTCTTCTCTACCGTTACTCTCACTACGGACGGAGAAGCCTTCTCAGCGACTCGGGCAAACGCATCTCCCATGCTGCGGAGGGTGGCCAGGCTCTGCGGGTCCTGGCCGTAAGCGGGCAGAGGAAGTACACTGAACATGATGAACCATGCGGATGCCAAGACTAGGCAATAGCTGAGCTTATTGACCTCTATACGTTGCGTCTTCGTATTCATTATCAGTATCCTCTCAAAACATTAATCCTTCCGTTGATGGCCAGTACGATCGGCCAGTTTCTGTCTAGACGTCTCGCGCCGTTGACCACGCTTGCCGTCTACCTCCAAGAGCTATGCTGGTCTTCATCATGGCTTAAGCCTTCTTGTCAGCATTTACTTCTGTTGCCTTGAAAGAGGATTAGCAAAACCCGTGCCAAGTTGGTGGTCGAGCGTATCTGGCGGAATAGCAGTTGTTTAGAAATCCTGTGGCGAAAGCTGCCGACTTCGAGACTGTCTTTTTGACAGTGACCGTCAGACATTGGAGGGCAGAAGCGCTCTGTGAAGTTGCAGTTATCGCCCCCAGGCTTTGGGAAAGACTGCAGATGGGCAGGGCCAACTCTCGGATTCTGGCGTCGGGGCCCCTGGTGTCAAGCAGCGGGGCCTGGTTTCTTGATTTTCGTCATCAGACCGCCGCCTCTGAACGTTGCCCCCCGCGCGGACTCGCTGGCTGTCAAGGCAATCGAGTCCGTGGTAGCGGTGGTGCCGGAGGTCGCGCCAGCAATGCTTTCGTACGGACGCGGAAACAGGTAGGCATTCGAACCGGTCCTGCGGAATGGCCTTGCCCAAAGCCCCGTCGTGGAGTAGATCGAAAGAGGCCGAACGCCTGAAAGGCAGCGGCTAAGAGCTTCTTCACCAGGATTTTCGCCGGGTTCTGAGGTCTCTGCTGTGCCGAAATCGCAACGGATACTCCTGACGGGGGCAACCGGATACGTCGGCAGCCGCCTCGTACCCAGGTTGTTGGCCGAGGGGAATTCGGTGCGCCTGCTGGCTCGGGATGCGGACCGCTTGCGCGGCAAGCCGTGGTTCAACCAGGTGGACATCTGCGAGGGAGACGCGTGTCAGCCGGCCAGGCTCAAGGCGTCTCTGGCCGGGGTTCAGACGGCCTATTACCTGATTCACAGCATGGCCGCGGGCGGGCAGTTCAGTCGTCGCGATGTGGAACTGGCCCAGAGCTTTGCGGAAGCCGCCCGCTACGCCGGCGTGCAGAGGATCATTTACCTGGGCGGATTGGGAGAACGTGAGGGAACACTCTCCGAGCATCTACAATCGCGACAAGAGACAGGCGAGGCGCTGCGCAGCACCGGCGTACCGGTCACCGAGTTCCGCGCTGCGGTTATCGTCGGTGCCGGCAGCATCTCTTTTGAGATGATCCGCTACCTGACCGAGCGTATCCCTTTCATGATCTGCCCTCGATGGGTATTTACGCGCACACAGCCGATCGCGATAGATGATGTCCTTTCCTACCTCGTTGCGGCTCTGGATCGCTCTGACGGTGACAACCACATCATCGAAATCGGTGGGGCCGACGTCTTGACCTACGGCGAGATGATCAAGGGTTACGCTCGGGTACGCGGCGTCAGACGCATGCTTGTACCCGTCCCTGTTCTGACACCGAAGCTCTCTTCCCACTGGGTCCACTGGACGACCCCGGTGCCGGCCGTCTATGCGCGTCCTCTGATCGAAGGTCTGCGCAGTGAGGTGGTAGTCCGCAGTGACAGCGCCCGGCGATTGTTTCCGAGCATCGACCCAGTGGGTTATGAGGAGGCCATCGGCCGCGCCCTGGACGAGCTCCACCCATGCGCTTTTCGCGAGACCGTGGACGCCATCGTCCGAAATCTGGTCTCGCCCGATACGTCGCGACAGGTCGTTATCGACCGAGGCATGATCGTCGAGTTATGGGCGATCGGCGTTCGGGCAGCCCCCGAAGCGGTCTACAAAGCCTTCACCAGCCTCGGAGGCGCTCGGGGCTGGCTGCACATGGACTGGGCCTGGCGTTTGCGCGCCTCTTTGGATCGACTCATCGGCGGGGTGGGGATGCGACGGGGCCGCCCGGACCGCGAGGTTCTGCGTAAAGGAGACACCCTTGACTCGTTCCGGGTCGAGCAGGTCCAACCGGGCCGACTGCTGCGTCTGCGCGCCGAGATGAAACTGCCCGGAAAAGGCTGGCTCCAGTTCGAAGCGAGACCCATGGCCGGTGATACCACACGACTGATCCAGGTGGTTTTCTATGCGCCGCGGGGTATACTCGGGCTGCTATACTGGTATGTGCTCTACCCTGCCCATCGTTTGATTTTCGCCGGGCTGCTCCGAAGGCTGGCCGGGTTGGCAGAATCGGGTGCTGATGGGCAAAGTGGATAGGCGGAGGCACGCCGCCGCGCTGGGCTATGCCGTGACTGGGCGGGCGGATAGAAAGGACGGTGAGAATGACCAACGGAGACGACCTTAATCGCAGACTCAGCAAGCTCCTGAGCGAGGAAGGGCTAGGCGTGCTGTCAACCTGCGGCCAGCAACAACCCTACGCCAGTCTCGTGGCCTTCGCGGCAACGGAGGATTTCTCCCACATCGTCTTCGCCACCCCGCGGCCCACCCGGAAATTCGCGAACCTGGCCGCCAATGCACAGGTTGCCTTGCTGGTTGACAACCGATCCCGTCGAGCGAGTGATTTCCGACTGGCCATGGCGGCCACCGCCGTCGGCACCGTGAAAGAAGTCCGCAAGGCCAAGAACAGCCGGTTGATTCGGCTCTACCTCCAGAAGCACCCGCAACTTGAGGATTTCCTCTGGTCGCCGACCTGCGCGGTGCTGGATATCAGCGTGGAACGCTACTCTATAGTCGAGCGCTTCCAACACGTCACCGAACTCCACCTGAAACGATGAAGACCGTCTTGAGACTTGACGAAATCGATGAGGCCCATCACGACGCCGTCGGCGGCAAAGCCATGGCCCTCGCGCGGGTCGCCCGTACGGGGCTTGTCGTTCCCCAAGCCGTCTGCGTGAGCGCCGAGGTGTACGACCGTTTTGTCGAGACCACCGGGTTGCGATCGCGCATCGTGATGGAATACGACCGCAAGCCGTTCGATCAGATGCGCTGGGAGGAAATCTGGGACACAGCGCTGCGCATTCAGAACCTGTTCATCAAGACCGAAATGCCACCCGACATTGCCGCGGCGCTACGCGATCAAATAAGTAGTGAATTGGCCGGTTGCCCGGTGGTCGTGAGGTCGTCGGCTATCGGAGAGGATTCGCGCAAGGCGTCCTTCGCGGGACTCCATGAATCGTTCGTGAATGTCCGCGGCATCGCGTCGATTCTCAAGCACATCAAGCTGGTATGGGCCTCGCTATGGTCGGACCGCGCCATGCTGTACCGGGCCGAGATCGGACTTGACGTCAGTACGAGCCGGATGGCGGTTCTTGTCCAGGAACTGGTCGCAGGGCAAAAGTCTGGTGTCATGTTTGGCGTCAGTCCCACAGCGGAATCCGAGGCGGTTATCGAGTCCGTCCATGGTCTGAACGAAGGCCTCGTGGACGGGACGATCGAACCGGATCGATGGATCGTGGGCAGGGCCGATGGGGCCATTCGCTCCCACAAGCCCGCCGCTCGCGAGAAGATGGTTGCAGCAAGGTCGCGCGGCGTGGCTGTCGTTTCGCTCCCCAAGGAGAAGCGGGCCCAGGCGCCGCTGACGAACCGGGAGGTGCGGGAGGTCTACCACACGGGCAGATCGCTGGAAGAAGCCTTTGGATGGGCGCAGGACGTGGAATGGACATACCGTGACGCGCAGCTCTATGTGCTCCAGTCGCGGCCTATCACGACAGCGACGGGGATTTCGCAGCAGGACAACCGAGCATGGTATCTGTCGCTTCATCGCAGTCTGGAGAACCTCAACGCCCTACGCGAGAGCATTGAGAAGACGTATATTCCGCAAATGATCTCCGAAGCCGAGAGCCTCGGCAAAAAGGACTTGGCGGTGCTGGACACGGAGCAGCTGGCCGAAGCAATCCGCGATCGGCAGCGGATCTGGGGGCACTGGCAGAAAGTCTACTGGGATCACTTCATTCCGTTCGCTCATGCCGTGCGGTTTTTTGGACAGATCTACAATCGTGCTGTCAAGCCGGACGATCCGCACGAATTCGCCCGCCTATTGCCTTCGGCACCACTGAAGAGTGTGCAGAGGAACCAGCGGCTCGTCCAGATGGCGACCGCAATCGGACGTCGTTCCAATCGGCCAGCAAAGTCAGCAGATGGCAAGCATGGCCATCATGAAGCGTGTGAGGTGATATCGGATATTGCCGCCAAGGCGGAGAGTTCCACACTGCGGTCTCTATTGGCCACTACATCCGTCGACAAGCAGTTGGTGTTTCTGGCGGAACTGGCGAAGGTGGCTGGGAAGAAGACGGCGCGAAGGCAGGTCGGGCGTAAGGTCCTCGTCGAACGGTTCTTGGGGGCCTTCCCTGCGGCGCAGCGGAGGAACGCGGCCGGTCTCCTCGACTTGGCCAGGGCCAGTTACAAGCTCCGCGACGATGATAATATCTACCTGGGCCAGGTAGAAGCCGAACTGCTCCGGGCATTGGTTGAGGTAAAGCGGCGATCCCGAAAGGCGGCCGGACTCCGTGTGGCGACAACGACTGCCGGTCAATTTGTCCAAGTGTTGGTCGATCCGGATTTTCGCCCATCACGCGAGGCACACGCATCCAGGGGCGAGGCGAGCCTGACAGTCAAAGCGCGGCAACTCGTCGGTCAGCCCGCCGGGGAAGGAGTCGCGGTCGGTCCGGCCAGGGTCGTTAAACAACGTGAAGACCTCCTCGACTTCAAGCGAGGCGAAATCCTCATCTGCGATGCCGTGGACCCTAATATGACCTTCGTGGTACCGCTGGCCGCAGGGGTCGTCGAACGCCGCGGGGGAATGCTTATCCATGGAGCTATCATTGCCCGCGAATACGGTCTGCCATGTATCACGGGCGTCCCGAACGTGTGCCAGGCCGTCATGACGGGCGACCGCATCACCGTGGATGGCTATCTTGGCATCGTCACCGTAGGCCCGGCCCCCACCGATCCAGTGCAAGCCATGCCGGCCAGATCAGCGCATTCGGTCGTCTGAAGCGTATCTCAAGGCGCCTGACAAACGGGACAGAAGTACGTGGAGCGGGCTTGCTTGCCCTGACGCATGATGGCGATCCTGCTGCCGCACTCGTAGCATTTCATCCCGGCGCGCCGGTATACACGATGAGTCCACCGACCGCCCGCTTCATAGCTCTCCGCCATCACTCGCCGAATGGATACAGCCAGCGCTGCCGCCAGACCAGGCCGCAGTTGCGCGGCGGTCGACTGCGGGTGTACGCGCGCCAGAAACAACGCTTCGCTCTTGGCCACATTGCCGATGCCGCAGAGCACCGATTGCTCGAGCAGCACTTCGCCCAGCGGTCCTTCTTGCTGGCAAAACGCTGCAGCGATCCGCTCTACCGAACAGTCTGCGGACATAACATCAGGGCCCAGCGAATCCAACTGCTGTTGCAGACCATCGCCGTCGAGCACGCGGAGAATCTGTCCGTTTATGTTCGCCACGGTGACGTTGCCGATTTCCAGAGCAAGCCACATTTCCGTCGGCAGGAGCAGGAGCCGTCCCTTGATCGTTCGCCATCGTCCCTGCATCAGCAGATGATTATGCAGGAATTGCCCATTGGAGAGCCCCAGGAAGATGTGCTTTCCCTTGCAGAACACACGCTCAATCTGCAAACCTCTGACAGATTCGGAAAACGCTCGCAGAGAGTCCCGCGTGGTCTGACAGTCGGTGACCGACCGCCCCTGCAACTGCTTCCGGAGTCGTTCGGTGATTAGCTTGACTTGAGGACCCTCAGACACGGTGGATTGACCTTGCGGTTCTGTGAATGTTTGTGGGGCAGGTCGCTGGCCTCCGGGAAGAAGGGCGATGCGGTAGGTTAGGCATTGCCTGAAAGCCCCAGTAGACCCCTCCTCACCATTTTTGTGGGTGGAACAGGGCCCACATACAGCCGGAAGAACAACCGGCCGAAATCATCCCCCGGTATCCGGCCCAACATCGTCTTACCCAGGCGGATCTCAAGCCCCTGACCGGGAAAGCAGGTGAAGGCCAGTCGATCTCCTTTCCTCACCGTCGGTATCAGACGTACGAACTGATCGATGCGCTGGCGGAAAGGGTCAGGATCCTGCTTGGTGTTAGCCCGAAACGAGGCGCGGTATGCCCGCTGCATCAGCTTCTTGCTGAGAGAGCGAGAGAAGCGCAGCTCGAGATGCTTGACCTGGTCGGATTCGATTACCTCACGCCCATTACGACTGGGAGCCTCCAGATACAGAGCCACCTGGTATAGGTCAATCCCGAAGACGCCCCACTCACACGGACTGGTTCCGTTGCAGCGAAGGGTAGAGGCCTTGGACTCGTCCCCCTCGCGCTCTGGGTGTGTCACGGTAATCGTCCTGGGGAACGCGTGCGACTCGCTCTTCGCGGCGGCCGAAACGCCACCGTAAGACAGACATGTGCTGGCGACGAGCAAGAGTATCCTCTGTGTCCGCATTTGTCTTCCCCTTGTTCTTCGATACGCCAGATCCGTGGCCGTCACCTGGAGGCAACGCTCAGATTGGCACCTCAACCTGAGGTCACTTCGTCCGCTCCGGGACGGGCGGCCTTATCGCCGGATGCTCCTTCATTGAATCTGGACTTCAGTTCTTCCATACGCTTTCTGTTCAGCCCAAGGTTGGAGTACCCACCCGCACGTGAATTGTCTTTTCCTCGGCTGCCATCCTGAATTCCAGGTCATCGACGAATCCATGGTATCGACCCATATGTCTGAGAACGTCACTAATTCGTTCTTGATCCTACGCATGACACACCGCAAGTGATCGGCGAAATGACTGGATTCGCCTACCCAGTTTGTCGGCATGGTGGCTTCGTCATCGAGGTGTCGTTTGTGAACAAATGTGGGAAGTATGGGTATAAGTGGGGGAAATGTCATGAATTCTGGTTTGGATTTGTCCGGCTCCTAGAATGGCCTTGAAAGGATCTAATGCAATGAAAGCAATGACTTCAGACGCTGGTAGTCTGATCGCGATCTGGGTCCTTGTATTCGGGTCCATATCCGTCGGGTTTGCCGCTGAGCCCATGCGCAAACCGCTGATGGACTTCTCTGACGCATCGGTTGCCAGACAGTGGATTTCCGTAAATGACAACGTCATGGGTGGCGTCTCTAAAGGTGGCTTCCGCATCACCGATGACCAGACGCTGGAATTCTCCGGCAATATCTCGCTGGAAAACCGAGGTGGCTTCGCCTCCATTCGCACGCGGCCGGCTGACCTGAACCTGGGCGGTTACAACAAGATAGCTCTCCGCGCCAAAGGCGATGGCAGGACTTACTACCTTGACCTGAGGACCGCTTCTGCCCGCGCCGCCGGATCATATCGCGCCCCGCTGAGAACGCGAAAGGACACTTGGCATGAGGTCCGTATCCCTTTGGAGGACTTCACGTACTCGGCCTTCGGCCGGCGTATCGCGGGGGCTGAACTCCTGAGCGCGAACAAGGTCCGGAGCGTCGGCTTCACACTGGCGGACAAGCAGTCGGGCCCTTTCCGACTCGAGGTCGACTGGATTCGTGCCGAGCAGATGACTGGTTCCGCTGAATCCGCGGCTTCGAGGCCGGCGAACGGCTCCACCGGGAACAAGGACATCGTGGAGACCGCCGTGGCTGCTGGCCAGTTCAACACGCTCGTCGCCGCCGTCAAAGCGGCGGGACTTGTCGATGCCTTGAAGGGCAAAGGACCTCTAACAGTCTTTGCCCCGAGCGACGATGCCTTCGCGAAGCTGCCCGAAGGCACCGTTGAGGAGCTTCTCCAGCCGGAAAACCGTGACAAACTCACGGCGGTACTCTCCTATCACGTGGTGCCTGGGAAGGTCCTTCTCGGAACCCAGTCGCCGGCGACGCTGCAAGGCCAGTCGGTAGCAATTCGGACAGCTGGATCGTTCGAGGTCAACGGAGCCAACGTGACTGCGGTCGACATTGTGGCGTCCAACGGCGTGATTCATGTCATTGATAGCGTTCTGATTCCATCGGTCGCGAAGCTGACACCTCGGGAAGCGGCCCGGGCGGTAATCGAGCTTGCGATCAGACGCGGAGTGCCTTTGTTCAATGCCGGGCAGGCTGCAGCGTGCACGGCTATTTACGAGGTAGCCATCGAGTCTTTGCTGAAATCCCACGCCAATGCCTTGGCCGACAAGGACCGCTCATTACTACGAAACGCCCTTCGCGAAATGAGCGGTGATGGGGATCCACGCCAGCAAGCCTGGACGCTAAGGCGAGCCCTTGACGCGGTCTATGAATCGCTCGACGAAGATTGATGCAGTAGTTGCCGGCACACTTCTAGAGTCGCGGCCAAAGGCGCTGATCCCAAGGTGTGCACAACAAGGCGAGGCTCAAGCACCATCTTCTTCTCTTCTGCATGTTCCGAAGCGTCCATGGCGCCGTGGCCCATACTTAGTAGTGTAATGAATTGTGTGTAAGTTGGGTTTTGTGGGGTAGGGTCATCGGTCTGGAGTGGAGGCGAGCGGAGCGAGCCGGAACGGAAGACCGATGACGGCGGCGACAAAA